>Ga0209515_10000791_pt1 | contig 55293 bp, 48 predicted proteins | sample Subgroupgradi54m_FD_187454 | JGI IMG/M metagenome (GOLD analysis project Ga0209515, IMG submission 187454) | Subsurface groundwater microbial communities from S. Glens Falls, New York, USA - GMW60B uncontaminated upgradient, 5.4 m (SPAdes)... ... | reverse complement strand
TCACCGATTGCAAGGGCGGACGAAAGAATCGAAACGGTCATGCGCCGATTGAGCTCGCTGGTTGTGAAATCAAAAATATTGACCCCTTAAAACTTCAAAAGTAGCGACCTGGAGCTGGTACGCTATCGCTTTTGCGTCATTGCGAGCGGAGCGAAGCAATCCCGTGAATACTTCACGAGGGAATCATTCCTAAAATTCTCGGGATTGCTTCGTGGATTCGCTGCGCTCACCACAAGTCGTGCGACTCCTCGCAATAACAAAATAAAATCCCCGAAGCTGATGCTTCGGGGTACGTGTGTTACGCGTTCGCGGCCGGCTTACCGTCGGGCTTTACATCGGCCTTGGCCTCGATGGCCGCCTTCTTGACTTCATCTTCGGTGATGCCAAGATGCTTGGCGATCGCCTTCAGAACACTTCCGACGTTCGCACCAAGCGCCTGCGTTTCGGGGCTCGCCGCGCCGGTGAATCCGTTCACCATCTGCGCGATGCCCTGCCCGGCAGAGAACCGTGTCGCAATCTTGTCCAAGGTCTCCTGCGTACCCCAGATCGTCATGTTCGCCTTGCCGAGCGCCTCACCGAGTGCACGCGCCGATGCAATCCGTGCTTCCTTCTCGGCCGCAATCTCGGCGAGCCGCACCTGCAATTCGATACCGGCCTTACCATACTTCTCGCGCTGTTCGAGAAGTTTGATCTCGACATCCGCCTCGGCCTGCTTCACCTCAACACCCTTCTGCAAAACGGTCACCGGCACCATGGCCTCGGCCTGCAAACCTTCGGCACGCTTCTGTTGAGCGTTGGATTCCGCCGTGGCTTGCGCCATCGTTGCCGACGCCTGCGCTACAGCCGCGGTCTCCGCCGCCTTTGCCGCACGCTCGGTCTGATAGGCCGCGCCATCCGCCGCCTTCTGCACCGTGACAAACTGCTTCTGCGCTTCCGCTTCGGCCGCAATCACCTGCTGATCCCTGTTGCGCTCCGCAGTCGCCTTCACCTTGACGGTCTCGATCGCCTGCACAGCGGTTTCACGAGCCGCTTCGGCTGTGGCAAGTTCGGCCTGCTTTGCCGTACGCACCGTCTCGGCCGCCGCGATCGCCTGTTCCTGCTCACGCCGCGCAACCTCGACCGCCTGCTCGTTCTGACGCGCCGCAACATCGAGTTGCTTCTGCTTTTCGATCGCCGCGAGTTCGATCTTCCGTGCGGATTCGATTTCCTTTTCCTTTGCGGCCTGGTTCTGTTCAGCGATCTTCTGTGCCGTGAGCGACTGCTGTTCGGCCAGCACCTGCGCAATACGCGACTGCTGTTCGGCCTCGGCCTGTGCCCGTTCCTGTTCAAGACCCAACAAACGCTTCTTCGTTTCAACGTCCTGTTGCATACGCGCTTGCTCACCCGCACGCTCAAGTTCGTTCTGCTTCGTGCGCTGGGCCTGCGTGATCTCGGCGATCGTACGCAAACCATGGGCATCGAAAACGTTGTCCGGCTTCAAGAGCTTGGGATCGGTCTGGTCAAGGCTCGAAAGGGTCGGCACCTCAAGCGTGAAACCGTTGTGCTCAAGATCTGCCTTCACGATTGACGTTACCTGTTCCATGAATGATGCGCGATCAGAGTTCAACTCTTCAAGTGTCTTCTGCGCCGCAACCGTGCGAAGCGCGGAAACAAGCTTGTCTTCAACAAGCTCACGTACGGCTACAGGATTATTCATCTTGTTGCCGAGCGAACGCGCCGCAGCAAGTACACTTTCGACCACCGGCATGACGCGGATAAAGAACTCCGCGTCAATGTCAGCACGCAACTTATCTTTCGTGATAAGCGCTTCGGCACCCTTGCGGCTCACCTTGAGTCGCAGGGTTTCGAGGGACACTCGCACGAGTTCGTGGATCACGGGCACCACGAGCGCGCCGCCATCCAAGATCACCTTAGCGCCACCGCGACCAGTTCGCACGAGCGCTTCGGACGCCTTGGTCTTTTGGTAAAGCCGCATCACGATGAAAATGGTTGCCGAGATCACGAGAAGTCCGATGCCGCTCACAACCATAATAGCTGTCGAGAGCACACCAAGACTATGCCCGGTGGCGCTCGCCGCAATGGGACCCGCAACAAGTGCGATCGCAAAAAAAATCAGAATCCCCAGTATGCTTACCATGTGTATTCTCCTTTTGAGCTGTGAAGCTCGGTTCTTTATGCGGCCGAGGATATCTCAACCACATAGATGTTGTTTTCTTGCATGTAGTCAACGACAGTCACTTTCGCTCCGGAAGGAATAGTGGAACCATTCATAGCTCTGCATGTCACTTGCAACAGATTGCCCCGCGGGTCATGAACATTCGCAAGTCCACGAGTGTCATCTGCGGTCAACACAAGTGTGCCGGTACAACCAACGAGATCACTTCGCTTGCCAATGTACGTTTCTGTTGTTGGCATGAGACGGTGCACAATGCGTGCAAAGTTACCGGTCACTGCCACCATGGTAACGATTGCTCCGGCAAACGAAAGCCATCCGTAAATCCATGGTGCGAGAAGCACAGGAGCAAGCACGGTGTTGAGCACAATACCGGCGCCACCAAAAACCAACGCAGCTGTCATCCATACAACAGAAAAAGGAACCTTGCCAATACCGAGTAATGAGAGAGCTCTCAAGAACATACGTTCCTGATGTTCGTGGTGTCCCTCATGATCATGCTCACCACCCGCGTGTTCATGCTCAACGTCATGGTCAACATCGTGATCAACGTCATGTTCAGCATCATGTCCCATTACACCAAAAGCATTTCCCAAAACGAGTACGATACCAACGAAAAGCGCAATGATGAAGATGAGATTCTGTGGTGCAAACAAATACGCCATGGCAAACTCCTTTCTTTTCTTGGTGAGGGGGTTTCGCGTCATTGCGAGGAACGAAGTGACGAAGCAATCCCGGGAATAAAAGACTTCCTTTATTTCACGGGATTGCTTCGCTTCGCTCGCAATGACTACCATGGGATTATTTTTCAAAAAAGCGTTGGCTCTTTATACCATACGACTTATTCAATTGTCAAGGGACGCGCGCAACCGTTTCAACACCACTACTTTCGCACATGATGTGACCTGTGTCAATCGGTACAACACCGTTTTTAAATGACGGTCTTTAAGCGACTAAATTAAGCCGATAAAATGATTCTTTTTTGTTGTTCATGTTTACAACAAAAACACGCGTCATCCTCACTCCTCCCTCTCCCCTCCGTGGGAGAGGGTATCGTCAGCCATTGATCCTCTCCCTTGAGGGGAGAGGACGGAAAAATTCAGGTGAGGGTGGACGAGTAATAAAAAAATCCGCGAGGGGTGTACCCTCACGGAAACGAATGACTACTGATCGAGTTGAGCGCGGAGTTCGTCAATGCGTTCTTTTGCTGTTTCCACGTTGCCGTACCTGCCGCCGCTCGTGATCTGCTCCCGATAGAAATCCGGAATCAAATCCTCGTTTTCGGTTTCAATCGCTTCGATCATACCGAGCAGGCGCTGAAGTTCGTAGGCCGCCGGCTCGACGTCGAATGCTTTTTCCGCCGACAACACCTGTTGCACATGATCCGGCGTAACCATCGCACCTGCGGCACACTTCTTTGCACGACGGAGCAGGCGTTCAACTTGTGCACCGGTTTTGCCGACACACGCCGTGAACAATTCGGTGAAGCTCAACACCTCGGGAGCAAACTGGTATCCATCTTTTCTCGTGAGCAACTTTGCCTGCGCACCAACGAGTGCCGCAGCATCTTTTGCGTTCGTGATGGGGAAAAGCGGAATCACGCGTTCGCATCGCCCCGGACGCTTCACGTCGGGGGCGAGCTTGTCCGGCCGACACGTCATCAAGATCCACAGGATCTTGCCGCGAAAAACCGGATCACCCATGAGTTGCATCTGCATCGCAAAGACACGCTTCGACACTTCATGAACATTCGCACCGGTGCGCTGACCCATCTGCGCATCAGCCTCGTCAACGAGTACCGCAATCTGTCCGGCCGAGCGAAGCGCAATCGCAATTTTTTCCCAGTTCCGTTCCGAAGAACCAAGCGCTGAATCCTGAAACGGACGCAGAAGCACGCCCGTGACGCGCGCTGTTCCGAGAAACGCCTTGGCCAAAAAGGTTTTACCAATGCCGTTTTGTCCCGGAAGAATGATGCCGGACGGAATGTCACGATCAGCGCGACGAAATGCGTCCACGAGATCGTGAAGTTCTTTGACCGCTTCACGCGAACCACCGACATCATCGAGTGTCCAATCCGGTTCAAAGAACTCGAGAAAGTCACCGTAGTCGCGACCAATGAGTTCCTTGCGACGCCCATCAAGAACCGCGGCCGAGAGCGGCTCCTTTGCCTCACGTGTTTCCGCGAGCACATTCTCAACCTGACGGCGCGAAAGCCCGACCGCAAGTTTGCCAAGCCGTGTCTCATCCCCTGCGGCCACCATCACGTCATTTCGTTTGACCGCGCGCGGCACATACTCACCCATTTCTTTTTCCGACGGCCGCGATACTTCGAGTGTCACCGCCACCTCGCGCAACTCGCGATGAATGCCCGACAGGGAATCCGTCACGAGAATGATGAGGCTGAACGAACGCGGATGATCGAAAAGCGGATCACTCGCGAAACGCTTCAAGAGCACGAGCAGTTCGCGATCTTCGGGCCGCATGAGCGCGGTTTGCGCGTCCGGCACCATGAGGTGCGCGTCCGTTGCAACCACGCGAAACGGGATCGGCTTTTCTTCCGGATTCTTGTCGTCGCCGATTTTTTCAAGACGTGTGCTCATCTCGCTCACGATCCTGAAAAAGTCAATCGGCTTACTCACGAAAAAGGTGTCGTCCGCCTTACTTGCCCGCAACTTTGCGATACGCACTTCACCGCTCGATGCTTCGCTGTTCATTACCTTAAGACCGGAATCGAGCGCAAATTGCAACCATACGGTGCGTGTTTTCGCTTCCGTGTTCGGTGTGAAACTGCGATACAAAAACTGCGGCAACTGAAACAACTCATCGGCACCGTCCACCTTTACCACCGGATACAAATCGTTCGTGTTGCCATGAATGATGAAAAGCCGCTCGCGTCCGCCACGAAATCGGCGGGAAATCGTATCAACCACTTCTTTGGGGGTCATCTTTTTCTCCTCCTTTGTGAGACTTAATAGTGATGAATAAACTCGAAATTCGAATATCGAAATCCGAAACAATATCTAAACTTAAATATTTAATGTTTCAAAAATGATGTTTAGATATTTGAATTTGTTTCGAGTTTCGTATTTAGGATTTCGTGCTTGACAGTGCGGTAGAAAAAGAGGCTCCTGACGAGAATCGTCGGAGCCCCACGTTGTTACTGTGTTTCGGTGAGCGCCGGCGCACCGATGGCGCTCCATTGATCAATCATCGGTTGCATGGACTCAACAAACTTTCGTGTCTCCTCAATCTGTTCAACAGCACTCCCCATGTAGTCGCTTATTTCGCTGACCGAAATCTGCGAGGCCTTCATGCTGTCAAGTGCAAAGTTAAAGTACAAGGGAAATCCTTCAAGTTGCGCGACAAGTTTATCATCGCGATCCTTGATGGTCATCAAAAACGCCTTGTACTTCTCAAAAGTATTGATCTGCCCCTGACGAGTCTTTTCAGTTGAGGGCTGTGCCGCGATAAGCTTCCGCAATTCGGCAATCTGGTTGTCGAATTCCCGAATGCGCACATCGCGATCAATGATGTTTGCCGCATCGTCCGTTCGCGTGCGACGCGGCGCCCGACGACGGCTCACTGACGGCGAATCGTCGTCGTCAGAACCATCAAGGTATGCATTGATGCGACCGCGCGTATCGAGACGAGCTGGTTCGACCGGCGCATCTGACGTCCGACTCACGCGCACACCGGTCAAACTCTGCAGGCACGCGACGCGTCCTTGCACGAATTGCAAAAATGCGGCGAGCCATGTATCGAGTTGCTTCAGAATGTAGTCCTCGGTCGTATCTTGCACATCCTTGCGACTGTGGGCGCGGTCCGCAACCTCGTCGCGAATGCGTGCCAACTGATCGTAGGTCGCAAGATAGTCCGGCATTTGACCGGCCGCGGTCCATCGTGCAAACGGCTCCCGTGCCAAGAGGGCGCGGAGTTGATTGATGACTGCATCACGATCAACTTTCACGCGCGTTTCGGTACGAGCATGCTCCTCATCCAAAATCTGTTTTGCGTACTTTCCTTTTGCCGCGGCATTGAACGACCAGTAACCTGCACCCACACCCCACAAAATGAGAGGCAGTGGATTTGCCGTGATGAGAGAAACGCCGAGTGCGCCCGCGCCGCTCCACACAGGACCGGCCGACGTCGCAGCGCGCTTCACGCTCTTCCAAAACAGCACGCCTTCCTTTGACATGGCCATGTGGACCTCCTTTTTTTATTTTTTATTTTTTGATTTGTAAAAGATCGTAGATCGTAGCTCAAGTCTTTAGACTTGATGCCGCCCGCCCGTCTCAAACCTAAAGGTTTGAGCTACGAGGTTCTTCAGTTTCTTGGGTTCATACATCCTGTCATCCTGAACGATAGTGAAGGATCTCTCACGAATGTGAGCCGGCTCGCATGCGCGAGAGATTCTTCGCTTCGCTCAGAACGACGGGTATGAACCCGAGAAGAAAAGATCGGAAGCGTTGGCGCGATGCCGTCGCCTCCGAAAAGATTACAAGTTCCTAAAATCTCGATGGATTCTGCGCACCATGTCGGAAAACGCAACCGACTCACGGATATTTTCCCGCCATGCCAATCCCTCTTCAATGAGATTGATCGTTTGCTGGATACGTGCACCTGGGACAAATTTTCCGTCCACGATATCCTGCCCGAGCAACCAGATCGTGTCGGCAATGGCCACCGCCGAGGCGGGGTCGTGCGTTACGATGATGATTGTATTCAGTTCGTCGAGGTTTGCGACTTCGCAAACGATTTCAGAAACTCGATCCTTGGCAATCGGATCAAGTCCGGAAAACGGTTCGTCCATCAAGAGAAAGTGACCCGAGCACATGAGCTGACGAATGATCGCCACGCGTTGGCGCTGACCACCCGAAAGTTGCGCCGGCCATTTGTTCGCATGAGTCTCAAGCCCAAAACTCTTGAGATAGGCAAGTCCTTTTGCCTCGGCTTCATCGCGCGACATGCCAGCTTGGCGTCCCGGAAGCGTTACATTCGCAAGAACGCGCATATCTTCCGGAATCCAGTAGCTCTGCGGCACGACACCCACAAGACCCGGATGTACCGGAATGAGCTCGCCGGACTTTTCATCCAAGATACGCACCGTGCCCGAGCTCGGTGCATCAAGTCCGGCAAGACGCCGGAAAAACTGGGTCTTGCCTTTCCCCGACGGACCAAGAAGCGCGATCACTTGTCCGGTGATTCGATCGGGTCGCACGACATCCTTCACCTCGACATCAATGTCACGCAGGACAAGGTTGTCGCCAAAGCGGACATACAAATCCTCGACTTTGAGAATCGTCCGTTCGTACGTGTGCGGAAATTCAGAAGCCATGACTACCTCCGCTCCAGTTTGAGGAATGCGTACGGGCAGGCCATGCGATGCACCCAACCAATGAATGCGTCTGACGCAAAGCCGATCGCAAGAATGATGAGTTGGATCGCAAACACCGCTTCAAGTCGGAAGTGTTTGTTTTCCGCAAGCAACATCGCGCCGACGCCACCCGCCGAACGGCTGATACCCTCAATCATCGGCAACATCATCCAGCTGATCGCGGCATTGTCACGAAGCGCGCCGATCATCTGATCGCGCGTGCCGCGGATCACGACGCGCCAAAGCGTACCAACTGGTCCGAGGCGAATCGTTCGCGCATCATCGTACCGCTCCGCCGGAATGGAATCAATCACGGCAAGCACGGACTTCGCAAAGAAAAACGAGTATGCCATGACTTGGAGCGAAAGCTTCAATTTGAATCCGCCGCCCAAGATTACCGTGAAAAGAAACGGCAATCCCACCATGCCCAAGAATCGCGCGTAACCGAGCGCCATGAAAAGCGGCCGGAACAACGGAATACATCCGAGGTATGCGATGAGCAGTGTTCCCACGGTCCCGATGGCAATCGCTTGCAGGTTCAGCTTCAGGCTCGTGAAAATTTCAAACGCAAGTCCTTCGTGTTGCCACAAGGGGCCGATGGCGCGCAAAGTTTCAAGCGGCCGCGGAATCGCTCGCCATGGGGAATGTGACCATAGAAAAACAAAGGTTACGAGCCAGAAAAAAACAACGAATGTCATCGCACTTGAACGAACCCGTCCATTCGGCGTCACGAGTGGTGCTACATGATTTCGCACACCTCGAAGCGCATTTACCAGTGATTTCATTTTATTTTCTCCTTGTTGTTTTTTTGAAAGGAACAATTTTCAGTTTGTCATTCGGAAGTGCGGCGTTGTCATTGCGAGGAGCCGCGCGACTTGTGGTGAGCGAAGCGAATCCATGAAGCAATCTCGAGAATCAAAGGTCTCCTTTATTTCACGGGATTGCTTCGCTGTGCTCGCAATGACGATTCACTATGTCATTTCTGAACCCTCCTTGCGCAAGGGGGGAGAGGCGACGTGTTGCCACGCTACCCCTCCTTGAAGGAGAGCTCGGAAATATGCCCAACCCGCGACGGGTTGGGCGAATGTGCTTGCTGACACCCCTCTTAAGGTAAGAGGGGCGAGGGGGAGTTATGTTGTCTACATAACCCCCTCAAGTCTTACGTCTCCCCCTTACCCTAAGGGGGAGATTTAGTTTGTCGTGCCGAGAACGATCTCGACGCGGCGATTCTTTGCACGACCCTCGACAGTCGTGTTCGATGCAATCGGATTTTCGTCACCGTGACCAAACGAACGCACACGGGCGTCCGAAAAGTTCGCGGGCGAACGATTCTGCAACCACTGCTTCACCGCAAGCGCGCGCTCCTGCGAGAGAATACGATTCGCGCTCGGGTTACCCATTGAGTCCGTATGACCGTGGATCTCGATCGCGAGCGTGCCGGCGACAAGCGCCTGCTGTTCGACGTCCGCGAGCACCCGATACGCATCGGGTCGGAAGGTTGTGCTTCCCGAGTTGAACTCGATCGAAACCAGTCGCTTTGAAATCGTAACCGTGACCGGCCGCGATGCCTCAAAGGTCGGCACTTCCGCCGCCGCAACTGGCGTGGCGGACGTGCGCGCCAATTCCTCGATGAAACTCGTGTTCAGAATCTTCGCCACCGGCGGATAGCTGGGCACGAGATTCGGATACTGGGCAACCACGATGTTGCCAAATGCGGTGTAGGTCGCGGCAAACAAATTTGCCGAACCCGGCGCGCAATCCTGGAGTCCGTAAAGGAAGCAGTTGTCCGCGAGCGAATTCACTCGCGAACCACCGAGCTCTACCTGCAGACCCGTCTTATCGCGCTCAACCGTTCCCTTGAAATACTTGTACCAGTACTCGGCCTTTGCCGCCTCATCCTTGTCGTGATAGAGAAGCGCCGAGACCGCGGCCGCACGACGGAGTTCGCCGTCATCAGCCTTCAATCGCGCCGTTTCCTCGAACGCCGCCGACAGCATACCCAGCACCAAACTGCGGTGCGTGGCGTCCCACTTCTTGATGCCGATAATCGTATTCGGCATCTGGTAGTAGTACTGACGCGTCGAGACGATCTTCACGAGACCGCCCTTTGCGTGCGCCGCCACCACGTCGCCCGGCGTCCAGGTAACGATTCCGTTCACAACAAGGTGTCGCGTTTCAGAACTGCCCTTGACCGGACGGTCTTCGGGGTAACTGGAAACGTACTTCTGTGCCGCATCAACGTAATCCGGCGCATTCACCCAGTTCAAACAGTTTGGATCGTAGGTGCGTTCATCAGGATTGTTGCAAATCCCATTGTCCGCGGCCCACTTCATGGCGATATTCCAGTCGCCATCGCGAAGCACACCCGCAATGAATGCGCCGCGCGCCGCTTCCGGATTCGCACGCCACGCGGGCGGACCCATGAACGCGTCCTCACCGGTCGAGTAGCCGAACGAACCGACCACCTCGGCCTCATACGCGGCGCCGATCTTCGCGAGTTGAGGATTCAACCCTGCGAGAAATGCGGCCGCACCGTCACCCATGATAGTGACAAAGTGCTTGCCGCCGTCACACGTGTCCTTACCGCTCGCAAGCTCGGTCGCGCAGGCCACGAGATCAGACTGCATCTGATCATTCATGTCCTGACGCTCGAACTTCATGTTCACTCCGTGTTTGCACATGAGACTTCCCTTGGTTGCCTGCGGACCGCCCGTGGCTCCCAAAAGATTGATCTGCCCATTCCACGCGTACCCCTCGAGGCGAACCTCGGGGAGGTCGGGACATCCGGGCGCGAGATCGTAGCTCGAGAGCACGGGAAACTCGCCGGAAATGACGAGCTCCTTAGGCGCGGCCCCAGCCTCTGCCGGCGCCGCGGGCAGTTCCACCTTCTGCGGAACCACCGACTCCGCGACATCGCGATGACCAAGCACGCCCTTCACCGAGTCAAACAGACCCGGCGCGTATCGCTTCACGCTGAAACCAACACCGAACACGAGCAAACCGACAACGAGAACCTTGGGAAGTCCGCTCCGTACCTTCTCACCAAACTGCTGTGCGTCCATTTGTTATGTTCCTTTCTTTTTATGTTTTGGAAGTGATGCCGTCCGTACGCACGTTCACGCGCACGGACGGCTTTTTGTTTTGTTTCACTGTCATTGCGAGCGAAGCGAAGCAATCCCGTGAAAAAAGGGAGAGGAGTTAGACAGCCTTGCCGTCGTCACTCGTACCGGTCGCGGCGGTCGCCGCAACCCCGCCGGCCTTGGCCTCCTGCTCGGCAATGAGACGAGCGAACTCGTCTTCACCCGCGGCTTTTGCACCAGCTTCACGCGCCTGCTCGATCTGATCGTCAAGATTTCCCGAACGCAATTCGCGCTGGAGATCAATCTTCGCTTCGGCCTGATTCGCGGCCTCGTGAATCGCACTAAACGCCTGAATGTCCCGACGCACCGAAAGTCCGGACAGCATTTCTTCCAAACGCTGTCGGGCCTGGTTACTGCGCAGACGAGCGATGTCAGCCCGTACCTCCTGGGTCTTGACCTGAATGTCGGCCTCGTAACGCTTGAGGTCGCGCTTCAGCTTTTCGCTGTCTTCCTTTGACTTCGCCAACTTGCGTTCGATGTCAGTCCTTGTACTCACAAGATTGGCCTTCTTGGCGGTCAACATCGGACCGACATCCATGAGCTTCTTGGCAATCGCGCCGCGCAGTTCGATCTCCACCTTTGCGAGATCAGCACTCACGGCGTCGTACTGCATCTGCAACTGGTTGCGGTCTGCAATCACGACACTTGTGGCAGCCACAAGCTTTTCACGATCCCTCTTCATGTCCTGAATACCGCCTTCAGCAACCGCTTCAGGGTTGTTTACCGCGATTTCCTTGATCTTGAGGGTCGTAAGACCCCTGAAGAACGACCTGATGAACTCCCACATGTTGATCCTCCTTTACTTTCCTTGGTTCGGGGTGATGGTTCGCAAAAACTCGGCAAGAGCCGTGCGGCTCTGGGCCATTTGTCCGGCGCGGGTTTTGAAAGCCGCAACCGCGGCATCTTCACTCGCCTTGGTGCTTCGCACCGAAGCATCTTCCTGTTGGATGCCCGCTTGCAATTCCTGAATCTGTCGCGTGTATTCCGCAATGCGCGCCTCGGCGGCCTGTTTCAGGCTTTGGAGACGTTCATCGCGTGCACGCTGGCGGCCAACTGCACCGCGATCTTGCGTCGCAACTTCATCGGAAAGCGCTTGCAGTTGTGCCGCAAGCACCTGACCAATGAGTGTCGGATCAGCTTGGAACGACTGAAGCACACCGCCAACGACGGTGCGCTTGGTTGCCGGATCAAGCGATGCCACGGTTCCGAAAAAGGTCAACACCTGCTTGACCTTGGGATCATCGGGAACCTTGTGATTCGCCATGATCGTTTCAAAGTCAGCAGACAATGCCGATGTCGGATCCACAGCGTCCGGAGTGCCATCCGAAGGAACCGTAACCGGCGGAGGCGTTCCGAGTCCACGACGAGTCGCCCGTGGAACGGGCGTCGTGCCCGAGCTCGTACGTTCAAACTCCGCGACATCCTCGGCGGACGGCTCACCAGTCTTTCTAAGGAAGCCTGCCATAAAACCACCAACACCTGTTTTCTTTGCATCAGCCATCTTCTTCTCCTCTCGTTGTTGCGAGTTTCTTGTTGTGTTTTTTACCTCTTTTATGAGGATTGACGATTATTTTTGACTAAACTAAGACGAAATTGTAAAGACCAATTCGATGCGTAACCTTAACACAAAATTTTCCTTTTGTCAAGTTTCGGTGTGTTTCCATTGACAACAGTGCTCACACGGTGATACAGTACACCATGTCTTATATATAAGGTACGTACGTTTGGTAAACCTGGACGTGCGCGGATAATTAGTGTCATCGCGAGCGACTCCCCCTCTTAAGGTAAGAGGGGCGAGGGGAGTTATGTTGACAATCAACATAACCCCTCCTCGCCTCCCCTTATCCTAAGGGGAGGAAATAATTATAAGTTCCTCGCAATGACAAACAACTATGCTCGATAAAGCAACCAAGGAAAAAGTCATAGCGAAATTTAAAACACATGAAGCGGACACCGGTTCGCCACAAGTACAGGTCGCTATTTTAACCGAGGAAATAAAAGAACTCACGGATCACTTGCGCACCCATAAAAAAGATTTTTCAAGCCGCCGCGGTCTCGTCAAAAAAGTGGGTGAGCGCCGCCGTCTTTTGAAATACTTGGAACGCGAAAATCTCGAAGCACACACCGATCTGACGGCGAAACTTAAATTGTAACTTACTTTCCCCTCTTAAGATAAGAGGGGCGAGGGGAGTTATGTTGCCAGCATAACCCCCTCAAGTCTTACGTCTCCCCCTTATCCTAAGGAGGAGAGACGCCTATGATCAAACGTCCTGACCAACGAATTGCGGTTTTCATTGATACGCAAAACATGTATTATTCTGCGCGCAATCTTTTTAATGCGCACGTGTCTTTTAAGAATGTGGTTGACGCCGCAGTTGCGGAACGCAAAGTCGTGCGCGCGATCGCGTATGTCGTGAGCACAAAGACCGGCGAGGAAAAGCCTTTTTTCGAGGCGCTCGTAAAAAGCGGCATTGAAACGCGCGAAAAAGAATTGCAAGAATTTTTCGGGGGCGCCAAAAAAGCGGATTGGGACGTGGGCATTGCGGTTGATGCGATTCGTATTTCGGAACTTGTTGATGTGGTCGTGATTGTGTCCGGTGATGGTGACTACATTCCGCTTGTTGAATATCTGAAAAATCGCGGCCGCCAAGTGGAGGTCGTCGCATTCCGTGAAACAACATCGTCAAAACTCATCGAGGCCGCCGACAGCTTCCTCAATCTTTCCGAAGATCCCAAAAAGTTTTTGATCCGCAACCGCACCGGCTCCGGTCGTCACACGGAAGACGATAACGATAATGAAAATGCATATCCAACGAGAACGAAACGGACTTTTATATAATTAACGGCCATCAGGTCATTCTGATACAAGACTGAAGAATCTCACCAATTACGTCATCGCGAGCGACCAGAGGGAGCGTGGCGATCCCGTGAAGTCAAGGAAATCTTTATTTCTCGGGATTGCTTCGTCACTTCGTTCCTCGCAATGACTTTAAGTGACATCTTTCTCTTCTATCCAGGATCACGGGGCACATCTTACGCTATGATCGAAAAATTCGAAACGCAGTGGGGAGGGCGTACACTCTCTATCGAAGTTGGCCGCTATGCGGCTCAAGCAAACGGCGCATGTATTGTCCGCTACGGCGACACCGTCGTGCAGGCAACCGCCGTACTCTCGGAAAACAAACGCGACGGCATTGATTTTTTTCCGCTCATGGTTGATTACGAAGAAAAATTGTATGCCGCCGGAAAAATAAAGGGGTCACGTTTCATCAAACGCGAAGGGCGTCCCTCGGATGAAGCCATTTTGACCGGCCGCATGATTGATCGCTCGATCCGGCCGCTTTTTGATAGTCGCATGCGCAACGATGTGCAGGTGATTACCACGGTTTTTTCAGTGGACATGGAAAATGATTCTGATATTCCGTGTCTTATCGCGGCGAGTGTGGCGCTCACCATTTCCGATATTCCATGGAATGGACCCATCGGAGGCATTGCGATTGGTCGCATCCTCTCCGGCGCAGAAATCACACCAACCTCGACCGATGTGGGCGGCGGAGAAACTGACGGAAAAGCCGAGTGGGTTATCAATCCCACGCTTGCGGCACGCGCAAAAAGCATGCTTGATCTAACCGTCTGCGGCACGCCTGAAAAAGTTCTCATGATCGAAGCGGGCGCGCAAGAAGTGCCCGAGGAAATCATGGCCGAAGCAATTGCGTTTGGACAAAAACATTTACGCGAGGTGATTGAACTTATTGAACGGGTGCAAAAAAAAGTTGGCAAAGCCAAGCGTCCGCTTCTCGTGCCGGCAAATGACGCGGAGCGTCAGGCCGCCGACGAACGTGCCACACTGATGGAAGATGCACGCGCATTTCTCATGCCGAAAATTCGTGAAAAATTTTTTGGCGCACCAAAAGCGACAAAGGTGGGGCGCCGCGATGCGCGACGTGAACTCGAGGCGGAACTTGATGCGCATTTGATCGAAAAAAATGTCGGCAAAGAAAAACGCGCGCCCATTTTACGCACGGTTTATGATATTATTGAATCCGAAGTGACACGCCAAATTCTTGACGATGGCAAACGCGTTGATGGTCGCGCGCTCGATGAGGTGCGGCCGCTCATTGTCGAAGTAGGCGCTCTTCCGCGCACGCATGGCTCGGGTCACTTCTCACGTGGTGAAACGCAAGTGCTTTCCATCGTAACACTCGGCGCGCCGTCCATGGAACAAACCATTGATGCCATGGAGTTTTCCGGCAAAAAACGCTACATGCATCACTATAATTTTCCTCCGTACTCGGTGGGAGAAACGGGACCTCTGCGTGGCCCGGGTCGTCGCGAAATCGGCCACGGCGCGCTCGCGGAAAAAGCGCTCATCGCCGTCATCCCCAAAAAAGAAACGTTCCCTTATACGGTGCGCATTGTTTCTGAAGTACTTTCATCAAACGGATCGAGTTCAATGGCATCCACCTGCGGATCAACCATGGCGCTCATGGACGCGGGTGTTCCCATCACCGCACCCGTTGCTGGTGTTGCCATGGGGCTCGCATCAGACAAAACCGGTCGTTACAAAATTCTCACCGATTTGCAAGATCTTGAAGATGGCAAAGGTGGCATGGATTTCAAAGTGACCGGCACACGCAAGGGTGTGACCGCTATTCAACTTGATACAAAAACTGACGGACTGATCCCCGCCATCATTAATGAGACGCTCACCCGCGCGCACGCGGCACGACTCAAAATTCTTGACGCCATGGAAGCGGTACTTGCCGCGCCACGTCCGGAACTTTCGAAATACGCCCCGCGCATTTACACGCTCCAAATCAGTCCGGATCGTATTCGCGACGTGATTGGTCCCGGTGGCAAAGTCATCAATGAAATTATTGCCAAGACCGGCGTTGAAATTGATATTGAACAAACAGGACTCGTCTTCATCACGTCGGTTTCCGCCGAAGGTGCCGAACGCGCGCTTGAGTGGGTGCGCAATTTGACACGCGAAGTAAAAGCCGGTGAAACATTCCAAGGAAAAATCACGCGCATTATGAACTTCGGTGCGTTTGCCGAGATTCTTCCGAAACAAGAAGGTCTGATTCACATTTCAGAATTGGCGCCCTTCCGTGTCGGTGCGGTTGAAGACATTGTAAAACTCGGCGACGTGGTACCGGTCAAAGTGATTGAGATTGACGAGATGGGCCGTATCAATTTGTCACTCAAACAGGCGCCCGGATATTCGGTTGAAAAGTATGGCAACGGTGCCCGCCCCGGGTCCGACGATCACGGAGGCCGCGGTGGTGGATACGGAAACCGGCCATAATCCCCCCCTCTTAAGATAAGAGGGGCGGGGGGAGTTATGTTGTTTACATAACCCCTCCTCGCCTCCCCTTATCCTAAGGGGAGGAAGTAGATGTTGTGCTACGACGCGTAACTAAATATATCTTTATCAGTGCGGCTTCCATCATTGTTTTAGGTGTTGTATTTTTGAGACCACATAACGATCTCATACAAAAACTCCCGAGCGGTGCGCTGGGGATTTTTGTTTGGAAAAATGGAACGCCGCTTCATCGCGAAATCGTGCGCCGTTTTGGTGATCTTACTTTGGATAATGCGCGGGTTTCTGAACTGCTCACCGGAAATGCAAAAAAATTTGCGCTCGTGGTCTATGAAAATCCATGGCGTGCCGCGATTATTGCCGAAGGTCATGAGCAAACTGATTCTGCGCCACGCATCGGATCTCACGGCCGCGCCGCATTACGAACCTCCCTTCTCGGACATGATGGCGCACTCATCATGCCACGCATCCCCACTCTACGCGCTGTTCATTTCACCGCGCAAAAAAACATCCTGATCGCACACTTCAAAAATAACACACCACCAATTGCGACCGCTTTCCCTCACATACAAAACGACGTAGCCTATCTTTCAGTACCCATTGATCTTGTATACGAAACGCTCCCTCTTTTCCAAAATGAAGCGCCTCTCCTATTCAGTGATCTTCCACCGCTTCCACAACCCACTCCTTCAGCGTCAATTACCTGTTCTTTGGAAGATGATCTTCAGTGGTTATGTGGCATTGCTACGGATGATCGTCTTACTCTTGAATCATTTGAACTTTTTGTGAGGGCGTTCTTGCAAAAAATCCCCGATATCAACACAGAAACCACCAAAGCCGTGCGTCTTCCTGATGGAGAGATTGCGCACGAAAAACGTCACACTGATGTTCCCGCATACCTCGCATCTCCCCGTTTTGTGTGGAATGACAAATCGTTACTGTTCGGCACCGCGGTGATGCATGAACGATCTGTGGTTGGTTGGTCTTTTGGCTGTTCCCCTGATTTGATGGGCACCCACTTCTTGTGGTTTGATATGACTCAAATGAGAGAAAAGTCATTTTCATACACACCTGCCCAAAACCTCATTAATCTGGTAGCACCCTTTGTCCGTGATGTGGTGGTGGGAATTAGTCACCAAGGAGAAGATATTATCTGTTTTTAGCAAAGTGTTCTGTGGATAGAGTAGGGGAAAACAGGTGAAATCTGTGGATAAGGTTGAACACAAAAAGTGTCCACTTACATTGATTTTAACGACGAACACCAAATTTCTGCGCACAACCAAGCCCTTTGACGAGATCGGAAAAACGTGGTATACTATATAAGTAATGGTTATCCCCATGGGAATGACCATAAATGTTCTTTATCATCAGGGACATACTTCTGAAAAACACTTGACACCTAACATCTGACCACTAACTGGTCAGATGTCAATTGTCATGTGTCACATGTCAGAACTATTTCCCTCTTCTCTACTGACCTTCAAACTTTTGTTCTGGTTTAGGTCAAAAAAAACAAAAATAAAAGAAAATAAAACAAAACTCTGGTATCCCTCGCATTACATTCCCTTGAGGGTAACTACCAAAGCTCGGTAGAGGAGATCGCACCTTCAAGTCCTTTAGCTGATTATCTTAAGGATCTGATGTTCATCGAACCTTTGAGTACGCTCGAAGTTTCAATGAACGTCGGGTCCTAAGTATGCTCAAGGACCCGGCGCAAGATAAGTCACATAAACTTTACCATGTGGGCTTCAACTTGCGCCGCTTTTTTTTGTTAAAATCGCATAAAATCGTGACCTGCTCGATGCTCGCTCCGCTCCTCATTCGATGTACGTCGAGTACATATCATTCGGTGCTCGCTCCGCATCTTCGCATCTCACTGATTTTATGCAATTTTGTATGACAGTATAAAAATGTGATCTGCTTGCGCTTCATTATCAAAAATATTTAAGCGTCGCGACCGATTCGTTTCACCCATCGGTCGCATTCCTTAAGAAAATCCTGTGAGCGAACCTTCACGAGAGATTGGAAGAAAACTGTAGCTGAAGCGCCCTGTCTTAAATAAAGAAACTCGAGGGGAGCCACGGAGGGGTCGTGCAAAAGTTTTGTCGTTTTACTTTCACAAAATCTTTTGTGCGAGCCCGCAGTGGCAGGACCCCGAGAGTATCTTCTTTATACGAGGGCGCTTGGAAAGTCTTTCCGAAATCCATCTCTCGTGAACGGTGAGCGAATCCTGTAACTTGACGATGTGGACGGCATCTCATATACTAAGATCAATAAATACACTCTCATCGTTGATTTTTATGGTTACCCCTTTTCCCCCATCATTTTATCAGGAAATTAAGGCAAAACTTCTTGAAGAACAGGAGCGTTTGACGCATGAACTTGCCGATATTTCAACTAAAAGCTCTCATAAAGAGCATGTTTTTGAAGCTCGGTTTCCGGAATTGGGAGATAAAGAGGATGAAAATGCGGCCGAGGTCGCGACACTTTCCGACAATCTCACGCTTGAGCGAGAACTTGAGAGCGCGCTCCGTGATATCACTTCTTCGCTCGTGAGTCTTGCAAAAGGCACTTATGGCATTTGCAAATACTGCAAAAACCCCATTGACGAACGCCGCCTCCGTGCGCGCCCCATGTCATCGGCGTGCGTTGAGTGTAAAAAATTGCTGACGCAAGAGGTCTGAACTTCATTAAAACATGAAAACATTAAAGCATTAAAACACAGATGGGTGTGAAACCAAAAATTATTCTCGTGCTCGTGACACTTCTTGTTCTTGACCGTTTGCTCAAAATCGTGCTGTTAAAAAATTTGCTTGCGTCGCAGGCTTTTTTTAATTGGTATCCACGACTCACCCTTCACCAAAATTATGGCGTGGCGTTTGATCTTGCGGTGCCGCATATGATTATTGTTGTTATGTCGGTGCTTCTCGTGATTCTTGTCGGTGCTCTTTTTATTAAAATACAAAAAAAACAAGTGCCACTCGCCATCGCCCTCGCATTTATTTTTGTCGGCGCCGTTTCAAACCTCTACGATCGCATTTTCTACGGATTTGTCATTGACACCATTGAACTTTTTCCGCGCTCAATATGGAATATCGCCGACGTACTTATTTTATTTGGATTGATACGCATCGTATTCATGAAAAAAAATAATATCACCTAACGGTGGACCACGTCCAACGCAGTGGTTTTTCATGACTCAGTAAACGAATAACCACAGCGGTTCATTGTTTACTGAGTTTTTAAATCACCCTTAGCGTTGGACGTGGTGGATAACCTGTCCAACGCTCACTGACGCCCAAATCCCGTTTATTTCGTGCATGATGTCAACGCCCACCGACACTTTCGGGGCGTTTTTTGTTTGACGCACCATGAGATACGTCCGATACAATGAAGGTATATGCCCCGTTAGAAGTGGTGGGTTGGTGCCGAGAGGGGTATCTTCCAAAAAATACATTTTTAATTTTAAACACCGTGATAATAAAGAGGAGACGGTATGAGTATGGATAATTTCTCGATAAATTATCCATACGACCACCACTTCTAACGGGGTATGAGCATCACCATTATTTCAGCGGCGCAGATCGGCATGACGGCAGTGCCCGTGCATGTCGAGGCTGACATTGCGTCCGGGCTCCCTAAGTTTAATATCGTCGGATTGCCGGATACCGCGATACGCGAATCAAAAGATCGCGTGCGCGCCGCGATCACGAACAGTGGTCTTGAGTTTCCCCGTACCCATGTGACCGTGAATCTGGCGCCGGCCGATGTCAAAAAAGAAGGGCCTCATTATGATTTTCCGATTGCGGTGAGCATTCTCTTGCGCGATGCGATGATCACCGTGGTGGATCATGCAGTTCTTGATTATGCGGTGCTTGTGGGAGAATTGGCGCTTGATGGAAGTTTGCGTTCCGTTGCCGATGCGCTCTCAGTGGCAATCATGATGCGTGATCGGGGATTTAAAAAATTATATCTGCCGATAGCGTGTGCGCCGATAGCGGCGCTGGTGCGTGATATTGAAGTGTATCCGGTCTCATCGCTCGCCGCATTCGTTGAATTTCTCGCCGGACATGAAACGTTGCCACGATATGCGCCGACACACAACGAACCGATGCCTGTTTCCTATGATGTTGATTTTTCTCATGTGCACGGACAAGCACACGCAAAACGCGCGCTCGAAATTGCGGCGGCAGGTGGACACAACGTGCTCCTCTCGGGACCGCCCGGCGCCGGCAAAACCATGCTCGCACGCGCTCTGCCCTCCATTCTTCCCCCACTCACCGACGATGAAGCTATGGAGGTAACGCACGTGCGATCGCTGGCCGGACTTTTGCGCGATGATCTTTCGCTTGTGCGTGCGCGGCCATTTCGTAGCCCTCATCACACCGCATCGGCCATCGCCCTCATGGGTGGTGGCACATATCCGCGTCCGGGAGAAGTGACGCTCGCGCATCGTGGTGTTCTGTTTCTTGATGAACTGCCCGAGTTTGGACGACACACCATCGAGGGCCTTCGCCAACCGCTCGAAGATGGCCAGGTGACCGTCTCACGCGCAAATGGCACGATGACATTTCCGGCGCGGTTCATGCTCGTGGCGGCAAAAAATCCATGCCCGTGCGGTTTTTTGAATGGCGGCGCGGAACGTTGTCGTTGTTCGTCCATGAGTGTTCTTAAATATCAAAAAAAGATTTCCGGTCCGCTTCTTGATCGTATTGATATCGTTCTTGAGGTGCCCGCACTCCACGTTGATGAAATCGCGCGTTCCACGGCGAACGCAGAAACATCTGCATCTGTTCGTATGCGTGTCAATACGGCACGTGATCGTCAAAAAAACAGATATAAAAAAATCGGCATACATACCAATGCCGAGCTCAAGAATGCCCATCTGAATTCATGTGCGCACATGACGAGTGGTGCCGAAGATCTTTTGAAACACGCCGTCGCGAGTCGCCACCTTTCTGCGCGCTCCTACTATCGTACCATTAAACTCGCTCTCACGATAGCTGACTTGGCAAACTCCGACACCATCGAAACGAACCACATCGCCGAAGCCCTATCCTACCGCCCCCGCTCTAACCAAACCCAATCCTAATTTCCCTTGAGGTTGCACCTCCGGAGGTGCAACCTCAAGGATTATATTATTCTCTATGATTTACGCACATGTGTTTAATCACGCCATTGAAGACAAGCTCCTTTTTCGTAAACCAGATGATTATGAACGGTTTCGAAAAGGACTCTTTTATTTTAACGACCACAAATCATTTAATTTTAAAGACAATAAAGAGTTGGTGGCGAGAGATTGGGAAAGCCGGTGCACACGAACAGGTGCTACATTAATTTCCGTGCTTTCTTACACCCTTTTACCGAACCACTTTCATCTCTTGGTAAAAACGGAAAAACTGACTGATCTAACAACATTTGTTCGAAAACAAATGACGGGGTTCACCATGTTCTTCAATAAAAAATATAAAAGAAAAAATCGGCTCATCGCTTCGCGCACAAAAATAAAAATTGTTACATCAGACGCTCACTACTCCCATCTACCAAACTATATCCACCTCAACGTTCTTGATCTTTATACAAAAAGTTGGCGCGACGGTTTATGCGATTGGAATGTGTTTCTACCGTCTCTTGCCACTTATCCATGGTCGAGTATTCAACATTATGTCGGACAAAAAAGTGATCCACTACTTGATGATATATGGATCAGACAAAACTTTCCACGACCAGAAAAATATCTAAAAAATCTCAAGAGTTGGGCGACTCGTAATCTAAAAAAGTAAAGGGATGTCTATACGTCACCATCTTGAGGTTGCACCTCCGGAGGTGCAACCTCAAGGATTAGTGGATGAAGTCGAAGGGGTTTCGGAAGCGGCCGTTTTGGATGACTTCAAAGTGCAAGTGTGGACCGGTGGAGTGGCCCGTTGAACCCATGAGTTCAATTACTTGTCCTTTTTTGACTTGATCGCCCACCTTGGCAATCAAGTGTGAGCTGTGTCCGTAGCGAGTCTTAAACCCATTACCATGATCAATCACAATGTTATTACCATAACCTCTGGACCACCCCGCATGAATAACGATGCCGTCGTCGGCCGCGTAAATGGGGGTGCCGGTGGGACCGGCAATGTCAACACCAGTGTGGTGCCAACTGAAGTACTGTGTGATGCGACGCACGGCGGTGGGCCATAAATTGATAAAACCCCCCGGTGGTGCCGCAATATCTGTCGGAAAAGGGCTTAAGAAACGCGCAAGTGTGCGTGTCGCGGGAGCTCTCGGGGTTGGTGCTATACCTCCGGGAATAAAAACTTGATCTCCGATCGCGAGCGACCCTTCGGAAATATTTCCATTCCACACCGCGATCTCGTGTGCATCGGCATTATACGTTTTTGCAATTTTCTCGAGCGTGTCCCCTTTCTTTATGACATATTGGACACCATCGCCGGGTAAAATAGTAAGCGCGTCGCCCGGACGAATATATGAACGCACCGTCAATTTATTTGCCGCAAGTAGTGTTACAATCGAGATCTGGTATGCGTCAGCAATACTTGAGATGGTATCACCCTCTTTAACGACATATTTTTCAATCGTAGTCCGTAACGGTGCAACCGTGCCCGCCATCTCCCCTGGTGCGGATATAAATGCGCGTGCACCGGTGATGGCGCTCACATACGCTTCGTCGGTGTAATCAAAATCTATTGCCGGTGTACCAGAGACAGCAACCACATCGACCAAGTAGGCGGTGGATGGTGTGTTCGCACTGATACCAGATTCCTCTTGCGTGGTTTCATCCGAGTTTCCCGCCACAAGCGCATAAAGAATGCTCTTGGTTCCCAAATCTTCGGCGTGCGCAATTCTCATACTCAATGATCCGATGCCCGTGATAACTGCAATCGCAAACACGGCAACATGAATAATGTGACGATGAGATATAAAAAACAAAACCTTACTGCCCACGGGTCGCAACGCGGCAACAATCTTTCGTTGCACACTAAATATGAAATGATACAACAAAAACACTATCGGCAAAAATATCTTTTGGATAGCACCACCTGCACCACGAAAAAACAATCGGCCAAGAGTGCCAAAAAAATGAATTGTATGTATCAGCCCGCGATAAAAACCAATGAGCGCGCGGAGTGCTGCTGTTTTGAGATTAAGTTTCGTCATTTTTTTATAGCCGCATACTACCATTACTATCTCGCCGTGTCAAGAGTTTTATGGGGGCGAAATTCTTGCGATGAAGCGGACATGCCCCGAGGAGGCGGAGTGTTTCTTTGTGTGCGCGTGTTCCATACCCAACATGTTTTTCAAATCCATATTCAGGATAATCTTTTGCGCATGCTACCATCTGCGCATCGCGCGCAATCTTAGCAACGATCGACGCGGCAGCGATTGATTTCACCTGACGGTCGCCTTTCACAATTCCGCGTTGCGGTATGTGCAGGTGGGGGAGCGTCCATGCGTCAATCAAAACAAAATCAACCGGATACCGCGCGGCAAGTGCATCAAGGGCACGGCGCATGGCAAGCAGTGTTGCGGGGCGTAATCCCAAGGCACCTATTTCGTGTACCGACGCTTCGCCGAGCGCCCACCCAACAGCACGTTCGCAAATCATCGGCGCAAGCTTTTCTCGTTGTTGCCGCGACAATAGTTTTGAATCACGCACAAGCCCCAGCCGAGAATTGAGCGGCAAAATAACAGCGGCCGCAACCACCGGTCCCGCAAGCGCCCCACACCCCACCTCATCAATCCCCGCAATACAACGAAAGCCCTGTGCCATAAGCATGCGTTCAATTTTGAAAGTTGGTTGATACATACGATCACCCGATGCCTAAGAAGCTGTTTGAAAACCTATCGCAATCCAAAGCCGCGCCAGATTCGAGGAAAAAACGGCGCAGACGAGGGAGGTGTACACGGGTACTCCGACCGAGGATAAGCTGTTTTTTACCGAATATGGCGCGGCGACGATGCGAAATGGTGCGAAAAGTACTACTCATGTTAGGTTTTCAAATAGATTCTAAGTGGCACCTGGGACGTGTGAGTAAAATGACTTGACTAAAATAGGCGCTTATTCTATGATATACGGCGCACAGTGCTTTCATCATTGTATCACTTTTTTTCACACTAATATCTAAAGTCTAGTTACTAACAACTCAGAACCATCTATGCCATTACCACTCATTCTTTCGCTCGTTGGCGCAATTCTCGCCCTTATTGCAGGTATTTTTCTCATTTCGTGGGTCTTAAAACAGCCCGCCGGCAGTGGAAAAATGATCGGCATCACCCTAGCTATTCAAGAGGGCGCCCGTGCGTATTTGGCGCGCCAATATAAAGTGGTTGCCGTAATCGGCGCCATTCTCTTTGTGATCCTCTGGATCGCGCTTAGTTTTAAAGTGGCCATTGGATTCGCGATCGGCGCCATTCTTTCGGGTGCAGCCGGATTTATTGGTATGAATATCTCGGTGCGTGCCAATGTCCGTACCACTGAAGCGGCAAAATCCGGCATGTCGCAAGCCCTCACGGTCGCGGTGCGTGGCGGTGCGGTCACTGGTCTTTTCGTCGTCGGCCTCGGCCTATTCGGCGTCGCGGGATTCTATGCGATTCTCGCCGCACTCCATGTCCCCACCAAAGACACGCTTCAAGCGCTCATCGGATTTGGTTTTGGTGGCAGTTTGATTTCGGTTTTTGCGCGACTCGGTGGCGGCATTTTTACCAAGGCCGCTGATGTGGGTGCAGACTTGGTCGGAAAAGTGGAAGCTGGTATTCCTGAAGATGATCCACGTAATCCGGCGGTGATCGCTGATAATGTTGGTGACAATGTAGGTGACTGCGCTGGTATGGCGGCTGATCTTTTTGAAACGTACGCTGTGACCGCAGTCGCCGCCATGGTGCTCGGCACCCTTCTCTTCCGCGATGCTCCCGAAGCGATTCTCTATCCGCTTGTCCTCGGCGCCGCATCAATTATTTCATCAGTGGTCGGCATCTTCGCCATTCGCTTGAGCGCCGACAAAAAAATTATGGCCGCCTTGTATCGGGGTCTCATCGTGTCGGGTGTAATTTCCGCAATTCTCTTTTACCCCATCACGCGCTGGCTCGTTGGTGCGCTTTATCGTGAACCGGGGGCCGTGACCCGTGTGTATCTCGCGGCACTCATTGGTCTTGTGATCACTGGTCTCATCACCGTCATTACTGAATACTACACCGGCACCACGTGGGGTCCGGTCAAAAAATTGGCCGCGGCCTCACAAACCGGACACGGCACAAACATTATTGCCGGTCTTGCGCTTTCTATGAAATCAACTGCGCTTCCGGTGTTCGTGATTGTGGCCGGCATCTTGGGTGCGTATGCGCTTTCGGGATTGTATGGCATAGCAATCGCGGCCATGGCCATGCTTTCGCTTGTCGGAATTATCGTCACGATTGATGCGTATGGACCTATCACCGATAATGCGGGTGGCATTGCGGAAATGGCCGGACTTCCGGATGAAGTGCGCGCGGTCACCGATCCACTGGATGCCGTGGGCAACACCACGAAAGCAGTGACCAAGGGCTATGCCATTGCATCGGCCGGTCTCGCCGCCCTCGTGCTTTTCGGTTCATATACGCAAGAGCTTGGCGCGTTCGGACAACAATATTTATTTTCACTTGAAAATCACCGTGTGATTGTCGGTCTCTTTATTGGCGGTTTGCTTCCGTATCTTTTTGGCGCATTTGGCATGGAGGCGGTGGGTAAGGCGGCGGGTTTGGTTGTTGAAGAAGTGCGTCGTCAGTTCCGTGAAATCAAGGGCATCATGGACGGTTCCGGAAAACCGGATTATGCACGATGTGTTGATATTGTGACGCGCGGCGCACTGCGCGAAATGATTGTGCCTGCCCTGTTGCCCGTGGTGGTTCCGGTGCTCGTCGGATTTATTTTGGGTCCTGAAGCGCTCGGTGGACTTTTGATCGGCTCGATTGTGACCGGCATTTTTGTAGCGATCTCGATGACAACGGGTGGTGCCGCATGGGACAATGCCAAGAAATTCATTGAAGCCGGCAACTATGGTGGCAAGGGTTCGGCGGCGCACCAAGCAGCCGTCACGGGCGACACGGTGGGCGATCCCTACAAAGACACCGCAGGCCCTGCCATCAACCCCATGATCAAAATTGTAAACATTGTGGCGCTTCTTATTATCTCTCTCATCGTATAAAATTGAAGTTAAAAAAAGCGGGGCAGTAAGCGCTCCGCTTTTTTAGTTCAGCCACCTCGCATCGCTCTTCTGTGAGCTACCCCATTGTTGCAACCTCGACCCGAAGGGAGATGTCCCAAGATAGTCATTGCGAGCGGAGCGAAGCAATCCCGTGAAATAAAGAAGGTCTTTAATTTAGACTTGATACTGTTCGTTTCAAACCTAAAGGTTTGAGCTACGATGACGTGGATCATAAGGGAGCACCCATCAAATTTCCCTCATAACGCCACCGAGTGGCGGATCCTCATAAAAGTAGCGACCGATTGGTTTCACCCATCGGTCGCATTCCTTAACTTCGCTCAAAGAAAAACGAGAGCTCGTTGCCTCGCGTCGTCGCTCGGAAATCCCAAAGCTCCGGCTTTGTGACTTCGCTCACTCCTAGCGAGGTAAGAAAATCTATGAGTGAAACTTCACGAGGGATTGGAAGAAGACCGAAGCTGACACACTCACGCAGACGGCAGGGAGCGCCCCGCTTCCTTATTATCACTAGAGAGACAAAAGCGGGGTAGGAACAAGTGTCCCGAGGACACTTGTTCCGTCGCTATCCTCCGCAAGTGAGGGTGTCAGCGCAGGTCTTCTTCTCCTCATCTCTCGTGAACCGTGAGCGAATCCTTAAAAAAAATCGGCCCTTGGCCGTTTTTTTAATCCTGCACCAGAAATACCCTCCCCGGATTCGAGCGGGGCTCGAGGATTTCTGTCGTTCAGGCACCAGTCAAAATGCCATCACGTGTCGCGTGCCAAGACTTCGGAGTAAGACCTCATTCATCTCTTCCATCAAGATGAGGTCTCGCACCACGTTCCGAAGATCCGGACTATCAATCGCTTCGAGCAATTGACCGTACGTCTCCTGGACGCCGCGACCTGCCTGAATCGCATGATCAAGTTCGTTTTGCCACAACGGCATAGACTTGATTGGTCGTTGCCAACCGACCAACGATCAGGATGTCTTATATATTAACTATACCCCCACCATAATCGTTGTCAAGTTGTTGTCAAGAGCGCGTCTTTATCATAAATCAATTTGATGCGATCGGTAATCCACCGAAAATCCACCCATGAACACCCCCTTTGTTCACCTTTATCCCCGAGGTATCACCACGTTATCCCCACATTTGTGCTCTACCGCTCAGCTGTAGTGTTTCACCACAGCTGAGCGGTAGATGAACGGAGATCGTTGCAAAACTCCGTCATCCTCGAGCGAAGCGAAGGATCTCACGAACATTCAGTGAGATTCTTCGTGGCTTTACGTCTCAGAATGACACAAAAAGAGAGTTTTGGGAGCACTCTCAAACGGGGTGTTGACGGTTTTTCCAACATAGTGCATACTTCCTCTATCTCTATGAAACACACTATCAAACATCTGCCAAAAAGTGCGGTCGAAATCACTTTTGAGGTGCCGGTGGTCGAAATGGTTCCGCATCTTGAAACCGCCACCGAACAGTTGGGGCGCGAACTTAAGGTGCCGGGTTTTCGTCCCGGACACATACCGCGCGCTGAAATTGAAAAGCGCATCCCGCCCATGAAAATTTTTGAGGCCGCGCTCGAGGCGATTGTGCGTCACTGTTATCTTTCGGTGATCATCGAAGAAAAAGTTGAGACCATCGGATCACCGGCTATTGATATTAAAAAAATGGCGCCGGGTAATGATCTGACGTTCACGGCAACTGTTTCCATTCTTCCTCGTGTCACGCGTTTGACCGATTACCACACGATTGTTGTCCCCAAAAAAACCGTTGAAGTGACTGATGCGGATATTGAATTGGTTTTGAAAGATCTCCAAAAAATGCAAACGCGTGAAGTGCGTGTCACGCGACCTATCGAAGGAAGCGACCGCGTCGTGATTGATATGACAATTGCGCGCGACAAAGTACCTGTTGAGGGCGGCTCCACCAAAAACCACGTCATTATCATGGATGAGACCTACTATGTGCCCGGATTGACTGACGCGCTCCGCGGTCTCAAAGAAGGCGATGAAAAAGATTTTGTTTTAAATTTTCCTGACACGCATTATCAAAAAATGCTCGCCGGAAAACCGGCTGATTTTCATGTGAAAGTAAACGAGGTCTACGAGCGATCATATCCGCCGGTTGATGATGCGTTTGCTAAACATCTGGGCAAACAAACTGTGGCGGAATTGCGCACGCTGCTCTCCGAAAACATTCTTCGTGAAAAAACCAACAAAGAAAACGCGCGCGAGGAGGGCGAGTTGCTTGAAAAAATTGTTGCCGGTTCACAGTTTGAAGACGTGCCCGAACTTTTGATTCAGGAAGAGGTGGGACGTATGCGCCACGAGCTCGAGCGCGGTGTTGCCGAGCAAGGTCTCGAGTGGCAAGAATATCTGGGGAACATCAAAAAAACAGAAAATGATTTGAAGCTTGATTTCATCCCGCACGCCATCACCCGCGTCAAAACCATGCTCGCTATTCGCCTGGTGGCTCTAAAAGAAAATATCGCCGTGAGCGATAAAGAAATTGATGAGGAGCTTGATCACATTGCCGAACTCTATAAAGATGATCCTGAAACCAAAAAAATGGTCTACGAACCCGAACACCGCGACCAAGTCGCCGCCATGCTCAAAAACAGAAAAACGCTGGCGCGCCTTCGAGAAATCACCATGACTTGACCACTGTTTTGTTTTTTGATATCATAAAGATATATGCCAGAACCAACCACAAGGGAAATACTTGAAGCAATAAACGTGTTTGCCGAGAGCGTTGATAAGCGCTTTGATGCGGTTGATAAGCGCTTCGATGTGGTTGAGTTTGGTATAAAAACCCAATTTAAAGAAGTGAATCAGCGTCTTGACCAAACAAACGAACGTATTGATAAGCTTTATACGTTGGTAGATGGCTTCATCCAGCTTCATCAAAAGCTCGATCTGGAACTTACCGCACTCCGGAGCATGTATCAACGCCTTGAAGAGCGTATTCAAAAACTAGAGGTGCAACGAGCATAAACAAAAAGAAACAGGGCCCGCGAGCCCTGTTTTGTTGTTGCGATTTAGTTCACCGAGAGATCGGTGCGTGTCGTGGCCGAATGATCTTGTACGAGAGTGATCTCGATTTCGTGAGGCATACTGAAGTAGGGATCACCAAAACTGATATCTTCGAAAAGCACCGTGCGCGTCTCGGGCCACACGTCTTCATCAATGTGCGGCATTCCCACCGAACACCAGCGCGTTGCCCGTGCAATGAGCCTTTTGGCCTCGCGCGGATTATCCGTCTTTTCCAAAATCGGGATAACCGTTCTGGCGAGTTTAGCGGCACGTTGCATCTGCCGCTTGCGCCAAAATGTGGTCGTGCGATACAAACGGAAAAAAATTTCTGAAAAACCGATTGAAATCGTGAGGCGGAGCACTGTGGTTTTCGGATCACGATGGCCGTTCGCGACAAAAATCCAACTTATGAAAAGAAACACCGCAACCAAGAGGATACCATCGTTCACTCGTGACTTCAGATGCTTGGACAAAAACGTGGTCAGACCGAACGCGAGCAAAATACCAATTATCGTGATCATGAGTTCCTCCTTTTTTTGACATCATGCGCTTTTGGATGATTGTAATTTTTTATCGACCCCGTGGACGCAGTGGTTTTCCTCGACGCAATTCATCAACAAGACGGCGGCCGTGGCGGCCTTGGAATTTTGGTGGTGTGGTGCCGGGCCGATGCGTTTTGCGTCGTTCGATGAAAATATCAAACTCGTAGACCACCGGATATCCATCGCCGCGGCAAAGCCCAACACACGCAGAACGAAAGTGGGCGGTGAAAACGAGATCAACCGAAGCAGGGTGGTTCCCATGTGCTTTGAAAACTCTCAAAATAGCCCGCCGTGCCGCTTTGGTCGTCTTTGCACAAGAAAGCGCACGCCGCGCCTTCCTTACGAGAACTACCCCACCTTCAAGCGTCATTCTTTTCATTTTTTACCTCAGCTCTGTTGTTTTTTTGGCTTTTAAAAAGACCTTTCGTGACCTCAAGTACGCTCAAGGACATCGCTAAAAAATACCACATTTCGGCCTTTTTGTCAAGTTGGAGGTTACCTCTCAATCAGGTTACCTTTTCTCAAAATAAAAAAGGGCCGAAGGGTGAAGTTCCCTGCGGCCAAGATCTACGATTACCATAGAAGTTTGGTTTCCTTTCCGCCCTGCGTTGCTTTCGGCGGATCAGACTTCCTGGCGGCGCTCCCCTCATGGATCGGGGCTCCTTGTCTGGGCGAACCATAACAAGATTCGTTGGGACCTCCCGGAGATTGACGTCGCTTTTTAGGGCAGTGCCAATTCGCTTAGAAATCACCTGGCGCCTAGCATGGCTGGTCGAGTGCTACTCAACACGTGCGGTTTATCCACGAAAAGTGTTTAGCTTCTCGTGTTCATGCGACGTTTTTACGCCGCAAACGCAGACAAACCGCAGCCATGATCCATCATTTTCCCTTAAAGTGTTTCGTGCTGTCCCGATAGGAAAGCACTTCGTCACTACGGCACGCTGTCATTTTTCAACAACAGCGACTCCATGTCTCTCTGCCTTTAACCTTGCGGTCTCTGACAGGTTTACCGTGGTTCGTGCTCCACACGCATTCTCCTCAATGCGTGTTTGGCCGTTCGGTTTTTGACCGAAGCGGTCGTGAGCTTGCCGGGGATACAAGGCTTCCACGTGAGCGTGGGCTCCTCTATAATCCTTGCGGATTGTGGAGGAGGTCGTGGCCCTGTGTTTTGAAGCGTGGTACAGGTTTGGAGACCTGTCCGTGCGCTCCCTCACTTGGGAGATTACCGCCGAGCGATTGATTTGTGCTACACGAGACGACGTTGGCACGCCGCTCATTCACACACTGCCCATACACCTCGCTCCTTGCGGAGTTTGGCGCGCCTCGCTCCTTGCGGAGTCTGGCCGGTTGACAATCAAGTGCGTAGTGACGCCGAGCGTTCCGCATGCGCGGCCACTCATCGAACAAGAGGGGCTGTAGGCCGTCCTGAACGATTGCCATGAGTGACCACTTTGGCGTTTGACGCACTTGATTCTCCCTTGGGTGGGTTCCGTTTTAAAGAACCCATCCGGTGTCAACATCACAAATAACTTGGCGCCCGGTTCACCGAACCGTTCCAAGTCTTCCCGTGTCAAGAGATGTCAGTAATCACGCGCTTTCGAAGTGGGTAACCAAGGGTGATCTTGATGTACGCTTCGATCATCGTTGGGCGCGTGGAGGCGATGAGCCTCATACCGATCGCTCGAGACAGATCATAGGAGCCCCTGTTGGGTTAGCTCTCCATGAAGTTGCGCGTTTTTCAGACGCGCGGTGGGAAGTTTAGTGTGTGATGTATTCTGAAACCCACTTTATTGTTGCCGCTTGGCACACCTACCTCGCGAAGGCGAGTGTACCTTACGACTCCTCGTGGGCACTGAAGTCTTGTAATGACCATGTTCCTTTTTGGAACGGTAATGCATAGTCTATCACTCCCAAAAACCGTGTCAAGCGTTGTTTTCCCGCACAAAGTGTATGGTGTGTGGATAGAAAAGTGGATGAGTGGGTGCGAAAAAAATAAAAATCGGGTTCTGCCCCGACAAGTAATCCCTGTAAAAAGTGGAAAAAGTGTGAATAACCAACGCTGTTGTCTTATTTCAGATAAAAGGCTCGTCAATGCCGCCGACCGATGCCGGATTACACCGAACAATCCTCCAAAAACCGCGTGCCGCCCCGTGGAAAAAACCCAAGCGCCCAATAGTCAGCCTCGTATATTCAGAACAGCTGGGGTGATACTTGCAAAATCCATGCGGAAAAAACACCCGAACAATACCATGGTCGGGCGAAATAGTTCTTTGGTAAATCCAAATAATGGCTAAACTTAGTTGTTTCAACACAAATTAGATGATTGGAACCGAACAACGAATCTGAACGAACCTTGCGAACAACGAAATTACCTGATGGGAACCGAACAACGAACCTGAACTAACCTAACGAACAACGAATGTTCGTCGTCGGTATATACGGAGGCTCAACCTCCGTACTATTCGCTGTTCGTAATGGTTCGGGAGGATTCGTTGTTCGGTTCCCATTAGGAAAGAAGGTGGGCGTGGGTGAGGATGGCCCCAAGCTCGTCTGTTATCTCCTTATATGAAGCTTCAATGATGCCCGAGCGACCGATGACCGCAATATCAAAGCCGTGTATGCGCGGCGCATATTCCCGACGAAGCGCTTCTCGAATTCGACGCTTGGCGGTGTTTCGTTTTGTGGCCCTCTTGTGTATTTTTACACCAATAACAATACCTAGGCGCGTGTCGCCTTTTTGATTCGGGGCAAATCGAATCCCGAGCAGGCGACCATGGAGTGACCGCCCGCGTTTCCATAACTTATCAAAATCACGCTTATTTCTTAAGCGGAGTTCTTTGGGCAACATAACACGAATCGAGGTCACACCTCGGCGAGCGAGAGGTCGCTCCTCGGGATTTTAGTTTCTCGAGGTGCGACCTCGGGGTTTCGAGCCGAGGAGTGACCTCCCCAGCTCATGAGATGTGTCCCTACACCGCAATCCGATGGCGACCTTTTTGGCGGCGACGGGCGAGCGTCTTGCGTCCCGCTCGGGTGCTCATGCGCTTCCGAAACCCATGTCGTTTTGCGCGGTGGTGTTTTTTAGGCTGGTATGTTCGTTTTGGCATACTTTTTGATGGGAACCGAATAACGAATTTGTACGAATATACGAATCAACGAATAGAAATGAGTGGTTCGTGTGTGAAGCGACTCGTGTGTTCGCAAATTCGTTTTCATTCGTTATTAAGTTCCAAATTAAAACTTGACGACCTTCGGTATGTATTGTACACAGTAAGTACACATATTATCAACATAAACGACCCCTTGACGTAACATATTTTAAGGTCCATTATAGGGGTTAGTGTCTTTGTAAACCACTCTCATCGTTTTTTTATGAACACAAACGAACTGTGGCAGGCCGTGCTCGGAGAGCTTGAGCTTACCATTTCTAAACCAAACTTTACAACATGGTTCAAAAACACCTCTATAACTTCCATCGAGGCGGGGGAGGCGATCGTCTGTGTTCCCAACACTTTTACCAAAGCGTGGCTCGAGCGAAAATATCACACCGCTCTTATAAAAGCGCTCCAAAACCTCACTAACCTCGAGGTGCGACGTCTTTCGTATCAGGTTGATGCCCACATTCCGGGTGGTGCTCATGCCCCCCAAGAGGTGGTGCTCGAACGTGCGGGCGGTGCTCCACCCATAACCACGAACCAACCAAAAACCACAACAACGACTCGCGAGGAAGTGCATCAAGGCCTTAACCCACGCTACACTTTTAGCACGTTTGTGGTGGGGAAGGGAAGTGAGCTTGCCCACGCCGCCGCTCAAGCGATCACCCAAAAGCCGGGCACGGTTTATAATCCACTCTTTGTCTATGGAGGAGTGGGACTCGGAAAAACGCACCTTCTTCAAGCTATTGGCCATCAGGTTTTAAGTCAAAACCCCCGCGCCCGCATACTCTACGTCACCTGCGAACGTTTTACCAACGATTTCATTCATGCCGTTCGTTCCGGTCGCGCTAAGGAGTTTAAGGACACCTACCGCACGGTTGATGTTTTTTTGATTGATGATATTCAATTTATCACCGGCAAGGAGGGCACTCAAGAAGAGTTTTTTCATACTTTTAATGCGCTTCACCAGAATAATAAACAAATTGTACTTTCGTCAGATCGCCAACCAAAAGCGATCCCCGCCCTCGAACACCGCTTACTCTCGCGCTTTGAATGGGGAATGCTCGTTGATATTTCAAGTCCGGATTTTGAAACACGTGTCGCCATTCTTGATAACAAGTGTCATGAAAAGAACTTTCTTTTGCCACGCGACATCCTTTTCCACCTTGCAAATACCATTCAATCAAACATTCGTGAACTTGAAGGAGCGCTCAATAAAATAATTGCGTTTCATCAATTCAAAAACATTGCACCCACCATTGAAACCATTAAGCCGCTTCTGTCCGGTTTCGGTCAGATGGGGGGGCGCGCCAGTTTATCCCCTCGCCAAGTAATTCAGGTGGTTGCGCAATATTTTGATGTGCAACACGAGGATTTGCTGGGCAAAAGCCGCGAAAAACGTCTTGCATTTCCTCGACAAATCATCATGTACATCATGCGCGAAGAACTAAAGAGCTCGTATCCCGCGATCGGCAATGAACTGGGTGGCCGCGATCACACCACCGCCATGCACGCCTACAGTAAAATTTCTCGCGAACTCGAAAACAATGAGCGTTTCCGTCAAGATTTTGAAAATATCCGTCAACGACTTTTGATCCCCTAACCTGTTAGTAACCCTGCGAGTTCCTTGCGGATTACCTGTCAATAAAAATAAAATTATCCCCAACAAAAAAATAAAAATAAAAAACTATTCACCTTCCCCACTTTTTCCCACCGAGTCTGTGTGTATGAAAACTTCTCGCAACTCTGTTTTAAAAAAGAGTTATACAGTTAATCCACTTCCCTACCACTACTACTATGAATAAAAATATAAAAATACTAGACGATGTGGGGATTAAAATTTCAACAACACAAGAAAATCTTGCGCACGGTCTTTCGGTGGTGAGTCGAGTGAGTGGGAAAAACATTAATTTACCCATTCTCCAAAATGTGTTGGTAAAAGCCCATGATGGCCAAATACGTCTTTCAACGACTAATCTTGAAATTGCTATAAATTGTACGGTGCGGGGAAAAGTTGATCAAGGTGGAGAGTTTACGGTTCCTGCGCGACTTTTTTCCGAATATATTGGACTTCTTCCTTCTCAAAATATTGATCTTAATGTTCAAGGCACAAAACTCACGGTAAAATCAGGAAAATTTGAAACCGAACTCCATGGGATACCCGCAACCGAGTTTCCGGTTATTCCTGAAGTGAGTGGTGGTGCTACATTTACCGTACCCGTCGAAGATTTTAGAAAAGCAATCGGATCTGTTATTTTCGCCACAGCCCAACACGAGTCACGCCCGGAGCTTTCAGGAGTATTTTTTGGCTTTAATCAGTCATCAAATGGTGTAGGAACCCTTACTCTTGCCGCCACCGACAGTTATCGTCTTGGTGAGACCGTTTTAAGCCTCGCAGAGAGTAATCCAGAAGACCAGCTCTCGGTCATTGTTCCAGCACGAACGGTGGCGGAACTCGGACGGATCATTGGTATTGGGCACGATGAAATGAGTGTACCAAAAGCCATTACCATCGTGGTTACTGAAAATCAAATTCAATTTACGACCGGCGCAGTGGAGCTTGTGTCGCGACTCGTTATGGGACAATATCCGGATTATCGTCAGATTGTTCCCACTCAATTCAAAACAGAGGCCCTGTTACCCCGTGAAGAGTTTATGAAAGCGGTAAAGGCGGCAAGTTTATTTTCAAAACCCGGGCTCTATGATGTGCGTCTTGAGTTTGGGCCGGGACGACCCCTTGCAATCCACGCCGCTGATGCGGGGACTGGTGAGTATCACACAGAAATCGAGGGCGCTGTTACGGGAAGCGAAAACCATGTGGTGGTCAATTATAAATATCTTCTCGACGGCCTCGGTGCAATGAACGATGATGAAGTAAACTTCAAAATGATTGATGGTTCAAATCCCTGTCTCGTCACTCCGAAAAATAAAGAAGAAAAATATCTGTACATTGTGATGCCGATAAAGCAATAACTAAAAATCCCTGCACTAACGCAGGGATTTTTAGTTTATACAGTGAAAGGAGCGAAGCGAACTTATGTCGTCTACATAACCCCCTCAAGTTTTACGTCTCCCCCTTGCCCCAAGGGGGAGAAGCCCGTCTGATCTGCCCCCTCTTAGGGTAAGAGGGGGACGAGGGGGAGTTATGTCGTCTACATAACCCCCTCAAGTTTTACGTCTCCCCCTTGCCCCAAGGGGGAGATCCGCTTATTCGTATAAATTCGTTGTTCGGTTCCCATCAAGTAGTTTATGGTGTTGTGGTAGAGGGTGTTAGGGTGGGGTCGGGTAGTGTTGGTGGCGAAGGATTTTTAGGATCCTTTACCTCGTTTGCCCAGCGCACGATGGCGGCTTCCCAGTTTGTATATTGTGGATCGGTTGTGGGATCGGTTGGTATTGCGCCGCGTGGGTCGTCTTTGTTTACGTAGTGTAAAATTGAATGATGGACGCGATAGGTGCGATCTTCAATGAGTTCCGGTGGTGTGGTGTCTGAGGCCAAAAGATTGTTTGTTTTGTTTATTTTGAGTGTAATTGTTTCCGGAACGCCATCAAGCACCTGTTTTCCGGTCGTAACCAGTGTGGGGAGCGTGAACGGTTCCGGTGGAGTTCCCTCGAGCGCTTTTTGCATGAACATTTGCCAGATGGGAGCAGCGACCACACTTCCGTCAGCACCGCGACTCATTTCCTTGTTGTTATTATTGCCCACCCACACGCCGGCCGCAAGCGATGGCGTGTAACCGAGCGTCCACGCATCATGATAATCGTTTGTGGTGCCGGTTTTTGCGGCAACCGGACGATCAGAAAGCGTTAAGTGATTCACGGCGCCGAAAATAAAAGCCCGTGCATCATTATCAGTCAAAACATTTGAAACCGTGCGCGCAATTTCAGGATCCATCACCGATGTGCCGTCGCGCGGCTTCCATTCATCAAGAGCTACACCATGCGCATCCTCGATTCGCAAAATGGAAATCGGCGCTTGATGTACACCCTCGTTTGCAAAAGTTGCGTAGGTTGCAACATGCTCCAACAACTTCACTTCGCCGCCACCCAAGACAAGCGAAAGACCAAAACGACTACGATCACCGAGCGTGGTGTAGCCGAGTGACCCCGCAAGATCAAGAACGTGATCAATGCCCGCGAGATACAGCATTTGAACTGCCGGAATGTTGAGGGACCCTTGGAGTGCTTGGCGCACGGTTACCGGCCCGCGCTCTTTACTGTCATAATCATGCGGCTCATAATCTTTGAGGTCGGTTTTAAAAGTGGTGACCACGTCGTATAAAATGGTGCTTGGGGTGTATCCTTTGATAAAACCGGCGGCGTACACAATCGGCTTGAACGATGAACCGGGTTGGCGTGCACGGAGCGCCACATTCACAGCACCGTCGTGATCCTTGTCAAAATAATTGCGTGACCCCACCATCGCAAGAATGTGGCCGGTTTTCGGATCAAGCGCGACAAGCGCGGCGTTTCCTCCGCCTTTTTGTTCGATTTTCGGAATGCCGGCAGCGACCGCATCTTCAGCCGTTTTTTGTTTATCGTAATCAAGGGTGGTGATGACTTTGAGACCACCTTGTTCAACCATGCGCTCGCCGTAGATTTGTGTCAGCTGTTCTTTGACCCACAACACAAAGTGCGGTGCGGTGATGTTTTCAAGTCGCGGCTGGATTTCGAGTGGTGCGTTTTTTGCATGCGCCGCCTCTTCTTTTTTAATATAATTTTGTTCAACCATGAGATCGAGCACGAGATTGCGGCGCGCGAGGAGACGGTCAATATTGTTGAGGTAGGTGGTGGGTGATTGCGGAAGCGCGGCAAGCGTTGCGGCTTCGGGAAGAGTGATATCGTGCGATGACTTACCAAAATAACTTTGGCTCGCGGCTTCAATACCATAGTTTGCGCGGCCATACGGAATTTCGTTGAAGTAGAGTTGCAGTATTTCCTCTTTGGTGAAGCGTCCCTCGATTTCGGTGGCAAGCACAAACTCTTTTATTTTTCGCGCAAGCGTTTTTTCATTCGTGAGTACCACATTTTTCACGAGCTGTTGCGTGATGGTTGAGGCGCCCTGCGCGCGGCGATGGAAAAGCGTGTCCATGATCGCGGCGCGCAAAATACTTTTCAAGACAAAGCCTTTGTGGGCGTAGAAATTTTTATCCTCGACTGCGATCGTTGCGTCAATCGCAAAGCGTGGCACATCGGAAAGCTTTGTTAAGGTGCGGCGTTGGGTGCCGTGAATGTCATAGAGAAGATGGGTGCCGGTGCGATCATAGATTTTGGTTGATTGCGCCACCGTGCGATCCATGAGCGTATTGGGGTTGGGCAGATCGCGCCGCACCCACGCCACGAGCCCCGCAAGTGAGATCGCGCCCGCCAAAAACACAAAAAGCGCCACCGTGAGGAGCTGGCCAATGAGGCGCCGCAAGGGACGCCGCCGTTTTGCATGAAGAGGTTTGATGGTAAATATCATACACTTATCAAATTTCAAATAACAAGCACTAAATAACAAATAAATCACAAGCACCAAACTATAAATATCAAACAAAACTATTCAAATTTGCCAAGAATTGAATGAAAAATTTTAACAAGCTCAATGGCTTCTTGTATAAGTCGTCCTTGTTTCTTTTTTAAATCGTCAGAGCCACCAAGATAACAGAGGCGTAGCCACAGGCGGCACTCTTTTGCCTCTTTACGACATATTTTAATCCTTAAAACAAAATCTTTTTTGCTTAAGGATTCATTGGCCTCAATATAATTTGCAGCTGGGGATCCTGATGAACGTACAAGCTGTTTTGTATACTCAATATTTTCATTTGTTTTTGGTAGGATTTTTGTGAAATCTCTACAATTTTTTGCAAACTCAAAAGTACGTTCCTCAAGATCGTATATTTTTGTCTTTTCCGTGTTTATCACATTGTGATTTTAGTATTGAGATTTATTTGATATTTGATGCTTGATTTTTGTAATTTGACCGGATAAGGAGTGCGGCACCAACGACTCCAGCTTGATCACCTAGCTTGGAAATAAGGATGGGGGTTTTTTTGAGAATGGGGAATGGCAGAAGTTCGGGGATTTGTTTTTTTATGAGTGCGATAAGTTCCGGGAAGCGTGAGAGGCCGCCACCAATTACAATACAATCTGGATTCATCAACACGAGAGCGTTTGAAATGCTGGCGGCGAGTGCTGTGGCCGCTTCGTTTACGATCATGCGAGCATTTTTATCTCCTTTTTTATACAGGTTTTCAAGGTCAAGCGCTTTTAGGTTTTTTCCCGTGAGTTTTTCGTAGCGAGCCATCATGCGCCGTCCTCCAGCGTATGCCTCGACATGTCCTTTTTTGCCACAGGAGCAGAGCGCGTCGCCGCCAACAGAGAGGTGTCCGATTTCCCCCACCGTGTTTGTGGCGCCGCGATCAATTTTACCGTTCATCACAAGACCTCCACCCACGCCGGTGCCGATTGTTATGCCAAAAATCGCGCCGTGTCCTCGACCGGCGCCATGCAGTGCTTCGGCAAGCGCAAAACAATGGACATCATTATCAATCACCACAGGGAGCTTGAATTTTTTTTCAAGAATGGAACGAAGGCGGAGATTATCAAACGCGGTCGGTAAATTCGGGCCATGGCGCACCACGCCGTTTTGGAAATCAACCTGTCCCGCAATGCCAACACCGATGGCGGCAACGGACGAAGAAATATATTTTTTTATCGAGGCCTCGATAAGCGCGACAAGTTTTTTCGCTGTCAAATTTTCACCAGTCACTATTTTTTCATACGACAAAACCTTAAAACCACGGCGTAGACGAACAACGCCAATGCCGATTTTCGAGCCACCAATATCGAGACCAATGATATTCATACTAGAACTTAGGTGAGGGCGCTAATAGTCCGTGAGATTCTTCACTTCAATTCGTTTCGGGAAGTAATGACACTAAAGAAGATCGCGACCTGTTCGCTTCACCTCTAGGTCGCATTCCTTGAGAAATCCCATGAGTGAACCTTCACGAGAGATTTGGAAGAAGACCGGAGCTGGCACGCTCGCGCAGACGGAAGGAACGCCCCGCTTCCTTATTATCACGAGAGAGACAAAAGCGGGGTAGGAAAAAGTGTCCCGAAGACACTTTTTGCGTCGTTATCTTCCGCAAGCGAGTGTGTCAGCGGAGGTCTTCTGATACCCATCTTTCGTGAACGGTGAGGGAACCCCTCAAATAATACTCCAATCCGGCGGACTTGACTACTACGGTAAGATAGGGTACGATTGGGACAGTTCCTTTTGAAAGGAGGAGACAATGACTGAAAAATCGGCGCCGCGATGGATTAGACCCGCGATGTATGTGTGGGGTTCTGTGAGTGTGGCATTTATTATTGTTGTGGGCGTACTTCTGTTTTCGGACGCCAAATCAGCCACCGCACAACCAACTCCTATTGTTACAGATTCGAGATTTGAGGTGTATCGCGTGAGCGAAAATGAGACAGGTGGTGTGTTTGGCCTTACGATAACCATCGAAAACAGCAATTTCATGCATCTTTTGCGTGAATGGTCGGACACGCATCGTGATTGTGTTTTGGGTGATCCTGCATTTGTGCCACAAAGCGTTGGCGGCGGTGATAGCTATGGTCCTATGCGCAACTTTCTCCTTGTGCGCTGTCCCAAACCGCTTCCTCCTGATCTCGAAAAAGCGCCAATCCCCTAGTCCGTCGCCGCTCCTTCGTGGGGCGGCTTTTTTGTTTGTGTGAACTTGACCGCCTGCTTTAAGTCTGGTATTATATATGATATATGTTGGAACAAAAAGACTTAGAACAAATTCGGTTAGTGGTCGGCGAAGCCATTGAAGAAAAACTCGCTGATGTGTTGGAGATAACCAATCAGGGTTTTTCAGACATGCAAAAAAGTTTTGAGGTAACACACGGACGAGTTGATAAATTATACAATTTGATTGATGGATTCATCTCGCTTCACCAAAAACTGGACCAAGAACTTACTATGCTCCGTTCAAGAATCGAGCGTCAAGAAAACGAGATCAGTAAAATAAAAGCAAAGTTGGCGCTCACATAAACCAGCTCATCAGTTTAATAATGAGACCTCTGCGAAAGTATATTTCGAAGCGAAATTTCACTGCTTCGAAGCGAAAAATTGAAAAAGTGACGATGTTTAATGGATATTAAGCGGAGGAGCTTTTGCAATTTTTTAGCCGAAGAAGTGAAATTGTAGCCGAAAGAGACTTTCGCAGAGGTCTCTAATAGTATCAAACGAAACCCCTCATCAACAGATGGGGTTTTTTGACTCGCACCCACTTGACAAAAACGCTCATTTGTGGTATAAAACACGGATCGTTCCTTGAACCTCATCACAAAAGAAAGAGAGGAAAAGTGGCTGAAGAGAACCAAAAGACAGGTAATAAATCGAACGCCGACGTTCTTGTAATCCTTATCGTGGGACTTGTCCTTGGAGGAAGTGTCGGATACTACTTTGGCCAGAAATTGGCCACGACCTCAAATACAGCAGAAACAGAAAGATTGCGCACCGAGCTTTCTGCGGCGCGTGCGGTAAAGCCGGCGCCCGATCCCGGCATGCTCGTACCGGCGTGGGCGCGGCAGGTGCATTGGCATTGGCAGATTGCGCTCGCGTCAAAGGATGATGCGGAATCGAAGTTTACGGTAACGACGAGCATGTTTCGTCCCGATCATCACAGCGCAACCGAGATCGGGCTTGATGCATCAGACAACGAAGCGGCGTTCGATCGCTCTGCGCGTGCGGTGTTGAATGATTGGCTTGCTAAGCATGCGGGGTGTCGTTTTGAGGAGCCTGTGCCGGGCCGCGCCGTGATTGCGGCGTTCTCACACGATGGTGCGGAACTTGCCACAACTTTTGCAACCACCGTCGTGTGTCCCAGCGGCGAAATGACTGATATTTTGCGCGATCCGTTCTCCGTCGTTCGCACTGATCTTGATCGCATGCTTCGTAACCCGCAAGACATCTTGCACGAAACAGCAAAGCTCGAAAAAGAAACCGAGACACGTGCGGCCGAGGTCGTTTCTCAACCCACCAACAGCGGAAACGCTCCGTAAGGAATGGAGAATAAAATGAGCAAGCGTGTTCAGTGGACACTGGGAGTGGTAGCGGCGTGCGGATTACTTTTTGGTGCGATCTTGCTTGTGGTGCTTCACAATATGGAAACCACCGCCACAGATCCACAAAACGAATCCGCCGCGCGCATTACCAAAGAGTACAAACTGGGCTTTGGGTATGTCGGCAAAGAAAAAGATGGCACCGTTGTTAACTCGGTTACGGTTTATGTTCCCGATTCGTGTTGTGGCGAAAGCGGAGTCATGGGTTTTGGGAGCGCTCTCACTCACGCGCTTGCGGAGGGTATGAAAAATTTTCCGCTCTGCACACTTGGTAATCCAAGCACTACCGGAGTGGGTGCATTTCTCTTGATGCGCTGTCCGGCAGACGTTACGCCACCCGTTGATGAGGCACATTGTGAATCGTGCGCCCACCACGGCGGCACAAACGCGGAATGAATCTCCGCCCCGTCCCTAACTAGGGGGCGGTTTTTTTGTTTGTATTTCACTTCGTTACGAACCTACAAAATTTACGAACCGTGGTCACGCCTCGTGGTTTAGGTACACACAGCATAACTCCCCCTCGTCCCCCTCTTAGCTTAAGAGGGGGCAGATAGACGGCCCCTCCCCTTGGGGCAAGGGGAGGCGGGAGGGGTTATGTATGACGCTCAACACCATTGACTAAGGGGCGGCTTTTTGTTATATTGATTACAAGAGGAGGAAACCAATGTTCATGCAAATGCGTTCAAAAAGACCGGCGGGTCGCGTTCCGGATGGTCTTGGTAAGTATGTGGCATTTTTTGTAGTGGCGTGGACAGCCGTTGGTTTGTGGGGCGCTGTGGTTGTGGCGGTCGCTTACCACCACCAATCAATTGGACGCGTTCTTGACCACATTTTTCCGTAACAAATGGAAACCCGTCAAGGAGGGAAATCATGGAAGTTCTGCACGCGATGGGAAAGTTTCTTTTTGACGGACAGGCGTGGCTCAATGCGCTCATTGTCACGGCGGTTCTTGCCGCGATCGGCATTCCTTTGGAAGTCATTCAGCAACGAAAAAACAAACTTCGCTATCAAGTGGTGTTTGAACGCATGCGCGCGATTTACACGCAAAGCAGGATCGGTGGGCCGGAGATTGCCGTGTGGGTTTTTAGCACACTCACATCGCCAAAACTTCTCAATAATCCACGCGCCCTCCACGATTTTATTGACGACGTTCAGCGCGCGATCTATCAGTTGCCGCGTCACCCAGACCAACCGATTCCGTGTCTTTCTCCCCTCAAAGTGACTTTTTTCCCACCCGCGACATAAAGGAGGAAATCATGGAAAATCTGAATGTCGGCCACGCTTTTTCTCAATTTCTTGCCACCGTGTTCGGTGTTTTGGTCGGCTTCGCGATATTTGATGTTGTGCGAGCGCGCCTTTCTTCGCGGCGATATCCGGCCGTGCGCGACGAAGTTTTGCGTCATCGTGCAAATCTTGCCGACCTCGGTTCGTGGATGTTGGTCGAAATGCGCAAGTTCACCAGTTACCGCAAGCGCCACGAGTTCGTAGATCATGTGTACCGCGCATTCGATGAAGAATCGCCACAGACACACTGAAGCCGCTCGCTCTAATCCCCGTCCTTGCTCGAAGGACGGTTTTTTGTTAGAGTGTGGGCGCGTGGCCAGGTGGTGAAGTAGCTAACACAGTGGTCTGCAAAACCACTATTCACGGGTGCAAGTCCCGTCCTGGCCTGAAAAAACCACCAGCGAGAGCCGGTGGTTTTTTGATCGAGGTTTAACCCCGATCCTTGACACGAGGTTAAACCTCGTGTCATCGGTTATCCACCAGTCGGAGACTTGACGATAAAAACAAGAAGGCGTATGATACCGCTCGCTTGTCATACCGAACCTGATCCATGGGGGACTGGGTGGTAGACGGCGTGCTCGTTTTTGAAAAAAGGGAGGACAGAATAATGCACGAAACTCGGAGGCTTGAGACAAAGTCGTTTGATCCGGCCGCGTGGGGGAAAATCGGTGACATGATGACCGAATTGCGGCGTGGGCAGATTATCCATCTTTCAGTAACCTCGTTGGGCATTCATCTGGCAGTGGACGAGACGGCGCGTCGGGTTAACGAAAAAGCGATCTACGGCACCTCGGCGCTCGCCGGTATCCCGCTTCAGTATGTGGCGGTGCCGAGCGCGAAAATGGTTTTCATTGTTGGTAAGGGCATCGCGGCGCGCTCACTCACCATGAAAGATATGGTGGCGCGGCTCGTCGTTGGTGTTCGTCAGATCGTGGCGAAAAACAGCAAGAACGCAACTGATATTGTGGCCGCAAAGATCGCGGGCGATCTTGACTTCATCGTGGCGACGAATCCGGAAGGGCCGTACACATCGCTCGTGGAGCTCGGGTTTACGTGGGCGACGTACTGCGACGCACTTGGCGCGCTCATCGCCGGTCGTGCCGACGGTCATCTTTACACGATGCTCCTCACCAGGGCCGAGCAGGGTGCGTTTGCAGTCGAACACTGGACGCGTTCCAAGAAGGCGTGCAAGACGGGCGCTGTTCTGCGTTTTCCGTTCCGTATCTCACACGCGAATCTTTGCGCGGTGCCGATCCGCACTGAACACGGTATGGAGACCGTGGACATGACGAACCTTTTGCAAGGACAGATTCACTTCATCGGCGATGCGGTGCGTACGCAGGCCGTCAACGATGTGCTTGCGGTGACCGACGACAACGAGGTGCTCGTTGCGCCGCAGACACCCTCGGGCACCCATCCGCAATCACACATTGTGCCGCGCATGAATTTGCGCGCCGCGGCCACGATCGAGCTCACCGCATAAGGCGTCCTAAGAGCTCTCGCGACAACGGCCCCACGAGAGTTCCCGCGTCACTTCCCACAGGGAAGGGGCGCGGTTTTTTTATTTAGCTTATAGCTTCCTAGGAGCCGTGAGCTTCTTCACTACGCTCCGCTTCGTTCAGAATGACAAGACCGCATCATCTTTCAAAATAAAATTCATTCTAGTCTTTTGCAAAACACTGGTATAGTGACCGCAGAGACAATGGACATTTCGTGTTAGTCAAAAAGTTTATTAAAAAAACATCCGCGCAAGGTTAGCGCGGACGGTGGACGCGAGCGAGGCGTCCTTGGGTATGTTGATGTTTATGTTGTGGCAGCGAAGGAGGCATTGGATGGTAGCTCCGATAGGGCGGATACACCATCACGTGGTACACCATCTGAAAATGTTCCTTGGTCGCCTGAATCAATCCTTGTGCCTCAAGCGAAGTGAGAACACCTTCGATCCATCGCCTTTCGCGACCGGTGAGATCAGACCACCGCAGATCAAGGGTGGCGCCGGTGGTGTGACTTGTTTTTTCACACGGTGCGGCATTGTGATTACTGCGACGCAGCCGTTCTTGGTAGGCGCAGGTACGCGCAAGTGATGTCACGACAAAATGACGTCCATGAAATCGTGCCACAAATTGCGCGCCGAGTCGTGTGAGAAAACGCTCGGTATAGGGACGCGCGGAGCGATAGAGATTTCCGTTCGCACTTGCATGTCCACCGATACGATCATCGAGAACAAATCCCGCGCCACGCGCAGGGACTTTTACGAGGATGCCCGCACCAATGAAATCGCGTAGTTGATTTTGATCCGTAATCCGCGTGAGATTGAACTGCGCCGCGGCCACTACTTCACGATCAAGACCATTGTCCGCGAAACCATTGAGTGGTGCTTGAGCGACTGCGGGAAGCGCACAAAAAATCAGGAAGATTTGTCGCATGATTCCTTCTTTCTGTGGTTGGTTACCAAGAACCACATCAAACTTCCATTCAATAATACGAGAGCAAGTGTGTAGAGGCGCATGCGGTCTCCTTTCAAAGATCAATCTAAAGAAGTATAGCACGAAACGCGCTTTGTGTCAAGCTCATGAGGGCATAAGATTTTTTATGTCATTGCGAGCGAAGCGAAGCAATCCCGTAAAACAAAGGAAGTCTTTATTCTCGGGATTGCTTCGTGGATTCGCTGCGCTCACCACAAGTCGCGCGGCTCCTCGCAATGACATTTTTCTTGACTTGTGATGATCTGTTTTACGAACTACAAAAAACAACGACCCCATCCGTGTGGATGAGGTCATGACGACGAACGGGCGTTATGCCCGAGAGGATTAAAAACGTGTGAAGAGACGCGTGCGTCTCGCATCTACCTTGCGGCAGAGGGTTCACATCCGAGTTGCAGAGCATCTCGTCGTGACCATCACACCAAGCTAAAATCGTGGAAGGCCAATGAGACAGGGATCGATTTCTGATCGCACGGAGAACCCTTCCCCCGGGTCGCACGCTCCAGCGAAGCTGAAGACGCGCGATTAAGTCTACATGTGACACGAGTAACAATCTTTCTTTTCTCGCGCGTGTGTCACAGAGGCAGCGCATCCTAGGCGACCAGCTCCTGCTCATTGCACGAAACTTTTCGAATTGAAGTAACGTTGGTGTCTGGCATGGCCCTACCAAGACACCGTACATGGCATAAATCTCGTCCGCGAACCCGAGGCGGGGTTCAGCCACACGGAATTTCTTTGACTTCGTCTCATCGTGATTTGGTGCGCACCTCGTCACAACTCAACACCTACTGAAAGTCGGGAGTTTAATTGAACGAAAGGAGCGACCTTCCGTTCGGCGCTTGAACTCCTCGAAATCACGCCCAAGTAGCACCTTGAGCGCCTGCCCCATTGGCGGGTCATCTCGCGGCGCTACAGCTGGGGCACAGGCAAACTCTCGCCCTATGTCCCAACCAGACTAATCCAACAGTAAGCCTAGTATAGCACAGGATGAAAATCTTGTCAAGGGGCAACGATCCATAATGCATGATTTTAGTTTATTTAAGCCAAATAAACTGCATACATGAACCAAAATTCATTTGACACCGATCATCGGTGTCATGAGGACGACATATCTGAGTGGTGTCAGAGTTTGACTTGTTTGGTTGTGTTGGAGTAGGCTTGTCTACGAGGTTTAACCTCGTAAAAGGGAGGGTTCATCCGATGTCCAATCAAGTGTCTGAAAAGTTTGAAGGAGTAAATGGTGATTTTGGAAAGCGTGCAGAAGCATTGCTTCGTGGCGCATGCGAGCGTGTGGGGTTTGAATCGGCGGGCGAAATTTGGCGCGGCCTCATCTATGATCGTGATCGCGTGGGTACGGTGATTGTGCGCGGTGTGTATCAAGGGAAACCCGCGGTTCTCAAAATGCAAGGCGTGCGGCCGCAGATTGAGGAAGCAGATCTCATCGTCGGTTTTAATCGCGAGAATCAATCAAAACGAATTCGCGTGCCCGAAGTTTATTATGCCGAACCGTGGGGCGGCGCGTGGCACTACGGTCTCACGATCATGGAAGACGTGACGGCGCCGGCACTTTACACACCGCCGTTTGCGGACGATGCGGTGCGCGCCGCGTTTGCTGATTTCTACACCGAGTTTTGTGAGCACACGGTGGGCGAGCCGTTTGTTCCGCGCGAAGATCGTGAAAAAGATACGGCAACATTTTTGCGCACGCGGCTCGCGGTGTGGAAAAAAATCAACGCGACGGCCGATCCGAAACGGCGACTCCACGATGCCGCACAAGCACAACTCGTCTCTGGTTTCGAAGCATGCATTGATCGTTACGCAGTGGATGTGCCGATGGTGTTCACGCATGGTCACCTCGGACCGAACGACATTCGTGTCGAGGCGCCCGGAAAATACGTTCTTTTCTCGAACTTTTTCTGGGGCTGGCGTCCGCTGTGGTATGATCTCGTGTTCAACGTGTGGTGCAATCTCATGGCACTTTGGAAAGAAGATCCCCTGCGCTTTTCGACTGCCGAGATATTGGTGAATGAGTGGTTTGCCACCTGTGAAGCGCTTCATCCGGCGCGGTCGGACAATGATTTTGAAAAGCATTTTCAATTCATGTTGCTCGAGCGCTGTGTTGGGTCGTGTCTTGTGGATCTCGTGGTCGCCGACCGCGGAGCCGAAGCGGAAACAAGGCGTGTGGCACAACTCGAAGTGATGCGGGTGTTGGCGCGCGTTCTCATTGCAGAATTAACTGCATCACCCCGACGTCACACCACGGAAGCACCAGACCGAACACTCGACGCACTATAAAAAAAGAAACCTCACAACAAACAACGGCCGTCCCGCGACGACCGTTTTTATATTCTAACTTTTTTCACCATGGTGAAAAAAGCTAGACTGTTATTTTTAAAAGTCACACAATTCACTCGATTCTAATTTTTTTCGTATATACGAAAAAAATTAGAATCGTACCAACCCATCTTTTAAACTTTTGTGATTATTGCACTTATCAAATTTGGTACACCTGTACCATTTTTGATAAGTTGATTTTGGGTGGTCTGTGGTCGTTTTTGAGTCTCATTTTTTCGTACCTGCGGGAAAAATGAGAATCATTAAAAATGTAATTCGTGATGAAATCGTACATAAAAAACAAAGAGCACCCACGGTAGGTGCTCATGAAGAGATATAGATTGCAATGGTATTAGAACCAGAGAGATCCGCCCGTACGGATCGTGCAAAGAAGAAACGGCAGGCTCGCTTGGGTAGCCGTGAGGCTCGAGATTAACCCGATAACGGAATACCACCAATTCTTTCTTGTGCCGCGCAAGAAGGGTTGATGTCCGTTACCCAAGCGAGCACGTTTTGACAGGCCTGAAGCCTGATTTTTTGAGAAAGTGGAGTCCATAAAGGACTTTTGTCCACTCCTTCCACCCTTTTTAAATAGTCGTTCTTTTCGAGGGGTGGTGACGACTATGAACAAAAGAAGCGATTGGTTTGGAAGAGGATAGGACACGGTGATCAACCGCGATCCGGCTGACGACAGGTACCTATCATCGCTTTTTCTCCTCTTACGGGACACCATCGCTTAAACGGAGGTGGGTTTGAAGTTATCTGGCCCACTAACCATTCTGTCTGTACCCGTGATTCGCGGAGAAGCGCCCATCTCTGGACGTCCAATTTTCCACGGGGAGCCTCGGGGCTCGCCGCGGAGTATTGTTTCCCGTGCGAATTTTTATTTTTCAACTTCTTTGACCACCATGTGTCATGATGAGCAGAGAAGTAGGCGTCCGCGAATGTGTATTCGCGGACGCGACGTAGCTAATTGTTTCCCGCACCGTAAGTTCCGGCGGTCTGCGGGATGAGTGGCCGGTTCCACTATGAGCCAAGTGAGCAGTATGTCGCGCGCCACAGTCTCGATTGAATCGAGATGGGTTCGCAGACAGCGCTTGATCGTGGCTCATCACGATCGTTGCGCGGAAGTAATGGTTGGGAGCGTACTTTTTCCTGTACGCCTATGCCGTAGTAGGTCTTATGTGCTAGGCGCTCCCAACCTCGATCAATTTGGTGGTCTTGTTGAGTCGTCCCGCAGGACGGGTCTCTTATGCGCGAATTTCCACTGTAGTCTGTCCGCAGACAGATTTTGGGCAATCGCGGCCACCATATCGTTTACCCGATACTCATCGGGATTTTTTGTATTGCCGCGGTATCCATCATCCCGCGGCCATCATGCTTCTTGATGGAGAAGACAGAGAGCATTTTTGCGTCAGGTCCTCTCTTCGACCTCATGTTGGGATCGCGCACCCAACACACGGAGATGTTCCCTGCCTGGAAAAAACACCTCTTTGGCACCTACGCACAGGCCTGCCAAATTTGTTTTGCGCGTTTGTTGCCTCGTCTCAACCTCCGGCAACACGCTTTGTTTCGACATTTTCTTGTCTCGGGGAGGATTGACGACCGAGATAGAAAGATTTGATTTGATTTTGGGGGCTTACCTCTCAATGAGCGAGCAAAATGGATAAGTGGAGCTTAGACATTTTCGAGCGAAGCAGAGAGGCAACGAGCGAAGCGAAGTTACCAACCACGCCCCCGGTGTGTTTTTTTTCGTCCACTCATGGTTGGGAGAGGGACGTTTTCTGTTTGCCGACTTCACCTCTTTTGGGAGGTCAGGGTGTCGGCCCCTGGATGGCCTCGGGTCTGACGCACGGCAAGGCCGTGTGCCACGTTACTTCAACTGACCCTATCCATCATGGCATAATCAATACTATCACATTTTGAGACTTTTGTCAAGCCCATGGCAACATACTTTTATTTTTTTGTCTGTAATTAGCTAATCTCCTTCAAACAACCTTCTTTCATGGGAACCGAACAACGAACCCCCCCGAACCTAACGAACAACGAATGGTTCGCTGTTCGCAAGGTTCGTTCAGGTTCGCTGTTCGGTTCCAATCCCATAATGTTTAATAAAAAGAACGCCACCAAGGTGGTGGCGTATCGGACGACTACTCGGCGGCGGAATCCCCTGTCTCCGCTCGCGTGGTCTCGCTCGTCGCGCGGTCAAACCAGCGCAAACCAAGCGGGATCACGACCATGAAAATCACGGGAAACCAGAAGGGGATGTGGCGATTAAGGTTGAACCCCTCGGTCAAAAGAAGCCACACATCGCTTCCAAGCGTCATGAGACCGAAGACAAAAGATACACGGGCCATGGTGGACAGCTTCATTGTGGAGCCTCCTTGGATTTAATGGGTTGTGAGAATCACACCACGACGCTCACTCTATCACAAAACACCCCTTTCGTCAAGTGTGCTTTTATGCTAGGATAAGGTTGATTATGATAAAAAATCGAGAAAAATTATACATTCTCGACGGTAACGCCCTACTTCATCGTGCGTGGCACGCGCTTCCGCCGCTTACTTCGCATGATGGGACGCTCGTCAATGCGGCGTACGGTTTTTTGCTCGTGCTTTTGAAATTACTGCGTGATGAAAAACCGGAGCATCTCGCGATCACGTTTGATAAAGCCGGTCCCACGTTTCGTCACGCGGCCTACGAGGCATACAAAGCAACGCGCGTGAAACAGCCGGATGAACTCTATGCGCAGATTCCGATTTTGAAAAAAGTTTTGGAAACCATGGAAATTGCGATTTTTGAAAAAGAGGGATTCGAAGCCGATGATGTAATTGGTACTATTGCCACGCTTGTGTCCAAAAAAGGAATTGATACGACGATCGTGACCGGCGATCTTGATACCCTGCAACTCGTGCGCCCGGGCGTGGAAGTTTTTACGTTTGCGCATGGCATCAAGGACTCGGTGCGCTATGACGATGCCGCGGTCAAGGCGCGTTACGGACTCCTTCCGTCGCAAATGATCGATTACAAAGCCCTGCGCGGCGACGCGTCCGACAACATCAAGGGTGTGCGTGGCATCGGTGAAAAAACGGCAACTGAATTATTGCAACTTTTCGGCACACTTGAAAATTTGTACGAAGCGATCAAAAAAAATTCTCCCCAACTTAAAAAAGTGCGCGAAAGAATTGTGGAGATTTTGCGCGTTGGCGAAGCGGAGGCGCTCCAATCAAAAGATTTGGTAACGATTCGCTGTGAGGTGCCGATTGATTTTGTGTTTGAAAAAGTAAAATTAAAACCATTTGATCGGGAAAAACTGGTGCCGATTTTTGCGGAGCTTGGATTTCATTCTCTGCTTAATAAATTGCCGGGTGCAGAAGGCGAGACCACCCCCCCTCGCCCCCCCTCCAAGGATGGGGGGAAGGCGGCCGCCAAAAAGAAGGTTGTTGAATCTAAAGCGCACACTATTTTGAGTGCGAGCGAAGCGCGCGAAGTGGTTGAAAAAATAAAAAACGAAAAAGAAATCGTCGTGCGCGTAGGGCCTCGGCCGGAAGGGGTATTTGATGATCGCTGGATCGGCGCCATCCTTGAGGTTGCACCTCCGGAGGTGCAACCTCAAGGATGGTTTGTGTCACGTGAATTTGTTCGCGAACTCGCACCGATTTTTGAAAATAAAAAAACAATCATCGTGGGACACGACTTGAAAACCGACCTCCACGCCTTGTCAGGTGTCAGGTGTCAGATGTCAGGTGTTAATTTGGTTGATCTCATGGTGGCGTCATATCTTTTGAATCCCGGAGCGCGCAATCATGATCTTGCGGCGCTTGTTTTTCTGAAGTTCGGCAAAGAACTTCCGCATGAAAACGCACAAGGAACTCTGCTTGCACCAACGGTTGCGCAAACGAGTGCCGCGCTTGAGGTCGAGTGTCGCTATCTTATCGAACTGCGATTAATGTTGTTGGACGAAATCAAAGAGCGCAATCAACTTGACTTGTTTCATAAGATTGAAATGCCGCTCATCCCCGTTCTTGCGTCCATGGAACGGCATGGGGTGAAAATTGATACCGATTATTTGCATGATATGGCAACGCGTATGAAGCGGCGGATTGCGACGATTACCAAAAAAATCCACGATCTCGCCGGCGAGGATTTTAACATCGCATCACCGGCGCAACTCAAAGTTATTTTATTTGAAAAACTGAAATTGAATGTCAAGGTGAGAAAAACGGCGGGCGGCGAATTATCAACGGCGGCCGGAGAACTTGAAAAAATGCGCGGCATGCACCCCATCATTGATTTTATTTTTGAATTTCGCGAACTTTCGAAATTGGTTTCGACATACGTTGATGCACTACCGACGCTCGTCTCGAAAAAAACCGGTCGCCTGCACACCACGTTCAATCAAACCGTAGCCGCCACGGGAAGACTTTCGTCGAGTGATCCCAACTTACAAAACATTCCAATTCGCACGGAGTTGGGGCGGGAAATTCGCAAAGCGTTTCATGCGCCGCGCGGTGCCGTGCTGGTATCGGTGGATTATTCGCAGATTGAATTGCGTGTCGTGGCGGCGGTGGTCGGTGTTAAAAAAATGAGTGCGGCGTTTCGCGAGAACGTTGATATTCATACCGCAACGGCGGCCGAGGTGTGGAACACGCCTCTCGACAAGGTCACCAAAGAACAACGCCGCGCCGCAAAAGCGATTAATTTCGGATTGCTCTATGGCATGGGGCCGTCATCGCTTGCCGAGGCAACGGGTATGTCGTTTGCAGAGGCGAAAGAATTTGTGGGGCGTTATTTTGAAGTGTATCCAGAAATTAAAACGTACATGGATGAAACAAAAGCGCTCGCCGTGACGAACGGATATGTTGAGACGCTTTTTGGAAGACGCCGGTATCTTCCAGAAATGACATCAGGTGTACCACAGGTGCGTGCAGCCGCCGAACGCATGGCGATCAACGCGCCTATTCAGGGAAGTTCGGCTGATCTGATGAAGATCGCCATGATCCGCATTCATGAGTGGATTGAAAAAGAATATGGGCTTGCCGATGACGCGCCGGTCAAAATGATTTTGCAGGTGCATGATGAATTGGTTTTTGAAGTGAAAAAAGAATTGGCGGAAGTCGTGGCGCTGCGCGTCAAGGATTTCATGGAGAATGTCCATAAACTTGCGGTGCCCATCAAGGTTGATGTTGAAGTAGGAAAAAATTGGGGAGAACTTGAAAAGATGGTATTATAGAAGCGAGGTCAATTTTCATAGTAAAGTTGTCATTGCGAGCGAAGCGAAGCAATCCCGTGAAGAAAAGATTTCCTTGAAATAAAGACCTCCTTATATCTCACGAGATTGCTTCGTCGCGGCTTGCGTAACTCCTCGCAATGACCAAGATCGTCATTGCGAGCGAAGCGAAGCAATCCCGTGAAACAAAGGAAGGCTTTAATCCTCAGAATTGTTTCATCGCGCGGCTCCTCGCCATGACGCCATAGTATTATGTCAAAACAAACATCAATTACGGCTCACTACGTTGCACGGAGTATTGATCTTGCGAAGATCACGGAAACAATTCCGTTTGTGCTTGAAACAAAGACGCGTGATCATTATGTTTTTAAGATTGAAAAAGACAAGTGGGTTTTTTTGCACAGTTTTGGCGTCGTGGTGCTCGTGAATTTGCCACCGGATTTTTTGAAAAAATTTATTACGAAAAAAGCGCAAAAGTTCTGCACCAACCTTTTGCCTGATCGATATTCTGAAGAATACACCATTATTGAAGATGCGACGCTGGAGCGTGATCTTGTAGAGTTTGAAGCGGTCACCGTGAAAGAACTCACGATGCCGAAAATTGAAATCATTGAGGAAATTTTGGCGCAATCGGTGGGGATTGATGCTTCAGATCATGAAGTCGAGGCAATGATTCAAGAGTTTAGCAGGTATACCACGATTCTTGAGGAGCAGGGTCAGCTTGTGGCGCCGACCGCGGTCATTATGAAAGGGATCGGAAAAAATTACGGTATTCTTGAGTCCGCACTCACGCGACTGTCGCTTCTTGATCGGCCGGAAATTTTGTGGGAGGAAAAAGAACTTGAAAATCTTTTTATCAGTTTGCGCTCGATGTTTGAACTTGAGGACCGTTTCAGCGCGCTTGACTCAAAACTCAAACTTATTCAATCGCACTCATCGCTCTTTCTTGATGTGCTTGCCGCGCGGCGAACCGAAAAACTTGAACTCATCATCATTGTTTTAATTCTTGTTGAGATTGTTCTTTTTGCGTATGAACTTTTTGGAAAATAATACCGATGTCAGTGAAAATGTTGCTGAGCTCATTTTGCCGCGGTATCCGTGGCTTGGGGCCGGACTTTCGGAACGCTATCACGGAAATATGCGACTGGGTCAAAATGGCCAGCCGATGAATCCGATGGCTCGCGCACGATTTGCAATGGAGCTGGGGGTGCCACCCGAACGGGTGATTGCACCGACGCTCGTACATGGAGGCGAGGCGCGGACCGTGACACGTCGCGATCTTGAACAAACGTTTGAAGTAGATGGCCTTGTGACGCGCGAGCCGAATCTTTTTGTTTCAGTGACGGTGGCCGATTGTGTGCCCGTGTTTTTTGTCGACACCGCGCAGAAGATCGTTGGTTTGGCGCATGCGGGTTGGCGCGGAATTTTACGGGGTGTGCTCATATCAGTCATTGAAGAGATGAAAAAAATGGGGAGCGCTCCCGAAAATATTTTTGTCGGCGTGGGACCTTCGATCGGCGCGTGTCATTTTGAGGTTGGTGTTGAAGTTGCAGAACAGTTTCAGTCGTTCTTGGGGCGCGATGTGGTCAGTCGTCGTGAAGAAAAATTATTTGTTGATCTTAAAAAATCAGTCGTGCGTCTTGTGGGGCGCGCGGGCGTTCTACCCGACCACATCCGCACCAATGAATCATGCACTTATTGTGAAGAGCGCTACTTTTCCCATCGTCGTGACGCGGCCACCGCCGGCGCGCAAGCCATGATGGCGGTGATCGGTATTATAGAGTAATGAGGATTCGCTCACCGTTCACGAGAGATACGTCTAAGAAGACCACCCAAGCGCCCTCGTATAAAGAAGGATACTCTCGGGGTCCTGCCGATGTTCGTATTCGAGACCTGCGGGCACACACTCTCTTG
>Ga0209515_10000790_pt1 | contig 55333 bp, 53 predicted proteins | sample Subgroupgradi54m_FD_187454 | JGI IMG/M metagenome (GOLD analysis project Ga0209515, IMG submission 187454) | Subsurface groundwater microbial communities from S. Glens Falls, New York, USA - GMW60B uncontaminated upgradient, 5.4 m (SPAdes)... ... | reverse complement strand
ACGGTCAGTGCATTCCGCTTTGAGCGTGACGATCATCACACCTCGCCGCTGACGAACGCTTCACCGGTCCGACCGTTGCCACCGCTTCGACGGACCGTCAACGGGCACGACTCACGAGGGTAGGGGGGCAGGCAGTGCGCGAGCCTCAACCAACAGCAACACCATTTGGAGAAACCAGCATGAAACTGATCAAGCTTTCCGCCATTGCCGCCGCCCTCTCGGCCCTCACCCTCTCGGCCTCGGCCATGACCGCCATCGCCGACAGCGACCTGAGCCAGGTCAGCGGCCAGGACGGCGTGTCGATCGCCGGCGACCTGAAGATCAACATCGGTTCGTTCAAGTACACCGACACCGACGCCACCGGCGGCTCCGTGTCGTTCAACAACATCGGCATCAAGGGCATGTTCGTGATGACGGTGGACATCCTCAACGCCGCCACCTTCGGCAGCGCCGTCGGTGGCGCGATGGTCGGCCACGGCCTGACCGGCGCCGAAGCGCAGACCAACCTCGGCAACCTGGTGGCTGCCGGCGTCTACGACAACGCGAGCGACGTGGTCCAGTTCGCGTTCCCGGCCGCCAACCAGGACGCACGCCTGAGCCCGAGCATCAGCGTCGCTTCGATCACGATGGGCAACAGCACCAAGTCGTTCGGCAGCTTCGCGATGAACAACATCGACCTGCAAGGCACCAAGATCTGGATGTGGGCTCACTAAGAGTTTGACGACGGACGCGCCCCCCGGCGCGTCGGGTTGAACGCGAGCGATTGGCCCCGTGACGCCTTCGCCACGGGGCCATTTTTTGCGCCGCGCTCGCCGCCTGTCCACGCCCCTTCATGCCACCTCGCACCGCACCATGTCGCCGCATCGCCTCGCGCCCGTTTCAAGCTTCGTTGCCGCTGCATCGCTGTGCGGCGCAACGACGGGCGCCTGCGCGCAAGGCCTGCAGCTGAGCGACAGCGAGTTGTCGGAGGTGCGCGGACAGGCGCTGCTCAACCTCACCAACACCAGCCTCAACGGCCTGGACTTCACCCGCATCACGCTCGGCGCCGACATCCAGCTGAGCGCCAACCTCGGCAAGGTGCGGCTCGGCGAATACAACTACGCGCCGCGCAACGCGAGCGGCGCCGACATCGACATCCCCCTGTTCCGTTTCGGCCGCAGCGACGGCGGCGAAGCGCCGCGCACCGTCAGCATCACCGACCCGTATTTCGAGTTCGTCTACAGGAACGTCGGCAACACCGCGACCCGCGAAGTGCTGGGCATGCGGCTCGGCTTCGGCAGCATTCAAGGCGAGCTCGGCGTGCAGATGAACGCCATCAGCGGATCCCTGCTCGTCAACGCCGGCGCCAACGGCACGCTCGATTCGCACAACGACCCGCTGGGCGGCAAACGCTGGGACGGCAGCGCCTGCAGCGAAGGCGGCAACTGCGGCGTTACCCTCGCGCAGCTCGGCCGGCTGACCGCCGGCGATGCGAACGGGCCGAGCCGCGACCTGTTCATCTCGGTGCTGCGCCAGGCGGTGCAGTTCCCGAGTGTCAACGGCATCACGAGCGACAAGGCGCTCGAAGGCTTCTGGATGAACTGGCGCGACCGTGTGGCCGCACCGAGCATCAACCTGCCGCCCCCGCCCAACCTGCCCAAGCTGCCGGGGAGCTGAACGTGGACCGCGGTATTGCGCTCGCCTTGTGCCTGGCTGCCTGTTGCAGCGCCGGCCATGCGGGAACGCCGATGCGGCCGCTGCCCGACGAAGACCTCGCCGCCGTGCGCGGCAGCGACGGCCTGGCCTTCAACCTGAGCGGCTTCTCGCTCAGCGGCCCGCTCGCGCTGACCTACACGATGCCCGGCCCGGGCGGCCAATCGCTGCGCCTTGCGAACCTCGCGCTGTCGCGCTCCGACGATCCCGCAGCCACCTTCAGCGACCCCTACACGCTGCGGGTGCTGTCGCGCGGCAACGGCCTCGCCGACGTGATTCGTCTCACCGAACCGGCCAACGTCAACGGCGCGCTGAAGTGGCAGTTCGCCGCCGACTGGAGTGTCAATGCCGACGGCATCGATCACCAGGCCGGCGCGCTCGTGATCCAGGACCTGGTGACCCGCGGCGGCAGCGTCACGCTGACGACCCCCGCAACCCCCGGCGTCGAAGGCATCGCCTTCGGCCTGGCGCTGCAAGCCGACATCGCGCACCTGATGCTGCGCCCGCGCGGCCGCGACGACGCGAGCGAGCAGTTGCGCTTTTCCGGCATCAAACTCGGCGCCGCATCCGAAGACGGCGTGCTGCTCGGCGCGCCGTGGTTGATTGCCGACGCGACGACCCAGCCCGGCATCGTCAACGCGATCACCGATTCGAACGGCGTGTCGTCGCTGCACCTGGGCATAGCCTGGCCGACGACACCGGCCGGCGCGCCGTTCGGCGGCTTGTCCATCGACCGCATCGTGTTCAAGAACGATGCACTGCCGGGCGGCGCGCTCGATCTCGGCTCGAGCCGCATCGGCACGCTACAGATCCAGTTCCTCGACGTCAAGCTGCGGGCCGGGTTTTGAGATGCGTGCGCTGTGTTGCCTCATCGCGCTCGGTTGGGCCGCCGGCGCCTCCGCTGCGCCGGTCAAACTGAGCGACGATGAGCTGGCGGCGATCAGCGGGCGCGACGGGGTCGGCCTCGCGGTCCACCTCGAGCTGAACTCGGCGCTGCTCAACGGCGCACCGACCGACAGCCGCCTCACCGCCGGCTTCAAGGTCGACGGCACGACCACCTACGCGGTGGTGCAGAACCTGGCCGGCGTGATGGACCTGATCGCGGTCACCGTCAACATGCGCAGCCGCATCGACGGCGGCGACTACATCGACATCGGGCTGCCGCAGTTCGTCGGCTTCAAGCAATTCGGCTTTCGCGCGCTCGCCGCGCAGACCGACCCCCTCGCCGCCATCGCGCCGAGTGCCAGTTATGGGCAGCTGCTGCTCAACGGCACCGCGACGATGAGCGGCCACATCTACCTCTGGCCTCAATAGGCACAAACATGTGGACGATTCTTCTAGGCGTGGTGGCGTCGCTCATCGGAGGCTTCGGCGTCGACTCGCAGATGCCGGCGCAGCCTCAGCCGCTGGACCTGTTCGAGTTGCCGATGGCGCAGGTCAACGGCGGCGCGGTGCCCGAAGGCGTGGCGATGAAGCCGCAGTCGGAGTTCAAGTTCAAGAACATCGTGCGCCAGGCTTACGACTACAGCTGCGGCTCGGCTGCGCTGGTGACGGTGATGAACAACTACCTGGACATCAACGTCTCCGAGCAGCAGGCGATGGAGGGCATGCTGGCGCACGGCGAGCGCGACAAGATCATCGCGCGGCGCGGCTTTTCGCTGCTCGACATGAAGCGCTACCTGATCACGCTGGGCGCCGACGCCGGCGGCTTCCGCGCCGAGATGTCTGACCTGGCCGAGCTCAAGCAGCCCGGCATCGTGCCGATCGACTACGCCGGCTTCAAGCACTTCGTCGTGGTGCGCGGCATCCGCGACGGCCGTGTCTTCGTCGCCGACCCATCGGCCGGCCACGTGGTGTTCCAGCTCGACGAGTTCGCCAAGCTGTGGGACCGCAACACGCTGTTCCTGCTGTACCCGCCGAAGAGCCAGACCACCACCCTCGCCAAGCTGTCGCTGAGCGATCACGAGCTCGGCGTGATCGACGCCGACCTCATCCGTCCCGAAGCCGTACTCCCCCAGCTGGACCGAAGCGAAGCCTTGCAGCGCGCGGTGCAGTCGGGGCTCGGCCTTTTCAACCTGCGCAAGTAGTCATGACCACCCAGCATCACCCTCTCCTTCGTGCCATCGCATCCGCTGCGGCCCTCCTGTTGTTCAGCGCCGCCGCGGCCGCGCAGAGCGCCACTCCCGAAGCGGCGCGCGACGCGCTGGCCAAGAAGGAAGGCGACGTCGACCAGGCCAAGGTGCTCAAGGAGACCTTGAGCGCCGCCGACCGCCAGTACTCGCTGGTCAAGGAAGGCAAACGCGCCATCACCTACGACCTGACGTATTCGTACATCGGCCAGCAGCTGATCGACGCGACCTTCACCGACGACAAGCTCACGCAGTTCCAGATCCAGAACACGCGCGGTCACACGGTCACCAACACGGTCTCGGTCGACCAGGGCCTGAAGGACAACCTGACCGCCAACGTCACGGTGCCGTTCGTCAGCAAGTATTCGCAGTCGGAGAGCTTCTCGGGCCTGTCGAATGCGCTCGGCGACATCTCGATCGGCGCGCGCTTCCAGCCCTTTCCGCTGACCCGCGAGTTCCCCGCGCTCACCGCCACCGGCACGCTGCGCCTGCCGACTGGGCGCAGCCCGTTCAAGACCATCGACGGCCAGGGCCTCGCGACCGGCGCGGGCTACACGCAGGTGTCGCTCGGCCTCAACGCGTCGAAGGTGGTCGACCCGGTCGCGCTGTTCGGCTCGTTCAACTTCACGCTCGGCGCGCCGGCCAAGCACCTGTACCAGAAACGCGGCGACAAGATCCTGGTCGAGATGCGGCCGGGCGCGGGCATCGGCTTCGGCGTCGGCTTCGCCTATGCGCTGTCGTACAACATCTCGACGACGATGTCGTTCCAGGAAGCGATCTCGGCGCGCAGCAAGCTGAGCCTGATCGATGCGCAGGGCGCGCCGCAACCGGGCGCGCGCACCAGCATGCAGTCGTCGGCGATGTTGAACCTGGGCCTGGGGGTTCGCATGTCGCCATTGACGACGGTGAACTTCAACGTCGGCATCGGCCTCACGAACGACAGCCCGGACTTCACGTTCGGCCTGAACATGCCGCTGCATCTCTGAGTGGTCCGAGATGCCGCATATCCCGCCTACCCAGATTGCTCCCGTTCGGGTTCAACCGCCCCCCGTTTGGGCACAAACGTCCCCCGTTCGGGTTCAATCACCTCCCCTTCGGGCACAACCGTCCCCCGTTCGGGTTCAACTACCCCCCGTTCGGGCTGAGCTTGTCGAAGCCCTCGTGGCACCTCAACCAACCCTTCGACAAGCTCAGGGCGAACGGGTGGTTTGGGCTCAGGGCGAACGGGCGGTTTGGGCTCAGGGCGAACGGGGGTGGTGTCGTGCACGCCTGCTTGCCGCCACGACGCTGACCCTTCTCGCATCCGCCGCCCACGCCACCTTCACCGAAAACATCGGCACCAGCCCGATCGCGATGTCGCTCGGCAACGCGGTCACCGCCGACCCGCCGGGCATCGACGCGATCCACTTCAACCCGGCGGGCCTGACGCGCCTGAAGGGCAACTGGAAGAGCGACAGCATCTTCGGCGCGTCGATCAAACCCTACGCGAGCTTCAGTCAGCCCGACGGTTTCGACATCGGCGGCTGGACCGACGACCCGCTCAACGGCAGCCACACCGGCCGGGTTCGCCAGACGCTGTTCCTGCCGACCATCGGCTCGCCCAAGGCACGCCTGCCGTTCGCCTTCGCGGCCGGCATGGGCCTGAGCTACAACCAGCCGGGCTCGGCGTGGACCTTCGCGACTGCGCTGTACATCCCGCAGGCGGTGGGCATCGATCGCACGCTGGACAAGGACGACCCGGCCCGCTTCGACGGCCGCAAGGTCGTGCTCCAGCGCATGGTCTACCTGTCGCCGTCGGTCGCGTTCAAGGTCAACGACAGCTTGAGCGTCGGCGTGTCGGTGCCGATCGCGCACCAGGGTTTCGCGCTCGACACCGACATGCGCTTTCCGAACAAGCTGCTCGGCATCATCGGCAAGCTGCAGGACGCCTGGTGCGGCGACAACGGCAACCCGGTCGACACGTTTGCGTTCGGCCTGTGCGGCGGCGGCAAGGAAGGCCGGCTGCGGCCGTTCAACAAAGCCGGCGCGATGCAGTTCGAGATGACCGCGCCGGCCGACCCGACGATCAACCTCGGCGTACTGTGGGAGCCGAGCGAGCAGCTCGCGCTCGGCGCGGTCTACCAGTCGGGCGCCAACACGGTGCTGACCGGGCGCTACCAGTTCAACGCCGAGCCGATGTTCGACAAGTTCGTGCAGGGCATGTACAGCAGCCTGCTCGGGCCGGTGGTGGCGTCGATGTTCGGCTTTCCGACCTCGATCCCGGCGCAGCAGCATGGCTACGCGACGCTGAAGCTGCCGTATGCCGAGCATGTGCAGGTCGGCTTGAAGTACCGCCCGGTCAGGCAGGCCCAGCTCAACCTCGATGCGAACTGGAGCAACTGGAAACGCTGGAACAACCTGACCTTCCAGTTCGACCAGCCGATCGCGTTGCTGAGCATGGCACGCATCTTCGGCCAGGCCGACCCGACCCAACTCGTGATCCCGCGCAACTACCGCAACACGATCTCGTACAACATGGGGCTGCAGCTCAAGCCGACCGAAGCGCTGACGCTGCGCCTGGGCTACGAGCCGCGCAAGAGCTCGGTGCCGAACTCGGCCATCGACCTGATCTCGCCGCTGCCCGACCTGACGATCAAGAGCGTCGGCATCGGCTACGTGACGCCGCACGGCACGCGCATCGACGCGACCGCGAGTTATGCGAGCGGCAAGTTCAGCATTCCGGCCGAAGGCAGCTGCAACCTCAACTGCAGCAACTTCTTCAACGCCGTCTACAACCCCTACGCGGGGCTGGACGTCGAAGGCGGGATTCGCATCCGCTACTTCGGCGTGACGATTTCACATCCGTTCTGACCACCATGAAGTACTCGTTCCTTGCGCTGCTGGCAGCGATCGTTTTCAACGCCCACGCCGAGCCCGACGACAAGCAGAAACTCGTGCAGCGGGTGCTCGCGCTGTGGCACCTCGAAGACAGCGCCGTCGTGATGGTGCAGCGGCCGGCGGCCGACGCGATGCAGCAGGCGCGCATCGCCTTGCAGGGCCGGGTCAGCGCGGCCAAGCAGGAAGCGACGCTGCGCGACATCGCCACCGACTTGCAGAAGTACGTCGACGAAGCCACGCCGACCGTGCGCGACAGCGCGACGCGCCTGAAGGCACCGACGCTCGCCCCGCTGCTCGCGCAGAACTTCAGCGACGACGAGCTGCGCCAGCTGATCGCGCTGCTCGAGTCGCCGGTGAAGAAGAAGTTCGAGCAGCTGGTGCCGCAGCTCGAACGCGCTTTCGGCGAACGGCTGGCGGCCGAGAGCCGCGCCGCGATCGACCCGAAGCTGCAGGCGATGACGCAGAACGTCGGCCTGAAGCTGCGCGCCGCGACGATGACCCCTTGAAGGACCGACCGATGAGACAGCGCCGACTCGCCAGCGCCGACCATGCCTGGCTGCGCATGGACAGCCCGCAGAACCTGGTGGTGATCCACCTCGCGTTCGTGTTCGCCGCGCCCTTGCCGCTGCAGGCGGTGCGCTCGCGCATCGTGTCGCGGCTGCTGCCGCACCACCAGTTCACGCACCGCGTCGAGCGCGGCTGGCTGCGCGCGCACTGGGTGGCCGATCCGGTCTTTCACATCGACCGGCACCTGGGCGAAACGAGCCTCGGCCACGGCCTCGGCACGACCGAGCTGAAGGCCTGGATGTCGAGCCAGGCTTGCCAGCCGCTGCCCGACGACCGGCCGCTGTGGCAAGCGACGCTGGTGCATGGTGTCGACGGCGGCTCGGCGCTGGTGATGCGGGTGCATCACAGCCTGGCCGACGGCGTGTCGCTGATGGACCTGATCGGGGGAATGACGGAGGTCGCCGATGGTGCCGAGGTCGTTGTGCCGGCGCGTGCCGCAGAGCGCGAGTCGCTGTCGCTCCGGGTGCTGCTCCGGCGCGCCCCGAGCGCGCTCGCCGACACGTTGGCGATGCTGTTCATGCGGCGCGACGAACCGAGTCTGCTCAAAGGCGCGCCGGGGCGCGACAAGACCGTCGCCTGGTCGGCGCCGCTGTCGCTCGAAGCGGTCCGCGAGCTCGCGCAGCGCCACGGCGCGACGGTCAACGACGTGATGCTCGCGGTCATCGCGGGGGCGCTGCGGCGTCATCTGCAAGGCACGGGGCAGACCCGCATCCACGCACCGATCCGCAGCGTGATCCCGATGAACATGCGCTCGCGCGGCGATGCCCACTTGCTCGGCAACCAATTCGGCCTGGTCGGGGTGGAATTGCCGGTGCACGAGAACGGTCCGCTCGATCGGCTGTACGCGGTGCGCGACGGCATGACGGCGCTCAAGCGCGGCTTCCAGGGCCAGCTCGCGCTGCTGCTGGTGCGCGCGGCGGGCTGGCTGCCGCTGGCGCTGCAACGCGCGGTGCTGGGTATCTTCTCGCGCCGCTGCACGGTCATCGTCACCAACGTCATCGGCCCGGCCGAGCCACGCTGCGTCGACGGCGTGGCGATGGATGAGCTGATGCTGTGCGTGCCGCAGGGCATGACGGTGGGCGTGGGCGTGTCCATCGTTTCGTACGCGGGCAGTGTTCGCATCGGCTTCCTGGTCGATGCGACGCTGATGCCTGATGCGGCAGCCGCAGCGGCTGCCGTGCGTGCCGGTTTCGAGCAACTGCGCCGCGCCGCCGGATCGTCGGCCGAAGCAGCACCGGCGGCCAACCAGCCGTTCTGGTCGCGCACGGTGGTTGCACTCGACGGCGAGGTCATCGCGCGATGAAGCTTTCCAGCATCGGGCTCCTCCGCCCCCCGCTCGGGCTCCTCCGCCCCCCGTTCGGGCTCCTCCGCACCCCGTTCGGGCTGAGCTTGTCGAAGCCCTGCTCGAAGCCCACGGCACTTCGACAAGCTCAGTGCGAACGGAGAGGGTTGTCATGGCTCCTCTTCGTGGCGCTCTCCCTGCTACTCGCAACCCGTCTCGCAGCCTGCGGCGGCGGCACGTCCGGCGACGCCGGCTCGACCGGACCGGGCACCCAGCAAGGTGCCCTTTCGCTCGGCCTCGCCGGTGGCGCGCCGGCCGGCTACGGCCATGTCTGGGTCACCGTCGACAGCGTGGCGCTGCACACCGATGCCGATCGTGCGTGGTCGGGCAGCGACAGCAGCTGGCAGGTGATCCGCCTCGCGGCGCCGGTCACGCTCGACCTCGTCGCGGCGAGCAACGGGGCCATCGCGCCGCTGCTCGCCGGCAAGAGCGTGCCGGCCGGCAGCTACGCGCAGCTGCGCCTGTTCATGCTGCGTCATGACGAAACGCTGGCGGCATCGGCCCAGGCACTCTCGCTCGCCTACAACGCGCAGGTCGACAGCGCCGACAACACCCAGCACCTGCCGCTCGAGTTCGCCGACGCCGGACTCGGGCTGCGTGTCGAAGGGCCCATCGTCATCGGCGCCGGCCTGGCCACCGACACCACCGTGCAATGGGACCTGTCGCGCAGCCTGGTGCGCTTCAGCGCCGACGACGGTGTCGACCGCATCACGCTGCGCCCCAACTTGCGTGCCTACGACCTCGCGAACACCGGCGCCATCGTCGGCGTGATGGACAAGAGCCTGTTCTGCGCGCCCGGCGTGACGAGCGGCTGCGTCTACGACGTGGTCGCAAGCGCGCAGCTGCCGGCGGCCGACGGCAGCGCTTTCGTCAGCGTGCGCTCGACGCCGGTCGTGGTGGGCGACAGCTATGCGCTGTTCGCGCTCTATCCGCTGCCCACCAACACCAGCTACGAGGTCGTGATCCGCGGGCGCAACATGCGAACGATGCTGGTCCGCGCGGTGCCGGCCAGCGCCGCCGAGCTGCTGGCGGCCAGGCCGACCCAGCTCGGGCGCAACCCGGCCGACCCGTCACGCCCGATCCCGATGCTGCCGGTGTTGGGCCCCCAGGGCGATGCCTCGGCGGACCTCGGCCCACCGACCACCCGCGCCGGCGCGCAGATCGCGTTCGCGCAGACGCTGCCCGGCAACGCCGAGCTGCCTCACGAGATCACGCTTGCCAACACCGACCCGTTCACGGCCCGCCTGGCGCAGCCGTTGCCGTTGCCGAGCGGCGCGCTGCGGGTGGCAACCTACGACGCCGACAGCGTGCTCGCATTCACCGACGTGCAGCCGCAGGAAGGCGCCGACAGCTTCAGCGTGACGACCCGCGGCACCCGCTACGACGAGCCGAGCTGGACCGCGATCGTGAGGGCGCCGGGCAGCAGCAGCGTGAGCTTCACCGCGCCGGCGGTGCAGCGCAAAGGCGGGCTCGCCAACGCGGCCTTGACGGTGAATCTCGCCGGCGGTTCGACGCAGAAATACGATGCCGCCGAGCTGGTGGTCAGCGATGTCGGCGGCATCGTCGCGACACTCGATGTCACGTCGTTGATCGGCAGCGGCGGGCCGGTGATGCTGCAGCTGCCGGCCGGCGCCAACGCTGCGGCACTCGGCGGCGGCGCCGTCTATTCGGTGGCTGTGCGGGCCTGGAAACGCGTGGCACCCACAAGCAGCCTGCAATGGGCGCGCGCCGCCCCGGTGGTCGACCTGCGCAGCGGCAGCCCGGCCAGTGCCGCGATCACGCTGCCATGAGAGATCAGCCTCAGTGTTTCTTCGGCGGCGGCGCCATGAAGAACGGAAACGGCATCGCCAGCGCCGGCAGGACGAGCGGCGCGAACGGCGTGAACAGGGCCGGCAGCGTGGCGCTGCGCATCAGGCCGAGCGAACCCTGGGCGCTCGCTGCAGCGAACCGTGTTTCGGACAGCGACTGCTGGCGATCGAGGGCGGCGCCACTCGGATCGTGCGCGGCTGCGACGTCGGCGGCCGGTGTCGCGTTCAGCGCGATGCCTTGCAGCGCAGCGTCGGGCAAGCCGGCGGCGTTCACCTGCGACAGCTCGCTGTCGCTCAGGGGGACCATCGCGTGGCAGGTCGCGCCGAGCAGCACAAACGCGCTCGACACGAGAAGGCGGGGGAATGTCATGGGGGTCTCCGGCAAGAGGTCGATCAGCGCCGGTACGGCTTGTTCTTGGCGTCGACCTCGTGCCGGCTCTATCGGCCCGAGCGGGGCCGACTTGAGGCGGGGCGACTGAATGCAGCTGTCGGTCGCCCAGGCCTTCGCCGGCAAGCGTGTGCTGATCACCGGCAGCACCGGCTTCATCGCCAAGCTGGTGCTGGAAAAGCTGATCCGCGAGCTGCCCGGCATCGCGGGCTACGTGCTGCTGCTGCGTGGCAGCCGCGCCCAGCCCGACGCGACACAGCGCTTTCATGCCGAGGTGCTGCGCGCGAGTGTGTTCGACCGGCTGCGGCGTGAGGATCCGCAGCGTTTGCACGCCGCGGTCGCGCGCGTGCAGGTGGTCGGCGGCGAGATCGGCAAGCCCGATTTCGGGTTGTCGCCGGAAGCCTTCGCGGCGCTTGCGAAGCACGTCGACGTGATCGTCAACGTCGCCGCGAGCGTCGACTTTCGCGAGGCACTCGACCAGGCGCTCGCGATCAACACGCTGAGCCTCGTGAGCCTGGCCAGGCTGGCGCGCGCGGCGGGTGATGTGCCGCTGGTTCAGGTGTCGACCTGCTACGTCAACGGCCATCGCCGCGGCACGATCCGCGAGCTGCTGGCGCCATCACCGAAGCTGGCGCTGGCGCGCCATGCGGCTGGGCACTTCGAGGTCGACGGGCTGATCGCCGAGCTGCAGGCGAAGGTGGCAGCGGTGAAGGCCGCGGTGCCGGAGCCGCTCGCGCAGGCACCGGCACTCGTAGCCCTGGGCATCCGCGAATCACAGCGCTGCGGCTGGAACGACACCTACACCTTCACCAAGTGGCTGGGCGAGCAGGTGGCATGCCGCGAGATGGCGGGCGGCACGCTGAGCATCGTGCGGCCGTCCATCGTCGAGAGCGCCTGGCGCGAACCGCAGCCGGGCTGGATCGAAGGCATGAAGGTCGGCGACGCGATCGTGCTCGCCTACGCACGCGGCAAGACCACGCTGTTCCCGGCGCGGCCGGCCGGCATCGCCGACATCATGCCGGCCGACCTGGTCGCGCACAGCATCATCCTCGCGACCGCGCAGGCGCTGGCGCGGCCGGGGCAGCGCCGCGTCGTGCAGGCGGCCAGCAGCGTGCGCAACCCGGTGCGGGTGGGCGAATACATCCGGCTGTGCCAGACCGAGATGCGCGACAACACGCTCGCCTATCCGCGCCTGATCCGCAGGCCGTTGACGCGGCCGTTCCGGACCGTGCCGCGGCTCGTGTTCGTCGCGTGGCTGGGCATTGCACATGGCGCGATGGCATCGCTCAATCAGGTGGTGCGCTGGCTGGGGGCGAGCGAGAACCTGGCGGCGTTCGACAAGCTCGAGACGACGCGCCAGCTGGCGCTGACGTTCTCGTTTTACACGTCGCCGCGCTGTGTGTATGACAACCGCGAACTGCTGGCGATGGCGGGTGAGTTCACGGCCGAGGACCGGCAGCGCTTCGAGGTTGATCCGCGGTGTTTCGACTGGCCGACGTATGTGGCCAAAGTGCATCTGCCGGGGTTGGAGCGTTATGCGGTGAAGGGTGCGTCCGGAACAGTGGATACCGGCGTTCGCCGGTATGACCAACCCGAACCTTGTCATCCCGGCGAACGCCGGGATCCACTGCTCGAACCGCCGCGTTGACCCTTCGCCGCGCTCAGCGCATGAACGTCATCCGCGGCCCCACGATCGTCGTCTCGACGAAGTTGGTGCCGTGATGATTCGCCGCACTGAAGTTCAACCCGATGCCCCCGTAGTCCCAGTTCTGCCGGCCTTCGATCGTCTTCACCAGCGACTCGGACGTCACGTTCTTCCCACTGCGCTTCAGCGCATCGAGCAGAAAACGCGCCAGCAGATAGCCGCCATAGGTGTCGTACGCCACCGGCACCTTGGCCCGCTCGCATTCGACCGCGAAGTCGCGCGCCATCGCGGTCGTCTGGCGCCACGGGTACGGAATCACCTGCGTGATCGCGAGGCCGCGTGCGTCTTCGCCGAGGGCCGGCAAGGCACCGAGCGCAGTCGAGATCGTGTAGATCGGCACGCCGACGAAGTTGCGGTTTGCCTTCACATAACCCACCACCGACGGCCCCACCGCGATCATCAGCACCGCCTGCGGCTGCTTGGCAGCGATGCTCTGCGCAGCGGCCACCGCGTCGCTACCGTCGATGCCGAGTGCGGCCGCACCGACCAGCGTCGCACCCTGCTCCTTGATGGCCTGCTCGGCCACCGGCAGCATCAGCTTGCCGAACTCGTTGTTCTGGTACACGACCGCGATGCGCTTCGAATTCAGCGTCACCAGGTTGCGGATCGAATAAGTCACCTCGTCCTTGAAGCTCGCCTGCGTGGTGAAGAAGTACGGGTGCGGCCGCATCCGCAGGTTCGGCGCGCCGGTGTAGACCCCGACCAGCGGCACCTTCTTGTCGAGCAGCAGCGGCAAGGTCGCGCCCACGCCCGCGGTGCTGCCGAGCCCGGTCAGCGCGATCACCTTGTCGCGCTCGATCAGCGTGTTGACGTTTTCGACGGTCCGGCGCGGGTCGTAGCCGTCGTCGAGCAGGATCAGGTCGACCGGGCGGCCATCGATGCCGCCCTTGCGGTTGATCTGGTCGAACGCGAGCTTCTCGCCCGCCAGCACGCCCTTGAAGGCATCGGCCACCGGGCCGGTGAGCGGCGCGCTCTGGCCGATGGGGATGGTCTTGCCGTCCTTCGCAGGGAGAGGCCAGGCCGCGTTCACGCCCAGCGTCGCGAGGCTCGCGGCCAGCACGCGGCGGCGGCTCAGTGGGTGGACCATGGCCGTGCTCACTCGACCCGGATCCAGGTCTGGGTGCGGCCCAGCATCGGCATGCCGACGTAGCCGCGCACCTCGAGCCGGCGGCCGTCGTCGATCGGGCGCAGGCGCACCTTGTAGACCTTGCCGTTGTTCGGGTCCAGGATGTCGCCGCCCGCCCACAGCGACTCTTCGTCGGCCTGCTTGGTCACGTTGCGCAGGATCGTCAGGCCCTGCAGCTTCTTGTCCTTGCGCTCGTCGCTGCACTTCTCGCAGACCGAGTCCTTCTTGCTCGCGTCGAACAGCGTCTCGATGCGCCCGCTCAGCTGTCCGCCCGCCTCGCTGATTCGAACCAGCGACTTCTCGGTCTTGCCGTCGTCGTCGATCGTCTTCCAGACTCCTACCGGGCTGGCCTGAGCCCAGGCCGCAGACACGCCGATGGCCAGGGCCAGTGCAGCAATGGAACGCTTCATCTCGTACTCCTCGTGTGGGTGATCGCGAAAAAAATTCGGCCACCGGACGATACGAAGACGAGCGCCAGCGCGCACTGACCCGCGCGGCCAATTGCTTGGCCGGCGCAGTCAGCCGCCGCGCGGCACGGCCTGCTCGGACACGTGGCGCATCTGCGACAGCGCGAGCGCCAGCACGACGATTCCGATCAGCAGGCTGCCGGCGCCGGCGAACAGTTGCGGCAGGGTCAGGCTCGCATGCATCAGCCAGCCGGTGACGGCCGCCGAGATCGGCGCCAGGCCCATGAAGATGAACATGAACAGGCTCATCGCGCGGCCCAGCAGCGCCGGGGGCACGCGGCGCTGGATCCAGGTGAACACCGCCACTTGCACGAAGCCGCCGAGCACGCCGATCGCGAGCAACAGGCCGGCCCCCTGCCAGGTGGCGCTGATGAGGCCCATCGGGATGAACAGCAGCCCGACGATCGTGTCGATCAGCAGGATCGTCGCCCCCAGGCTGCCCGCGCGCAGCTGCGGCTTCATGCCCGAGAGCACCATGCCGAGCAGGGTTCCGGCGCCATGCGCGCCGACCATCGTGCCGAACGCCGCGGCGCCGAGGCCCGCGCTGCTCGCGAGCACCGGCAGCGCGATCTGGATCGGCCCGGTGATCAACAGCGCCACCGCGGCCCAGTAGATGAAGCAGGTGCGCAGGTCGCGGTCGCGCCAGCAGTGGCGCAGCCCGTCGGCCACCGCGGCGAGCACGGCCGGGCGCGGCGCGCCGGTCGTGGCAGGGCCGCGCGGCTGCATCACGACCTTGGCCAGCGTCCACCCCGACAGCGCGTAGCTGAACGCATCGAAGCCGAACGCGATGCCGAGGCCGGTCGCGTCGCCGGAGGCCCCGCCGCCGGCATCGCCGAGCAGCGCAATCAAGAGTCCCGCCAGCAGCGGGCCGATGAACATCGTGAGCTGGCGCAGCGACAGCATCACGCTGTTCGCCGCCTGCAGCTGGGCCGGCTTCACGACCTGCGGCATCATCGACGTGGCCGACGGCATGCTGAACGCGGTCGACACCCCGATCAGCAGCGCCAGCAGGTAGACCATCCACAGCGCGAGCCCGCCTGCCAGCACCAGCGCCGCCAGCACGCCCAACAGCGCGGTGTTGAGGTACTTGGTCAAGAGCAGCACCTGCTTCGGCGAATGGCGGTCGACCAGCGCGCCGCCGACCAGCATGAAGAGGGCTCGCGGCACGCTGATGACCGCCAGCACGGTACCGAGCACCAGCGTGTCGCCGGTCATCTTCAGCACCAGCCACGGCAGCGCGATCAGCGTGAACTGGTCACCCAGCAGCGACACGAAGCCGCCGCCGAGCAGCCATTGAAAGTTTCGGTCGCGCAGCAGCGCGGCGCGCGGGTCGTTTTGTGCAGGTTCGGACATCGCAAGGCACCGTGGGGTTGGAGCAATGCGAATCTAGAGCCTCACGTTGCGTGAGGGTCAAGCGCGGGGATGCGGGCATGCTGGATCAGCACGCCCATGTGCAGAGCCCTACAGGACGACGTGAGACCGCGCTACGGCCTGCGCCCCTCTTTCTTCTTCTCATCTTCCGGGATCGGATCAGCGTCGGATTTCGGACCCGACGCGCGCGGCTTGGGCGGTGCCACGGCGCCTGGGGGTGCCTTGGCCAGGGTGGCTGCTGCTGCTTTGACTGCTTCGGCCTTGTCCGCCTCGGCCTTGGCCGTAGCGGCCCTGGCGGCGTCGGCTCTGGCGGCGTCGGCCTTGGCTGACTCGGCCTTCGCAGCTTCAGCTCTCGCTTGGCCGGCTCTGGCAGCGTCGGCCTTGGCGGCCTCAGCCTTTGCGGTTTCGGCTCTCGCCGTGGCCGCCTTGGCTGCGTCGGCTCGGGTGGCTTCGGCCTTCGCGGCCTCGGCCTTCGCCGATTCGGCTTTGGCCGTGGCGGCCCTTGCTGCGTCGGCTCGTGCTGCCTCTGCCTTCATGGCCTCTGCCTTCGACGCCTCGGCCTTGGCGGCATCGCCCCTGGCTCTTTCGGCTCTGGCCTCGTCGGCCTTGCCTGCCTCGGCCCTTGCATGCGCGGCCTGGGCCGCATCGGCCTTCGCCTCGGCAGCCTTGGCTTCAGCAGCCTTGGCAGCCGCAGCCTTCGACGCTTCGGCAGTCTCGATCGCGGCCTTGGCCGCGGCAGCTTTGCTGGCGTCTGCCTTGGCTGCTTCGGCCTTCGCTGCTTCCGCTCTCGCTGCGGCGACCCTTGCGGCGTCCGCCCGCAGCGCTTCAGCTTTCGCTGCCTCGGCCTTCGAGGCGTCGGCCTTTGCCGTATCGGCTCTGGCCTTTTCGGCCTTTGCCTCGTCAGCCTTGCCTGCCTCGGCCTTTGCGATCGAGGCCTTGGTCGCATCGGCCTTGGCCTCTGCAGCCTTGGCGTCAGCAGCCTTGGCAGCATCGGCCTTGGTGGCCGCGGCCTTCGCTGCATCGGCATTTGCCGTCGCTGCCTTGGCCGCAGCGGCCTTGGCGGCTTCGGCCTGCGCAGCCACGGCCTTCGATTCGTCGGCCTTCAAGTCCTCAGCCTTTGCGCTCGCGGCCTTGGCGGCATCGGCTGTGGCTGTCTTGGCCCGCGCCGCTTCGGCTGCCGCAGCGGCTGCCTTGTCGGCATCCGGCTTGTGGCCTTCTCCACTGCCCACATCGGCCTTCGCTGCGGCGGCTTTGCGCGCTTCCGGCGACTTGGCGGCCGGAGGCGTTGCCGGCGGCAGTGCGGCCGGTGTCGGCGCTGCGGCCGCGGCCACCACGCTGATCTTGGGCGCCGCTGCGGCCGGCGCGGCAGGCTTGAGCTGCGCGCGTTGTGCGTCGTCGATCGGCGTGCCCGGTTTGGCGGCCAGTTGCGTCTGTTGTGCGGCAAACGGCAGCGGTGCCGGCGGCGGCGCAGTTCGGGCGACGACGGCTTGTTCACGCACCGGTGGCTTGGTGACGGCCTCGTGGGCACCGCCTTGCACGCTTTGCTGGACCGGCGCAACGCTGGCGACGCGCACAACCGGCGCGCTGGCGACCACTTCGCGCGACAGCTGCACCGTGGCCTTGGCCACCGGCTGCGACTGCACGAAGGCCTGCGTCGGCACGGCGACCACTGCGCCCGTCACCTGCTGGTTGGCATAAATGACGTTGGTGACGTTGGTGGTGGTGTTGACGATGGTCGTGTTGTAGACGTTGGTGATGGTCGTCGGGGGGATCACCGCATTGCTGCGATTGATGTTGTCGAAGTAACCGCGGCTGACCGGATAGGAGGGCTGATAGACCTCGCGCGGCGCCAGCGGGAACCAGCCGACGGCCGCGGCCGTGGCGCTGCCGAGCGACACCGAGACCTGGAAGTTCTTGCCGCCGACAAACGCCACCAGCGCCGGCGCATACACCGCCCGCTCGCGCTGCGGGCCGGGAACCCAGGCCCACGACCCGTTGATGTTGGCCCAGCGGCCGTAGTGCGAAACGGCATAGCCCCAAGGCGCATCGTCGACCCATGTCCAGCCCCAGGGGTCGACCCAGGACCAGTGACCGTCGCGGTAAGGGGTCCAGCCGGAGGCCACGCGGTGCGGCGTCCAGACATTGCCATGGGTCGCATCGACTCGCCAGGTGCCGTTGTCATCGAGGTCTTCATAGCCGACCACTTCGCTCGACACAAAACGCGCCGAGACGGAGCTGTCGCCGCGGCGGTCGCGCTCGCGTGACCAGCGGTCGAGATCGTCGTCGCGCCGCGCCGTCACGGTCTCGTAGTCGGACAGATCGGTGCCATAGAAGCGGTAGGCGCGGCTCGAGTTGACCGTGTACGAGGCGCCTTCGCCATACACCTCGGCCTCGCCGTTCTCGACCGTGACAATTGTCGCGTCGTCGTGGGGGTCGACCTCGATGCGGTATTCGCCGAGCCGGCGCAGCGTGAAGGCGAGATTGGGCGTCGCGACTTCAAAGGTCTGCCGCGGGCCCAGGCTGCGCACGCGAATCTTCAAGGTGCCTTGTGAAAGCTGCACCTGCGCGATGCGGTCGTCGAGATTGAGCAAGACCATGCTGGTGGACGGGCCCATGCGAATCGCCGCGCCGCCGATCTGCAATTCGGCGCGCGAACTGCCGCCTGTCCACAAACGATCGCCGGTCGTCAGCGGCCGATTGACCGCTGCCTGCACCCAATCGGGCTGGCCTGCCGGCGAGAAACTCACCGTGCCGCCGATAAAGCCCAGACGCGCCGCGCGCGATGGCGGCTCCGCCGCGGCGAGGTCGTTGAAGGTCAGCAACAGAACGCTGGCAAGCGCCCACAGGGAGCGACGAAGGCTTGGGTTGTGCATGAGACTTCCTTCAGAGAACGCACTGTTTGCGGCAACTGCGCGGCCGGCGAATTCGAACGCGAACAGACCGCGCAATGCTGCGTGTTCAGTATCTCGAGCGCTGATTTTCCGCCGTGTAGGACACCACCGGGAAGAGGAGCCGGCCGACACCGCGATCTGGGTTCTGGAAGGCTCACACTTGCACACCGGGCCTGTCACGGGGACGGCTTGTGGCCCCCGGTGGTACAACTGCCGTTCAACCAACACGAGGTGGCCATGAGCGCTGACAAAGACCGAGGCATTCGCAGGCAGAAACAGAAGCGGGCGAAGGACAGAAAGAAGAAGCTGCGGCAGCAGCCGCCGGCCGGCGTGCAGAGCAGCCCCGCAAAGACCTCGGCCGAACCGAAAGCCGCGTGACGGCGGTTGCCATCCCCCGGCCCCGCAGCCGTACCTAACCCAGGAGCACCGCCATGTCTCTCGCGCGCAAAACCCTCGCCAAGTACGGCGCCAAGATCCCCACCGCTCCGAGCACCGGTGCGAAGCAGGCCCAGCCAGCGAAACAGGGCGCATCGGTCGACCCGTCGGCAAAGGCGGAGCCCAAGGCCAGGAAGAGCGGCGACAAGAAGCGTTGACACGTTCAGGCCGCGAGGACTCAGATCCGAGGCTGAGGGGTTTTCCTGTGTCATCCCGGCGAACGCCGGGATCCACTGCATCAGTGTCAAGGAGTGGGGCCTCTGCGCGCAGTGGACCCCGTGTCGGGGCACGGGGCGACGCTTTCGTCGGGATGACGCGCTTACCTCTCAGCGGTAGAACGCTTCGACCTTGCCCTTCAGCTTGATCAACATCGGTCTGCCCTTTCGGTCCACCGTCCGACCGGCGGGCACCTTGACCCAGCCCTCGCTGATGCAGTACTCCTCGACATCGAAACGCTCGGTGTCGTTCAGGCGAATGCCGATGTCGTGCTCGAACACGGCAGCGACGTGATGCGGGCTGCCCGGGTCGACCGACAAGCGGTCGGGCAAGGGGGGCGCGGGTTTGGCTTCGGTCATGGGCGTTCTCTTGTTGGATGGATGCGGGCAGCCAGCTGCTCGGCGGCCTCGATGTTGGCATCGACGCCGCACTTTGCCCAGAGCGACCCGCGTTGACATGGCCCTGCCGCGCGGCGCATGCTGTCGCGCAGGATGGACATCACCGACCTTTCGGCCCACGCCCTGTCCGACGCCATCCGATCGCGCCAGGTGTCGTGCCGCGAGGTGATGCGCTCGACACTCGCGCGCATCGCCGCCGTCAACCCGCTGCACAACGCGATCGTCAGCCTGCGCGACGGCGATGCGCTGCTGCGCGAAGCCGACCTGCGCGACGCCGAATTGGCGCGCGGCGCCACATCCGCCGGACCGATCGGCTGGATGCACGGCATGCCGCAGGCGATCAAGGACATGGCCGCCACGGCAGGCCTGCGCACCACCCTCGGCTCGCCCTTGCTGCGCGAGTTCGTGCCCGAGCACGACGCCCTGATGGTGCAGCGCATGAAGGCCGCCGGCTGCATCGTCATCGGCAAGACCAACACGCCCGAGTTCGGACTCGGCTCGCACACCTTCAACGAGGTGTTCGGCGTCACGCGCAACGCCTACGACCGCTCGAAGTCGGCCGGCGGCAGCAGCGGCGGCGCAGCGGTGGCGCTGGCCACGCGGATGCTGGCCGTCGCCGACGGCAGCGACTTCATGGGCAGCCTGCGCAACCCGGCGGCGTGGAACAACGTGTTCGGCATGCGCCCGAGCCAGGGCCGGGTGCCGGCGTCGGCGGCGCCCGACGTCTGGGTGACGCAGCTGAGCACCGAAGGGCCGATGGGCCGCACGGTGCGCGACGTGGCGCTGCTGCTCGAGGTGCAGGCCGGCTACGACGTGAGCGCGCCGCTGTCGCTGGCAGGCCGCCCGCGTTTCGCCGAGGCACTCGATGACTTCGACCTGAAGAGGGTCCGCATCGGCTGGCTCGGCGACCTGGCCGGCCACCTGAGCATGGAGCCTGGCATTCTCGAATCCTGCGAGCAGGGCCTGCGCCGCCTGCAGGGCATCGGCTGCACGGTCGAGCCGACGCCACCCGGCTTTGCGCCCGATGCGGTCTGGCAGGCCTGGTTGATCTGGCGGCGCTGGCTGGTGGCGGCGCGCATCGCGCCCTTCCTGGCCGTGCCGCAGAACCGCGCGCTGATCAAGCCCGAAGCCTTGTGGGAACACGAGCAGGCCGCCGACCTGAGCGGCGCGCAGGTGATGGTCGCCAGCACCGCGCGCAGCGAGTTCTACCGGCAGATGCTCGGCCATTTCGAGCACTGCGACTTCCTCGCGCTGCCTGCCGCCCAGGTCTGGCCGTTCGACGCCGCGCAACGCTGGCCGAGCCACATCAACGATCGCCCGATGGACACCTACCACCGCTGGATGGAGGTGGTGATCTACCCGACCTTCGCCGGGCTGCCGTGCATCAGCGTGCCGGTCGGCTTCGGCCCGGGCGGGCTGCCGATGGGCATGCAGCTGATCGGCCGGCCGCGGGACGACCAGGCCGTGCTGCAACTGGCCCACGCCTACGAGCAGGCGGCGCAGGACGTGTTGTGCGTGCGGCCCACCCCGGTCCGTTCGGACTGAGCTTGTCGAAGTCCCGCGACGACCGCGCGGGCGCTTCGACAAGCTCAGCGCGAACGGATCTTTGGTAGACGCTACGGAAGGTCCGGCAACGCCTCGCGCAGATACTGCGTCACCGCTTCTTCCAGCAGCGATCCGGCGCGCAGCAGCGGCTCCTGCCGGTGCGCGAGCACCAGCTTGCGCTTGATCCCGGCGTCGCCGCCCACCACCTGATCGAGCAAACCTTGCCAGCGCCGCGCCAGCACACGCCCGGCCTCGCTGGCGGGCGGCACACCCCGGCGCATCAACTCGGCCGCTTCGTCGCCAAGCGCGCGCCACTGCGCGTCGGGTACGCGCCTGAAACGCTCGATCTCGTCCATCTCCAGATGGCGCAGCAGGCAGGCCAGGCGCAGCTCGGCGGCGATGCGGATGTAGGCCAGCATGTCCAGCGGCGGCCCGTTGCGGGTCTGCGCCACCGGCTCCTGCTGGTACATGCGGCCCCAGCGCTCGAGCAGGTCGAAGTCGCCGTCCATCCAGTGCAGCATCAGGCTCATCCAGCGCCGCGCCAGCGGCTGCACCTCGAGCGAATCGGCCGGCACACCGCGGTCCATCGCGGCGCGCACGTCGGCCATCAGCGGCGGCCATTCGGCTTCGATCTCGTCCCAGTTGTCGAAGATGGTCTTCAGCTCGGTGTGGTCGAAGTACTTGCTGTAGGTCGCCATCAGCTGCAGCGTGGCGAGCCAGTCGCCGGTCTCGGGCTCGCTGCCGGCGAGCAGCTTGTGCTGCATCAGGCCGAGCTGGCTGCGCAGCGCCGTCGCCTGCTCGATCTCGCGGTCGAGCGCACTGATCTGGCGCGCGACGATCGTCGTCAACGCCGCGCCGTCGCCGGCCAGCACGCTGCCGATCTCGGCCAGCGGCAGGCCGAGCTGGCGCAGCGCCTGGATCGCGTGCAGCCGCGCCACGTCGGCATGGTCGTAGAGGCGGTAGCCGGCCTCCGAACGCGCCGACGCGCTGAGCAGGCCGATGCTGTCGTAGTGGTGCAGCGTGCGCACCGTGAGGCCCGTGTGCCGGGCCAGCTCTCCCACCTTCAACAGCACCTCGCCCTCCTCGTGCGCAGATTCGACCGGCCGCAGTATCCGCCACGCGGCCCGCCGACGCCCGCCAGGTCGTCGCCTGGCGCATCGCCGCCGGCTACGGCAGCCGCGCCTCGAGGATGCGGTTGCCTTCGAGGATTCGGCCGTCGAGCTTGCCGTCGGAGCCGATCAGGTAGCGTTGCGCGAGCTCGGTGCTGCCCAGGTCTTCGACCCGCTGCAGCCGGTGGGCTCGCACCAGCGCGGCCGCCTCGCGCTCGGACCAACCGGTGACCAAGGGCTCGCCGCGTTCGACCAGCTTGGCGGCCGTCGACGCCACGCCGAAGAAGCGCGAGTTCCCGGCGCCCAGCGCGTCGCGCAGCAGGTAGTCCAAGACGATGCGGCTGCCGCGCGCCGAGTGGCTGCGAACGAACTCCAGCGTCGCCGCCGTGCCGGGCTCGCTGATGTACATCGCCACCCCTTCGAAGATGAACAGCGTCTTGCGCTGCGCGTCGTAGCCGAGCGGCGGCAGCACCTCGTCGAGCGACTCGCGTTCGAAGTCGATCGGCACCAGCGTCACCCGGTCGTGCAGCTCGATGAAGGCCTGGCGCAGGCGCCTCTTCTTCTCGGCAATCGTCTCGGGAAGATCGAGCTCGAAGAACTGCACACCGGGATGGGCGGCGTGGAAGCGCCAGGCGCGGCTGTCGAAGCCGGCGCCGAGGACCACGATCTGGGTCGCGCCGTCGCGCAGCGCGTGGTCGACGGTCGCGTCGATGTGCAGGGTGCGGGCGTTGACGTAGAAGAAGCCGGCCCAGTCTTCGGGCGCCGCGTCGATCTCGCTGCGCGCGGCGGCGTAGTCGCGCAGCTCGAACGGCCGCGGGCACAGCCGCTGCGCCAGCTGGTCGCGGTTGCGCAGCCGCAGGTCGGGGTGCTGCGAGCCGATCGCGCGCAGCATGCACACCGCGTCGGCGCTCCATGAAACTTCGCCGGTCGGCACGCCCCAGACGAACGAAGGCGCGAGCAGCAGGCAGGCGAGCGTGAGCAGCGGCGCGCGGGCGAGTTGCGCGAGGGTGTCGCGCGACGCTGGTGCCGTGATGAAGGGGGCGGGCATGGGGCCATTGTGACGCGCTGGGCGACCCTCACCCCGGCCCTCTCCCGCCTGCGGGAGAGGGCCGGGGTGAGGGCCTGCCAGCGCTGTCGGCAACTGCACGATGCATCACCTCGCGCTGCGCAGCAAGCTGCCCGCCTCACGGATGTCGGGCTCGATGTCCAGCAGGTGAAGCAGCTCGAAGGCGCTGGCCGTCGCGGCGCTGATCACCGGCAGGCCGAAGCGCTGTTCGGCTTCTTCGATAACGCCGAGCGACGGCATCTGCACACAGGCCGACAGCACCAGCGCCTGCGAGCCGGCCAGGTCCATCTGGGCGGCGATGGTGAGCAGCTTGCGTGGGTCGAGGCGGCCGACCTGCAGGTTGTCGACCACCTCGAGCGAACGGCTGCTCTGCACGTCGATGCCGCAGTCGGCCAGCGTCGCGGCGACCCGCGCAGTGAGCTCCTTGCGGTAGGGCGCGAGCAGCGTGACGCGCTCGGCCTTCAGGTGCCTGAGCGCCGTGACCAGCGCACCCGCGCTGGTGATCACCGGCGGCGTGCCCGAGGGCGTCGCGGCGCGTGCCGCGAGCCGGGTCCGGGTGGCGCTGATGCAGGGCTTGCCGCCGTACATCACGGCCACCAGGCAGGCGTACATGATCGCGTCGATCTGCGCGTCGCACAGCGCCTCGACGGCCCCATCTGCCGACTCGTTCATGCGCTGCAAGGCGTCGGGCGTGACCTGCTGCAGGCGCAGCCGCGCCGAATGAAAGCTGAAACGATGGCGGCCGTGCTCCTGCTGGCGCCGCAGCAGCTCGGGGATCTCGGTCTCCATCGTCGTGTTGGAGCTCGGAACGATCATTCCGATGCGGTGCGTCTGCGGCGTCATGGACAGCCTCCTCGTGCGGTTCCTGACTTACATACGCAAAGCCCCGCGGCAAACCGGACGGATCAGCCGCTCACCAGACCGGCCCGAGGAAAAGATAGAGCGTGCCGCCGATGCCGCGGGTCGCGCCGGCCCCAAAGAAGAGCGGGCCGAAGCGGGTGTCGACCGCGAGGAAGCCGCTCGCTGCCTGCTTGAGGTCGCCGAAGCGCACCGCCTCGTCGGCCTGGAAACCGGCACCGAGCTCGAGCGAGAAGCCGGCCCGCACCGCGCCGCCCAGGCCGGTGGGCATCTGGCCGATGCGGCGCGCCATCACCGCGCGGCCGAGCACCACGGTGCGGCCGTCGACCGACTCGCGCGGCGTGCCCGACAGGCGCAGGAACCCGCCCAGCGGCAGCGCCGCGGTGCCGACCTGCGCCTTCGACCATTCGCCGTACAGGTGGCCGGCCCAGTCGCCGGCACGAAACGCCGCCAGGCCGAGCAGCGACGAACGCGCCTGGCCCTGTCCACCGGCGCGGCCCGGCGCCAGCTCCCAGCGTCCGTCGAGCAGCACGCCGCGGCTCGGGAATGCCAGCGAGTCGAGCGTGTCGATGCCGATCTTCGCGTAGTACAAGGTCTGGCTGAACGCCGTGTCGGGCAGTGCCGCGTCGGCCGGCACCAGCGAGCGCAGCTGGCCGACCCGGCGCGTGACGCCGAGCTGCACGTCACCCCAGTTGGACAGCTCGCGCCCGAGCGCCAGCGTCGCGGCGCTGAAGTTGAAGCCCAGGCGCAGCGCACGCCGGCCGTGGTCGAACAGGTCGCCCGACGCGGCGTCGTACTGCAGCGACGGCGCGGCGTACCAACTCGAGCCCGGCGCCAGCGGCTGCCACCACTGGGTGCCGATCGAACGTTCCGAGCCGATGCGCGCCAGCGTGCGCAGCTCGGCGCCCCAGGGGTTGAGCCACGACATCACATGCATCGCGCTGACGGTGAAGCGGTTGTCGTCGGAGAAGTCGCTGGCCAGCTCCAGCCCCAGGCGCAGGCGGCTGTGCGCCCAGTCGGATTCGGTCGGCTTGATGGTGACGTCGCGCCACCCGGCGACGTCGCGGATGCCGACCTCGACCCGTTCGAAGTCGCCGCGATTCTGCAGCCGGGCCGCAGCCTGGTCGATCTGCGCCGCGGTGACGACATCACCTTCTTGCAGCCCGAGTTGCGCCGTCAGTGCTTCGGTGCCGGCGTGGCGCGTCGCCTGCACTTCGAGCTTGCCGATCGCGAGCGGCGTGCCTTTGACGGCCGGACCGGCCAGGCGCGACTGTTCAAGCGCCGCGTAGGTCTCGGCCGGCACCGCCAGGCGCGCGAGGCGCGGCGCCAGCAGCCGCGCGGCACGTTCACCGGCGGCCATCGCGGCCTCGCTGCGGCTGAAGTTCATGAAGCTGACGCCGCTGAGATCGGGCGCGATCAGGATGTCGTTCGGGCCGAGCTCCTTCAGCGAGCGCTGCACGTTCTGTTCGGTCAGGATCTGCAGCATCTGCTGCGCGACGCCGAACGCGCTGGTGAGTTCCGACTCGGGCGCGAGCGGTGTGCCCACATTGACCGCGATGATCACGTCGGCGCCCATCGCGCGCGCGATGTCGACCGGCAGGTTGCGCACCAGCCCGCCGTCGACGACCAGGCGCTCCCTGAGGCGGATCGGCGCGAACACGCCGGGCACCGCGAGAGAGGCGCGCATCGACAGGAACAGCGGCGTGTCCTTCAGCTCGACCAGCTCGCCGGTCAGCAGGTCGGACGCGACCGAGCGGAACGGCAGCGCGAGGCGGTCGACCGGCGAGTCGGCGGCGCCCTGCGGCAACAGCCGCGCCAGCGCCGATTCGAGCGCCGCGTTGCCGGCCGCGCTCGGCGGCAGCGTGGCGCCGTCGCGCTTGACGCCGATCTCGATGCGCGAGGGCAGCAGCAGGTCTTCTTCGCGCCGCCGATAAGCCAGGTCGTCGCGCGGCGGCCGGTCGGCGACGATGCTGTCCCAGTCGGCATGGCGCACGAAGTCTTCGAGGTCCTCGACCGAGCGGCCCGCCGCGAATGCGCCGCCCACGACCGCGCCCATGCTGACGCCGGCCACCATGTCGACCGGCACATGCAGGTCCTTCAGCACCCGCAGCACGCCGATGTGGGCGATGCCGCGTGCGCCGCCACCCGAGAGCACGAGGGCGACACGCGGGCGTGCCGACGAAGCCGGCTGTTGCGCGGGCACAGGGGTTTGGGCCATGGCGTGTTGCGACAGCCACAGCGTGGCCGACAGCGCGAGGGCCGCGACCCACCGACGTGTCGTCATGCCCCGGCGCGGCCGCGCAACATGTCCAGCGTGTCGCGAATCAGATGCCCGGCGATGCTGAAGCGCGGCGGAATGCCGGGCAGGTGGTCGATGTCGAACCAGTCGGCCGCTTCGATTTCGCCGGCCTGCGGCACGATCTCGCCGCCCGCCCACTGCGCGGTGTAGGCAACCATGAGGCTGTGCGGGAAGGGCCAGCTTTGGCTGCCGTAGTAGCGCAGGTCCTTCAAGGTCACACCGACCTCTTCGAAGGCCTCGCGATGCACGCAGTTCTCGATCGATTCGCCGGCTTCGACGAAGCCCGCCAGCGCGCTGTACATGCCGGGCGTGTAGTGCGGCGACCGTGCCAGCAGCACCTGCCGCTCGCGCCAGACCAGCACCATCATCGCCGGGCTCAGCCGCGGGTAGACAACGTGGCCGCAGCTCGGGCAGACACGTGCACGCTCTGTCGTCTGCAGCACGGTCGGCGTGGCGCAGACACCGCAGAAACGGTGCGCGCGGTCCCATTCGAGCACCTGCGCGGCGCGACCCGCGACTTCGAGCAGGCTCTGCGGAAAGCGCAGCATCGCGGCGCGCAGCGGCACCTCGCGCCAGCCGGTGGGCGCTTCGGGCAGCGCCATCGCCCAGCAGTCGAGCGCGTCGAGCCGGCCGAGGTAGTGGCGCGCGTTCGCGAGCGGCACGAAGGTTTGCACCGAATGTGCGGCCAGCTCGGCGTCGTCGCGATCGGGCAGCAGCAGCTTGCCGCCGACAAAGACAAAACACCACGCTGCGTCGGTGGCGGGCAGGACGGGTTCGACGGCGGGCTGGAACGGCATGGCGAGCGGGCGCAGGCGCTGAAGCGGGGCCTCATTGTGCTCAATCGAAAAAATATTTCAGCGAGCGCGAATCCGTTCGGCGTCGGTTGCCCTCTTTGCCATTGAACACGCCGACGCCTGTTCGCACCTCATAGTCCACACCAAGGAATCACCATGTTTTACCGAAAGAACGTCGCCACCAAAGAGCGCATCGCCCGCCTGACCGCAGGCTGCCTGATGATCGTCTGCGGCCTCGTGGGCCTGGGCGCATCGTCGCTCGGCGTGCTGTTCGCGGTGGCCGGCGCCGTCACGATGCTGACCGGCGTGGTCGGCTTCTGCCCGGCTTGCGCGATGATCGGCCGCAAGCCGCTCGACCAATGACAAGCCTGCCCATCGACCTCGACGTGTTTACCGCGGCCCAGTCGGGCGATCGGGCCGCACTCGAAGTGGTGCTGCTGCGGCTGCGCCCCGACATCCGGCGCTACGCACGCTTCCAATGCCACCGCGCTTCGGCGCTCGACGACGTGGTGCAGGAAGCGCTGATCGTCGTGTACCGGCGCATCGGCAGCGTGCGAAGCCCGCAGGCGCTCGGCGGCTGGCTGCTGCGCGTGGTGGCGCGGCTGTGCGCGCTGCCGGCGCTGCTGATGTTCAAGCGCGGCAGCGAGGCGCTCGCCAACATCGACGAGTCGGTTCATTTCGCCCACACGCCGACCGACGAGCTTCGCATCGACCTGGCACGCGCGCTCGAGTCGCTGCCGCCCGGCCACCGGGAGATCGTGCTGCTGCGCGACTTCGAAGAGCTGACGATCTCCGAGATCGCGCAGCGCCTGGGCATCACCCGCGAAGCGACCAAGAGCCGGCTGCACCGGGCACGCCTTCTCGTGCGGGAATACCTGTTGCCCGAGGGGAGCCGCGATGGGCTTGTTTAGCAAAGGCGCGAGCGGCCTGTTTGCGAGCGAGAGCCTCATCGGCCACCTGGCGCGCGGCGCGGTTGCGATCGCGCTGATCGCCTGGGCGCTGGCGCACCAGGAGACGCATCCATCTGCCGCCCTGCTTGCGGGCCTGGCGGCGATGGTCGCGATGCGCGGCTGTCCGGTGTGCTGGGCCGTGGGTCTCGTCGAGACCCTGGCCCAGCGCTTGAAGCCGACTACGAAGGCAGGAAATCCGCCGGCCAGGTGACGATCATCTGATCGACATCCTTGCACGGATTGAACCCGCTCGAGCCCTCAGTGCAGAGTGACCGTGGTCTGCATCTCCACTTGATCGAAGTCGCCGACGCGCGCCCGAACCGACAGGCTCCACGCGCCCGGGAAGGAAAGCTCATTTCCTTCGTAGCGGTACACACCGGCAGCCACTCGCGTCAGCTCCCTGTCGATGGCTTCGACCCCGGCACTCGGACTGCTCAAACGCAGGATCGTCTCGACCGGATCCAAGGGCTGGTTCTTGTCGTCGCGCAGTTCGACAACGATGTTGTTCCGCCCCGCCCGCCCTGGTGTCATGGTCAATTTGCCGCGATGGAGGCCGGCGCCGCCCAACTCCTTGCTGATCGCCGAATCGGCATGCGGCGGCGTTTGCGAGAGCACGGCAGTGAAGCCGACCACTACGGCGATGAGAGCCAACTCGAGCGCGACAGACCGTCGCAGCGATGCATCGACCCCCGGGACGGCTCGATCCGATCGCGGCATGAGGACGAACCTGTTGCGGGCAGCGATTGCCAGCAGCGCGAAAAGCAAGCCCGCCTTCGCCAGGATCAGATTTCCGTAGCGCGTTTCGAAAAGGTCGCGCAGCGTTGTCAATTGCATCACCGCGAAGACGCTGCCCGCAACAAGCAGGAGGGTGACTGCAGGCATGGCAATCGCCGAAAACCGTCGCAGTGCCGCCGAGGACCTCGGGCCTGCGCAGCGCAGCAGCGAATACAGCCCAATCAGCGAACCGGCCCAGAATCCGGCTGTCAGCACGTGTCCCGCAACGGCCGCCATCGAAAGCCAGGCCGGATGCGCCGACGCCGCATGCCCCGTCAGCGCCAGGCTGACCGGCGCCCCAATGGCGCCAAGCCACAGCAAGGCGCCTCGCGCTGCTCGGCGCGAGGCAAACCCTCCGATCGAGATCGCAATTGCCGAAGCGACAGTGACAAGCGAACTCGCGCCCGCAGACGTTCTCATGGCCGCTTGCAACGAAGTGCCTCCCAGGGTCTGACCCGTCATTGCGGCGCCCTGCAACCCGACGCCAAGCATCGACAAGACAGCGGCAGCCAGCCCGCAGACGCAGAGCACGAGGCGCTGGAATGGAAACGGCCCGACACCGAGAACAAAGAGTGCGGCACCGATGGCCGCCAGCAAAAGGACATCGCGCAACCCCCGGACCACGGTCCAAGCCGGGCCCATGGACGAAGAGCCCGCCGCCTCCTGGACAACCGGGCTTCGCGCCACATGGGTTTCGCCGATGGTGAATGCAATCGAGCCGACGACCGGATGCGAATCTGCCGACACGACGCGGTAGCTCAAGACGAACGCCCCGCGCGACATCGTCGCGGGCAGCGCGACGCGCACGATCGGGCCTTCGGAACGACCTTGATTGGCCAGGGTCAGCGCAGCACCGGAGTCGTCGACAAGCCGCGTCGCCATCGGCGCGACCGGCTCATCGAAGCGCAACACGATCTCGGCAGGCGCTTCGGCCAGTGACGAACCGTCTGCCGGGCTGGTCGACAACAGCGTTGCATGGGCCGCGGCATCGCCGGCCCAAAACTCCACGGCAAGCAAGAACAACAGCGCTTGCAGCGCCTTCACGGCTTGGGCGTCAAGAGCAGCGCGGGCGCCGGCTCCTTGAGTTCGGAGGCGGGCTTGCCGCCTTGCGGAACCTCAATCCAGCGGTGCACGCCTTCCTTGCATTCCTGGACGACGGGGAGATAGAGCGTGGTACCCGCTTTGTCGGGCAGCTTCATCACGATCTTGAATTCGTCGAATTCGTTGTCGGCCAACATGCCGCCCGTCCACGCCACCTCGCTCACCACTTCGTCGATCATGCGGCCATGCCCTGCGTCGACAGACTTGGGAAGCTTGGTCCGCTTGATCGATAGGGTCCAACCCGGCTTGGGCTGCGGCTTGGCACTCGTCACCCCGTCGGGAATCCGAACCCGGACGTTGACGGTCGGCGAACCACTGCAGCCGTGCGACACGGACAACACGGCTTTGTAGTAGCTGCCGCTCGGCGCCTGGCTGCGCTCGAGGCTGGCGTGGCCCCAGGCTGCGGGCGCAAGTGACGCGCCGAGTGTGCATGCCATCACGGCAAATCCAATCTTCATGGGTGCTCCGGTTGCGATGGTCCCCGCGAGGACGCTCAAAGGTCGAATTTCAGCTCCGCGCTGTAGGTGCGTTGCGGATACGGGTGGAAGTTCCAGTACTTGTAGTTGTTCAGGTTGTCGATGCCGAGGGCGGCGCTCCACTGCGCAGTGATCTGGTACCGCAGGCGCAGGTCGGTCGTGAAGTATTTCGACGATCCCTGGTAGGCAAAACCGTTGATGTCGGTGTTGTCGATCGTGGAGAACTGCTTGCCGCTGTAGCGCGCCCCGAAGGTGGTCGTGATTGCCGGTGTGGCCTTCCAGCTCACGAGCAGGTTGGCGCGCCACCTCGGAACACGGATCTGCCACTTGTCCACGCTCGACGGGAACTTGTCGTTTTGAACCACTTTGGAATCGGCATAGGTCAGGCTGCTGTCGACCCCCAGCCCCTTCATGCCGATGTCCTGCATCGAGTGCGCGAGCTCGAGGCCCAGGGTGCGGATGCGGTCCACGTTCTGAATGTTCGTCACGTTGGGCGTGACGCTCGTGTTGGTCTGCGAATAGAGCGCGTCGCGCGTATCCTCGTGGAAGATCGTCACGCGAAGGCGACTCGCGTCCCAATCCCATTCATTGCTGAGTTCGGTGGTCCAGGACCGCTCCGGCTTCAGGTCCGGATCGCCGTTCTGGAACACGCCTGTGCTGCTGAATCCGCCCTGATAGAGCTCCGACACCGTCGGGTTTCGCACGGCGCGCCCGGTCGAGACCTTGACCGTCCAGTGTTCCGCGGCTTGGTACGCAAGTGCCGCCTTGGGCGAGAAGGTGCTGGCCTGGCGGCTCGGATGTGACTTCGTGCAGGAGCCGGCGAGCACCGACTCATCGCAGTCAGGCGACGTGACGGTGGGAGGCTTGAGACTCTGGGTGAGCCCGTTCGACGCGTTCCAGCGTTCGAAGCGCCCCCCGCCCACGGCCTTCCAGTTCTGCGAGATGCGCGCAGCGTCCTGAGCCCAGACGCTGAGCAGCGACGTGTCGCCTTGGAAACGGGAGAACGGCGTGCCACCATCCTCGGCCCTCCAGTCGGTGGAAAGCGCCGTGACCCGGTTTCGCAGCTTGTAGCGCTCCTGCTGCAGCCCGAAGTCCACCACGTGCGTACCGTCGGACTCACCGGGGCGCCAGATGCCTTTGAGCGCGAGCGTGATCCAACCGGTGCCCTTCAGGTCGGTGAGCCGCCCGGTTCCGCCGGTTTCTGCCGCCGGCAGCGCCACGGTGGCCGTCCGGGCGCGGTCCTTGCCGTACTCGTAGGCGCTCACGGCGCCTTCCCAATCGAAGACGCCGCGTGTCGTGCTCTTCACCGACAGCGCATGCATGGTGTGCTCGAGACTTTCCTTGGTGCGGGGAAAGTCGGTGGCGACGAGGCGCGCAGAGTTGCCGCTCGCGGCGGTGTAGCCGAGGCCGTCGACGCTGAAATTGCCGCTGTACACGGTGGCGCCGTTCGCGTCGCGCAGGTAGGACTCGGGTTTGCCGTCGGACGTGTTGTGCCACAGGCCGAGGGTGTAGTTCGCGCGCAGCGTGGGACTGAAGTCGTAGGCGATTTTTGCCTTCGCATGCTTCTGCATCGTGTGGTACTGCGTGCTGGTGCCGAGGATGTACCAGTCCTGGTTGAGGCGGTTCTTGTCCGCCACGGCGCCGGTGACCGGTGGCGCAGTTGCCGTGGTGCTGCCGGCGGACACCAGCCGTGTGGTGAACACGAGCGGCTGGCCGTCGCTGTCGAGCCGGTTCACGTTGACCCACCAGGCGAAGTCGCCGGCGCGATTCCCGAGCGAGGCGCTGGCTTGGTTGCCGCTGTAGGTGGCCTTGGTGTTGTACAGCTCGAAGGGCTGGGTGAAGGCACCGACCTTCACATGCGCTTCGAATTGCCTGGGCATGCGCGTCATGTAGTCGACGACCGCGCCGACCGAGTTGCCCGGATAGGCGGCCGAGAACGGGCCGTACAGCACGTCGACACGCTCGATCTCCTCCGGTGAGACGAGACCCCATCGCGGCGTGAAATTCGCGCCGTTGCCGAGCAGGTTGGACAGCAGCACGCCGTCCGCGTAGACGAGAGACCGTGCGCTGTTGCCCGTTCCCGACGCGCGGGTGGACAGCACGGCGTGGTTGTAGTCGCCGATGTAACGCTTGCGGACCAGGAGACTGGGGAAATACTTCAGCGCGTCTTCGCTGTCGGTCGCGTTGATCTTGGCTTCGACATCCTTGCCGGTAATGCCTTCGATCGTCGTCGGAATCTGCGAGGGTAGCGAGGTCATGCGCCCGCCGGTGACGGTGACCACGGCGAGCTTTTTGATCCGCGGATCGGGATCTTCGGGTATCGGTATGTGGGCGGCGGCCGCGATGTCCGCTTGTTGCGCACGGGCGTCGATAGCGGCGGCTGCGATCGCCGCAGCGGCGATCACGGTGACATAGTTGTCCAATGAATCCTCCCTGAGATTGCCTCGTCTCCAAGCCGAGGCCACACGAATCGGCGGCGCGTTGACTTCTTTTGGGCAGCGCTCGCTGACTTGGAATCATCGCTCATTACGCGGGCCTGGACGATGGGCAGTCTTGTCCAACGAGGTATGAGCCTGGGGCCCAGGGCGAGATTCCAGCGAGGAATGAGCCTGGAGGGGGGTCTGAGGCGCAGGGGTAGCCGGCTCGCTGGGAGTTGGCGAGCGCGGGGTGTCGATCATCGAAGCGATGGTGATCGACATGAACGAGGCGCAGGTTCGCACGCTGGAGCAGGTGCGGCAGGTGGTGGCCGGTACGCAGGCATTGGAGTTTCGGCGGGCCGAAGATGACGAGGGGCGATACGGCTGGATCGAGCAGGTGCTGCGCCGCTTCGAGTACAGGCGACTCGATCGCGCCGACAAAGGGGCGGTGCTGGCCTACCTGCAGCACTTGAGCGGCTACAGCCGCGCGCAGCTCACGCGGCTGGTTTCGCGCTGTATGAATGGCAAGCCGCTGGTGAAGAACTACCGCCGCCCGGAGCACGCGTTTGCGCGGCGCTACACGGCCGCCGACGTGGCGCTGCTGGCGGAGGTGGACCGGGCCATGGGCACGCTGTCCGGGCCCCCCACGGCCTGCGTGCTGCGCCGCCGGCGCGATGTGTTCAAGGACACTCGTTTCGAGCGCCTGGGCGACATCTCCGTGGGGCATCTGTACAACCTGCGCAACAGCGCTGCGTACCGGGCGCAGCGCGTGGTGCTGACCAAGACACGGCCGACCCGGGGTGTCGACATCGGCGTGCGCCGTGCTCCGGCGCGCGAGGGACGCCCGGGCTTCATCCGCATCGACAGCGTCCACCAGGGCGACCACGACGGCATCAAGGGCCTGTACCACATCAACGCGGTGGACTGCGTCACGCAGTGGCAAGTGGTGGCCACAGTGCAGACCATCTCCGAGGCGCACCTGCTGCCCGTCATCGAGCAGATGCTCGAACAGTTCCCCTTCGAGATCCTGGGCTTCCACGCCGACAACGGCAGCGAGTACGTCAACCACCGCGTAGCCAAGATGCTGGACAAGCTGAAGGTCGAGTTCACCCGCAGCCGGCCACGCCACAGCAACGACAACGGCCTGGCCGAGACCAAGAACGGCGCGGTGGTTCGCAAAGAGTTCGGCTTTGCGCACATCCCGCAGCGCCACGCCACGCGCTTCAACACCTACTGCGCCGAGTACCTCAACCCATTCCTGAACTTCCACCGGCCGTGCCTGTTCGCAACCGACAAGCTCGACCCGAAGAAGCCGGGGCGCATCAAGAAGGTGTACCGGCCCCAGGACGCGATGACGCCGCTGGACAAGCTGGCCAGCCTGAGCGATGTGCACACGTGCCTGCGCGAGGGCATGACGCTCGAACACCTGCGCGAGCTGGCCATGGCGTTGAGCGACGTGCAGGCCGCCGAGGAACTCAATGAGGCACGCGCTGCGTTGTTCAAGCGGGTGCCGGCACGCACCGGCTGAGCCTGCAGAAAAATGGGCCACAAATCAACGCGGCCGCGGGGGGGGCCGGGCGCTGCGCGCCCGGCAGGCTGTGGACATGTGGACGATGCGCTGATGCGCACCGGCCCGCTCCGTGGACAACGCTGCGCGTTGCCCACCGACCGTGCCTTCGCCCACATGCCCACAGCCTTCGACCAACGTAGAAGAACCCTCAAAACCAGAGCCCCCATACACTGGCCGCGTCTACAACGGATCGACGCTCCGCGCGTCCCCGAGGTCAGGCCTCTCCAGGCTCATACCTCGTTTGGAAAAGACTTGGGCTCGCCCCCCTAGCTTGTGGAGGAAGGGCCGCACTTCGAACGAAGCATCGACGACATGGGCGACGCGTTCTTGGCACTTGGTCATTTTCCAGTGAGTGCCCTTCTCGAGGCGCACTGTCCACGTCCAAGCGTGGCCAACAACACAGGAAGAAGGCTATGGCCGCAGCGCCAAGCCCATCACCGCCGTGCCGCTGGCCGAGCAGTTCCGCGACACCCTGCGGCCGGTGGCCGAGTTGCGCGGAATCGACCTGAAGCACCTGCCGCAGCGCTTGCAGGGCGCTGTGCAGGCGGCGGTGTTCGTGGTGCCGACCAAGCTCAAGGCGCCGCGCTGAGCGAGCGCGCCATCGCCGTCGCACCCTCGCAAGCCAGGCCATGTGGCTGGAACCCGGAGACGACGATGACACCGCTGCGCCAACGCATGATCGATGCGATGGTGTTGGGCAGCTTTGCTCGCGCAGCCAAGAGACCTACTTGATGGCCTTCGGTCAAATCCGCCAAAACCAGCACCGGCGTGGACGCGGGGTAAACACCAGCCAACTGGGCCCATCCAGACCTCCGCCGGAGGCAAAATTGTCGATGAAAGCGCCCGTCGTCCCGTTGTAACGCTTCACCTGGTCGGTGCCACGGCTGCTGACGTAGAGGTTGCCGTCGGGGCCGAACGCCAGGCCGCTGGGTGCAGCGAGCCCCGCGCCGGAGGCAAAATTATCGATGAAGGCCCCAGTCGTCCCGTTGTAACGCTTCACCTGGTCGGTGGCACCGCTGCTGACGTAGAGATTGCCGTCCGAGCCGAACACCAGCTGCCCTGCGCCGGAGGCAAAATTGTCGATGAAGACCCCCGTCGTCCCGTTGTAGCGCTTCACCTGGTCGGTGGCACCGCTGCTGACATAGAGGTTGCCGTCCGGGCCAAACAGCAAGCCATTGGGCGAAGTCAGTCCTCCGCCGCTGGAAGAGACAAAGTTGTCGATGAAGGCCCCCGTCGTCCCGTTGTAACGCTTCACCTCGTTGGTGAAACTGCTGCTGACGTAGAGGTTGCCGTCTGGGCCAAACGCCACACCAAGGGCCTCGTCCATTCCGGAGGCAAACACGTCGATAAAGGTCCCCGTCGTCCCAACGTAACGGTTCACCCGCAGGAGGTAGCTGCCGACGTAAAGCTTTCGGTCCGGCCCGAACACCATGCTGACCGGCGCACCCAGCCCTCCGCTGGAGGCAAAGTTGCCGATGAAAGCGCCCGTCGTCTCGTTATATCGCTTCACCTCGTTGGTCACGCCGCTGATGACGAGGAGATCGGCGCGGGCCTCGGTGACAATGCCGCGCAGCCAGCCGGCCAGGCACAGAAGCAGGGTGTGTCCGCTCCGAAAGGGGTGGCGAAGAAACATGCTGATCTCCTGGACAAGATGCGCAAGACGTAAAGAAGTCTGGCGTCGGGCGCTGGCGGATAGAGACAGCTCGACGAACACCAGGCAGCTTCATGGTCCGCGGCTGCGTGCACAAACACCGGCGGTGTTCAGGCTCGACCCGGGAGACCGCTGCTGGCGGGCACCAGCGCCGTCCCGTTGTTCGCGAATGAGGTGCCGTCTTCGAGCACGAAGTCCGACAGCCCCGCGATCGCGATGGTGTCAACGATGGCGTGATTAGGGCACGCGGTAGTCGGACCGCGCATCCTCAGAGTTGCGGGTGGTGCCCGCCAAGCCACATCGCACGGCTCGCTCGCGGCGACTCTGTGTGGCGATCGCGGCTGTCCGGTGTGCTGGGCCGTGGGTCTGGTCGAGACCCTGGCCCAGCGCTCCAAACCGGCTACGAAGGCAGGAAGTCCACCGGCCAGGTGACGATCATCTGATCGACATCCTTGGCGCCGAAGTCGAACTGGCGGATCCGCGCGAGCAGCTTGCCTTCGAGCTCGGTCGCATGCAGCTCGCTCGACACGACGCGGCAGTCGACCACCCCGCCCGACGGCGAGATCTTCAGCTCGACGACGACCTTGCCCTGCAGGGCCGGGTCTTCGCGCAGCGCGCGGTTGTAGATCGCGTAGATCGAGCCCTTGTTGCGCTCGAACACGAGCTTGATCTCTTCGATCGAACGCGAGGCCTTGCCGCTGCCGCCACGTTGCAGGTGGCCGCCCGCGCCGGTGCCATTGCCGGTGCCCTTGCCGCCGCTGACCCCACCGCCGCCCGGACCACCGCCGCCACCTCCCCCCGCCACGCCTTCGACCAGCGTCGTCGCGCGGCCGGCCAGGCCGCCGCCGCCGGTGTTGCGGCTGTAGCCCGCAGTGTTGATGCCGCCACTGCCGCCGGTCGCGTTGGAAGTGATCATCGATCGCACCGGCAGGCCGGCTTCGTTGCCGGCGCCGACGCCGACGCCGACTCCTGTGCCGACGCCTGGGCCTTGCTTGATGTCCTGCTTCAGCTGCACCGCGACCGGCGCACCGCGCAGCTCGGCCAGCTGATCCTTCATTGCGAGCAACCCGACGCCTGCGGCCTTGCGGCGCGCCAGGTCGATCTCACCCGGCGGCTTGCCCTCTATCGGCCGGCGCGCTTCGGGCGCCTTGGCCGCTTTCGGCGGCTCGGGCCTGGCGGGATCGGGCTTGTTCAGGCTGGGCTCGTTCTTCAAGTCCTTGGGCTTGACGACCGGCGCCGGCGGCGGCGGTGGCGGCTCCTTTTCGAGCAGCAGCTTCGCGAGCCGCGGCGGCAGTTCGGGAGGTTGCGTGCGATCCACCTTCGGCGGCGGAAAGAACAGCATCACCAGGCACAGCAGCGCGGCCGCGATCAGCACCCAGCGCAGCACCCGGTTGAAGCGCGCTTCGTCCTCTTCCGACGGCGCCCACGGCAGCACCGGAACGCGGTACGACACCATCATCGCCGCCGTCATGACAACCCCTCGTCCGATGAGTACATCGGCCGGTCCCCCGAGGGGACGCGGGCCGGCTTGGGAGCGGCCCGGCGCTCGGCCCGCAGAACGCAAATCGACACTGCGTGACTCATGTGCCGTCCCTCTTGCGAACCGCGAACGACACGTCGGCGAAGTTCGCACGGGCACTCGTGTACATCACCTTGCGCAGCAGCTTGTAGGGGATGGCCTTGTCGCCCATGATCGTGACGGCCTGGTTCTTGTCCTTGTTCTCGGTGCGGATCACCTGGCGCTGGCCGAGCAGGTCGAGCTCGGCCTTCAGCGGCGCGATCAGGTCGCCTTCGGTGGCCAGCACTTCGGGCACCGACGCGACTTTGCGGCCGTCGACCAGGATGTCGGCGTCGCTGACGACGACGACGATGGTTTCCTTGGGCGTCTTCTCGGCGATCGACTCGGGCAGCTTGACCGCCTTCGGGCTCGCCAGCATCTCGACGCCCGAGGCGCTGGACAGCAGGAAGAAGATCAGGATCGTGAACACGTCGATCAACGAGACGAGGTTCATGTCGACCATCGTCTGGTTGCGGCCCTTGCGCTCGGCGCGCTTTTGCAACGGGGTCAGCTTCATGATCCCCTCTTCATTTCTTGACGACCGGCGCGTCGCCGATCGAGATGTCGGGGAACAGCTCGGACCGGATGATCTTCGGGCCCTGCGCCGTGTAGGTGCCGCGCACCGTGTCCATCACCTGCACCAGCGTGTCGTACGGTGTGTTCGGCTCGGCCAGCACGGTCGCGTCGAGCTTGTCGGGGAAGCGTGTCTTCAGCTGCACCATCAGCGTCGACAGCGAGTGCACGTCGTGGCCGTTGGTCGCATTCGGAATGCGCTGGATCAGCCCGCCGATGCGGTCACCGACCTCGAGCGAATCGGGGCGGATCACGACCTCGAGCTGCAGGTTGTTTTCCTTCAGCTGCTCGACGCCCGAGTTCTGCGCCGGCAGCTTCAGGTCCAGCACCGCCAGGCGCGTGAACACCGCGGTCGACAGCAGGAACGGCACGAGCACCACGATCAGGTTGATGAACGCGGTGATCTCGAGGTGCGCCACCTCTTTGCGAAGGCGCCTGACTCGCATGATCAGCTCTTTCCCTGCTGCTCGGCCTTGAGCCGCTGAACCAGGTTCAGGAAGCTGATCTTCGCGGCTTCGAGGCCATCGACGATCTCGGCGGTCTTGGCCTGCAGGAACGAGTGGATCAGCAAGAAAGGGATCGCGACCATCAGCGCGAACGCAGTGTTGTTCATCGCGATCGAGATACTGGCCGACAGCAGCTCGGCCTTCTCGGCCGGGTTGACCTGCGCCACCGCCGTGAAGCCTTTGATCAGGCCGATGATGGTGCCCAACAGGCCGACCAGCGTGATGACGTTGGCGAAGGTGGCGATGTAGTGGGTGCGCTTCTCGAGGCGCGGCACGATTTCCATCATGCCCTCTTCCATCGCAGCGTCGAGGTCTTCGCGGCGGCCCGGGCTTTGCATGCGCGTCAGGCCGTAGTTGACGATCTTGCCGATCGCCGCGTCGGACTTCGAGGTCACGCCGTGAACCTCTTTGAACTGGCCGCTTTGCAGCATCGGCAGCACCTGCGCCCAGACCTTGCGGTTCTCGCTGCGCGAGCGGTTCAGGAAGATGAAGCGCTCGATCGCGATCGACAAGCCCAAGGCCATGATCAAGATGCTCGGGTAGATGAACAACCCGCAATCCTGGAAGAACTTCACGACGGTACTGAAGGTATTCATCTCACTGTCTCCATTGAAAACTGTTGAAAGCCGCGTCAACCCGGCGAAAGCCGGGATCCACTGGCGGGATGGATCCCGGCTTTCGCCGGGATGACGCCGATGTGGGGATGACGCCGATGTGGGGGATGACGGGCATGGGGTGTCACTTGCGGGCTTGAACGAGGGCGTCGTACTGCACCTGGCGGCGGAACACGTCGCGGTCGACCGGGGCGAGCGCCTCGTCGAGCACACTCACCACCGGCCGGCCCGACAGGTCGCCAGGCAGCGGCTTTTTCCACGGCACGATGTACAGCACCTTCGGCAACTCGCGGTTGCCGATGATCTGGGTCTTGTCGATGTCGGCGCGGTCTTGCGCGAACGCGGGCGGGGCAATCGCCGCGATCACCAGCGCTACCGTCATCCCGGCGAACGCCGGGATCCACTGCCTCGGTCTGAACCAGTGTGGCCAGGGCACACAGTGGATCCCGACTTCCGTCGGGATGACGCGGCTGCGGAGAAAAACCCTCGGTCTCTCTGTGCGAACGGAGCTTGGATAAGCCTGGTTCATTCCTTTTCCTTCCGGTTCATCGCTATCGGCGCGGGCTTACGGTTCTTCAGGTCTGCGACCCATTTGGTAACCATTGCATCGCCGCCGGGCGACAGCGCGAGGTAGCGGTCGTAGAGCTCGAGCGCGCGTTTGCCGTCGGACAGGTACATGTCGTGCAGGATGCCGAGGTTGAGCTGCGGCGCGGCATAGGTCGGGTCGAGCGCGATTGCCCTTTCGTAGGCCTCGCGCGCCTTCGCGAACTGGCCTTGCTGGCGCAGCGTGATGCCGAGTTGGTTCAGGTAGACCGGCTGCCTCGGGCTCGCACGAACCGCGAGCTCGAACTCGGCCGCGGCCTCGGGCAGCTTGCCGGACTGGCGCAGGATCAGCCCGAGGTTGGCGTGTGGCCCGCCGAGCTCGGGGTTGGACTTGGCGAGCGCACGCAAACCGCGCTCGGCCTCGTCGATGCGGCCGGCGCGCAGGAGGCGCAGCGAATCGTCGAAGGCGCGTTGGGCGGCGGCGCTCACGGGCACCTGCGGTTCGACCACCACCGGCGCCGACGCTGCTGCGGCCACCGGCGTCGCCGCCGGCGCCGAGGCACCCGCGCTCGCCGCCGGGATCACAGCCTCCTTCAGCGCCTGCAAGGGCTCGGTCACCGCCGCGCAGCCCGCGATGCCCGCGCACAGTGCGAGCAGCAGGCCGCTGCGCGACATCAGCTCAGCGAATCGCATCGATCACTCCTTCGCTGCGTTCGGTCTTGCCGTAGCGCACCGGGCGCAGCTCGCGCAAGGCGGTGAAGCTCATTTGCACCCACTTGTCGTAGATGCCGCTCGCGGCGCGCCGCACGTTGACCTCGTGCAGCTCGGTGGCCTTCTCTTCGAACGGGAAGGCCTGTTCTTCGAGCATCACGTTGTACTGCTCCAGCTCGGCCTTGGACAGCTTCTTCGGCCGCTGCGAGCTCATCAGCGAGCGCCCGAAGTCGCGGTACAGCGACGCGATGTGGAAGGTGGCCGCGGTCGTCACGTCGGCCACGCCGTAGTCGGACGCGACCGCATAGGCCTTCAGCGCCTCTTCCATCTTGGTCTTCTTGAGCTTCAGGTTCTTCGCCAGCGGCTCGACCAGCGTCACCTTGCGGTAGCCCTCGGCGACCGGCTCGGCCAGCGCCAGCGCCGCGGTCGCGCCGAGGTAGCGGGTGCGGTCGGTGCGTTGTGCACCACCGCGCTGGTCGGCCTGGAACACGTCCTTCATCAGGGCCAGCTCACGGGTCGGATTGCCGTCCTGCTTGGCGATGTTGGCAAGCCGGTAGCGTGCTTCCAGGCCGAGCTCGAACGAATCCGGGTACTGCTTGAGGTGCCGCTCGTAGAGCTTCGCGGCGGCGGCGCGCGAGCCGCCCTTTTCGTACAGCTCAGCGGCTTGCCACAGCGCATCGCGCGCGACCTTCGGGTCCTTGTGGGTCGAAGCGACCCGTTCGAACTCGCCGGCGGCCTGGGCCCAGCTGCCCTTCTCGATGTAGGCCAGCGCGAGCTTGTTGCCGACCTCGCCTTGCAGCGCGTGGTTCGGGAAGCGGGTGCGGAAGTCTTCGAGCGTGCGTGCGGCGCCGTCCCAATCCTTCAGGCCGATCAGCGCCGCCGCCGCGTCGTACTGCGCGGTCGCGCGCACCTGCGACTGCGGCGCCACCGTCGCGACCCGCGTAAAGTGCGCCACCGCGTCACGCGCCTGTCCGGCCGCGCGCGCCTGCTCGCCCTGTTTGTAGACCGACGCGGCGAGGCGCTCGACCAGCTCGTTGCGCGCCGCGTCCTTCTCGGGGGTCAGCGCGATGACTTCGCCGTAGGCCTTCTCGGCCGGCTCGAAAGCGCCACGCTCGAACGCGGTGTGCGCGACCACGGTCCAGGCGACGCGACGCTGCGCCGCGGTGGCCGGCGGGTTCAGCGCGAGCACCTGCTGCGCCACGTTCGATGCCTGTTCCGCGTCGTGCAGCGCGTAGAGTTTTTCGGCCGCGTTGGTCAGCACCAGCGCGACCCGCGTGTCGGCCGCAAAGGCTTTCGCGAAGCGCAGCGCACTCTCGACCGCGACATGCTGCAACGCCGGCAGGTCGCCCGCCGCGGCGCGCTTTTCCTGCTCGGCGTAGCCGAGCAACGCGGCATAACCCGCGTCGGCGCTCTTCGCATGGGTCGGGTACTGGTAGGCGGTCTTTTCGTACTCGACTGAGGCTTCGGCAAAACGCTTGTCTTCGAACAGCAGCTCGGCGAGCAGGAAGTTGTTCTGCGCCGCTTCCGGATCGTTCGGGAACGACAGCAGGTAGGTGCGGTACCAGCGCACCGCTTCCTGGTAGTCGGCGCTGCTCTTGCTCTTTTGCGCGGCGGCGTGGTGGTGCCGCGCCAGCTCGGCCAGGTGCGTCTTGACGAGCGGCTGGGCCCGTTCCCAGCCCTGCGGGTTGGCACGCCGGAACTCGCTGTCGATGCCGTAGCGCGCGACGTATTCCTTCTTCGCTTCGAGCGCCAGGTTGCCGAAGCCGGCCTGTTCGTAGATGCCGATCACACGCGTCTGCAACTGCGGCGCCTGCGCATGCAGAGGCTGGTTGCGCGCGAACAGGCCGAACGCGTCGGCCGCGTCCTTGGTCCGGTCCTGCCGGATGTAGAGCTCGCCCAGCTGCTGGTAGACGCGGAACTCGTACGAGCGGCGCGTATCGCTGTTGATGTAGGCCGGGATCGATTCGGCGCCCTGCAGGTTGGTGAGGCTCAGGCTCGTCACGCGGAAGGTGTCTTCGACCAGCTCGCGGTCGGCGCGGGTCAGGCCCGAGAGCTTGTCCAGGTCCTCGTCGCCATGCCCCGCGACCTTGCGGTCGAGCACGCCGAAGAACGAGTGCAGCGCGGCCTCCAGCCGGCCCTGCTTGAACAGCGACCAGCCCTGCATGTACAGCGCGCGTTCCTGGTACGGGTTGTTGGGCGCGCCGGCCAGCACCGTTGTGTAGGCCTGCTCGGCGAGCGCGTAGTTGCGGGTCGTGAACAGCAGCTCGCCGCGGCGGAACTGGGCCTCGTCGAGGTAGGCCGTCTTCGGGTACTCGCGCACCAGCTGGTCGAGTGTCTTGAGCGCAGTCTCGAGGTCGCCGCCTTGTTCGTAGGCACGCGCCAGCTGGTACAGCACGCGGTCGTTGCCGGCGTCCTTCGGGTAGGTCTTGAGGAAGTCCTGGTAACGCGCGATCGCCGCCTTGTAGTCGGGGTCGGCGCTGACGCTGCGCACGTCGGCGCCGTCCATCTCCAGGTCACCGAGGCGGCGCATCGCCTCCAGACGCTGCGGGGCGCGCGGCGCAACCTCGAGGAAGCTCTTGTAGGCGGCGATCGCCTTGTCTTCGCTGCCTTCGATGCCGGGGTCCTTGTCGACCGTGACCTGGCGGCTCGCGAGGCTTTTGAGCGTCGGCGCGTTGTCGGGCGTGGCACCGGCGCCACGCTTGCCCGCGCAGCCGGCAAGGGTGGCAACGGCGGCCAGCATCAGGATCAGCGCCAGGCTATTGCTTGGCCGCATGGTCTGCATCCTTCGAGATCTTGGCGCGGTCGTACAACTGGGCGACCGCAAAACGCGCCTGCGTGGCGTAGACCGCCAGGCGTTCCTTCTGGCGCGTCAGCTCGGCCACCGCGATGTTCTGCACCTCTTGCTGCTGCTCGCGGCTCAAGGCGGTGACACGCGGGATCAGCGCCTGGATGCGCGGATCCAGCGCTTCGATGCGCTTGGCGAAGGCTTCGTGGCGCGCCGGTTCGTCGCGCTGCGCCTGCGCGAGGGCGGCGTCGCGGCGGCGCGCTTCGGCGAGCTCGGCGTCGGTCGTGCGCAAGGCCTTCTTCGCGTCCCAGTCGCGCGCCGGGAACTGCTGCGCGAGGTTCCAGCTCAGCACGCCGGCCGCCAGCCGCGCACGCTCGCGTGCCGGGGCAAACTCGGCGTCGGTGCCGAGCAGCTTCAGGTTCTCGCGCACCTGCTCGAGACGTGTCAGCAGCTCGCGCTCTTTCGGGTTGGCGAAAGCGAGGCCGTCGGTATCGGCCTCGGCAGTTTCGAGCTCCTTCGCGAGTGTGTCGCGGCGCTGCGCCAGCATGGTCAGGCCGGTCTCGCTGGTCTTCGAATCCGCGACCACCTTGGGCAGCTTTTCGGCATAGGCTTTGCGGCGGTTCGCGAGCATGTCGCCGAAGACACCGAGGTTGTCCTGCCAGTCCTGCAGGTTGCGCGCGAGGAAACGCAGGTCGCGGTAGTTCTTGAACGCCTCCTGGAACTCGTGCTGCGCCAGCACCTGCGTCAGGTGGCCGGCGTGCGGCATGTCGGGCAGCTGGCGGATGTTCCAGAACCAGCCCATCTCGTCGCCCGGGTTCTGCTCGATCAGGCCGTCGACCAGCTTGCCGGCGCGGATCGCGGCGATCGACTGGTCGAGGCTGATGCTTTCGCGCTCGAACGCGCTGATGGCCTGGGTGTAGCGGTCGAGCGACTGGCCGTAGGCACCGAGTTCGGCGAAGGCGTAGGGCACGGCGATGCTCGCTTCGAGCACCGCCGAGTCGCTGCCGTCGCGCTGCGCGAGCTCCATCCACGGCACCAGCGCCTGCTTGGGTTCCTTCAGCGCGTCGGCGGCCCAGCCGAAGCCGAGCAGCGCCTTGTTGGCGTGCATGCTGGTGAGGCGCACCCGCTCGAGGTAGGTGCGCGCGGCGGCCGGTTGCTGTTGCTGTAGCGCAGAGAAACCGAGCGCGACGTTGGCGCGGTCGCGCAGGCTGCGCATCTCTTCGTTGGCCGCGGGCGCGCGGCCGAGCTCGTCGAGCAGCGCGCTGCCGCCGGCGGCGTCGCCGCTCTTGATCAGCGCCACGCCGAGGTTGAAGCGCGCGTACTGGCCCGCGGTCTTGCTGGTGGTCATTCGACCCAGCACAGCGGCTGCACCGGCGTAGTCGCCACGCGCCATCAACAGGTTGGCCTGCAGCAAAACGCGGTCTTCTTCGAGTGCCGGCGGCAGGTTGTTTTCGATGCGCGCCATCGCGTCCTGCGCTTCGGCGAGGAAGTTGCGCTGGTAGCGGATCTTGGCGAGGAAGTACCAGGCCCGGTCGCGCACCGACGGTGCCGCGCCGCGCTCGATCAGCTGGGCGAAGATCTCGCCCGCCTCGCGGTGCAGCCCGTACGACAGCAGCAGGCCGCCGCGCAGGATCTCGGCCTCGTCGTCATGGTGCGAGACCCGCTTGAAGTGCTGCGACACCATCAGGCCCGTCACCGACGAGAAGTAGTGCTCCTGAAAGAACTGGAACAGCGTGTCGCCGTAGTGCGGGTCGAGCAACGGGTGACCCTTGTCGACGTCGGTGGCGGAGGCCGCGCCGGCCGCCAGCGCCGACACGACCGCCAGCGCGCCGACCAGGCGTCGAACGGCTTTGGAGAGCATGTACTGCGAGTGCATGGACGTTGGGACTACTGCCAGACCTTGACCTCGAACTCGGGCTGCAGCTTGCCGGTGGAGTCCTTGATCTGCAGCTCGATGTACTTGGGGTCGGTGCCCTTCTCGAACTTGACGGTCGCGCCGCGTTTGTAGTCGCGCTCGTGCGGCCCCTTGCCGGTGAAGAAAGCAACGATCTGGTGCTCGCCGGCGCGCAGGTTGCCGAGGTAGACGCGCTGCACGCCGCCGCGGTGCAGCGCCTGCACTTCGAGCGGGGTGTAGAGATAGCTCGTCACGACCTTATCGTCGAGCTTGACCTGCACCGAGTCGAGCTCGAACAGCTTGCCCACGTCCATCGAGAGGAACAGCGCGACCTGGGTGTTGGCCGGGAACAGCAACTCCTCTTCGAGCACGAGCAGGTCGCGGTTCAGGCGAATCACGTCGCCCTTGACCTCCTGCACCCGCACGTCGAGGCTGGCGAGCGGCGCGCTCGCGGCGGCATCCGGTGCGCTCGCGGCGGCATCCGGTGCGCTGGCCGCTTGCGCGGGCGCACTGGCTGCGGCGGCGACCGGCGACGCGGCCGGCACTGCGCTGGCAGTGGCGGGCGCGACGTCCGCGGCCCAGGCCATCGGCATCATCATGAAAGCGGCGACCACTGCGCCCAGAGTTCGATTCAACATACCGCCTGCTCTCTTCAAAGGTTTGCTCAAAAGGTTGCCGACATGTAGAGCTGCACCACGTGCGCCGTGTAGCGGTACGGCGCGCCGGTGCGGATGTCGGTGAAATCGCTGTGCCTGAAGTTCACCATCTCGTAGGCCCCGTTGGCCTTGACTTCGTACTTGCCCGGCACCTGCGCGACCCGGTAGGACAGCTTGGCGCCCAGGCTCACGTTGTTGAAGGTGCTGAGCTGGCGGTTGCGCGAGACATACAGCGTCTCGGTCTCGGCGTTGTCGCTGTAGAACAGCGCGTGTTTCTGCTGGTAGATGCGCAGGAACACGTCGCCGATCCAGGGGTCGCCGAAGTAGCGGCTGTAGCCGAACTCGGTGGTGTGCGCCTTGATCGCCCAGGTATCCCAGAAGTAGCGGTACTCGGCGTGCACCGCGCTGCGGTTGCCGATGTCGCCGTTGACGCGGAACTTGATCGCGCGTGCCGAGCGGGTGCGCGGGTTGCGCTCGGGCACCGCCGCGCCGAACACCCGCGCCACGCGGTACGGGCTGCCGAGGTAGCCGTCGTCCGACAGCGCCTCGAAGTTCGCGCTGGCGATCCAGCGCGGCGTCAGCACCTGCGTGAGGCCGAGGCGGTATTGCCAATGCTTGACCGAATCGAAGTAACCCGGCGTGCCATGTTTGCCGACCTTGTCGGCGCCGCGCGTGAAGCCGAGGGCGATCGTCGACATGCCGCCGAAGACCTCTTGCGACATGTCGAGGCTGACGCTGTCGGCGGTGTAGTCGGGCTCGCGGCTGAACGCGGTCGACAGCGTGATCAGCGAATCGCGGTAGGCGTAGTCGAGGCCCAAGCCGTATTCGCTGCGGTTCTCCTTGTAGGGGCTGGCGGTGGTCACGACGTCGATCGACGCGTTGCTCACCATGTCGAGGTAATACGAGGCCGACACCGAGACCCGATCGACCAGGCTCTTGCGCACCAGCAGCGCCGGGCCGCTCGCCTTCACGCCGCCGCCATCGTAGAGGTGCACCATCGCTTCGGCGCGGTCCTCGGGCAGGTCGATGGCCTTGGCGGCGCCGGTCGCGAGCAGCCCGCCGACGAGGCCGACGAGCCACTGCAGCGCGCGCTTGAAGAGGCTAGTTGCAGCCACAGCCGCTCCCCTGCACGCCGGTCGCACCGCGTGCGGCCTCGCGCACGTCGCGCACATGCTCGCGGTGTTTGTCGGGCAGCGTGTCGCGCGAGAACCGCATGATCGGATCGGCCAGGCGCTCGCGCTCGTAGGGCTTGACCCAGGGCTGGATCGCGCAGCCGGAGAGCAGCAGGGTCGACATCGCCAGCGCGGCCACGAGCAGCCTCGACACCCGTTCGCACATCCCACCCCGTTCGCACTGAGCTTGTATTCCCGATCGCCCTGAGCTTGTATTTCCGATCGTCCTGAGCCTGTATTTCCGATCGCCCTGAGCTTGTCGAAGGGAGGACAGGCTCAGCCCGAACGGAGTGTGTTTGTGAAATGCGCCAATCACTTCAGCAACTCCCGGATCTGCTTCTCGTAGGTGTCTTCGTACCCGGTCACATAGCCGCGGTGCAGGTACTGGATGCGGCCGTCGCGGTCGATCAGCACCGTCGACGGCATCGTCTCGAGTGCGTAGAGCTTGCTGACCCGCTTGTCGGTGTCGAGCAGCACCGGGAACTTGACACCCAGCTTCTGTGCGATGCCGGCCGCCATGCGCGGGTCTTCGTCGACGTTGACCCCGAGCAGCACGAAGCCCGACGCGCGGTACTTGTCGTAGAGCTTGTTCAGGTGCGGCATCTCCTGCCGGCACGGGCCGCACCAGGTGGCCCAGAAGTTCACCAGCACGACCTGGCCGCGCATTTCCTGAAGCCGCAGGTTGCGGCCGTCCATCGTGCGCAGCGTGAAGTCGGGCGCGGCGGTGGCCGGCGCGACGGCAGTGGCGGAGAGGCTGGCGCCGATGCCGAGCAGCGCGAACAGCACGATGCGGGTTGCGCGGAGGAGCGACGCCACCCGGCGCGTCATCCCGGCGCACGCCGGGATCCACTCATGGGGACGCGCCTCTGCCGGCGATGGATCCCGACTCGGGCGCAGCCCGGCCTGTCCTGAGCTTGTCGAAGGGTCGGGATGACGGCTTGCTGGGGCAGCGCGGGATGGGGTGTTCATGTCATGCATCTCGTCAGAAGAAGAATGTCAGGCCGCCCGTCACTTCGACGTTCTGCGTGCTCTGGCGCTTGCCGAGCAGGTCGATCGAGAAGACGTGGTCGCGCACGTCGAGTTGCAGCGCGAAGCGGTCGGCCAGCAGCACCCGCATGCCGAAGCCGGCGTTGAAGGTCTGATGGCGCTGGCTGTTGAAGGTCGTGTTGCCGACGCCGCCGATCAGGTACAGCGCAAAGGCCTTGGCGCGCTTGGCGCCGATGAACACTTCGCCCGGCAACAGGTTGTAGCCGGCCGACAGGTTGTAGTACTTGAGCGGCACCGTCTCGGTCGGGAAGATGCCGCCCGGCAGCACGCGCCGGAAGTCTTCGTCGCTGAGCTTGGTCTGTGCGTAGACACCTTCGACGAAGATGTCCTCGGTGATGTGATACCCCAGGCGCAGCCCGGCCACCAGGTGCGAGCCGAAGTTCGGCGTCGAGTAGCTGCCGGCGAACAGGCCCGCCTCGAAGTCGTTCGACGGGAAACGCGGCAGCTTGACGTCGCGCCGATCGACCTGCGGCACGATCACCTGTTCGTTGGCGGGCGCGGGCGCGGGGTCGGCCGCGCTTGCGGCCAGCGGCGCGAATGCGGCGAATGCGAGCAGTGTGAGAGCGAGTTCTTTGCGCATGTTGTTGGGGTCGGGTGCGTTAGAAGAAGAACGAGAGTCCGGCCGTGAACGCGTGGTATTCGGCGCTCTTGGTGTCGGCGACGAAGGCCGTGTACAGCGTGTAGTCGACGCGTGCGACGAAGCGGTCGGTCAGGTGGTAGCGCAGGCCGAGCGACGCGTTGGCGAGCTTGGCGTCGGTGGGCGTGGCGCCGACCAGGCTCAGGTTCGGGAAGTTCTTGAACTTGCCGAAACCGATGCCGAAGAACGGCGACAGGCGGCGGTCCGACCAGGGCTCGGCCAGCAGGTTCAGGTGCCAGAAGTCGGTGCCCGAGAACACACCCTGCACCTGGCCCAGGCTGCCTTCGACGCTCAGCGTGTCCGACAGCTTGTAGCTGGTCCACAGCTTGAGCATCGGCTCGGACTTGAAACGGCCCCAGGCGGCGCCCAGCTGCACGCGCCGGCTCAGGTAGTCGTCGAGCGCGATGTCGCGGAAGGTCTTGGTGCCGCCGCCGGCGGTGAGGGTGGTTTCGAGCTGCTTGCGGTGCACCCAGCCGAGCTTGCCGCCCGCCGTTCGAACCCGGTACCAGTCGGTGTGGCGCAGCTCGATGTCGACCGACTCGCCGCGCGCAACGACGAAAAACACCGGGTAGCCGCGGCCCGGGCCGGTGTGCAGCTCGAGGTAGGGGTCGGTGACCTGGAGCTGCTCGGACACGGGCGCGTCGTCGGCACGCGCAGGAGCGACCGCGAGCATCGCGAACAGCATCACGCACCATGAAAAAAAACGAACCAAGGAACGAATCATTTGGGAGTAGTCAGTCGTCATACCGGCGAACGCCGGTACCCACCCGTGGGGATTGGCGCAGTGTGCGAACGTTCCAGCAGTGGATCCCGGCGTTCGCCGGGATGACGTGGGCGCGTTCGCCGGGATGACGTGGTCGAAGGGCCGGGATGACGCGGTCCAAGGTCATTGCGTATTGCAGGTCCCGGTGGCCGGATCGGCCGGGGTAAAGAGAGCGTTGCCCGCTGCGCTGAATTCATCCTGTCCTTGCGGCATCGGATGGCTGATCCAGTACTCGATCAGCTTGACGTTCGGGTCTTGCGGGCTTGCAAAGATCAGGCCGCCGCCATGCAGCACATTGAGCAATTGTGGCTTGGCCAGCAACCGGCTCTGGGTCGGCGAGCCGTTGACGACTTCGCCCTGGGCCGAATAGAAGTTCTTGTAGATGTCTGCCGTGCGCACCACCGCCGGCGTGTTGGCCGGGTCGGCCAGGTCCACCGGCAGCGCCTGTGGCACGACGCGGAACGCGCCGCCGGTGCCGGTGACGTTGTCGTGGCAGCCCGAGCCGGCGCAGGTGTTGGTCGAGATCACGCCGTTGACGTTGATCTGCAGCTGCGCCAGAAAGATCGGGTCGATGCACTTCTGGAAGTAGATGAACGACAGCTTCTGCCCGGTCGTTCCGGCCGGGTTGCTGACCAACGGCGGGTTGCCGAACGGGTTCGACCCACCACCGCCGCAGCCGCCCAGCGGCAAAACCGCCAGGCACAGCGCGACGAGGCCCAACGGGCCTCGCGCACTTTTCATGAACGGAAAAGTCAGTGTCGTCATCGGCAACCTGTGGCGATCCAGCTCGCGATTGTGTTGTAGGCCGCGCCACCTTGCGGCAGCACCGCCGTCGTCTGCCCGATCACACCGGTCGGGTGCGGTACGGTCGACGGCTTCTTCAGCAAGTAGTTCGACGGCCCGTCGCACGCGTTCGAGATCATCGTCAGCGTGACCCCGTAGTCGCCCTCGACGTCGCCGGTGAGAACGAAGCGATTGTTGCGGAACGAGGTTCCCTGCGCTGGCCCGCCAGTGCTGCCGATCGCCTGGTGGCAGGCCGCCGCGCAAGTGCTGCGCAGGATCGGCAGCACCTGGGCCTCGAAGCTCGCCTGGCTCAAGCCGACGATGGAGCGCACCCCCGACGTGCCGTTGAACGGGTCGTTGTAGTACTGGCCGCCGAGGTCCATCCATTCCGCGATCAGGCGCTTCTCGGCCGCGTTGAGCAGCGTGCCGTGGGCCGGCGCGGTGCCGGGCGGGTTGGGGTGCGCCGCACGCGTGGTGCTGCTCGACATCAGGTTCTCGCCGAACATGATTTCAGCGAGCCGGCTCTTGCGTGCCAGGCCGCCCGCCTCGCCTTCGCTGGCCGAGGTGTCGACCAGCGCCGGCCCGCGCGCGATGACGACCACACCTTCTTCGATGCGCGTCACCGGCAGGCCGCTCACCGGGTCGATCAGCGGGTCGCCGATCATCAGCTCTTCGTACGAGGTCACCCGGCCGGTGCCCGAGATCGCGGCGCGCAGGTCGAGCTTGGCCGGGTCGTTGTGGCAGTTGGTGCAGGTGTTGACCCCGCGGTCGCGGGTCCAGATCGGCGCGACATGCTCCGGGTAGTTGATGATGCCGTTGGTCGGCGCCGCGGTGACCAGGTTGTCGGCCGGATTCGCATTGCCGGTGTAGCGCACCATGATCGTCGAGCGTGCCGTCACGCCGGACTGGGTCGTGTCGGCCCAGACGTCGGTGTAGAGCATGTCGGCGCCGAGTTGCAGCACCGCCGGGTCGAGCCGGGCGCGGGTCGACGCCATCGTCTCGCCCGACTGGTGGGCGCTCGCCATCGCGGCCTTCAGCGCGGCCGGGGTGCTGTTGACGACAGAGCCGGAGTTCAGCGCGCCGCCGCGGCGCGGGCTGTGGCAGCCGTCGCAGGTGCGGCGCTCGCCGGGGCGAACCTGGATCCAGTTGGTGTGGGTCTGGAAGGCGCGGCCCTTGGCGTCGATGATCGCGAGCGCGATCGGCGTATCGGCCGGCACCGCGAGCTTGAACGAGCCGTCGGGCTCGACCTGCGCGTAGCCGAGGATCTGCTGCATCTCGAACTCGGTCTCGCCGATCGCGCTGCGCAGGCCCATCATGCTCGACGGCGGCGCCACCGCGCGTGTCGCACGGACGAAGCGCGCCGGGGCACAACCGTAGGCGGCATTGGCCGGGTCTTTCATCTTCACCAGGTCGGCCACTTGCGCTCGGGTGTCAAGCGGGTCGGTGGGCGCGGTCTTGGCGATCGCGGCGGCGCAGCCGGGCTGCAGGTCGGCCCCGGTCAGCACCGAGTCGCCCATGCGGCTCAGGCCGTCGGTGTCGTAGACGCTGCGCACTTCGAGCAGGCCGAGGCCTTGCGCTGCCAGCGCCGGGTCGACGTTGGTCGGGTCGGTCGAGCTCGGCTCGGCGCGTGCCTGCAGCGCGACCGGGTCGGTGTACATGAAGCCCGCCGGCGGCGCGGCGACGATCAGCCAGGTCTGCTGCACCGGGTCGAACATGTAGACCGCGTACGACGGCGGCACGTTGTCCTGCACGTCGTCGGCCTGGATGTCGGCGACCATGCGGTTGTCTTCGCTCAATCGCGCGAGCTCTTCGGGGGTCAGCGTCGCGCAGGCCACGACCACGCCCTTCTTCGTCACCTCGCACGGCCGGTACGAGAGCAGCACGCGGTCGGTGCCGTCCCAGAGCGGATACGGCGTCGTGACACGGCCGTATTGCGACAGGCCTCGGTCCAGGTTCAGGGCCTGCGCGGTCACCCGCTTTTGCCCGCCCTGGGCCGGCACGTTCGCGTTGGCAGGTGTGTTCTGCTCCGAGTAGTTGGCCGCGTCGATGAAGACCAGCGCGCCGCCCTCGTGGGTGCCCGACAGGGGCATCAGGTCGGTCGACAGGTGGCCCTTGTAGGCGCCGTTCGGGTCCATGTCGCGCGGGTGCAGGAAGCTGTTGCCTTCGCTGTGCGCGCCGTACAGCACGAACATGTCGGTACCGTCGGGCTTGGCGCGGAAGACCTTGAAGTGGTTGCGCCCGCCGACGTGGTCCCAGCGCGAGAACATGATGTCGCCGTTGGGCCGCACCACCGGGTTGCGGTCGTGGCTCTGGTTGAACGAGATCTGCTCGATCTTGCCGCCGGTGGCGTCCATCGTGTGCAGGTTGAAGACCCGCTCGCGCTCGTATTCGTCGAGTGCGTAGTAGGTCTGGCCGAGCGCCTGCTTCTTCGACTTGGTCTGGCGGTTCGAGGTGAAAACGAAGCCGCGGCCGGCCGGCAGGTAGGCCGGATCGACGTCGTCGTCATCGACCGAGCTCGTGAGCCGCTTGAAGGTACCACCGGTGAGCCCCCCCGCCGTCATGTCGTATTCCCAGATGTTCCAGCGGCCCGTGCAGGCCGGCCCGCCGTCGATGGTCGACGTGTTCGTCGTCGGGCAACGCATCGCGAAGATGATCTTCTTGCCGTCGTACGACACCTCGGGGTCCGACGCGTCGCCCTGGCCCTGGGTGAAGCGCTCGGTGATGTTGTGCTCAGGCGCGCTCGGCGACGACTTCTCGCGGATCATCAGGTCGCCGCCCGCTGCGGTCGGCGCGCCGTTGGTCGGGTTGGCGCCGATGGTGTTGACGCGCTTGGTGTAGGCGAGCGCCACGTCGCCCTGCACCGTGACCGTGTTCGAATCGCTGGCGCTGCCGTTGCCGCAACCGGCCAGCACCACGCACAACGCTGCCGCTGCGCACGCGAGTGCGCTCATCCCTCTGATTGATCTCATTTTCCGCCTCCTGAAGTTCGATTCATTGCCGGGTCTGCGAGCCACCGGCCAGCAACCCCGACGAGTAGTGCAAGACGCCTTCAGCGTCGACCACGACTGCGTCGACCCCACTCCCGCGCGACGCCATCGACTCGATGAGCCGCATGCCTTTTTCAAGGCCCAGAACAAACACGCTCTTGGACAGCCCCTCGGTCGTGAGGCCGTCTTCGGCAACGATGGTCACGCTGCGCACGCTGCTCGGCGAGAGGCCGGTCTTCGGGTCGATGAGGTGGTGGCAGCGCACGCCGTCGACCTCGAAAAAGCGTTCGTAGTCGCCCGAGGTCGAGATGGCCACGTCTTCGAGCGGCAACAGCGCCACCACTTCGCCGGGGCGGCGCGGGTCGCGCACGCCGATGGTCCAGGGTCGGCCGCGCCGGTCGCCGATGACGCGGCTGTCGCCGCCGGCGCTGACGATGGCGTGGCGGATGCCGCGCCGCTTCAGGATCGCCGCGGCGTTGTCCACCGCATGGCCCTTGGCGAAGCCGCCGAGGTCGATGCGAACCCCCTCGCGGGCGAAGCGCAGCGTGCGGTTGCGGGCATCGAGCAGCAGGTGCTGCCAGCCGACCGCGGCGCGCGCCTTGGCGAGTGCCGCGGCGTCGGGCCGGATGCGCTGGCGGTAGTCGTAGAGGTGGCCGACGCTCGCGTAGGTGATGTCGAACGCGCCGTCGGAGAGCTTGGAAAAGTCGATGGCGCGTGCGACCAGGGCGAACATCTCTTCGCTGATCGGCATCGCAAACGCCGCCGCGTCGCGATTGATGAGCGACAGCTCCGACTCGGGCTTGAACGGGCTCATCGCATGGTCGATGCGGTGCATCTCGGCCATCACCGCGGCCATCGCGTCACGCGCTTCGGCGCGGTCGTCGCACCACAGCTCGACCCGGATCGCGGTGCCCATGATGGCTTCGTCGCGGCTGTGCCAGTCGCTTTGCGCGACGGCGTCATCGCGCCGCCGGGCGAAGACGCTGCTGCGCGCTGCGGTGCTCGCGGTGCCGAACAACATGGCTTGGATCCCCCAACTTTTGGTCTTGATCGATGGACGACAGCGTCCTGATACAGCCACCGAGTACGCAGACCACGTGCCCGCTCGGTTGACCTATCTTCGAGCTTCGACACGCCGAAAAAGCGTCAATAGTTGGCAACTGGCGTTGGCCTTACACGCTGTCGCCAAAGAAACAGTGACCGGTTTGGGGCAGGTCTGCGTGCAATTGATTCAGATGTTTTCAAACGCAACCAGCGAAGCGCCGCGAGTCGCGTGGTCAAATGCCCGGTCCGAGTCTTGCTCTGCTACCGCTCCGTGTCGCAGCCCACCCCTTCACCGCAGTCCGCTGCGCCGCGTTTGACGGCGTCCCATCTCGCCTGCCGGCGCGGCACACGGCTGCTTTTCAAGGACCTCGACCTCGACGTGAGCCCGGGTCAGATCGTCTGGGTGCGTGGCCAGAACGGGCGCGGCAAGACCAGCCTGCTGCGGCTAGCCGCCGGGCTGGCGACACCTGAGCAAGGTCGGGTGCTGTGCGACGGCATCGGCGTGCGGCGCGCCGCCGACTACGCGCAGCGGCTGGTCTACATCGGTCACGCGAATGCCTTGAAAGACGACTTGACGGCCGCCGAGGCGCTCGAATTCCTGCTGCGCATCCATGGCCGGCCGAGCAGCGGCGCCAAGGTGCAGGCGGCGCTCGAGCGGCTGGGCATGCACAGCCGGCGCAGCGCGCTGGTTCGCACGCTGTCGCAGGGGCAGCGCCGGCGGGTTGCGCTGGCGCGGCTTGCGCTCGAGGGGCCCGAGTCGCTGTGGATACTCGACGAGCCTTTCGACGCGCTCGATGTCGACGCGATCGAACGTATCAACACGCTGCTGATCGACCATGTGCACCGCGGCGGCAGCGTGCTGCTGACGAGTCACCTGGGGGTCAGCACGGCGATGCTCAGGCCGATCGAAGTCGACCTCGACGCGTACGCCTGAGAGGCTGAGAGTCTTTCGATCATGCCCGCTCATCACGCCATAAGCCGCCTGCTCGTCGTTGCAAATGCTCGCCATAGCCCGAGCTATGGCTGCGCTTTGCGCCT
>Ga0209515_10000789_pt1 | contig 55374 bp, 44 predicted proteins | sample Subgroupgradi54m_FD_187454 | JGI IMG/M metagenome (GOLD analysis project Ga0209515, IMG submission 187454) | Subsurface groundwater microbial communities from S. Glens Falls, New York, USA - GMW60B uncontaminated upgradient, 5.4 m (SPAdes)... ... | reverse complement strand
TTTTTTTTAAGCATACATACCACCGTTAAAAAGTTATTATCGCCTCCATCATACGATAATAACCGGATTCATTCGACCGTTAAGCCAAAAGACCACATACCCAGCGACCTGATTTTGGTACGCTATCCCTGTACAGTCTCTTGACTGATTTTAGTATGTATGGTATGGTACCTGACAGAGTTACCAATCTTATTTTGAGATGGTAATTGTGCCTTAATAATTAAATAAGAAACGGTAACAGCACAAGTTCACCGGCAAGTAAGGAGAATCACATGACAGACGTTTACACAGAACTAAAACAACGAGGCTTCATTAAACAGGAGACGGCTCCTGTAGAAGTTTTTGACCCAAAGACCCATGAACTGGTGAAAACCTTGTCCTTGGAGACTTTGGTGAAGAATAAGAAGTTGACGTTCTATGTTGGCTTTGATCCAACCGCTGACAGTCTTCACGTTGGCAGTCTTATGCCCATCATGGCGATGTCTCATCTGCAGAGAGCTGGTCATATTCCAATTGCCATCATTGGCGGTGGAACGACCATGATTGGTGATCCAAGTGGTAAGACCCAGATGAGACAGATGCTTTCGAAAGAAGACATTGATTCAAATGGGAAGTTCCTTTTGGCTCAACTCAAGCGATACCTCTCTTTTGGTGAGGGTGTCGGTTTGTTTCTGAATAACGCTGATTGGCTGTTGCCACTCAACTACATTCAATTCCTGAGAGACATTGGTCGACACTTCAGGGTTAACGAGATGATCAAAGCCGAAGCGTACAAACTGCGGTTGGAACGCGATGAGGGGTTGTCCTTTATCGAATTCAACTACCAGTTGCTTCAGGCGTACGATTTTCTCGTCCTTTACGAGCAACATAGGTGTACCGTCCAAATGGGCGGTGATGACCAGTGGAGTAACATCCTTGCTGGGATCGACTTGATCCGAAAAGTAAAGCAGGGACATTCTCACGGATTAACCTTCCCGCTTTTGACCACCGCGCGTGGACAAAAGATGGGCAAGACTGAAACGGGAACGGTCTGGCTTGATCCAACGAAGACCTCGCCTTACGAATTCTACCAGTACTGGATCAATTCCGATGACAGGGATGTTGAAAAGTTTTTGAAATTTTTTACCTTCCTGCCTTTGGATGAGATTGCCAAGCTGTGTGATCAGGGTGGTCAGCAATTGCGCATCGCCAAGGAAGTTCTTGCTTTTGAGTCGACAAAAATCACTCATGGCGAGGAAGAAGCGACCAAGGCTCGAGCTACTTCAAAGAGTTTGTTTGGTGGTCAAGATGGGGGCGTGTCTGATGCTCCAAGCACCACTATCTCAAAATTCGAAGCAGATCAGATGAAGCTTGTTGAAGTTCTTGTTAGGATAGGCTTCAGTTCTTCCAAGACAGAGTCCGCAAAGCTCATGAAGGGCGGTGGACTCTACGTTGACAACAAGTCGGTAACAGATACCGGCATCGTCTTGTCGAAAATCATGGCTGGCGAGATCAGTGTACTTTTGAGAAAAGGAAAGAAGACGTACCATAGAGTAATTATCGCGTAATCGTTGGGGTAGGTATCCAAGTCCGGTCAAAGGAGGCTGTCTGTAAAACAGCTGGTTTAGGCCTTCGGAGGTTCAAATCCTCTCCTACCCACCATACATTACCGATTAATTCTTTGGCGGTATAACTTTTTTCAGATAGAGGCCAGTTCTTCACAATTCAAATCGGAAGAGGAAAGTGCTCATGAAGAAACTCATTTTGTTGGCTGGTTTACCAGGCTCTGGCAAAACGACAATTTGTCGATGCATGGGTGAAATGACTGGGATCAGATATGTTGATGTGGATCTGTATAAAAAACGGAGAACCGACCCAACCAAAGTGACAGAGGAAGTTGATTCGCCAAAGCTCCGGTTGCTCTATTGTCAAGATGCTCTGGAAGTCGCGTTTGGCTTTTTCGATGACGGAGCATCAACTGTAGTGATGGATGAAGTCTATCCGTATCACTCGGTTCGTGTTAAATTGGAGGCTCTGTGTAAGGAATGGGATGTTCAAGTGCTGTGGGTCGAAGTTCGGTCTGCGAGCGGGACCGCAGAGAAACGGCTTACTTCTAGGCAAGGGCACATCCTTCTCCCGTTGGACAAAGCTGTGGGGATTCATCGGATGTGTGCTTTGGTTTTCGAGGCATTCTCGGCCGAGATTTCAAACCACTTTGTCGTTAACAACGAAGAAGATAGCAATATCGATTCGTTGGTGGCGAGTATTTTGGAAAGGATCTAAGCAAAGATAGAGGGCTCGTGATGATTGCAATCATTACGAGCCCATTTTTTATACTCAATAGGGACAATTTCTCATAAACATTGCAAAAAATATCAAACAAGAGTAGTGTTAACATAATACTATGAAGCCGAATAGCACAACTGAATCGATGATTGAAGCCGCATATGCAGGAGGTAAACTGCTCGTGTTGCTATTTAATAATCCACCAAAAGAGATGAGTAAGGGTGACACGTATTACGATGTAGTCTCAGAGGCAGATACCGAATCCGAAGAAGCGATTTTAAAAATTCTAACTACCAAATTTCCCACCATAAATATTCTCAGTGAAGAAAAAGGATTTATTGATAAATCGTCAACCGATACCATTATTATCGATCCTCTTGATGGAAGTAGTAATTTTCTGTTGGGCTTGCCACATTTTTCTGTCGCTCTTGCTCACATCCATGCGGGTAAAATTGTTGCTTCAGTGGTCTATAATCCTGTCTTAGACAAGATGTATTTTGCCGAAAAGGGAAAAGGGACTTTTCTCAATAATAAAAAATTAGAATTTAAGCCTAAAAAAGAATCGTCATATACTGCAGTTAATTTTAGCCACAAAGCATCATGGAAAGAAAAAAGGAAGTTTTTTGATCACGCATATGGATCAGGTATTAGTCGAGTTATGAATAATTGGTCGCCGAATTTGGATTTTTGTTTGCTTGCTGAAGGCAAAATTGATGCCGTGGTCTCGTGCAATAGTCTGATCTATGACTTTGCTCCGGGATTTTTAATTGCTCAAGAAAGTGGCTGTATTGAATCTCCAGATTTAAAAGAGATTGATGTCCATAAAGATAGTTCAATGAGTTTTATAATTAGTAATAGTCAATCATTGTTGGAAAAGTTGGATAGAGTGTTATAGTTACCTAAACAGTTATATGACCAAAGAAACAAAAAACTACCTATCAATACTTGGTCTTTTGTTTTGTTCGATCACTCTGGGTTCCCACTATATCGTAACCAAACAAATATCCTTGTCAATGAGTGCCCCGATGCTTACTGCTTATCGATTTTTAATTGCCGCGGTACCTTTCTGTGGATATATACTCTATACTAAGAAAAATTTTTTTCAGAAAATAAAGTCCGGAATAATTCTGGGCTTTTTTCTTTGGTTAATCTTTATTTTGATCAGTGTGGGCTTACGATATACATCAGCAATAAATACGGGGTTTATAAGTGGTATATTCTTTGTCTTTGTACCGCTTATAAATTATCTTATTTTTAAAAAACGCCTTAAAGCACACCTTCTCCCCGTAATTATTCTATTGGTTTGTGGTCTGTATCTTCTGACGGGGGGATTGAGTAATTTAGGGTTGGGTGACGTCTTGATTTTATTTTCGGCAATTTTTACGTCGATTCATTTGATATTGGTTGGGTATTATTCAAAACAAGGTCTCGATCCAATTGTCGTATGTTTTCAGCAGTTTGCAGTCGTGGCTGTATGTAGTTTGATTCTTGCGCTTGTCACTAATAAGTTCAATCTGTTTGTACCATCTTCACAAATTGGGCCATTGCTGTTTTTAGGAATACTACCAACCCTTGCGGTGTTTTTTGTTCAGATGGTTTCTCTGAAGTATGCTTCTGAAATCACAGCGGCCATTTTGTTATCTCTTCAACCGGGTTTTGCCGCGTTCTTTTCTTATTGGTTGGGAGGAGAAAGATTTAGCAATTTACAATTAGTGGGTGGTATTCTGTTGTTTGCATCTGCAATTGTTTACATCGTGGTAACTCACCGAAAGAAAGGTTTGGAGAATGATCACGATCATTTTTCCGTGCAAAATTAATGGTTTTCTCACAGGATAGAGAAACGTCGGACTACGGAAAAACAAGGTTCTGTTGAATATTTATTCCTGCGCCGGTGGCATCGAGGCGCAGGATTTGGTGTCGAAGTTAGTCCGGATGTACACAAAATTGGCCAGCACAAGGTGACAATCTCTCCATACCGTGGGGAGAATTTTATTTTTTTAGCAATGACTGAAATGTATGCGCGGTTGAATTATCAGTTGCGTGGCATGTTGCGTTATATTGACAAAAAGAGGAATGTTCTGTACATTCTTATTGGTTCCTTTTTCACACACGGAGGTGATAACCATGCGTTCTGATTTGATTCATGATTGGAATATGGAGGGCATGCCTACTCATGCCAAACCGCGTCCCGTAGAGCTCAATGATGAAACATTGCGTGATGGTTTGCAGGCCGCGTATGTGCACATGCCAACGCTTGACGAGCGCATCGCCTTGCTCGAACATCTTGACCGACTTGGTGTTCACACGGCAAACATTGGTCTGCCTGGTGCAGGCGGCATCATTCGTGAGGACACACTCTCGCTTGCGCGTGCGCTCGTCGAACGCAAACTCACCGTGAAGCCGAATTGCGCGGGTCGTACGGTGATTGCCGACGTTCAGGCCATCGTTGATGTGGCACAGACAGCCGGGTGCGAGATTGAAACCTGTTTGTTTATCGGGTCGAGCCCCATTCGCATGGATGTTCAGGGCTGGACTGTTGAAGCCCTGCTTGAGAACATCACGAAATCGGTTTCGTTTGCGGTGCGAGAGAAAATGCCTGTGATGTTTGTGACCGAGGATACGACGCGTGCGTCTCCTCGCGATCTCGAACGACTGCATCTCGCGGCGGTGGAAGTCGGAGCGAAACGAGTTTGTGTGTCAGATACCGTGGGCCATGCGACTCCGGACGGCGTCACCGCACTCGTTCATTTCATTCGCGCTTTTCTTGACGAGCATGGGTACGCGGATGTGAAGATTGACTACCATGGACACATGGATCGTGGACTTGGTGTCTGGAATGCCATTGTTGCGCATCGGGCTGGCGCCGATCGTTTGCATGGTTCAGCGCTTGGTATCGGTGAACGAGTAGGTAATGTACCGCTCGATCAGCTTCTTATCAATCTGAAGCTCTTGGGTTTGTGGCATGGCGACATTACAGCGCTTCATGGTTATTGCGCACTTGTCTCAAAAGCGGTCGGTTTCTCGATTCCGCCAAATTACCCCGTGTTTGGGTCCGGCGCGTTTGAAACCGGTACCGGTGTTCATGCTGATGCGGTTATCAAGGCTTTGCGACGCGGTGATACTGATCTCGCGGATCAGGTGTACTCCGGTGTGCCGGCAAGTTGGGTTGGTTGCAATCAAGTGATCCGTGTCGGACCCCAGTCCGGTCGTTCGAATGTGATCTGGTGGCTCGAGCAACATGGATTTGAGGTAACTACGGCACGAGTTGATGCGATCTTTGCGACGGCCAAAGCGAGCACCGCAATTCTTCTTGATGATGAGATCGTGTCGTGCATTTCGTCGCTCGAAGGATAGAAACAGGAAGAAGAATTACCGTGTCCCATCGTCTCGGTGCTCACCCCATCGGCAAAGAGCGAGCCGATTTGCTGTCGTTTACCGAATGAAAAATTGTTTCAACTCGGGTCCTTATCTAAGGATCCGTTTTTTATTGTTCCTTCGCAATGCCACGGGCGTAAGCCCGTGATGTTTCATTTTTAATCCCCTTCGGGTCAATTCCCCGCAGCTTGCTGCGTCTGATTCTATTCTCTACATAACCCCTCCTCGCCTCCCCTTGCCCCAAGGGGAGGAGCCGCGAGATCCGCCCCCTCTTGGGGCAAGAGGGGGACGAGGGGGAGTTATGTAGATTTTCTAAAAGCGATCTGATACCCCGTCAGCTCTGCTGCGGGATGGTTCATTCCTTCCCCCGATTCGCGCGCGAATTGGAGGAAGGGTGTGCAACAAAAAAGGACGGGAAGTTTCCCGTCCGAGAGTTTAGTGTGTGTTTGTGCAAACCGGTTTTTCATCCGGTAGGGCGCCGATTTTTGCGCCGCAACGGATACACCGTACCATGAATTTGTCGATGCGATTGAATCCGTCGCCGCGGTGACTGCCGCAGATAGGACAGTAGGCGACGCCGTTTTTCATCTTCAATTCTTCTGCGGAGAGTCCATAGTGCATAGCACAATGGTTGCAGTAGAAATTAAACGGCGAATCGGTTTCCGATAATGTAGTGAGTCGTTCCGCGATTTCTTTTTTTATTTTTTTCATGATGTATTCCTTCTTGTATATGTTGAAAGGATATTAAGTTAGCTTAACATGGTTACCCGTACTCTGTCAAGGGATGGTCAGAGACCCCGCATTTGTTGACATAAAACGATGGTGGGTGTAGGTTGAAAGGAGAGAAAAAGTTCATTTCACAAAAGGAGTTCAACATGAGCGATGGTCGTAATTTCTATGAATAGGATCAAATATTTCAAATGGCGCGGAGCCCCTCTTTTTCTGACCGTTTTCTTGCGGTAACTGCCGCCTATTCACGTATTGAGCTATTGATCAAGTATCGACGTAGGTCGCCCTTACTCATGCGTGCAGTACTCTTTCGCAATCAGGTTGTCCATTCTTTGCATTTGATTGAAATCAAGGATGCAGTACGAGCGGTATCCATGTTTCAAGACACAGAAAATGGTTTTTGTCCTTGTGGCCTTGGTTATGGTCCGTTCACGTGTCGTTGTTATGAGAGTTCGTGTCCATGCGGAAGTGGTTTAGCTATGGGTGATTGTCATTACAATCCCGCTTTTGCTTCCAGTGAACATTTGGACACAGATCTCTGCGAGTGCGGTTCAGGATGTTTTTTCGGCCACTGTCTCTGTGCGTGTCCTTGTGCGAGTGGCGCGGCGTATAATGATTGCGGGAATTGTCAAAATCAACTCCGCGCGGCTAGTGGCGGAGGCGGACGTTATTAGACGAGCGCTTGACAGCTCTTCCGAGATATGATGAACTAGAGGTGTTGATGGGCTCGTTTTCGAATCCCCAACACATGCCGGCGTGGCTCAACGGTAGAGCAGCGGTCTCCAAAACCGTGTGTTGCAGGTTCAGATTCTGTCGTCGGTGCTCGTCGCGGTCCAAAACTTTTGGGCCGCTTTTTTTATTTTTTTAATGCAGATGATTGACAGAGATTTAAAATTATGATACGCTACACATAGTTCATTTGGAGGATTAAATGCCTGAAGAAAATGATCAGATTAAGGTTGTTTTTGCGATGTTGCATGACATTTTCGGAATTGAATGTGGAGAGGCGTTTATTCTTGGTGACGTATGTAAGACTGTCTTCCGCGCGAAGCGTGGTTCGCGGAAACTCGTGGTGAAAATTGGAGTCGGCGAGCGTCCTGCCGCTGAAGTCCGTAAAAATCGTGAGGGATACAAAGCTCTTCGTGCTGTTGGTGCAGGTCGCTTGCTACCGGATCCTGTTATCTATCTCGAATGTGGTGATGTGCCTGTTCTCGTGATGGAAGACTGTGGGCCGGATTTTCTGCATCAGGTAACGGAAGCGGTGGAACCGGTGGTACTTTATCAGCGCCTCGTTCACCAAATGCATGAGGTGTACCGCGATACTTTGTGTGCAGACTCGCCCTGTGTCGCGGTCGTGCGAACCCGCGATCTGCTGGTTTCCCAGTGTCGGAAGTATCTTTCGACTATGGTGGACGAGTCTCTGGTGAATCGTATCGAACAGTTCGATTTTGGTTCTTTCGACGGAGTACGAAGCTGTTTCTCAACTTTTGACTTCACTCCGGAAGATGTATTCTTGACAGCGAGTGGAGTGAAACACGCCGATCCGCTTCCGGAAGCCATCGGGATTCCCGTGATTGACCTTGCGTGTTTTGCCGGTGTCGCTCGCGACGCGCGTGCGCTACCCGGCTCGGTCGAAGGGTATGAAATTCTTAAGAAGTACGCATTAGAGTGTCTTCCGGAATTACTCGGTCTTAGAACCAACGACGCGTGTCGGCTTTTCTCCCTTGGTCGCGCGCTCCAGTCTGCATTTTCGGCACGTTTTCGTCTCACTAAAGATGATGACCACGCAAAAGTGCTCGCGAGCGCATGCGAAGATCACATTCGTGACTGCCTCGCTTGAAGTGTGTTAGACTAGGGTTACTCGCGTAGCCCTTCTTTTTATAAAATGTATGCAAGAAATTATTGTCTTTCTCGACATTGATGGCACTCTTGTGGATGTCGAACAACGAACCAACACCGAGGAACTTCCTGGTTTGATTGCCGAGCTCCGTGGATACGGAGTCCGTTTTGGATTGAACTCCAACCGTGCCATCGAAGACGTCATCCCCATCGCGAAACGTTTTGGATTGGAAGGACCCTTTATTTTGGAAAATGGCGCTTACATAATGGAGACGCTCGACACTACTCCCATTCCGACACAGACGCTTATCGCCCATGTTTCCGATCTTGTTGAAGCAGTGTTGCGGACGTGTGTTGCGCGGTTGTATCCCGATGCTGTCATCGAACGTGCAGACACGACTGATCTCATTTCAAACAGGACGTTTCAAATGGGGAAACGATTTTATATGAACCGATTCCGAAAATTTTCCGCGAGCATCCATCATCGGTTTGATGGTGAGATGAGGATGGATATCGCGCAGACACTTGCCCATGAGCTGAATCGTTCGTTTGTCGAGTTGAGACATTCACTTCATGCCGTTGCCCACGCCCACGGCGCGACCGTGACCGTCGATGTTCCGGGTATTGATAAGGGAACCGGTCTCGCATTTTTGCGATTACGGGTACCACATACAATGATTATCGCGATCGGTGACGGAAGTGGTGATGTAACACTACGATCATATGTTGATCGTCTGTATGCTGTTGCGAACGCTATTCCGGAGTTGAAAGCAATTGCCGATGCGGTTTCGTCACAACCAATGACGCGTGGTGTTGTGGATTTGTTGAAAAAATATATACGAGCACTTTTGTAATGACCCATTGACACCATGAACTAAATATGAGAAAAGATAGATAAGGAGGTTTTAATGGATACTGTACCGATTGTGAGTGCCGAGGATGTTGCATGCGCAAGTGTGAGATACGAAGGATTGATGGTGGATCGCGAGGATGTGTATTGGATTGAATCGCGACCGGCCGAATCAGGACGTTTCGTTTTGATGCGGCAACGTGGCGACGAAGAACCGCACGAAGTTCTGCCGCGCAATTTTTCGGTGAGGAATTGCTTGCATGAGTATGGCGGCGGCGCGTGCGCGGTGCGTCACGGCGTGGTCGTGTTCGTCAGTGGTAATGACGGACGACTCTATCGGTTTCGCGAAGGCACGCGTCCCGTGGCGCTCACGCCCCGCGATGATGGTCGCTACGGCGATCTGTCATTCGATCCGATTCGGCGTCGCGTGTATGCGGTGCGTGAACGAGATCGTGACGAGATTGTCGCGGTGCGACTTGATGGTAAGGGCGTGACCACACTCGTGTCCGGTGCTGATTTTTACGCGGCGCCGCGGGTAAGTCCTGACGGCAAAAAACTCGCGTGGATCACATGGCAATCACCGAACATGCCGTGGGACGAGACCACGCTCTGGACCGGCGCCATCAAGGGTGATCGCGTGCTCACGCACGGCATCACGTTGCCCTATGGTTCATCTCTTGATCCGCAATGGGCTTCGGATGGTTCACTCTGGTTTGTGACTGATGCGAGCGGTTGGTGGCGTTTGCATCGGTGGGGGAAGAACGGGCATTCGGTGCCCCTCGTAGATGATGATGCGGAATACGCCGTGCCGCCATGGACGAGCGGGCTTGCGCGTTTCAGATTTCTCTCTCCCCGTCGTGCGCTTGTAGTGCGACGCGTGCAAGGGAAGGATCATGTTGGCATCATTGATCGCGCGACAAGCACATTCAAACGTTTGCCGCTCGGATTCAGCGAGGTTCGTTATCTCGCGGTTGACAAGGACACGGGAACGATTGCACTTGTTGCGGGAAATCAACTGTCTCCACTTTCAGTTTTTCGGTTGCATCTTGGTCGCAAGACGTGGTGTCGCGCGATTCGCGGGAATGACCATGAGACGGGAGACGTGACGAAATCTGCTTTTCCCGAAGCGGTTTCATTTCCATCAGAAGATGGTAGCGAGGCGCACGGATTTTATTACGCGCCGCACGGTACCTCTCCAAAAACTCCGCCGCCGCTCATCATCATCACGCATGGCGGACCCACTGGCGCAACGTCCACGCTTTACAATCCCATGATTCAATATTGGACGAGTCGTGGGTTTGCGATTCTTGATGTGAACTATGGCGGGAGCACTGGTTACGGTCGTGCGTATCGCGAGCGTCTGCGAGGGAAGTGGGGGATCGTTGATGTTGCGGATTGTGTCGCGGGCGTTAAGGCTATGATTGCGCGCGGCTATGCGGATTCGGATCGTGTCGTGATTCGTGGCGGCAGTGCGGGAGGGTATACGACTCTCGCGTGTCTTGCGTTCACAAAAAATATTTTCAAGGCCGGTGCCTGCTACTATGGTATCGGAAATCTTGAAACGCTTACCGGTGCGGGGACTGATCGGTTTGAGTCGCAGTATCTTGATGGTCTCGTGCCTTCCGAGGAGCGTCGCAATCGTTCGCCGCTCTGGCACGCTGATCGCATTTCGTGTCCGGTCATCTTTTTTCACGGCGCCCTCGACAAAGCGGTGCCGCCGGAGCAAAGCGAAGCAATGGTTACGGCCATGCGTGCACATGGTGTACGCGCGGAACGCCATGTGTATTCGGATGAGTATCACGGTTTCCGCAACGCACAAAACATTGCGGATGCCCTCACCCGAGAGTATGAGTTCTATCGCAGAATTTTGAAGATGTAACCGCATCTCACCCGAGCCGTTCTCACTTCAGAGAACGGCCTTTTTAATTAAAAAAGCAGGATGATGATTGTCATCCTGCGATAAGGAGTTATCCGATTTTTTCGGCGAGGTAGTAGAAACCTTCGCCTTTTTTGATGCGATAGGGGGCTTGTGCAAAAAGAAGCATGCCGCCCCGCCGCGTGCGCTCCTCCGTGCCATCATCGAAGTGTCCCATGAGCGTGTTCGGTTCCACCATTTTCCATCCATGATCCATGCCGGGTTCGTAGGTGAAAATATCACTCTTCGCAACCGCTTTTTCCACGATGGTGAATACTTCCTGTGTCGTCACGGCGGGTGTGCGTGGGGTAGCGGCGAACCGCTCCATAAACGCGGGATTAACCGCGTGAACAGCGTGCAAGAGATCAACGGTGTTGCCAAGAATCGCATCCATTTTTTCGACTTCGCGCGCTTGACCTGCTTCATAGCACAACCCCATGCCGCCGTGGCGAGCAACATGCTCATCGGTTGTGCCCAGTTCACCTTCGATGTAGATGTGGTGCTGAACGGTGAGGATGTAGCGTACCGGAATCAAACGATAGATGTTGCGGCGTGCCGGCGTGTCGTTACCGAAACACACAAACGGTTCCGAGGGCGAACTCGTGCCGTGGATGTCAAATAGAAAGTTTGCGCTCGCGAGAAGTGGCGCCAGTTCGCGTGCGCGACGAAGGTCGGCGCGATCGTCCGATTGCGGTGCTGAATTCAGTTCATCCGGTGTAAATGCACGATTAAGATCCGTATTCTTTCCATCCGATGCGCTGCGTGTGCATCGCAGGATCGCTTCCGGATTTCCGAAACCGACATACAGATTTCCGACAATGTCGTCTCGATCAAAAATGCCGGCCGGTTTTTTCAAAAGATCGAACCGCGCGAGCAATTTTCGCACCACTTCAAGACCGGTGAGTTCGTCGCCATGCGTGCCGCCCAAAACCACCACGGTCGGTCCTTCTTGATTTTTTCCGCGCAAGTGCCAGATGTATGAGGGGAGTGTCATAATGTTTTCTCCATGGTGGAAGATTGTCGTATCTTTTTGCAGATACGCGCGAATCCTTTTTCGGCGAGTGTAAGTATCATTTGAAGTGAACGTTGGTGAAGATGTGCGTCCATTGATCCGCCGAAATCAGGGACATCGTCGCACTGTCCTGCCATTTCACTAAGGAGAAACATTTTTTCTCCGTATTCAGGAAATTGTTTTAGCAAAGCATTCGGTCGTGTGGAGCGAATATCTTCTGATGCCACAAGAATCAGTTTTGCCTCCGCGATGCGTTCCCTTGTTACGACACGGTAACGGTGCGTGCTGAGATCAATTCCTAATTCGGTGAGCAAGGGTATCATGATGGACCCTTCTGGGTATTCGGCGAGTGAATTGAACTTTGGTCGTTGAGTGCCTGCGACTCCTTGAATTCCCGATGATTCAACGCGTACATTTTTAATATTGTGAACTCCACAGAGACGTCGTAATTCTGCCGCCATGATCGGTGAACGGCCGATGTTTCCGGAACATACACAGAGAATCAGTGGGGAATCTGCACTTTTTGCTTCATTCATTGAGAAACCTCCTGTTAAAGGACTGTTAATGACAGTATCAAACACGTTGATTATTGTCCAGTTTTTTTGAATTTGCGCCGCGAGTGCCTTTTTCTTTTTTCCACAGGTCGTACTTGACATCTTTATGGGCAATAGAGTACCATTACTTTTGTACGCTATGTCTTATTCCCACACATTAAAATCAACAATCGCCGGATGGTGGGAACTCACGCCTGTTTTGAGAGTGAGTTGAGAATTGTAATTCTTCTATAGAATTCTCGGCCCGCCCTCAAAGCGGGTTTTTTGTATATATACAGAAGATCAGTTCTTTTCACTCATAACACGTTTCACCACAAGGAGGTGACTCATGGAGATTCCGAGGATTTCACGGATTCAGCTTCCCGGGGGCTATAAAGACAAACAGAAGGCACGTGAAGAACTTGCAACTGCAGAGTACGAAAGACCTGACCCGTTGAAACATCACATCCTTTCTGCGATTGCAACGATTGGTTTTCCGAAGCTCTATGAAGCGCTGATGCGGCGCGATCTTGATTTTGACGAGGCGTTTGTCGGCGCGTGCTATGCGCTTCGCGCGAGCAACGCATTTTTTGCTGATGCAACTCGCGAACTTTTTCCCAAGGACGCGGGCGAGAACCGCGAGATGGTTGGTCGCGAATTTTTGAGCGCCATGGCGGTCAAGGAAACATATAAGGGGATTACACCCGACGAGATCGCTGGTATGGTGACTGCGGTAGGACTTGATTTCGTAGCGAGGCCATCGTTTGGTGACCGCGTGTTTGAGACGTGTGGGACAGGTGGAGATATCGGATTTCCGCCGCGTGATGCGCCGCGCAAAACGATCAACGCGTCAACGCTCTCATCGCTCGTCATAGCGTCACTTGGTATCCCGACCGTTAAACATGGTTCATACAAGAATACGTCTGCGGTCGGTTCAACCGATGCCATCGAAGGATTTGGCGCACGCGTTGAGCAGTCGAATGTCAGTGACATCGAACGGATTTTCCGTGAGACCGGTTACTACTTCAGCGATGCTCATGTGTTCAAGACTGTCCATGATCTTTCGCACCTCGAACCGCGTCATGAGACGATCAATCATGTGCTCGGGCACATGACGCCGCCGATTGATAAGAAGACGCGTCTTGACAAGGTGATGGGTGTCAACGAAAAGGTGCATCCGGAAACGATTGCGCGGGCGTTTGAGAAAATTTCGCGTGTCGGCGGTCAGAATATCGGCAATGTTGCTGTTGTAGCCGGTCTCGTGACGGATATTGACTCGCATCAGATTGCCGACTACGCTTTCGTTAAACATCTCACGATGCTTGATGAACTGTCGCCGTATTCTTCGGTGGTCGCCTTTGTTCGTGATGGCACCTATGCGGGAACGTTTCTTCTGCATCCGAATGATTTTGGACTCACGATTTCAAGCGACGCGATTGCACTTGAAAACAAACTTGAGGTCATTCGTGACGCAAACATGAAAGCACTTCGCGGGCACGGCGTTTTTGCCGATTATTTGGCCATGAATGCGGGACTCTGTCTTTTTGTGGCCGAGTATGCGAGTAAGCCCGATGCGATCTCGGAACACGGCCCGAATCGCGGTATGTTGCGTGAATGTTTCGCACGTTGTAACCGCACGATCGCCGAAGACCGTCCGTGGAAGCTTCTGCGTCGGTACGTGATTGCAACCGGCGGCACGTTTAAGGAGTAAGTTTCGTATGCGCGGGGTAAGTGTGGTTATACAAACCATCTTCCCCCGCTTTTTATTTTGAAAAAATAAAAAGAGTCGCATCAGAGCGGCTCTTTTATTTGATTATTGATACTTATTTCGTTGTAGTGCGGGGCGGTCGTGGCGGGCAGGCCATGACTGCGTCCATGAAGGCACGGACGCGCGCAAGATCATAACGGCGTTCGGCGGGAACAATGTTCGGACCGGTGCGTTTGCCACGGTTCACGGCACCGGCCTTGAAGGCGGTGCCAACGATGAAGCCGTCCACGCACGGTGCATAGTCGCTGACGTTTTCCGCAGTCATGCCGCTTCCGGTGAGTACGGGCACGCGTCCGGCGGATATTTTGTGTGCGACACGGCATTGATCAAGATTTGGTTCATCACCGGTCCATGCGCCCGTTACGATCACTGCATCGGCGCCGCGTTGAATCGTATCTTCAAGTGATTCTGCAAATGGTCGTGGCGGGACGGGTTTGGCGTGTTTGACTTGCACGTCAGCGAGGATAAGAACTCTTTCGGCATTCGCATCACGTCGCGCCTTGAGTACTGCATCAGGATTGGCGGCAAATAAACCATAAGCGGTTTCCGATGAGTCCGCGAATGTAGGTACGCGCACCATGATACCGCCATACTGTGCGCAGAGTCGGAAACCAAGACGATAATCGTTCCAAAGGGCAACAATACCCCACGGCACCGATATTGGTGTGAGGTTTTGCACAAGTTCTTCAAAATGCGCGGCTGTTTCCGGTAAGAGCGTCTCTCGTTTTGGAAAATCAAAATTATTTTCAAATAAAATAGCGTTCACGCCACCCGCGAGCAATGTGTCAAGATCCTTTCGTGCGCGGTCGAGCACAACGTCTTTACCGGGACAATCGGCGTGTCCTTCAAGCGGCGAGAAATGGATCATGCCGATGACGGTAGGTTGATTTTGAGCGAAAAGCGGATGATGAATCATATACGGATACTATAACGTACTGTGGTGAATAAAAAAAGACCCCTAGAGAGGAGGCACGGAGAGACAGTCAAAATATCCGTCAAGATCGCTTGTGGTTAACCGAAACTTGTGGTATTCTCGAACCATTCAATTATTGGTAAAAGATTGATATTTTTTCTTCAAAATATGCCGGAAAACGATCTCATGGAAAAATTAGTGTCTCTTGCCAAGCGGCGGGGGTTTGTGTTTCCTGGGTCGGAAATATATGGAGGGCTTGCGAACTCTTGGGATTATGGGCCGCTCGGGACGGAACTCAAGCGTAATATCATGGACGCGTGGTGGAAGCGGTTTGTGACGGCGCGTGGTGACATGGTGGGGATTGATGCGGCGATTATTATGAATCCGAAAGTATGGGAAGCGTCCGGGCACACGGCCGAGTTTACGGATCCGCTTGTGGAATGTAAAAAATGCCACAGCCGTTTTCGCGCGGATCAGATTGATGTTACGGCGGCGTGTCAGTCATGCGGCAAAAATGCGGATTTTACGAAACCCAACAATTTCAATTTGATGTTCAAGACTTTTTTGGGCGTGACGGAAGATTCGTCGGCGACCGCTTTTTTGCGCGGCGAACTTGCGCAGGCCATGTTTGTTGATTTCAAACTAGTGCAAGAAACGTCGCGCAAACGCATTCCGTTTGGCATCGCACAACAGGGAAAATGTTTTCGTAATGAAATCACGCCGGGTAATTTTATTTTTCGCACGCGCGAGTTCAATCTCATGGAGTTTGAGTATTTTGTGCATCCGACCGAATGGGAAAAACATTTTGAGTCTTGGCTGGGCGAGATGAAATCATGGCTTGATTTTTGCGGCGTGTCGCGCGACCACCTTGTGTTCCATGAAATTGAAGACGGCGAACGTGCGCATTATTCAAAACGCACGGTTGATATTGAGTATCACTATCCGTTCGGCCAAAAAGAATTATACGGTCTTGCGTATCGCACGGATTTTGATTTGAAAAATCATATCGCAAAAAGCGGTGCGGATTTGTCGTTTACCGACCCTGTGAGTGGTGAAAAATATGTGCCGCATGTGGTTGAGCCGACATTTGGCATTGATCGCACGGTGCTTGTCACTTTGCTCGAAGCGTATCATGAAGAGGATGCGCCGACATCAGAAAAAGGGGAGACAGAAAAGCGCGTCGTGCTCCGTATTCCGAAACAACTTGCACCATTTAAGGTTGCGGTGCTTCCGCTTTCCAAAAAAACGGAATTAAGTTCGGTTGCGGAAAAAATTGCGCAGGATTTGCGCGCGCATTATGCAACCGACTACGACGAAACGCAATCCATCGGCAAACGCTACCGCCGCCAAGACGAAATCGGCACCCCGTATTGTGTCACCGTTGATTTTGACTCGCTTGAAGATAAGAAAGCGACGGTTCGTGACCGCGACAGCATGCAACAAGAACGTGTGAATATAGGAGAGTTGGTTGATTATTTGAGGACAAAACTCGAACCGTCGTCCTGAGCGAGGAGCCGCGCGACGAGTCGAAGGATCTCTCGCGCATGCGAGTGTGCGCGATTGCGATACGATGCAACAAGACCGCGTAGCCATTGCCGATCTCACGAATTTTATTACGCAAAAACTTCAAATCTAAAACCTGCAACCTAAAACTTACAACCTCAAAAAATATGTTTCAACGTTACACCTTAAAAAATGGCACGCGGGTGATACTCGTGCCGCAACAAGAAACCGGCGCGGTGACGCTTCTTTCGTTATTCCGCGTCGGTTCGCGTTTTGAAGATGCGCGTACGCTCGGCATTTCGCATTTTCTTGAGCACATGATGTTCAAGGGAACGAAAAAACGGCCGGACACGCTTGAGATCACCCGTGAACTTGATGGCGTCGGCGCCGCGTACAATGCGTTCACGAGCAAAGATCACACCGGCTACTACATCAAGTTGAATCATGAAAAAGCGGACATGGCGATTGACATCATGTATGACATGCTGGCGAATTCGCTCATGCGGCATGAAGAGGTGGAGCGCGAGCGCAAAGTGATTATGGAAGAAATTCACATGTATGAAGACAATCCCATGATGCTTGTTGAGGAATTGTATGAGGAAGAATTATATCGCGGCAGTTCACTTGGGTGGCGCATTGCGGGTGATGAAAAATCGCTCGCGCATGTGCGTCGTGCGGAGCTTGCGCGTTTTCGTCACGAATTTTATCGTCCGCAGGAAACGGTGTTCGTGGTGGCCGGGCGATTTCAGGACGGGATGGTCAAAATGATTGAGGATACATTTGGGAGCGCAAAAAAACGTGATGGTCGGCCACGACAATATAAATCGTTTCGCCGTGCGGCCGTGCACAGTCGTGGCCCGCGTTTGAATTTGAAATTCAAAGAGACGAGCCAGGTGCAAGTGGTGCTCGGGTTTCCGGCGTATAAAATTGAAGATACAAAAATGCCGGCGCTCTCGCTTCTCGCCACGATTTTGGGCGGCACGATGTCGTCGCGACTTTTTATTGCGGTGCGTGAGCGACGCGGTCTTGCGTATTCGGTACACGCCTCAATCAATGCGTACGAAGATACGGGAAATCTCGCAGTGCAAGCGGGACTTGATAAAAGTCGTGTGGACGAAGCACTCAAGGTGATTATGGTGGAATTGAAACGGATGGCGGAGAAGGGTGTGACGGGAAGTGAGCTTGACCATGCCAAAGAAAATATTCGCGGCCGCATTACGCTGGCACTTGAAGACTCATCGGACGTGGCGGATTTTTACGGAAAGCAAGAATTGCACACCGGAAGCGTTAAAACGCCGGAAGAAAAAATTGAAAAGATTTTTGCGGTCACGCGCGAGGAGATTCGTTCTGTGGCGCGCGAAATCATGCAACCGAAAAAATTGGCCGCCGCGGTGATTGGACCGTTTGAGGACGCGAAGAGATTTACGAAGTTGATGAGGTTTTGATTTAATTCGTTACGAAACTACGAATTTTTACGAACCAACGAATAAACATATGGTGGAAATAAGGAGGAAAGATATAGTAGAGGCGGCGCTAAGCTATGATGTTGTAGGTATTCTTTTTGATGTGTATGATAAAGTTGGTCCAGATCATCGTGAATATGTTTATCAAAAAGCATTAAGTCTTGCATTTAAGAAGAACGGCCTTGCATTCAAGGAACAAGTTCGCGCGCCGTTAATGTATGAAGGACAAAGAATTGGAACGGTTATCTTTGATTTCGTGATCGCAGAACGGCTTGTACTGGAGATTAAATCGAGTCATGGATTCCGTAAAAGGGATTATGAACAAGCTAAACATTATTTGGTGATTAGTGGATTACCACTTGCAATACTTGCGCGTTTTTCTCCAGAATGAGTTGTGTTCCGAAGAGTATTAAGACCGCAAGATATTCGTAGGTTCGCGAGCAATTCGTAGGTTCGTAACAAAATTGTTTATTTTTATGAAACTTATTATAGCCAACTGGAAAATGTATCTTGGTGTCGCCGAGAGCACGCATCTCGCGGAGCGGATTCGGCGTGCGCTTCCGGCACCGTCGGCAAAAGTCGTGATGTGTCCATCATTCCCTGCGCTTTTGCCCGTGGGTCAAGTTTTACGTCGCAGTCCGTATCACCTTGGTGCACAGGACGTGGGAGTGGGGGACCCGGGGCCGGGAACGGGAGAAGTGTCGGTGCGAGTATTGAAAGAGATGGGATGTACACATGTTATCGTTGGACACTCCGAACGCCGTGCACTTCTTGAAACCGATGCTCAAATTCGCGCAAAGTTTGAAGTCGTGGCGAACGCTCGCATGACGCCAATTTTGTGTGTAGGTGAATCTCTCGCCGATCATCGTGCCGGCAACGCCGATCGAGTGGTTGCGCGCCAGCTTACGTCCATTCTTAAATCTTTAATCTTTAATCTTAAATCTATTGTTGTTGCTTACGAACCAGTCTGGTCCATCGGCACCGGACGCGCCGCCAATCTGCAAGATGTCGCCAAAATACACGCTTTAATTCGCCGCACCGTGACAAAAATCATGCCTCATGTTAAACTAATCCGCGTCCTCTATGGAGGCAGTGTCACGCCCAAAAACGTCACATTATTTTTAGCAGAAAAAGAAATTGATGGTCTGCTTGTCGGTGGTGCTTCGACAAAACTGTCGTTTGCGAATATATTAAAGAGATGATGAAAAATAGGGTCATTGCGAGTCCCGACCCTCTTAAAATTATTAATTGAAGTCGGGACGAAGCAATCCCGAGGATGAAAGGTTTTCTTGAAATTCACGGGATCGCCACGGTCGCTCGCGCTCCCTCGCGATGACATTATTATGTTCATAACCTCACTTATTTTAATCGCGATTGGTCTCGTGGCGCTTGGTGTGATCATTGGTCGCCATCTGGGGGAGTTGCGTGTTTTGAATGTGGAGTCGCTTCCCGGGGCGCGTGAGAAAAAAGTGAAGCAGACGATCATTGCCGATCGCATGCGGCGCATGGGGCGTGAAAAAATGGTTGTCTGGAGTTCACGACTCGCTCCGCTCGCCGGCGCACTTGACCATTTTGGTGAACGCATGCGCAAACACATTGCAAGGCTTGAACTTTCTTATGAACAAGCAAAGCGGTTGGCGCTTGGATCGCGCGGTAAACGCACGGCGCAGATTGTCGGGTTACTGCGCGAGGCTGAAGAATTGGCGCATCAAGATCAATTTGAGAATGCCGAAAATAAATACATTGCGGTCGTGACGCTTGATCCGAAAAATGTGGATGCCTACGAGGGGCTTGGCAATCTCTATATGAAAATGAAAAAGTTCGAAGAGGCGCGCGAGGCATTCAGTTTCATTTTGAAGATGCGCAAAGCGGATGCGAGTGTTGAGACATCACTGGGTGAAGTGGCGCTTGCCGAAGGAAAACCAGAAGTTGCACTGCCCCACTTCAAACGCGCCGTGGATCGCCGCCCGGGAAATCCCAAGTATCTTGATTTCTACATTGAAACCGCACTTGCTATCGGATCCAAAAAAGACGCTGAACGCGGTTTGAGTTTGATGCGCGCAACAAATCCAGAAAATCAGAAAATCGCCGAGTGGCAACATAGAATCGAGGACACACCTGACACATAACACCTAACACCTAACACCTGACACATGACAAGTATGGTTGATTTTACAAAAAAGTTTCGGTTCAGAGAATTTCGTGTATATAAGGATGCGCGAGATTTTAACAAGGAACTAAAAGATCTTTCAATCAAGATGTTTCCGAAAGAAGAACGTTTTATGTTGATTGCTCAACTATGGCGCGCTCTTGATTCGATCGTATTAAATATCGCCGAAGGATCTGATCGTGGAACAGATAAAGACTTTGCCCACTTTCTGAATCAGTCTCATACATCTTTGAATGAAGTGGTTGCGTGCCTTGATATTGCACGAGATAGAAACTATATCGGAACAGAAGATCACGTGCTATGGTTGACCAAAGCCGCGATGCTTGTTGATCAGTTGACAGCCTTTAGGAAAAGTTTGTTGGAATTACCAACAAAATAGTTCTTTACCATAAATTGCTTAACTCCTGACAAGTCAGGTGTCAGATGTCAGGTGTTAGGTGTCAAAAATGCCGACGTAGCTCAGTGGTAACTTCGCGCGGAGGAAAAACAAGCGCTCGTTGCCTCGCGTCGTCGTTCGGAAGTCCCAAAGCTACGACGCTTTGTGACTTCTCTCACTCCTAGCGAGGTAGAGCACGTTCTTGGGGGTTAGTTCTTTTACACAAGTTTCAAAAATATAAATTTTATGCCGACGTAGCTCAGTGGTAGAGCACGTTCTTGGTGGGTCGTATTGACTCCCGCCCCTTGCAAGAGAAATTTTGCATTGAATCCCGAATAACGGTTAAAGACCTTGCGTAGGTTAAGACCGTAGCGCCATGCGCTCGAACGACTGACAAGGGAAGCTTTATTTTTAAAAAATAATGCTTGAGATACAGTCTAGCCCTCTCATAACGCAGAAAGTCAAAGAGAGGTGAAAGCGAAGAACGGGGTCGCCAGTTCAATCCTGGCCGTCGGCTTTGATTTTTTTTCCTTTTTTGGGCAGGTTCTTGAGCGGTCAAAAAGGCATGGCTGTAAACCATGTGGCATACGCCTTCCTAGGTTCGAATCCTAGCCTGCCCATAAAAAATACTCGGCTTTCGTCGGGTATTTTTTTATCATTTTTATTGACAGGAATAGAGGTTGTGCTATATTTGAAAATGGAGGAAAAACATGGCAAAAAGCGGTTTGGAACCGGCTCGGGTTCGAGATGATTCGGTGCAGGTGTCACTTGCGGAGTTACGGAAAGCGGAAGAGGAGCGGTTGCGCAAAGAGGCCGAAGCGGAGCAGGCGCGTTTTGCTGAAGCGGAAAAACGGCGTGGGGAAGCCGCGCGTCTTCGTCACGAGAAGGAAGAGCAGACTCGTCGTGAACAGGAGGAGGGTGCGCGGGTCATCAAGTTGGCGATTGAACGTGAGCAGTTGCTCGACATTGATCGTCGGCTCGCTGATCAGAAGCGCGCGCTTCAGACCGAGTTTTATCTCGAACGCGAACATATTCGCGAAGAAGTTTTGCGCGAGGTGAAAACAGGACGACGCACGACGGCAGTCATGGTGACGGTCGCTTCGGTGCTTGTCATGTGTTCGACCGCAGTGGTTGCTTTTCGTGAGACGGTACGTCGTCGTGCGGCCGAAAAAAGTCTCGAGGTCATGGAAGTGCGCGTGAACGGATACGAAAAAGATTTGCAAAAAACGCGCGCCGTTCTCGAGAGGACGAACGAACTCTATCTGCGTGCGTCCGCCGAAAACGATCGCCGTCTCCATGAGGTCGCAGGAACTCTGACGTCCGCCGTCCACGCCGCGAGGAGAACGGATGAGTCGCGGAATGGGGTAGTCCGCAAAGTCGCACCCGCGCCACTCGCCGCGCCGCCGTCATTTCGCCAAACCGGTCACATCACAGTTGACACAAGCGAAGACCCTCTTGGCGGCATGAAACATTGATCATCAGTCTCATTTTTCCCGCAGGTACGAAAAAATGAGAATCGTCACGCCAAGCCACGCGCTTGGCCTTTTCTTTTTCCCTGCGATGTGACTTGACAGCTTGTACTTGAATATGGTAGTGTACACATACAAGGTGGAAGCTCCCATGAGCCTCCCTGCGTGTCCGAAGAATCCTGCTTAGGCAGGTTTCTTTGTTTTCAAAAATTTGATACACTGAAAAATGGTGTTGGATTCCGGGCCCATGGGGTATGAAGTAACCTTCTGCCTTTGACACGCAGGGAAGCGGGTGCAAGTCCCGCTGGGTCCAGCACCACATAATGGGCGGTTAGCTCAGCGGTAGAGCATTCGGTTTACATCCGAAGGGTCGCAGGTTCGAACCCTGCACCGCCCAAAGAAAAAATTGCCGCGCTGGCGATTTTTTTGTTATGCGCTTGACGTGTTTTCCATTTTATGTTAATACATGAAGGTGGGTTCTTTTGAAATGACAAACGAAAAAATAAAAGGAGGGATACATGCCCGGACAATTTACGGTTTTGCCTGTGGATCCAACATTGACATTGAGCAATGAACGGACGGCGCAGTTGTTGCGTGAAGTGCTTGCGGTGGCCGAGACGAGCGAACTCATTGAACCTTCGCAGGGTGATCTATATTTGAGTGATCCGGAATCAGCTGCCGGACTTGTGGCATACGTCACACCTCCGGCCGCGCCAAAGCGGCGCGTCAGTCGTTCCGTGTGTGTGCCGATTCGTGTCGAGAAAGATCGCGCGGTGATCGTGCCGGGGAGTACGCGTGAAAACGGTTCATCGGAATTGCCGGCGCGTGGCGCCATGTGTGCGGCGCTTGCACGCGCGACCGGCGCGCGACTTATCGTGCATACGGAAGGCGGATGGATTCTTGATCACGTGGTTACGGTGCATCAAGAAACGGAAGCCGGGTCGGTGCACGAAGCCGATGCGATCATCGCTGCCATCGAGAAAGCGCGCGGAGCAAGCGGGCGATCGACGTTTCGCGGTGTGGTGAAAATGGCGGGCGACGGTTATTTCATGTTCGTTCAAAATCCGTATGATGAATTTTTGAATGACTATGCGACGATGCGACTTGCGGTGCAGGAACATCTTGAGCGTCTCCGTTTCGAGATGCCGGCACGCACGCGTTTCGCGGCGATCTGGCGTGGCGATACGCAGATCATCGGCATGGTGGCGCTTCACGATGATGGCGCGGTAAGTCCGTACATTCTTTCCGATTACCGCGGTGGTGTTGGTGTGGAACTCGCGCGGCTTCTGTGGGATCGGAAGCGATCAGTAGTCACGCCCACAGGAAGTGATGTTGAACGTTTTTATCATCAGTGCGGATTCAAAAAAAGTGGTGACGCGCAGACCGATTCAAAAATGATTCATCTCGCGCCACCCACGGTTCATGGCGACTATCATGCCGCGACCACTGCCGTTCTTGTTGCACCCTGCGCCCGCAAAGTGCTCATGGGAATTCGTGTCCATGACGCACGCGCATTTCCTGATCATTGGGATTTGGGCACCTGTTTTGCGGATGGTGGTGCCGACACAACGTTTGAAGAAACGTTGTCCGGTCAAGGCGTATCGGTGTCAGACGGACTTGCCCCGCGCAATCTTTCCGAACACTTCAGCGCGTGGGGCGATACCGTTTTCCGTATCGCATCAGCGTTTTTTGTTCTGGATCAGGATCGCGAGGAGCGGTACTTGGCGCGCGAATGGTTTTCACGAACCGACGAATACACGCATTTGCAGTGGGTTGATATCGGTGACGCGTACACGCGCCGACCCATGTCACTCGCCACACGCGCCCTTCTGCGTCGTGCCATGAAATACATGAAACCAGTCACCCATTAGTCGTCCGGCCACCCTCGACAGGGTGGTCTTTTCTTTTTTAAGGCGGTATGATACACTGAAATCACCTTTTTATCTTAAAAGCATTTGCCGACGTAGCTCAGGGGTAGAGCAATGCTTTTGTAAAGCATGGGTCGTGGGTTCAATTCCCTCCGTCGGCTTATTCATATTTACTATGGACAAGAAAACAAAGGGTACTGTTGCAGAGATGTATGTCGCCGCTCACTTAATAGAAAATGGCTGGCGAGTCGCATTTCCTATTGGTGAGAATCAACAGTATGATTTGATCGCTGAAAAAGAAGGCAGATTTGTCCGGATTCAAGTTAAATATGCAGATCCACGCAAAGGAGCTCTTATAGTCAATTGTCGGAGTAGTAATAATTGGTCAGTACTGCATTATACAAAAAAAGAGATTGACGTGATTGCCGCATTTAATCCTCAAAATAAACAAATTTATTTTATTCCGGTTAAAAAAATTAATCACAGCGCACTCAATTTACGTGTTGATCCACTCCGCAATAATCAAAAGTTAAATATTCATCTTGCAGAAAATTTTAAGGATATAAATTTTTAATATGTCTCAAGAAAACCTTATAAAATTCGAATGCACGGTGTGCAAACACATTAATTACTATTCGCACAAGAATAAGAAAAAAATCAAGGCGCGTTTGGAATTGAAAAAATTCTGCGAATGGTGCGAGAAGCACGCACTGCATAAGGAGACTAAGTGACAACTAACACATAACATCTGACATCTGACATGTCAACGAGTATTTGTCATATTCGATTGTCAGTGGTCAGAGGTTAGGTGTAACATCAGGTGTCACAAAAGGGGGGGCGTGGTGAAGTGGTATCATGTTTCTCTCCAAAAGAAACGTCGTAGGTTCAATCCCTACCGCCCCTGCCAGAAAAATCGCGATCAATCGCGTTTTTTCTTTTTGTAAGAGAAAATGCTATTATGGTTGGGTATGAATCTCATTATCATAAACGGTCCGTGCGGTGTGGGCAAAAGTACGGTTGCTGAGCTTCTTCATAAAACGATACCTCTTTCGTTTCTCCTTGAAGGTGATGCGCTTCGTCGCCTCGTGAGCGGCTACAAAGAATATCGTGAAGAAAGTAAGCAACTTTCTTCTTTCGTGGCGATGTCCATTATTGAAACTTATCTCCAAACAGGTCATGATGTCATTGTTGATAAAATAATTTTTGACGAAGAATATCTTGATCGCATGACCGCGATCGGTATATCGAGAGGGGCGCGGGTGTCGGAAATTATTTTATGGGCGTCCAAGGATTTTGTCATGAAACGCGCGGCCGATCGCGGCTATCGAGAAAATGGTTTGCTCACACCGGAAAAATGCGAACGTTTTTGGCATGAGATTGATGCGCTCAAAATAAAACGACCGCACGCCACGGTGATTGATGTGGAAGATCTCTTAACCGACGAAGTTGTCGAACGAATAAGAAAAATACTCATTTGATTGTTGTGTGTACCTTTCCCTCGATTCGCGCGAATTGGGGGAAAGGTTGGAGTAACAAGAGAGGTACTATGAATGATAAAAAAAATTCAAATGATGAACGCGCGACTTTTGGGGCTGGATGTTTTTGGCGCGTTGAAGAAATATTTCGGCAGATTGCGGGGGTGACGGAAACGGTGGTTGGATACATGGGCGGTGCGATGAAAAATCCCACTTATGAAGACGTGTGCACGGATCGCACCGGCCATGTTGAGGTGGTGCAGGTGATGTATGATCCGGTGCGCGTGACGTATGAAAAATTACTCGTCGCGTTTTGGGAAAATCATGATCCGACGCAGGTGAATCGTCAGGGACCCGACGTGGGAAAGCATTATCGTTCGGTTATTTTTTACGGGACACCCCAACAAAAATTGGCCGCGGAAAAATCAAAAGCGGAACGCGAAAAATCCGGTCGGTATCAAAAACCGATCGCCACGGCGATTGAGCCTGCCGGTATTTTTTATGCCGCCGAAGAATATCACCAAAAGTTTTTGGCCAAGAGGGGACTCGGTTCGTGTCCTATTTAATTACGGAGCCTGGGTTCGTAGAAAATAAAAGCCGTCGCGAAGTGTTCGCGGCGGCAGGAGTGCTTCTTTTTGTTAGGCTGTGGCGGGATGCTCGGCGAGCGCTTGCAACTGCTCGAGTGTCTCTCGTTCATCCTCGAGCGGCCAGACTTCCCTGCGGAGTGCGGCCGCTTCGCGTTGGAGGCGCAACAGCGCTTGCGTCCTTTCCAAGGCATTGGGGATGTTGCGTGTACCGTGAGCCTCGCGTCCGAGCGCGTCAAAGCGCGCATCGTAACGCGCCAAGCACGCGGTCAGAAAACCGAGGCGTACTCGCTTTTGGGCGTCGAAGTCTGCGGTCGTAGCGTCTGCGTCAGTCATTTTCGTTTCCTTCCTTTCTTCGTGTGGTTTGTGGTTCAATAAAGATACTTTCATAGCACTCTACCACAAAAACAGCTTTATGTCAAGAGCCTGCTTATTAAAATGGCGTAATCTGGTCAAAGTTGACATATTTTTAGGATTTTGGTATAGTGGAAGCTCATTATGAAATTCGTAATCAACAACCAAATCGTTACAGAACGCGCACCGAGTTTTTTTGGCGGCGCGGATACTGTTTTCATGCGGAAGGGCTTTCCTTGTTTTTAAGATTTCAGTTTCTTAAAGAAAGTAGAAAGCCCTGCCTCAAGCAGGGTTTTTCAATAGAGACACCCTCACCTAAATCCTCTCCCATCGAGGGAGAGGAAAAAACACAGACGGTTCTTTTCACTCTAAAAAGCTCACAGGAGGAATCATGTCACAATCAGTTGGCGCGAAGATGTTGCTGTCGGCGATGGCGCGGTACTACGAACTCATGCGGCCGTTTTGGGTGTATGTCAAGCGCGCGCTCGGATTCATTCTGCTCATGCAAGTGTTGGCACTGCTCGAACCGTACATGATGAAGTTCGTGATTGACGGGATCGTGTATCGCAAAACCTTCATGGCCACGCATCTTTTTCTAGTGATGGTTGGCATGCTTGTAGTCTTGATTTTGATCGGCGCGGTGCAGATCAAAAAAAATCGCTACATCGGTGACGTGATTATGGTACTTGAACGCGATCTGCCGATTTCATGCGGCACGAAATTGTTGCGCCTGCCGCTTGCGTATCACCAAACCGAAAATACGGGACTCGTGATCGGAAAAGTGGTGCGCGGTGTTGGCAAGACCATGGATCTTACGGGTATGATTTTGTGGGAAATTGTGCCGCTTGTTATTCAAACGGCGGTCACCGCATGCATTTTACTCGCCTATGAATGGTATGCGGCGCTTGTTCTCATGCCACTCGTCATCCTTTTCGGATGGCTCACGATTCAGGTGCGCATGCGTTTGGCGTCGCATCGCGAAGAGCGGCATGATCTTGATTCGACGGCCGATGAATTGCTCGGGCAGGCCGTGACGAATGTGATGACGACTCAAGCGTTTGCCCAAGAGGAACGCGAGATGCGCATCATCACCGAAATTCGTCATCGCGTGCATGGTATGGCAACGTCCGAGTTTGGGGAATATCGCAAAGCTGATTTTTGGCGGACGAGTGTGGTGAACATCGGACGCGTCGGCATCATTTTCGTGTGTGCGCGTGCGGCGTTCGGTAACACGATGTCCATGGGAACACTCGTATTTCTCTCCACGCTTTCCGAAAAAGTGTTTCTTGGGTGTTATCGCATTGGCGCGGTTTTTGACAACCTCATGGAGGCGTCAGAACCTATGTTGCGCATGACGAACATTTTTCGCGAAACGGAGACCGTGGTTGATCCCGTCGAATCCGTACGTTTTCCGCGCCATCCGCGCGGCGAAATTGCAGTGCGTGGCGTTACGTATCACTACGAACGAAGCGACGGCAAGGGATTCATGGAAAAGCCGGCGCTCAAAGATTTGGATCTTTCGATTCACGCCGGTGAAACCGTGGGCATCGTGGGAGAGTCGGGGAGCGGTAAGTCAACGCTCGCGAAACTTGTTATGCGTTTTTTCGATGCACGCGAAGGCGGTGTGCTCATTGATGATGTTGATGTGCGGTTCATGTCAAAAGGATACTTCAGGCGGTTCATCGGATATGTGCCGCAAGAGGTTGAGATTTATGACATGACGGTTGCGGAAAACATCGCGTACGGAAATCCGCTTGCGACGCGTGAAGAGGTTGAACGCGCGGCACGGATTGCGCACGCGGATGCATTTATTGGCGAGTTGCCAAACGGCTACGGTGAACTTGTGGGGAATCATGGCCTGCGGCTTTCGGGTGGCCAGCGTCAGCGCATTGGCATTGCGCGCGCGGTGTTATTGAACCCACGCATCCTGATTTTCGACGAAGCGACAAGTCATGTTGATGTCGTGAGCGAACAAAAAATTCAACGCGCGATTGAAGAATTGCGCCGTGACCGCACCGTGATTTTGATCGCACATCGGCTTTCGACAATCCAAAATGCGGATCGTATCGTCGTCATGCATGATGGTCACATCCGAGAAATCGGCACGCATCACGAACTTCTCCGCCAAAACGGCATGTACAATCGTTTGGTCGCGCTTCAGACGCGCGTCGAAGCGGTGATGTGATGTTGTTAGAAAAATCACAAATAACAAGCACCAAATCACAAATAAATCCAAATATCTAAATCATAATGTTCAAAACATGTTCCGTTTGCGGCATTCCACTTGAATGCCGCTTTTTTATTACGAACTATGAATCTACGAATAACTGTTCTCCCCCTTAGGGTAAGGGGGAGACGTAAGACTTGAGGGGGTTATGTTGACGAGATGTGCTGACAACATAAGTTCGCTTCGCTCCTTGCCTCGCGTCCTCGTTCGGAAGTCCCAAAGCTATGACGCTTTGTGACTTCGCTCACTCCTAGCGAGGTGGCGTCGCTTCGCTCCTTGCCTCGCGTCGTCGCTCGGAAATCCCAAAGCTACGCTTTGTGATTTCGCTCGCTCCTAGCGAGGTAACTCCCCCTCGTCCCCCTCTTACCTTAAGAGGGGGGCAGATCAGACCGGCTTCTCTCCCCATTGGGGCAAGGGGGAGACGTAAGACTTGAGGGGGTTATGTATGTAACATAACCTACCTAGATGAGAGGTGTCACTTTGTTTATGAAATAAAAAGAGCAGGCCGTGGTGGCCTGCGAGAGATCAGAGCTGTTTAGTCGAATGTCATCGGATGTTCGGGCTCGGATTCACTTCTGGCATCGAGTTCGATCGCGCGACGAAGATCTGCTTCGTTGGGCAGATCCCAACGCATGCGCTTCAGTTCTTCTTCGGAGTAGTCAGCCATCGGTTGGCCGTGACGATCAGTAGCGCACCGACGTTGGCCGTTCGAAAACGGAACGAAGAAACCTTCGTAAGTAACTAGGAGACCAAGTTTTCTACAGAGAGCGATGAATTTCATGCCGTCGTAATGTGTCCCGGAAGAGACACCGCGCATCTTGTGATCAACACGGAGATCACCACCGTTATTGTCTTCGAAAGTGGTAGGATCCAAGAACACCCACACGCGTTCGTCGCGCGTGCTTTGCACGAGGAGCACCAGCGAACGAAGTTTTCCGGTAGGTGTTGGTTTTACCGCAAGGACACCGTTGTTCTGTGAACAGATTACATCCGGACGTGAACTACGCATTTCTCGTTCCTCCTTTGCCTTGAGTCATTTTTCCGATCAAAATCGGATTAATTCCCAAAGCATCTCGTATTTGCGGGGTCACCTCCCGTAGATAATCCTACGAGTCAGCTCCCCACAAATCAGATAAGCATATCACAAAATAGCATTTCTGTCAAATCACGCACGATTTCCTTGAGGTTGCACCTCCGGAGGTGCAACCTCAAGGTGCAGGGTGCCTGTTGGTGTGGTAGAATAAATAAGAGACCTCTGCGAAAGTATATTTCGAAGCGAAACTTCAATGCTTCGAAGCGAAAAATTGAAAAAGCGACGAGTGTTTACTATGCAATATAAGCGGAGGAGTTTTTCCCATTTTGCAGCCGAAGCAGTGAAATTGCAGCCGAAAGAGACTTTCGCAGAGGTCTCATAAGTATGTTTTTCAAGCCATTTTTGTTTTTGGCCGGGGCGGTGGGTATAGCGGCCGGGGTGGTGAGTGTGGAGCCACGTGCGTCATCACTTTCAAACGCACAACCGCTCGCAGTTACGGCTCCCGTTCTCCAATCACCTCCGGAAGCGGAGATGTCTCAGATTCCCGAGACGCCGCCAATCGTGGTGACTCACATCGCGCTTCCCGCTGAAGTGCGCGGTTTTTATGTTACTGCGTCAACTGTTTCGATCGCGCGTGCCGCTACTTTATTTGATGACATGAAAAAACGTGGTGCCAATGCGTTCGTGCTTGATGTTCAGGATGATCATGGTATGCTGGCGTTTAGTCCGACCGATGCGACGCTCACCGCGTACGCCGAGTCGCGTCCGCTCATGCGCCATCTTGATACGCTTTTGGCCGATCTTGGTGATGCGGGGTGGTATCGCATCGCGCGGATTGTCGTGATGCGTAATGCAACGCTTGCCGAAAAAAATCCGGCAAGCGCGATTCATCGCGGTGATGGCGCGTTGTGGCACGATCGCCGTGGCTCGCCGTGGATGGATCCGGCTTCACCCGTGGTGGGGGATTCGGTGATCGCGATAGCGCGCGAAATGTATGCACGCGGTTTTGATGAAGTGCAATTTGACTATGTGCGATTTCCCACCGAGGGTGCGGGGCAGATCGTTTTTCCCGTGATGAAAAAAGAGGAAACGCGACGCGAGGTGATGGGACGTTTTTGGAAAAAAGTGGGGGGCACGCTCCACGACGAACACATTCCGGTTTCATTTGATTTTTTCGGCACGGTTTTTTGGAGCGAGCGCGATCGTGAAACAACCGGACAATATCCCGCCGATATTTTTTCGTATGCGGATTTTATTTCGCCCATGGTGTATCCTTCGCACTATGCGCCCGGGTTTTTGAAATACAAAAATCCGGCACTCTATCCGAGTGAAGTCGTGGGGGAGAGTTTGGCGCGCGCGCCGGCGGATTTTGGGGTGACCGCCGACGAAGCGGCGCGTAAAATCAGACCATGGCTTCAAAATTTCGATCTCGGTGCCGTGTATACGGCGGAAAAAATCGAAGCGCAAATAAAAGCGGCGCGCGACAATCATTCATCAGGGTGGTTACTATGGAACGCACGCAATGTGTATCGCGCCGCGGAGTATGTGAGTAGGTAACTTCGCTTCGCGGAAGGATGACAAGTGGGCAACATGTCATTCTGAACGCTAGTGAAGAATCTCACCACCTAAAAAGCTAAGAAGTTATAAGCTAGTAAGCTAATATTATGTCTGAATTGGGGCCACGACCAGATATTGAGCAGATGGGGGAGCCAGAACCTCGTCCTGACGAGGAAGTTTTTGATTTATTGCAGGCCGCAGATCATGAACTCGTGAAAAAATATCAGCCAAAGTTTTTAGCACGCGGCGGAGAGCATATTGTGTACGACATTCCCGGGCATCCCGATGTGGTGGCAAAAGTGGAAGTTGAATCGATAAAGAGTCCCAATTTTATTTCTCCCGACGACACTGAAAAGATTGATGAATTACTCGCGCAGAAACGTACTCGTTTTCTTAAAATGAAAAGTATTTTTGGCGCGAATCATGTGCTTGCAGAACGAGTATTTTTTATGAAAGTGCCTGTCACCGATTCAGTACGCAAATGGGTGTTTGAAGGACGCGTGCCCGATACGATCAAAACAGACGATGTTAAAGAAACGTGGGCAATCGTGAAAATTCAACACCGCGCTCTGGAATTGCAGAATCAGGAACGGTCTGGCATCGTTGGTAGTTATGTTGAATATCGAGACCCGAACCTTGATGCCTATCGGCGCATCACCAGTGCACTGCTCGAGGAGGACGCATCGGCCGTTTTTACCCGAGAAGAATTTGCCGATTTGGCAGGAAGTCCGCTCAAAGAATTATTGGAAAAAGCAGATACGGATCCGTTACTCACCGAAACACTCAAAGATTTTGTCGTTAAAACGATCATCTACACCAAAGAAACAGGCGAGATGCTTGATTGCGCCGGTTTTGACAATGTGCCCGTATGGCAGGAAAAAGACGGCACGTGGAATTATCGTTTGGTTGATGCGCTCTATCCGGGATATCAGGCGGAAAAAAAAATTGATTTTGCGCGTAAGGCGCTCGAGATGGCCTCGCGTGGTGAAAAATTGGATGATGAACATTTTTTCCCACTCTTGAACATGGTTAATTTTACACGACTCATAAACGGTCTTGCCGAACGACTGGGAATCGTCGAAAGAATTTCATTTGTTCCTGACGAATTAAAAGGGAAAATTGATTATTGGAAAGTGTTGCGAAATGACTAATTGGAACCGAACAACGAACCTTCCCGAACCTTGCGAACAGCGAACGGTCAGACGTTTGCGGAGGCCAAGCCTCCGCGTCACGTTCGTTGTTCGGTTCCCATCAGGTAGCGAATGTTCGTTGTTCGTTAGGTTCGTTCACGTTCGTTGTTCGGTTCCCATGGCTCCATCATTTGAAGGATGTGAATGATGTATCAATTTAAAAAAGCAGGTGGCTCAGAATTAAGACCTAAATAAAAAAGCCGCGGCGGGTGATGCCCTGCCGCGGTTTTGAGTTTTTCGTTTCAGTCACCCTCACCTGAACTTTACGTCCTCTCCCATCGAGGGAGAGGATAGTGAGTGGTAGTCTTATTCGATTGAGGGGCTTCGTTTCTTACTCGTGAGTCGGCGGTCAATGCGTTTTTTTTGTACGCCTGATGCAAAAGCGGAAAGCCTTTGTGCTAGAGGCGCTTGAACGGCACTCCAGAAACTTGTCGGCGCGTAGTCGAGCAATCGCTCGATGAGCCGTCTCTGATCAGCTTCGTCCCATTCCTCCCATTCCTCGACAACCCATCCGATGATTTTCACATCAAAGGGCACACCGGAGGCGAGAATTACGGGTCGTACACTGTCAATCAGTCTTTCAATATCATCTTGCAACAGATTATTCCATGTGAGCGCCGCGAGCATGCGTTTGATGCCGACATCCGAAACGGTGCCCGCCGCGTTTTCGAAATCAAGAATGTTCGGTCCTCTTTTTTCGAGTGAGTCTTCGGATCCGATGCGTAGTCCTGCTACCGGAGGCGGTTCGCGTCCGCCAAAAGTCAAGTGCACCCGTTGCATCCATGCCGCGCCATCGCCATGAGCCGGCATACTTGTCGCAAGATCTTTGAGCGCCCATTCCCACATATCCATGAGTACGGCGCGTTCTTCGGGTGTTGCAGAAGGCGCCTTTTTGAGAAGATACACTGCGGCGAGCTTCACTGTTTTCTTTTGAAACGCTGATGAAGCTAGTTGCGGGATGAACCGTTTGAACGACGGCCACCCGATCACTGTTTTACCGTAACTGCGCCGATCCATGTGCAACGTCATGCCGATCGTCGCAAGAAGCGAACCGACCCCCCAATCAAAGTGAAGTGAAGAGAGATCGCTTTCGTCAGGATGCGGTTCTCGACTACGCGACGTCATGCCGTACGCGCATCTAAGTTCATTCCAGGGCAAAAATTTTTTTGACACGGCGAGCTCTTTTTCAAGACGCGCGAGTAATTGCTCAAAGGCAAAGAGATCGGTAGGTGTGTGGATTTTGCGCATGAACACGTCGAGGTCAAAATCGGACGACTTGAGTGCGTGGTCAATTGCCTTGGGATCCACGACATAAGACAAGGTCACTTCACGTTCCCATAGGGCAAGCAGGCAATGCCCGATTGCATTATCATGAAATGAATCTGATCGTGTTTTGAGAGCCATGAGACAATCCACACCACGCGTGAGTGCTTCAAGGGGAGAACGATGTGCGAGAAACGCTACCGCCCGACCCATATCGCCTTTGGTTTCAAGTTCAAGACCGAGTGAGAGCAGATGGGTCATCCATTTTCCGCCACGAAGCGCATCATTGGTAGACATGGTGTTCAGATTCATGCGCGCGAAGAAGGGGACATGGTATTCGTAGACAAGACGCGCGAGCTCACGTCGGCGCGCCGGTGTCAAAAGTGCGTGATGAACCCCATGGGTGACCACGCGCTCCAGAAAACTACCGGTTTCGGTAGTACGGACAGCGATGGCATCCATGGGGGCTCCTTTTGTGTTAGCTTCCTAGCTTATAGCTTGTTAGAAGTACCGGAGGTTCGGCCTCCGTGTTATTACCCAACCTCGCGCTCATCCTCCTCGTCCTCATCTTCCGTTTCGATGGAGGGGACCGGAATGCCGCGGGCTTTGGCGATGCGCACGATTTCCTGCGCATCCTCATCGCCGCCGCGGGCAAGCGCCGCGATTTCGCGCATGTAGCGAATGCCTGCTTCGCTCGCGAGGCCGAAGAATGTGTTGACTCCGCGACACGTCGGTTGTGTTTCACAAACCAGTGTGTACGCAATCGTGATGAGACGACTTGCGCGCGTGGTTTCATCGTTCATTTCCGGATCATGGGCAAACAATTCGTCAATGAGTTCCGGAGTGAGATGCTCGGCCGTTGAGGAAAATTCGCCGGCTTCACCGCGCACCATTGCAAGAACGATGGGAGCGTCACCCGCCTCAAGCATGTGGCGGAGCGTGGCCTCCTGATCGGTGCCGGTTTCTTCGAGCACGCGCTCGAATTTGCGACCCAACATTTCCGCTTGGTGATCAGCTTCGGCGGCAGGGGTTGCATCCATAGTTTGGTGATATGCACCGACAAGGGCGAGAGCGCGCGAGGGAATGGGGAGCGCCATGAGCGCACGACCTCCCTCGACAATGCTCTTCTTGGGATCAAGGAGTACGTTTTCAGCGTCGCGTACCGTGAGCGCTCTCTTCGGTGCACCATCGGCAGGCTTTGTTTCTTCGGTTGTCATTTTTAAACTCCTTTTTGATGAAATTGATCCTCTCCCTTGAGGGGAGAGGATTTGCATGACCGAGGTGAGGGTGACTGAAGCTCTAGGCGAGATGCTTGCGCAGAGTGTCTTTTTCCATGAGTGAAACGGCGATCGCAAGAACACGCAGGAGAAACGCCTGCGATTCTTCGTTGCCACTGCGACCCAAATCAGTGATGACAAATTTTGCTGATGTGGCATACGTGATGTGCGGCTCGATTTTACCAAAGATGGTGAGATCAATGGCCGGCACGCTGTCCGTTGATTCGGAAACCGTGTCATCGAGCGTCCGATCAGCCGCTTCTTCTTCGGCGCCGTCGCGCTCATCCTCATCAAAGAGAGAGCCGCCGAGTGCGGAGTGATTGTCGTCCGCATCAGTATCTCGCGGAGTGCGGTGTGCCGGTGTCGGTCGCTCGGTGTCATGCGTCCGCAATTCCTTTTTCAGAAGTTTGCGGCCTTCGGTAGCGACTTCAAAATACGTCGGACCAACTGCCACAAGGAGCGCCGCGACGAGCGGCTCGCCGAGTGCTTCAATGGTTTTTGGTGTTGCGTTCTCTAGATATTGCAACGCGCGGGTACGACCCATGTGTGCGAGGTCGCGATCCGATGAACCCTTTTTTCCGGCAAGGGGAGCGCGCAAATGAGTGAGTTCGCCTCGTGCTTCGCGAGTGACATCGGCCATGATCATCCCTCCTTTGTGACGTGAAATGTTTTTTCGCACAATTCCATGAGTGCATTGCTTGCGCCGTGTCCCAAAGCGACACCCGCAAGTTGCTGGTAAGTTCGCTTTTTTGCCGGATCTGAAAGTACTTGGTATGCCTCTGACACCTCTTTGAAACGCGCGAGTGCTTCTGCGTCCCCGGGATTGCGATCCGGATGATCTCGAAAAGACAGTTTGCGGAATGCTCGTTTGATTGTTTCCTCATCATCATCTCGTGAGACACCGAGTACTTCAAAATAATCTCTTTTTTTTTCGGCCATGTTGTGTCCTTTTGTGATTGTCAATGAACGGCAAATGGTTATGTGAACTTAGTAGCTCAAGTCTTTAGACTTGAGACGGTCTCAAACCTAAAGGTTTGAGCTACATAGTTTCAGATAACTCTAACAAAAACGCACGGATTTGTCAAGAGTTAGTTATTTTTATCCACCCCACTCAGTGGGGTTCACTGAGAGGCGTTGTGGAGGATGTGATATAATAATGCCATGAAAATCCACTCAGTGGGGTTCACTGAGAGGCGTTGTGGAGGATGTGATATAATGATGCCATGAAAATTCGGGCACGAGATATTATCGGCGTTTATTGGCAGGCGGCGCGGCGGTATTGGGTACTGCTCTTTTTTATTGTTACCACAATCATCGCGAGCAATCTTCTTTTTTTGGCAATTCCTTTTTATTATCGCGATTTTTTTGACACGCTCACCGGCGTGCCCACTGACGGCCGCATCCACACACTCGTCATGCTCCTTGTCACGATTTTGATCTTGCACGTCCTTTCTGAAATCAGCATTGACATCGCGAGGTTTTGCAACAACTATTTTCAGCCCCTTGTCATGCGTGACCTGAAACAAAATGCCTTGTCGCACCTCATGAATCACTCGCACGGCTTTTTTGCGAACCAGTTTGGCGGGGCACTCACGCAACGTTTGCGTCGCTTTGCGCGCGCTTTTGAAAGTTTTGCGGATCGTCTCTGTTGGGATCTCGTGCCACTCATTATCAGAATAGTCGTTATTTTTTTCGTGTTGTGGAAGCTGTATCCCACGATCGCGCTCATCATCGGGACGTGGGCGATTGTTTTTATCATATTTAATTATTTTTATTCGCGCTGGAAATTGAAATATGACACGGCGCGCGCCACGGAAGATTCCCTCGTTACGGCCACCATGGCGGATGCGGTCGCGAATCACACCACCATTCAACTTTTTACCGGCATTGCGCATGAGCTCAACATTTTTAAAAAAGTGACCGAAGCTCTGCGACGGCTCATGACCTTTACGTGGTCACTCCGCACTATTCTTGACGCGGTGCAGGCATTTCTCTCGATCGGGGTCGAGTTTGCGCTTTTTTATTATGCTTTGCGATTTTGGCGCGTCGGTGCGCTCACGATCGGTGGCTTTGTCTTCATACAGTCCTACTTGTTTCAGCTCATGGACCGTTTGTGGGATTTTGGCCGCGTGATGCGGGATTTTTATGAAAGTTTTGCCGATGCCAAAGAGATGGTGACGGTGATGAAGACCCCCCACGAAGTGCGTGATGTGCCTGCCGCAAAGCCGCTTGTCGTGACGCGTGGGGAGATCAAGTTTAGGAGTGTGCGCTTCAATTATCACCAAACGCGATCGGTGCTTGCGGGTGTGAATTTGGCAATATCTTCTCATGAAAAAGTGGCTTTGATTGGCCCTTCCGGTGCGGGAAAGTCCACAATCATAAAATTGCTTTTTCGGTTCTTTGATACCGATGGGGGCAAAATTTTCATTGACGATCAAAATATCGGGCGCGTAACTCAAGAAAGTCTGCGGTCGCAGATGAGTCTTGTGCCGCAAGATCCGATTTTATTTCATCGTTCGCTCATGGAAAATATCCGCTATGGGCGACGTGATGCGTCAGATGACGAAGTGTTTGCTGCGGCTAAACTCGCGCATTGTGACGATTTCATTTCTGATTTTCCCAAAAAATATGAAACACTGGTCGGGGAGCGGGGGATTAAGTTGTCGGGCGGCGAACGTCAACGGGTGGCGATCGCACGCGCGATTTTGAAAAATGCGCCGATTCTCGTGCTTGACGAAGCGACATCGAGTTTGGATTCGGAGTCGGAATTGTTGATTCAAGATGCGCTCGAAGTGCTCATGCGCAACAAAACAGTGATCGTGATTGCGCACCGTCTTTCAACTATTCGCAAAATGGATCGCATTGTGGTGATTGACGATGGAAAAATCGTCGAAGAGGGGACGCATGACGCGCTTGTACGCAAACCGAAAAGCTTATATCACAAGTTGTGGAAACTGCAGGCAGGTGGATTTTTGGGTTTATAGGCAGGTAGTCGCAACCTTTAGGTTGCGCGCGGTGTGCAGGCTAACGTTGCGCAGGCTAAAGCCTGCGGCTACCGCAGGTGATTATTTTTTTGTGGTATAATGGGGTGGATAAGTTATAATCTATCATTACAAGCCAAATTTCCCCCTCTTAAGTTAAGAGGGGGACGAGGGGGAGTTACCTCGCTAGGAGCGAGCGAAATCACAAAGCGTAGCTTTGGGATTTCCGAGCGACGACGCGAGGCAACGAGCGTTCGTCCTACTTCGCGAAGTTACCTCGCTAGGAGCGAGCGAAATCACAAAGCGTCACAGCTTTGGGACTTCCGAACGACTTGTCCCTCGAAGTCGGAGCGCAGAGGGGCGACGCGAGGCAAGGAGCGAAGCGAACTTATGTTGTCAGCACATCTCGTCAACATAACCCCCTCAAGTCTTACGTCTCCCCCTTGCCCCAAGGGGGAGAGAAGCCGGTCTGATCTGCCCCCCTCTTAAGGTAAGAGGGGGACGAGGGGGAGTTATGTTGTCTACATAACCCCTCCTCGCCTCCCCTTATCCTAAGGGGAGGAAATTATATTGAGGTTTCGTAATGACTTTTCAAACTATGTCCGGAGGAAAAATGTGCGGAGTCCACATGATTGCGTGGGTGCTCCTCATTATCGGCGGCCTCAACTGGGGTCTCCAAGGTGCGTTTGGTATTAATGTAGTGAGCATGGTGCTCGGGAGCGTTTCATGGCTCGAGCGATTGGTCTACGTCCTCGTCGGTATTTCGGCGATCGCCATGATCTTCCAAAAGAAGTGCTGTGGCGTCGATAAGATAGCGAAATAATGGTATTTGAAAAATCCGTTGGCGTTTGTCAGCGGATTTTGTTATGATCAATGATATAGATTTTGTCATCCTCGAGCGAAGCGAAGGATCTCACGGATGTTTAGTGAGATTCTTCATTATCGTTCAGAATGACGTGTTGAGTATATGTATCGCGAGGCAGAACCCATGACACAACCTGAACAAGAGGAAACAAGAAGAGAGGATGTCGTTGTTATTGAAGAAGTCGAGCGGGTGGGTCCACTTCAAGAATCGCCGGAGCGGCGCAGTCGTCGCGAAGAACTTGAAAAGGCTGAAATAGAGGCAATTCGTCAAGGTTTTGACGCGATGGTTACCCAAGAAATTGCGCAACAACAAGCCGAAATACAGGCAGGAACGCGTTCGGCACACCCTGAACGTCCCCTACTAAGCCCTCTTGAAAACGCAGGTGCTGTCGGCAAAGCGATCGTGTCACGGTTGGTCGATGTGCTTTTGCCGCGCAAGTTTGATCGCATTGAATCCTCGGTATTGGGACTTGATCTCTTCAAAAAAGACAAAGTGACCGAGCGCATGCTTTCCGATGGTACCGAATTGCGGCCGGGTGACGACTATGCCCGCCTTCATCTAACACTTGAAAGATGGCGTCCAAAAAAACCTGAAGTGGAAGAGGACTTCAAGTGGGTGCTTGATGAACTTGCCACGCGCTTTGCTACCGATCCGCGGTACCGTGATGTGAAAGCGGTGCACTGCGTTTCGCATCTTTTTGGCAATGAAAAAAACGCCGAGCAATTTCGTGCGATCGGTTTTCAAATGGATGACGTGAATTTTATTCAGCGTGCTTTTCATGGTGTCGTGGGAGGAGCGGAATATCTTTTTGCACGCGGTCCGCTTTCATTTTTGAAAAAAATTGGAAAGATGAAAGTGCGCGAGGGTTGGATTTCGCGCGATCAGTTACTTGAATATCAAAAGAAGAATCCGATTGTATGAACATTTTGATTCCGCGCAAAAATGGGAAGGTGTGCAGTGTGTGTCTCATACTGCGCATAGTGGTCGTCGTGGGGCTTGGGGTGTGGTGGTGGTTTAAGGTTTTTTAAGAAGGATCTCAAAATAGTCATTGCGAGCGAAGCGAAGCAATCCCGTGAATAAAGGAAGTCTTTATTTCTCGGGATTGCTTCGTGGATTCGCTACGCTCACCACAAGTCGGAAGTTGAACAACCCTCCTCGCAATGACGCAAATATTCACGTTGTGGATAAAACCGCCTTGACGCTCATTGCCTGCTGTTTAATTTCTTGCTATAATTAACACAACTTATGCGTTGCGCACCTTGTCGAAGGGTGTGAATGCTCGGTATCTTTAATTTAAACTACGTATTTTTTATCTCATTTTTCTAAAGAGTATGTCCATTCTCAAAGCCTGCCGAAGAGTCGCGATCATTTTGTCCACAGCCTCCTTAGTCGTAGGTGGTGTGGCAAATAGCATTCTTCCGGTTCACGCAGCAACTCCGGCAATTATTAATTATCAGGGCCGTCTTACGAACGCGGCCGGCGATTTACAAAACGGCACATTCTTTGGCCGTTTTGAAATTTTTAGTGATCTTACGGCCGGCACACGATTGTGGCCGGCAGCCGGAGACACCGGCACAACGGCAAGCACGTCAAACGTGATTACACTCACCGTAACAAACGGTGCTTTCACGGTGCCGCTTGCTGACACGACTTTTGATGCCGACATGACGGCATTTCCGACAACTCTTTTTACGAGTTCTACAAATGACTCAACCGTTTTTTTGCAGGTGAGCGTTTCATCCGCTTCTGGTTTCACGAGTGCGGAAACACTCTCGCCTCGTCAGCAAGTGCTCTCTTCGCCATTTGCTTTGAATGCCGAAACACTTGATGGTTTTGATTCGACACAAGTTGGTGCCGCAAGTTCTGCTGTCGTGACAAATGCGGCGCAGAATATTATTTTTGGAACAACAAGCACGGGTATTGATACGACGGGCGGCATCTTGCAAATTGGTGGCACTGCTTCAGGAAGCGCCGGTTCGACAGTTTCTATTTGTAACAGCGCAAACTGCGACACCATTACTATTGGAAACAACGCTGATCTTGACACGATCACGATCGGTGATCTCGCGAGCGCCGATACGGTCACGATCCAAGGTGATGTCGCTATTTCAGATGCACAATGGACGATTAGTGCGGCCGGTGCAGGCGCATTTGCTTCATTAACCACAACCGCAGGTGCGGGACTTGATGCCGCTTCAGCAGGTACTCTTGCTCTTGGTAATGTAACCGCAACAACGGTGAGCATTGGTGGCACGGCCGCGACAACCTTGAACTTAGGCGCGGGTGGCGCACTTACACGAACTATTAACATTGGTACCGGCACGGGAGCAGATACGATTAACATCGGCACCGGCGCGACTGGTGCAGACGCCATCAATATCGGTACCGGTTCAGCTGCTGGCAATGCTGTGGTAATTGGTGCTAATCAGGGCGGCATGTCGCTTGCGATTGATACTGCTGACTGGGATATAACTACCACTGGTGTTATGACCGGTATTTCGGGTCTTACCTCTGACGGTTTGATAACTGGACAGCTTGGTTTGACGATTACAGGCGGACCAGTGAATCTTGTTGCCAACGGCAGTTCTGATGCCAATATCGCGACCGGTACTTCGACAGGTAACGTAAATATCGGTCATACTCAAAACTTAACAAGCACACAAACCGGTACCATTACGGTTAACGGCGGAGCCGGTGGTATTATCATGACGACTGACCTTACGGCACCATTTAGCGTAACGACCGGTACTACGGGAGCAGTAACAATAGAAACCGGAACGACTGGTGCCATCAACATCGGTATCAATGCCAATGCAAAAGCCATCACTCTTGGTAACACGGGTGTTGCAACAACTTTGGCATATAACACCGGCGCAACAACCGGCAACGGTTTTACCGTGACGGCAAATGCTCTGACCTCTGGATACGCGCAGAAGATCAATGTCGCCGGTACAACTGTTCTAACAACGGGCGGCGCACTTGATATTGATGGTCCAACCGGCATTTCCACCATGAACGCCACCACAGGTCTCGTGAACATCTCTTCAACCGGTGCCTTCACAAACTCAACCACTGGTGCCGCTTCAGGTTCACTCTTCCAAATCACCGGCAATGGCGCCATCACCCCAACCTTGGCGTCTATCTCTGATACATCGGTCATGACGACCACGGGACGTCTCCTTGATCTCACGGCCAACTCTGCCACAACTACAACAGGTCTCTTCACTGTTTCCGCTAATGGTTTGACCACAGGTACCGCAGAGGGCATCTCTTCAAGCGCAACAACCTCACTCACCACCGCTGGAGCAAACACCGGTTCACTGCTCGACATCACAGAGAGTGGCGCCATGACCGCCTTCACCGGCTCCATTGCTTCGATCAACACATCAGGTGCAAACGCCGTTGGTGCAACCGGATCTCTCTTGAACATCAATAACGCAGGCACGGCTGACCTCATGAAACTCTTGACCATGAACTCAGCAAGCACCGCTTCTACCAACTCCTTGATGTCCCTCACCTCTGCTGTTACGGCCGCTCCTTCTAACGGCATTGTCCGCTTCAACTTCAACGGTATTCGTACCGGTGCTGGTTCGGGCTTCTTGATTGATGACGTCTCCACAACACTTGCAACCGTCATGACGCTCAATGGAAACTCCCTCTCAACCGGTAACGGAGTCGCCATCAACACCAACGTCCTTACCACCGGCAAAGCTCTCGGTGTTACTTCAAGCGCAACAACCTCACTCACCACCGCTGGAGCAAACACCGGTTCACTGCTCGACATCACAGAGAGTGGCGCCATGACCGCCTTCACCGGCTCCATTGCTTCGATCAACACATCAGGTGCAAACGCCGTTGGTGCAACCGGATCTCTCTTGAACATCAATAACGCAGGCACGGCTGACCTCATGAAACTCTTGACCATGAACTCAGCAAGCACCGCTTCTACCAACTCCTTGATGTCCCTCACCTCTGCTGTTACGGCCGCTCCTTCTAACGGCATTGTCCGCTTCAACTTCAACGGTATTCGTACCGGTGCTGGTTCGGGCTTCTTGATTGATGACGTCTCCACAACACTTGCAACCGTCATGACGCTCAATGGAAACTCCCTCTCAACCGGTAACGGAGTCGCCATCAACACCAACGTCCTTACCACCGGCAAAGCTCTCGGTGTTACTTCAAGCGCAACAACCTCACTCACCACCGCTGGAGCAAACACCGGTTCACTGCTCGACATCACAGAGAGTGGCGCCATGACCGCCTTCACCGGCTCCCTCGCCTCGATCAACACATCAGGTGCAAACGCCGTTGGTGCAACCGGATCTCTCTTGAACATCAATAACGCAGGCACGGCTGACCTCATGAAACTCTTGACCATGAACTCAGCAAGCACCGCTGTTACCAACTCCTTGATGTCCCTCACCTCTGCCTCCACAGCCGCATTTGGAAATGGTGGCGTCCGTTTCAACTTCACGGGCGCTCATACCGGCAATGGTTTCCAGATTGATGATGTGACGGCTACAGGCACCGGTGTGGCATTGGCGACAAATTCTTTGACCACCGGTATCGCACAAGCCACGGCTTCCACTTCCGCAGTGCTTACTTCGGGGAAACTTTTGAGCGTCACATGGAATCCAGCCACCTACACAGGCGCTGGAATTACAGGGAATCTCGCTCAAATAGTTGACTCTCCAACAGTGACAACCTCTGTTACGGGTTCGCATAATGATCTAAACGTTACACGCACAAATACAATCAATTCGGCTGGAATCACCTATGTTGCCAGCGGTTCCATCGCAAAGTTTGTGAATGCCCTTTCAGTCATCACAGCGGGAACAGCCATCACAAACAACGCCTCCGTCCTTGATGTCCAACAGAACGACACAGTCGGAACCAGAACAACGGGTGCAACCTTTGCGATAACAGATCTTACCGGTGCTGGAACAGGTAACAGTGCGGAAAGCATTACGGCAAACTCTCTGACAACCTCGACAGGCGCTTTGACCATTAACGCCACAGCTCTCACTTCTGGTTACGCACAACACATCAATGTGGCTGGTTCTACCACACTCACTACAGGTGGCGCCATCAACGTAGATGGACCAACCTCAACCGCAACCTTAAACGCCACAACAGGTTTGGTGAACATCAGCTCAACAGGAGCCTTCACGAACTCAACCACCGGTGCCGCCTCTGGTTCACTCTTCCAAATCACCGGCAACGGTGCCATCACTCCAACCTTGGCGTCTATCTCTGATACATCGGTCATGACGACCACAGGACGTCTCCTTGATCTCACTGCCGACGCCGCAACTACCGTGACCGGACTCTTTACGATTAGCGCCAGTGGTCTTACCACCGGTACTGCCGAAGCCATCTCTTCTGCCTCCAATGTGTTAACCTCGGGAAAACTCTTGAGCGCAACGTATAATCCAGCCCTTGTCACTGGTGTTGCCGCAGGTCAATTGGTTTCCATCGTTGACTCTCCCACCGTGAATATAACCGTCGCCTCAACACTCAACGACTTGAACATCACACGCACCAACACAACGACCGCAACGGCTATCACGTTCACTCCAAGCGGTTCTATTGCAAAATTTGTCAATGCATCACCAACGATTGGTTCAACATCAGCAATCACGGACACAGCCGTCGTGCTTGATCTGCAACAGAACAATGCGGCTTCAGCAGGAACAGTACTTGCAATCACAAACATTGCAACAGGAAATAGTTCGTTTACTATTTCATCTGCCGGAACCACCGGTGCGGTGACCGTTGCTTCAATCACTGCCAACCTCATAAGCACGAGTAAGATCCTTGCTCTTGCTTCGAGCGCCACCACACAGATCACCACCGCCGGAGCAAATGCAGGCTCCATGCTTGACATCACTGAAAGCGGCGCCATGACAGCCTTCACCGGTTCCATCGCTTCAATCAACCTCTCCGGTGCTAACGCTGTTGGTGCCACCGGATCGGCTCTCAACATCAACATTGCAGGAACGGCTCAATTGATGCAAGGAATTAAATTCAGTGATGCCTCAACAGGTGCTCTCGGCACTACCATAGCCACAAGCGGTGGTGCACTCTTCAACTTCTCTGGTGCTCACACGGGATACGGATTCCAAATTTCTGATGTAACTACGGGAGGCGTTCCGCTGGCTATCACTGATGCCGCCGCCATGACTTCAGGATCTGCCGGTATTAAAGTACTCCTCACAGGAGTTGCCGAAGCCGGTACTACCACCACAACAACTTCCGGAATTCTTATTGCAATGCCTTCAGCAACTCTAAATACTCTGCGCTATATACGCTTCACCGCCGCTGATGGAACAACCGAAATAGGAAGCATTAATAACACCAATTCTACAACTACTGCTTACGCCACTTCTTCTGATAGACGACTTAAGGGTAATATTGTAGACACGCACCTTGGTCTGTCCGATCTTATGAAGATAGGAGTAAAAGACTACACATGGAACTCAAGTGGTGAACATGACAATGGTTTCATCGCTCAAGATTTGTACACGGTGTATCCGAATGCAGTGACCAAGGGCGATAATGGGACAGATGCCTATGTTGCCGGTGTTACCAATACATGGGAAATTGATTACGGTCGCGTTACTCCAATCATTGTCAAAGCGATCCAAGATCAACAGGGATTGCTTGGTGACTTTACCAATGGCGCCTCCGGATTTATTGCCGATGTTCAGGCAGAAACAGCGCATGACCCAGTGTCAATCGTTGCCGCAAAGATCAGTGGAGGAGCAAATTTCCTTGCTGATTTCACTGCCGCACGAGTAACTGCCATCCGTGGCTACTTTGATGAAGTGTTTGCGAACAAGACTCATCAAAAGACCCTTTGTGTGGGTGATGCGAATAACGGAGGGGAGACCTGTATCACGAAGACGGAACTTGACAGTATGTTGCAGAATCAAAATAGCAGTGCTTCAGCGCCAGCACCGACCCCAGCTCCGGCCGCACCGGCACCGGTAGTTGAATCCTCTTCGACGCCAGCTCCAGCTTCAGATTCTTCAACTCCTGCATCAGAGCCAGTAGCCGATGCTCCGGTAGCGGAATAAGATTGATCTAAAAATCACCCTCTCTGACTCTTCCTTGAGAAGAGCAGAGAGGGTGATTAAAGACGAGTGGAGGGTGACCAGCACCCTCACCTAAGTCTTCGCACCCTCTCCCATCGAGGGAGAGGGAAGTGAGATTCTTCGTGGCTTTACATCTCAGAATGACACAAAAAGAGAGTAGTAAGTATCGCAGATTTTGGCGCACAGATCGCCACATGCGTAAGTCCTATATAAATAAAACGGAGGAGCTTCACTATATTCTATGATTAAACCAGAAAGGATTTTTGAAGGTATCAATGCATGGGCACTGTACCTCATAGCACTCCTCCTCCCCTCGTTCTTTTTACCGATTACCAGTGACTGGCTTGAATGGAACAAACATTATCTGCTTGGTATCTTGGTTATCGTAGCGCTTCTTGCGTGGCTTACTCAAGGGCTGTTTACCAAGAAACTCACGATTACCCGCACGCCGTTCGATTTGCCGCTCGCGATTTTTTGGGTGGTACTGCTCATTGCAAGCATCTTGTCAAAAGACAGAATCGTGAGTTTTTTTGGCGCCGCCGACAATGTCAGCACCGGATTTCTTGCATTTACTTTCTACAGCCTGCTCGCGCTTTTGGTCGCTTCATCAGTGCGTACCGAACGAATGCTCTCACGGTTAGTATTTTTTCTTGGTATCGGTGGCGGCGCAACGGCACTCTATTTCTGGCTTGCCCGCTTCGGTCTTTTCAAAGTCTGGGGCAATTACCTTCCGCAAAATGAAGTCTCAAGTCTTTTGAGTCACTTTGGGGTCACGATGGCCATTCTTGCAACCCTTGCCCTCGGCGTACTTCTCATGCGAAGCATACGGGGAGCTCAACTCGTGACATGGACCGTGATCGCACTCTTGTCGGTCGTAACCATGACTGCTATTGGGTATCAGGTGATCTGGATTGCCGGCGCCATTGGTTTTTTCTTGCTACTCGTACTTTCCTTTTCGCGTCTTGAAGAGGTGCGGTATCCGGTGGTGTCGCTCATCATGGTGTTTTTTGTCGGTTCGCTCGTGTTCTTGATTTTGGGAGTGCCGAGTTTTCTTACCGTTTCAACAGCAACTGAAATTACTATAGGTCACCGTATTTCGCTTCAGATGACCTTTGATACCCTTAAAGAAGGCACGCGCCGATTATTTTTCGGAAGCGGCCCGGGAACTTTTGTATACGATTTTTCAACGCATCGTCCGGCAAGTTTCAATTTGAATCCTGTTTGGAATTATAGATTTCCATCACCGGCCGGCAGTTCATATGACCTATTAGCAACCTCCGGTATTCTTGGCGCATTAAGCTTCATACTCATACTTCTTGTGGGTGCGGGTACCGTACTTGCCGGATGGGTGAAACGGGGGGCGAGTAAACTCAAGAGCACGGGCGGCAACGGTTTCTTTTTTGCCCTTGCGGCTGTGTGGCTTACCCTCGCAATCATGCTTTTTATCATACCGTTTGGCACCACATTTTGGACCTATTTCTTTGTCACCCTTGCTCTCCTTCCTATTACACTTGAACTGGCAGGAATCGCACCGGTAAAAAACTTCACCCTTTCACTCAAGGCCAGCCCCCAATATGCGCTCGCTACTTCCTTTATATACATAGTCGTCATGACGGCTGTTGTTTTGGGTGGAGTTTTCTTGGGACGTTTTTATGCGGCAGACGTGCTTGCAGTGCAATCAGCGCGTGCGGCAAGTTCACGACAATTTGATCGCGCGGAAAATCTACTCGTAAAAACCCTCACACTTAACCCCTATCGTTTTGCATACGACATTCAGTCCGCACAAACATTGTTAGGAGACGCTTCAGTTGAATCACAAAAAGAAAAGCCGGATGGCGCACGAATAGGTACGCTCTTTGGTGCCGCAATCAACATTTCGCGCCGTGCTGCCAACATTGCACCTCTTGATGTGAGAGCATGGGAACAATTGAGCACGCTGTATGCCGATGCGCGACCGATTTCAAAAGAAGCAAACGGATGGGCGATCACCTCACTTAACGAAGCAATAAAACTTGAACCCACAAATCCCCAGTTTTACATGAATCGCGCGATTGCGTACGGTATTGACACAAAGAATGATGAAGCCGAGGCCGATGTACGCAAAGCCATTGAATTAAAATCGGATTTCGCCCAAGCTCATTATCAACTTTCTTTGGTACTTGAGGCGAAAAAAGATTTAGATGGATCAGTGAAGGAAGCGGTAACGGCCGTACAGCTTGCCCCGCAAGCTCTTGATGCACAGCTCAATCTCGGACGCATGCTCGTGAATAGAAATAAAGAAGGGGATTGGACGAACGCTGAACAAGTTTTCAGAGGTATACTCTCGGTGAACAAAGATTACGCCAACGCTCTTTACTCGTTGGGGTTATTACTTGAAAAGGAAGGAAAGATTGATTCTGCGCGCACGCAGTTCAGACGGGTACTTGAACTTGATCCCTCAAATAAAGAAGTCCAGAATCACCTTGATAATATGGGAGGCACTCCCAAAAAACCTTGAGACTTTAGAAAAATAGTGAGATGCGAAGGCGTGGAGCGAGCACCGAGCGAGGCGTACACGGGGTACGGTGAGCGAGGAGCGGAAGCGGACCGCCGAGTAGATCGCATTTTTCTACAGTCTCACCTTAAATCGTGGATACCGTTTCATGGCATTCTCTTTGAGAATGTCATGTGAAGAGCATTCACAAATCTTTAATAACAAACGTTACGTATGAAGACACTTTTTAAAAATATCATTCGTATTTCAGCGGTCGGATTATTCCTTGCTCAAATGGCGCCCGCTTTGGCGCTCGATTCCACCTCCACCAGTTTTCAAATCATAGGAGGTGAAATGGATCGAGGGGGCGGTCTTGGCACCTCAACGTCGTGGTCTCTTATCGGTACGATGGGACAGCAGGCGACGGGTCGTGAAACAACGGGCACTTTGTTTGGCTTGAACGGCGCCGCTTCTTCATATCCGCGCTGTACGTCGCCCGTGCTTACGGCAGTGCCCGCGTCCGGTCAAGTGGCACTCACATGGACTGCCTCAACCTGTTCAGGAGGATGGACATTTTCCAGTTATCAAGTATGTAGTGGAACAGCCGCCGACACTTATGCGGCGTGCACAAGTGCCGCGGCCGCACTTACCTCAACACCAACCGCAACACCGGGGGTTGCTATGTTTTATCGTATCCGCGTGATTGCAACCGGCGCCGCCTCATCAGGATCTCCGGCAGGCAATGTTGCCTCACGATCAAATGAGACACCAGCAACGGCGGGCGGTACATCGGGAAGCAGTGGTAGTAGCGGTGGAAGCAGTGGTGGAGGGACTGCAGGTGGTGGTGTGGTTACTAATTTGAATCTTACAAAACCAAATGGCGGTGAACAGTTGATATCAGGTTCGACGAGTAATGTTACATGGACGTCAACCGGAAGCGGTATTAGCACTATTCGTTTGCGTCTTTCGGGTGATGGCGGTTTGAACTTTAGCACAACGATTGCAACCAATGAATCAAATGACGGCACCTATACATGGACCGCTCCAGCGCTTACGGGATCCCAATTCCGCGTCATGGTGGAAGGTTTGAATGCCGCCGGATCAATTGTGGTGTCAGATATTTCTGATGGCAATTTTTCGATCGGCCCTTCAGGTGCCGTTCCTCCCCCAACGCCGACACCGCAACAACAACCGGCGCCACCACCTCCGCCACGCATCACCGCGCCATCAGTAGTGAATAATGTAGCCGTAACTTTGAGTGGTGTGGCCTATCCGAGTGCTAACGTCACCATTCTTCGTGACGGCACGAATGTTGGTTTTGTGACCGCTGACCACGCAACCGGCGTATGGAGTATGACCATGCGCAACCTCACGCCCGGTGGTTTGTATACTTTTGTCTTTCAAGCAACTGATAGTTCGGGAAATCGTTCCGCAACTACCACACGCACCGTGAATCTTCCGACCAATGCACCGGCGTATGAAATAGAAAATTTGCTTGCACCACCAACTGCTACCGCTTCGGCGGGATCAGTGCAGCCAGGCGAACCGGTTACTTTTAGTGGTCAAGCGGCACCCGGTACCTCGCTTACGGCAGAAATCGGTAATCTGACGCGGGTACTTGCTATTGCCGGAAATGGTATGTGGGAAGTCATTCGAAGCACGGTTGGTCTTTCAGGAAGTCTTTCCGGTCGCGCGCGCGTGAGTTTGGGAACTGAAACCTCGGGATGGAGTACACCGGTCATCGTTGCGATTTCAGGTAGTCCGGTCGCGGCACCTGTCGCAAAGAGCGCGGATCTTTCGGGTGATAATCGCGTGAACTTGACTGACTTTTCACGACTGGTATCTTTCTGGAACAAACCAAATCCTCCGGCACAAGATGACTTGAACGGTGATGGTAAGATCAACTTGCGTGACCTTTCGATTCTGTTGTCTCATTGGACGGGATGAGATCGAATAAAAACGTGATCTGCTTGTGCTTCATTGCGATCCTCGTTCGGTGTACATCCGAGTACACCTCACTCCGGTTCTCACTTCAGCACTGCGCATCTCATCGTTTTTATTCAATCTCTATGAGGTAATATTTCTATGCAGAAACTGCTTGCACAAGGGGGATTGATGGGTATCATGTTCTTTTTACCATGGGCGGCGCACGCGGCGGTGCTTTCACTTATTCCGGATCGAACGGATGTGATGGTGCGTCAAACCGTGAGGGTGGCGATTGTTCTTGATACGGAAGGGGATGAAGTGAACGCCGTAGAAGTGAATATTCCTGTTCCTGATGGTACAGACGTGAAGACTGTTGAAAACGGAAATTCGGTCATTAGTTTGTGGGTTCAAAAACCGGAAGTCAAATGTCAGGTGTCAGGTGTCAGGTGTCAGGTGTCACTCATGGGTGGTATGCCCGGAGGTTTTCGCGGACAAGGAACACTTGCAACACTGGTACTTGATGTACAAAACGCCGCGTCAACGGAATTACAGATTGCTCCTGATGCGCAAGTTTTGCTCAATGATGGAAAAGGAACACCGGCAAAAGTGGGTTTTGAAGGAACTCGATTGGTTGCGACGACAGGAAAAGGACTTGAGGTCACCTCGGCGACCCATCCGATTGAAACTGCATGGTACGCACAACGAACCGTTGAGTTTTCATGGAAGAAACAACGAGATGCAGAATACGCCGTTCTTCTTGATGACGGACCACTCACGGTACCTGATGTTGTTTCAGATACGAGCAAGCTTCCGTTACGCATTGATAAAGTTCCTGATGGCGTACACTATTTCCACTTACGCGAAAAACAGAATGGTGTATGGGGAGATACAACCCATTTTCGCATTCAAATCGATGGTACAGCACCGGATGGTTTTACCATAAATCGGGAAGGCGATGATTTAGAGTGGAATGCGCTTGATAAAGGATCAGGTGTACAGCGCTATGTCGGCATATTTGCACCTCGTCCGTTTCAATCGTGGTTTGCGACTTCCGTAAAATCCCCCGAGCATATTTCAAAAATCGCTTCATGGTTCGGTGGCACTTACCGTATTCGTGCCATTGACGCCGCGGGGAATGTTGCCGAAGCACGGTATCAATTAACCGGAAGCGCCGGCGCGCCGATCGTGATTACGATAGTGTTGATTGGTGTACTTCTTGCGCTTGGAATACTTATATGGAAATTCCGTCAAAAATCTTTGCGCGCGTAATATCGATGTACGTAGTTCAGGTCTTTAGACCTGATACGTATCAAACCTAAAGGTTTGAGCTACGTCTAAACTTCATTGCCACAAACGGTAAAAACCGATCGTCTGTTTTCAATAAAAACTATAATAATATTTTCGCAGTTACGAAATCTATGAAAAAAACGTTTTCATTACTTACCTCATGGGGGTTCATTCTCTCACTCGCACTTCCGCTAGTCGGTAGAGCGGCAGGGGGAGCGACCATGAGTCTTTCTCCGTCAAATTTAACGGTGAAATCCGGTTCCGAGTTTACGGTTACCGTTGCTATCGGATCGGCGGACGTATTTAATTCTTCTGAAGCCACGTTGAGTTTTCCTGCGTCAAAATTGCAGGTTATTTCGCTTTCAAAATCAGGTTCGCTTTTTTCTGTGTGGGCCGAAGAACCAAGCTATTCGAACTCGAGCGGCACGATTCGGTTCGCTGGTGGACGAACATCGGCTTTTCATGGGACAGGCACCGCACTCACGGTTCGCTTTAAGGCGCTCGCATCAGGTGATGCACCGGTAACGCTTGCCGATGGATCCGTACTCGCAAGCGATGGACAAGGTACTGATATTTTGTCAAAGTTTAATGGCGGTTTGTATGCGGTCTCAAATAGCGCTGGATATATTTCTTTGACGGCAGGCGACCTTATTAAACTGCCGGATGATCATAATCCAAAAACCAATGTAGACAGCTCACTTTACTATTTTGCCGATGATGGTTTACGTTATGTGTTTCCGAACTCAAAAACCTATTTCACGTGGTATAGTGATTTCACCGGTGTGAAAGAAATCAGTGCAGCGCAATTAGGTACGATTGGTATCGGCGGAAACGTCACGTATCGTGGCGGTGTGCGCATGATTAAAATTGAGTCTGATCCCAAAGTGTATGTGGTTGATCGAGGCGGTGTGCGTCGCGCCATTGCTTCGGAAGCGGTAGCAGTTGCACTGTACGGCGCAACATGGAATAAAATGATTGATGATGTGCAGGACAGTTTCTTCTCAAATTACAGTCAGGGCAGTGATATGACGCCGGGAGTTGCATGGACGGCACAAATGACGACGACGAGCGATACGTCAATCAGCGCCGATAAGGCACTTGTGGCGCCGCTTGAGGTTGCCATCAATGCCGATGGTACGTTTACGCCAGCATCGTTAACGGTGGCGCGTGGACGCACGATTCGTTTTACCAACAACACGAGTGGTGTGGCACGCGCGGCATCGAATCCGCATCCTGCTCACACTGATTTGGCGGGGTTTGATTCTGCCGATCTTCCGGCCGGGTTGAATTACGTGTATCGTTTTACCAAAGAAGGAACCTTTGGATTCCATAATCATGCCGATTCGACAAAGACGGGCACCGTCACGGTAACACCGTAAATAGGGGGACTAACGCATTACTTAAATCATTGTTTAATTACTCGTAAGAAAATATATGGCAAACGGCAAACCACAAGCGCAAGAAGAAGTGCCCATTGGTTACTGCGTCAAATGTAAAGAAAAGCGACCAATGACGAGTTCTAAAGAAGTAACCATGCCCGGCAAAGGTGGCGCAACACGTCGCGCCATGACCGGTATCTGTGGAACCTGCGGCACCAAGATGTTCAAAATTTTGGGTAATAAGAAGTAGAGACCGAACTCAAAATGGTTTCAGTTAAAAAACACAGACCTTTCCGCAAGGGGGGTCTTTGTGTTATACTTTTTGTGTGTAGCTCAAGTCTTTAGACTTGATACCGTCTGTTTCAAACCTAAAGGTTTGAGCTACATAATTTCGTAGCTCAAGTCTTTAGACTTGATGCTGTCTGTTCGTTTCAAACCTAAAGGTTTGAGCTACATAATTTCGTAGCTCAAGTCTTTAGACTTGATGCTGTCTGTTCGTTTCAAACCTAAAGGTTTGAGCTACATAATTTCGTAGCTCAAGTCTTTAGACTTGATGCTGTCTGTTCGTTTCAAACCTAAAGGTTTGAGCTACATAATTTCGTAGCTCAAGTCTTTAGACTTGATGCTGTCTGTTCGTTTCAAACCTAAAGGTTTGAGCTACAAGTTCGCCATTGAGCATCAATTGATTGTTAGATGATATAGGACTTACGCATTCGGCCGATCTCGTGCGCCAAAATCTGCGATACTCGTTCACCGTACGTTGAGTACGCCTCACTCCGCTACCCGATTTTGACGCACATCTCCCTCTGCGCTCCGACTTCGAGGGACAAGTCATCCAAATGCGTAAGTCCTATGATAGTTAATAGATATGAGAATTGAACCCCATGCTAAAATCTAGGGGTCTAGAGGTCTAATAACTTTAATATTTATTTTATGTTTGACACTAAAAAAACAGTTACGATGAGTGCTCTTATAAGGGTTATGATGGTGACCGTGATTTTTTCGGGAGTAGTTGGCGGTGCGGCTGGGTATGGAAGCAGTACTCTTAAGACTGCTTTCGCGCCGCGCGTTTCGGAAAATGGTGTAGGAAATTCCTCTGCTACGCAAAATAATAATTCAAAGGAGGTGGTGAAGCAAAACAATCAAGGGTCATCCATACCAGTGGTAGGAGAAGAAGATGCGGTGGTTGCCGCCGTGCGCAAAACGTCGCCGGCAGTCGTGAGTGTGATTATCTCGCTCGACCAGCCGGTGCTTGAACAGTCAGTGCGTCAAATAAAACCATTCGGTGACAACTCACCTTTTGTTTTTAGTGTTCCGGAAGTGAAACAAAATGGTGTGAAGCGTCAAGTCGTGGGCGGCGGCACCGGGTTTTTTGTGAGCTCCGATGGATATGTTTTAACGAATCGTCATGTTGCCGCGCGCGCTGATGCTTTTTACAAAGTCGTTACCAATGACGGAAAAGAGTATGATGCTAAAGTGCTTGATCGCGATCCGGTAAACGATCTCGCGGTTTTGAAAGTCGAAGGAGGACCGTTTCCTGTGGTGACCCTCGGGGACTCGGATACGATTCAGATAGCCCAACGCGCCATTGCGATCGGGTACGCGCTCGGCGAATTTCGTAATACGGTTTCGGTGGGGGTGATTTCAGGTCTCGGGCGCAACATTCAGGCTTCGGGTGGTGGACAAGTTGAGGCTCTTGAAGGTTTGATACAAACTGATGCCGCTATCAATCCGGGGAACTCCGGCGGGCCACTCGTCAACAGCAAGGGTGAAGTGGTGGGTGTGAATGTGGCAACGTCAGAGGGCGCGCAAAATATCGGATTTGCCATTCCCATAAACGCGGCAAAGCCGGTTATTGTAAGTGTTAAAAAATCAGGCCGCATCATACGGCCTCAATTAGGAGTGCGCAACACACCGATTACGCCCGAGATTGCCGAAAAGAATGGACTTAAGGTCGCGTATGGTGCGCTCATCATAGCCGGTGCTAATTCGACCGAAGGTGCCGTAGTACCCGGAAGTCCTGCCGAAAAAGCGGGGCTGAAGTCAGGTGATGTCATACTTGAAATTGACGGCGTACATATTGATCAAAATCATTCGCTTGCATCACTTATCACGAAACACAACGTGGGCGACACGGTGCGTTTGAAATATTTGCGTGATGGAAAAGAAACGGTTGTCAATGTGGTGCTTGAAGAGTGGAAGCGGTAATCGCTCACCGTTCACGAGAGATACGTCTAAGAAGACCGTCCAAGCGCCCTTGTATTAAAGAAGATACTCTCGGGGTCCTGCCACTGTTCGTATTCGAGACCTGCGGGCACACACTCTCTTGCGGAGGATAGCGACGCAATAAATGTTCTG
>Ga0209515_10000788_pt1 | contig 55379 bp, 45 predicted proteins | sample Subgroupgradi54m_FD_187454 | JGI IMG/M metagenome (GOLD analysis project Ga0209515, IMG submission 187454) | Subsurface groundwater microbial communities from S. Glens Falls, New York, USA - GMW60B uncontaminated upgradient, 5.4 m (SPAdes)... ... | reverse complement strand
CCCCCCCCGCCGCGATTACCGCCGCCACCGGACAGCTCACGCGCCTCGGCCTGCTGGTGACGCGTGGGCACGCGCTGGAGACGCTCGCCCACGCCACCCATTTCATTTTCGACAAGACCGGCACGCTCACGCGCGGCCGGCTGCGGCTGCTGGAAACCCGGGCCCTTTCTCAACTGACCGGCGCGGAATGTCTGCGCCGCGCGGGCGCCCTCGAACACCACTCCGAGCATCCGATCGCGCGCGCGCTGATCGAGGCGGCCGGACCGGCCGTGGGCACGGCCACGGAAGCGATCAACACCCCCGGCGCCGGCCTACGCGGCGTGATCGATGGCCGGATTCTCTTTCTTGGCACTCCGGCTTACGTCGAGGAACAGACCGGCCGCGCCGCGAACCCGGGCATGCTGCAGGAACTCCGGCGGCGCGGCGATACCGTGGTGCTGCTCGCCGGGCGCGAGGCCCTGCACGCCGCCTTTGTGCTCACTGACGAGCTGCGGCCCGGCGCGCGTGAGCTGATCGATGAGCTCAAGCGCCAGGGCAAGTCGGTCATGCTGCTCACCGGCGATCATGAAATGGCCGCACGGCGCGTGGCCGACAGCCTAGGCATCGATGACCTGGCCTGGGATCTGCGGCCCAGCGACAAGCTTGAGCGGGTCACGGCCATGCAACAACAGGGCGCCGTGGTCGCCATGGTCGGTGACGGCGTGAACGACGCGCCGGTATTGGCGGCGGCCCAGGTCTCGATCGCCATGGGCGGCGGCACGGCGGTGGCGGCCGCGAGTGCCGACATGATTCTGCTATCGCAGAAATTACCGCACCTGGCAGACGGCCTGAGCGTGGCGCGCCGCACGCTCGCCATCATCCGCCAGAATCTGGTCTGGGCGGTGGTTTACAACCTGCTGGCCATTCCCGCCGCCGCGGCCGGCTATGTCACGCCGTGGATGGCGGCGCTCGGAATGTCGGCCAGCTCGCTGCTAGTGGTGGCCAATGCCCTGCGACTCACCCGTCAATCTCCCCGTGAGTTGACGGTGCCCGTGGCGGCGGTTCCGGGTTAGCCCCATGGAGATTCTTTATCTTCTGGTGCCGCTGGCCGTGGTCCTGGCCGGGGTGATCGTCTGGGCGTTTCTGTGGTCGATCCGCTCCGGGCAGTTCGACGACCTGGAAGGACCGGCACACCGGATACTGATGGACGAGGACGAACCGCCCCGCCACAAGCCGGGCCCTCCACCCGGACCGAAAAAGCCGCCACGCCGCCGCGGAAGGAACGGCCGCGGCGCGCGCTGAGCCGGTAGAGGTTTCCGGCGCGCTGGAATAAACTTAGGTCGCCCTGCAGCCGAGAAGATCAAGAGCAAAGACAAACAAAACTTAATCAAATGACACGACGAGCAGGTCGACAATAACGCGCACCACCCGTGACCCCACCCTCAAGGAGAGACCATGCGCAAGATCATGCTGCTTAACGCCAAAGGCGGCTGCGGGAAGAGCACGCTCGCGACCAATCTCGCGAGTTATTACGCCGCGCAGGGGAAATCGGTGGTGATCGCGGACTTCGACCGGCAGGGATCGAGCCTGGAATGGCTCGAGGCGCGTCCGCAGGACCGTCCGCCGATTCGCGGCATCGCCGCGTGGCGCGAGCCCCTGCGCGTGCCGCGTTCCACGGATTACGTCATCATGGATGTACCGGCGGGAGCCCACGGCGCGGACCTGACGGCGCTGGTGCGGCGCGCGCAGACCGTGATCGTCCCGGTACTGCCGTCACCGACCGACATCCGCGCCGCGGCGCATTTCATACACGAGGCATTGCTGGTCGGGAAAATCGTGCGGGATGAAACGCGTCTGGCGGTGGTCGCGAACCGCGTGCGCGAAAATACCTCGATCCAGAACACCATGGAAAGCGTGCTGAATCGCATGAGCATTTCCTACAGCACGCTCAACACCCAGATCTATCACAACCTCGAGCGGTTTCTCTCGCGGCTGCGGATTCCTTTTATCGCCACCCTGCGCGAGAGCCAGAACTATCTGGTGGCGGATGCGCGCGGGCTGGGAATCTTCGACCTCAACCGCTCGCAGGTCGAGCGCGATACCGAGCAGTGGGAACCGCTGCTCAAATGGCTGGAAAGCAAACGCAGCATTCCTGAACCGGTGAATTAAGCTGCTGGCGCCCGACAGCCGGCGCGAGACACCCACGTGGCGGGAAAACTGTTACCGTCGTCCCTTCCCAATCGCTGAGCACAACTCAGCGCCGCGCGCTCCCTGCTCGCGCTCGCGCGGCACGCTGACCGGCTTACACCGGATTATTGAGATTCGTGGTGAAATCTTCTCCCGGATGCTCGGTCTGGATTTCCAGGTACGCTTTCTTGTTGTCCTCGCTCTCAAAATAAATTTTGAGAGCGTTTTCCCCTTTGCCCTCGATGATGAACGGGCGTCCTTCGGGATTTTTAACGTCGGCCCCGGAGATGGGATCGGTTGTCGAAATACGCATCGCATGCTCCTTTACTTGAAAATAAAAAATCACGCAGCTACATCATTATCGGCAGCTATACACCTACTCTCGTCGCCAATATCTGTCAATGACATCACTCAGAATCTGGACAGGCTTTGATTAACAGATTGTTCTGCCGGGAGATATTTCTCGTTCCAATCCGGGCGGCGAGATACGCGCCATGTCTTGGGGCTATACAGAGAAACGGCAAGGATGGCATGATGCACGGCATCGCGGACACCGGCGAGGGACCGATCGGGTGAACCTGTTCTCCTTCACAAATCTGTCGCTGCGAACCCGTCTTCTGGTCACCATGGGCGTCGTTTTTATCCCCCTTGTCGTGGTGGCGATCGGTTCGGGTGTTTTTCTGCAACACGCGGCCGAGCAGTTCAACCGGCTGACGGAACAACCCGTCTACAAACTCCAGACAACCTCGCGGCTGCAAAACCAGATCCGCAAGGCATATTCCCTGGTCAAGGATTATACCGGCACGCCAAGCTATGCCCTGCGAAGCCAGTTTAAATCCGAAGCAAAGACCGTGGAAGAAATCTTTGTCGATATCATGGCAAAGCCGTTTCTCGATCCTCCTGAATACGCCTTGCTGGCACGCGCCCGGCGAGAGTGGCAAGACAGCATCGTGCTTGCCAACCTCATCTTTAACGCGGGCGCTTCCAAGACGACACTGATGCAGCTTGATCAAGGTGAGAACCAGGTCATGTTTTCCCTGGATCAGATGTATGCGGATTACTACGGCGAAATCAGCGCGCAGCGCGCACAGATTAATGATGCTGAAAGCCGTTTTCTGCTGATCATCGCCACGGCCATCGGTTTCGGTCTGGTCAGCGCCGTGGCGGGGGCCATGTGGCTCGCGCGTTCGGTGCTGGTGCCGCTGCGCGAATTCGAAAAAGGCATGACGCACTTCGCGAACGACAATCTTACCTACCGGCTGGACATGAATCACAACGATGAAATCGGGCGGCTGGCGCGCGACTTCAACACCATGGCCGAGAGCCTGATGGAGCACAAGAACCGGCTGGAGGAATTGTCCAGCCGCGACGGGCTGACCGGTCTTTACAACCGCCGGGAATTCGAAGCCCGGTTGCGCGAAGAGACGCAGCGGGCGCGGCGTTATGACAAGCCCTTGTCCGTGATGCTTCTGGACATCGACCACTTCAAGAACGTCAACGATCGCTATGGACATCAGGCCGGCGATGAAACGCTGATCGCCGTCGCGGACCTGATCCGTCTGAGCGCCCGCCCCATGGACGCGGTGTGCCGCTACGGCGGCGAGGAACTGGCCGTGATCCTGCCCGAGACGGATGCCAGCGGCGCCGGCATCGTGGCCGAGCGCATCCGCGCCAGCGTCGCGGAGTCACTCACCACTACCCCTCAGGGAGACGAAATCCAGGTCACGGTCAGTATAGGGTTCGCCACCTTTCCCCGGGACGGTGATACCGGTTCCGGACTCGTCAAGGCCGCCGACGACGCGCTGTATGCCGCCAAACAGGAGGGTCGCAATCTCGTGCGCAGTCATTAGCCATTGACGCCACTCGAACAAAAAAGCCCGCAGCGGCGGGCTTTTTTGTTTACGGAATAATCGCTCGACTTGTGGCCGCTAAGGAAGCTCTGATTAAGTTTCCCGTTCGCCCTGAGCCTGTCGAAGGGTGAACGGGAAATGCGGTAAATGGCAGGTGATTTGTCCGTCCGTGGTTCGACAGGCTCACCACGAACGGACTAAATCAGGCCTTCCTTAATTTTCCTGCCCGCCACGCAGCAGACGCAGGCGTTGTTCTGCCGCGGTAATCTCGTCGCTGGAAAGTGCGTGCTTCACGCGGTTGAGTGCCTCGCGCGCCGGTTGGTTGCCGGAACTGACCGCCACGCTGTACCAGACATAGGCACCAATCATATTGAGCGTAACGCCGCGACCGTTCTCGTACATCCGCGCCAGCGTGAGCTGCGCATTGCTGTCGCCGCTGAGTGCCGCGCGCCGGGTCCAGTAAAACGCCTTGCGCTCGTCGCGCGCGCGTTCCGGTCCATCGAGATACAGTCGGCCGACGCGCTCCTGCGCCGCCGCATCGCCCTGCTTCGCGGCCTGGAACAACTTGACCAATTCCTCCGGGACCTGATGCTGGTCTTGAAAATCCGTGGACACCGACTCCGTCTGAACCGGCGCCGCCGGTTGTGGCGAGGAGCTTGCCTGCTTCACGGTCATGTGCACCACCACAACTGCCAACAGGGCGACGGCCGAAATCGCCGCCAGCTTTCGCCAGCGTGGGGTACGTTCTCGGGATGACTCGCTCGGCGGCGTCAGCGCGCGTTGCAGTTCGGCGGCGCTGGCGAAGCGCCGTGACGGTTCCTTCTCCAGGCAACGCATCACGATCGCTTCAAGATGGGGAGGCGTCGCCGACAGCAACTGGCGCGGCGGCACCGGACGTTCCTTGATCTGCTTGAGCGCAACTTCCACCGGCGTGGCGCCGGCGAACGCGCGGCGGCCAGTCAGGCATTCGTACAGAATGAGTCCCAACGCGTAGAGGTCGGTGCGCTGATCGACGCTCTTCCCCTGCGACTGCTCCGGCGCCATGTAACCGGGCGTGCCGATGACAGTCTGCGCGGTCGTGGTGTTGCCCCCCAGGGCGCGGGCGATGCCGAAGTCCATGAGCTTCACCATGCCGTCGCGCGCGAGAATCACGTTTTCGGGTTTCAGGTCGCGGTGCACCACGCCCTGCGCGTGCGCCTCGCCGAGACCGGACGCGATCTGGCGCGCGAGATCGATGACACGTTCCGGCGACAGCTTGCCGGCGCGCTTGAGATAGGCGCGCAGGCTTTCGCCATCCACGTATTCCATGGTGATGTACACCAGATCGTCAACGCGATTGAAATCGTAGATGCGGCAGACATTCTTGTGGGTGATCCGGCGCGCCAGCCGGATTTCGTCCTTGAACCGCTCCATCATCGCCGGGTCGCGGGCGATCTCCGGACGCAGCAGCTTGAGCGCCAGGATTTCATTGGTCTCCCGGTCACGCACACGGTAAACCAGCCCCATGCCGCCCTCGCCCAGCGAGTCCAGCACTTCGTGGCGTGTCGCGAGGATGGCGGCCACGTCCGGAGCGGGGCCGGCCGCGGCTGACCCTGGCGATGCCAGAACCTGGGTTTTGAGATCGTGAGATTCCATTTCAGAAAATACCAAGGGCGCGGAGGGCGCCGTCACACATTTTCAAAGTATAGGCAAAGCCTCGGGGTTTGCCGTCTCGGGTAATGGTAATGCGGGGTGGCCAGGTGCCGCAGTGAGCCACTAGGCAATAAAAAAGCCCGCTTTCGCGGGCTTTTAGATACGAAATGTCGATGATTTTTTACTTCTTTGCGGGTTTGGCCGCGATCTCCTCGAGCTGGGTGGCGCGCACGATGTTACCGTCGAGAGCCGCTTCCTTGGCAGTCGCCCCGTAGGCCACCGCCATGAGCTGGGAGTAGTACACCACCGGGATCTTGAACTTGGTGCCGTACTTTTTGTTGATCTGGCCCTGATACACCTCGACGTTCATCTGGCACACCGGGCACGGCGTGACAATCATGTCGGCGCCGTGGTCGTAGGCCGACTCGATGATCTTCTTGATCTGCACCTGGCTCTTCTCGGGCTCGGAAAATGCCAAGGCGCCGCCGCAGCACGTGACCTTCTCCTCGTACTTCTCGAGCGGCGTGCCGCCCACGGTCTCGACCAGCTTGTCCAGATACTTCGGGTTCTCGAACGACTCGCCCAGCACGCCGAACGGGCGGTTGGTCTGACAGCCGACGTAACCGGCGATCTTGATGCCGTCGAGCGGCTTCACGACCGGCTTACCCAATTCCTCGTAGCCCAAGTCTTCGATCAGCACTTCGACCATGTGGCGGATCTTCTGCTTGCCCTCGTACTCCAGGCCGACCTCGGCAAGAATGCTCTTGATGTCCCCCAGCAGCTCGCCGGAATGCGAGATGCGCTCCTGCGATTCCTTCGCGCCCAGCCAGCAGGCGGCGCACGTCGCGACGATATCCTGACCACCGTTATGCTTTTCGGACAAGGCCTCGTTGCGCGCGTTCATCACGTGACGCGGCAGCTCGCCGCCCTCGGCGTAACCGATGGACGCGCCGCAGCAGTTCCAGTCGGGGATTTCGTTCAGCTTGATATCCAGCGTCTTGCACATGGACTCGACCGAGGTCATGTAGTTCGAGGCCGAGGCCTTGCGCTCGGAGGAACAACCCGGATAAAACGAATATTCTTTTCTCGCCATATCTACTCCTTACACCGCAAAACCTTTGCGCTTGTCTTCGATCTCTTTGGCTTTCTTGATCATCTTGCGGATGTCGCCGGCACCCTTGCACTTCCCGGCGGTGAAATAGCCGAAGGGGTCCAAGCGGCCGGTCTTGAGCATACCCAGACCGACCGGCAGCATCTCCAGGCCTTTCTTGATGCCGGAGGCGAAACCATCCATGAAGTACAGCCCGACGGACAGTTTGAGTTCATTCACCCGCCCGCCACTGGTGATGCTCTGCCAGAACAGCTTGGCGAAGCGCCGTGTCGGATTCATCTTGGGTGCAATACCGATCCGGTGCGCGTAGTTCGCCAGGCCGTGCATGATGTGGGTGATCGGGAGCTCGCGCGGGCAGCGCACGACGCAGTTGTAACACGAGGTGCACATCCACATGGACTCGCTTCTCAGCACCTCGTCGCGCTTGCCGGCGCGGATCATCATGAAGATTTCCTGCGGCGGGTGTTCCCAGGCGGTCCCGAGCGGGCAGGATCCCGAGCACACGCCGCATTGCATGCACATCTTGACCCAGTTGCCCTCTTCGACGTTCGCCTCGACCTCCTTGAGGAAGTCGTTGCGGTACTTCTCCACCATCACCTTGTTGAGATCGGTCATAAAGGTAGCCCTACTCGCTTCGTTCGTTCGTCTTGACGCATGATATGGCTCCTAAAACTTCAAGGGAGACATGCCGATCTTCTGGATCGTCTCGGCCATCTCGTTGATGAGGGCGGGGGCGCGCTGAATGTCGGTGATCGCCACCTCGTAGGTCTTCACGCGCTCGACCTCGAGCGAAAGCTGTTTCAGCGTGTCGTCGATCTTGCTCATGCGGGTGTGGGCGATCTCCGAACCCTTCACGAAGTGGCACTGGTAGTTCTCGCCCTTCTGGCAACCCATGAGGATCACGCCGTCGTAGCCGCTGTTAAGCGCATCAGTGACCCAAATGGTATTGACTGAACCAAGGCAGCGCACCGGAATCACGCGCGTGAAGGCGCTGTACTGGAAGCGGTTCATGGCCGCCATGTCGAGCGCCGGATAGGCGTCGTTCTCGCAGGCCAGCACCAGGATACGCGGCTTCTCGGAGAACTGGTCGGGCATGTCCACGCCCTTGATCTGCGAACCCACCGTATCCACCGAGTAGTTCTCGAACGAGATCACGCGCACCGGGCAGGCGCCCATGCAGGTGCCGCAACGGCGGCAGCGGGATTCGTTGAACACCGGGTAACGCGCTTCGTCCTCGTCGATGGCGCCGAACGGGCACTCCACGGTACAACGCTTGCACTGGGTGCAGCCTTCCTTGCGAAACTCGGGGAACGACAAATCGCCCGAGCGCGGATGCGCGGCGCGGCCGAGGCCGGCGTTTTCCACCGCCTGGATCGCCTTGAGCGCAGCGCCGGTCGCGTCCTCGATCGCCTGCGCGATGTCCATCGGACGGCGCACCGGACCGCAGGAGTAGATGCCGGTACGGCGCGTTTCGTACGGAAAACAGATGAAGTGCGAATCGTTGAAGCCGTACTTGAGGTGCGGCAGGTCCGGCCCCTGACGATACGTCAGGTTAAGAATGGAAATTCCCTTGGTTTTTTCCTTGTGCTCGGCAACCGCTTCACCAGCATCCTTGGCTGCCTTGTCATCGTCACGCTGCGCGGCCTCGGCCAGCAACTGCGCCTCCATGTCGATGCCGGAATTGGCCACCTGGCCGGTGGCGAGCACCACGAGGTCGGCCTTGGCAATCGCGTCTTCGTTCAGGATCTTGTCCTGGAACTTGACCTGCAACTCGGAACCGGGGACGACTTCGCTCGCCACGCCCTTGGTAAAGATCACGCCCTTCTTCTGCGCGCTGCGGTAAAAATCCTCGCCGTTGCCCGGCGTGCGCAGGTCGGTGTACATGACCACCGTGTCGATGTCCTTGTTCTGGTCCTTGAAGTACATCGCCTGCTTGATCGAGGTGTTGCAGCAGTGACCGGAACAGTACGGCAGTTCGCCTTCCTTGTCGGAACGCTGGCCGGCGCACTGGATGAATACCACGCTCTTCACTTCCTTGCCGTCGGATGGCCGTTTGATCGCGCCGCCCTTGGCAGCCTTCGCCAGCGCTTCCAAGCCAAGTTGATCTACCACGTCTTTGCTCTTGCCCGCGCCCAGGTACGGCAATTTGTTCATGTCGTACGGCGTGAAGCCCGAGGCCATGATGATGCCGCCGACGTTTTCGGTGGCGGTGCTGCCGGACTCGGTGGAGATGTCGACGCTGAACTGTCCGGGCGAGCCGCTGGTCTTGCTGAGGGTCGAATTCAGGAACACCTTGATGTGCTTGTCCGATTCGATCTGCTTGATGAGGTCGGCGATGCCGGTGTCGACCGGCTCGGCGTAGGGCTCGCGGTTCGGCACGCGCTTGTGCAGTTTTGCCGCCCAACCGCCGAGGCTGCCGGTCTTCTCCACCAGCAGCACGTCGTAACCGGTCTTCGCGGACTCGATCGCCGCGGTCATGCCGGAGATGCCGCCGCCGACCACCAAAATGCGCTTGTTGTGGCCGAGGCTGGGATTGGTCCGCGGTATCAGCATCTTGATCGATTCGGCGCAGCCCATGCGCACGTAATCCGCGGCCATTTCCTGCACGATCTCTTTCTTGTCTGCGTCCGCCGGAGTGGCCCAGATCACACCCTCACGCAGGTTGGCGCGCGAGATCGCGACATTTTCAAAATTGAAGGTCTCGGCCTTGGCGCGGCGCGAGCAGGCGGCGATTACCACGTGGTTCACACCGTCGTTGGCGATGTCGTTTTTGATCATCTCCACGCCACTGGCGTTACACAGAAATTCATGTTCGCGCACGACCTGCGCTTTACCCTCTTTCTGAGCGATCATCGCGAGCTGCGCGGTGTCGAGACGCTCGCCGATGCCGCAGCCCTTGCAAATATATGCGCCAACTTTCATGTCCGCCATGGGAATTAAGCCTCCGCCCTGGATACGCGGTTAATCACTTGAATCGCCCGCAGCGCACCGGCCGTGGCGCTTTGCACCGAGCGATTGACATCGAGCGCGTTGGACGCGCAACCGGCGCCGAACACCGCTTCGGTGGTTGCATTGATATCGATAAAGCCGCTCACGTCCGCGGCCACGCCCTTCATGATCTTGCTGGCGTCCACGCTCGGCTCCATGCCGATCGCGAGCACCACGAGGTCATGCTTGTTGTCGTAGCGGTGATAGCCTTCGGTGTCCACGCCGTGCAGGATGGGGTCGCCCGACGCCTTGTCCTCGGTGATGTTCGCCACCTTGGACTTGATGAACTTCACCTTGGGATCGGCCTGAACCTTCTTGTAGAAGTCCTCGAGGCGGTCGATGGCGCGGATGTCGATGTAGTAGATCGACACATTGGCGTCGTCGCCGAACTTCTCGCGCACGTAGGTGGTTTGCTTGAGCGAGGCCATGCAGCAGATGCGCGAACAGTGTTTCAAATGATTGCGGTCGCGCGAACCAGCGCACTGGATGAAGGCGACGTTCTTCGCCTCCTTGCCGTCGGAAGGCCGCACCAGCTTGCCAGCGGTCGGACCGAACGGGTCGAGCATGCGCTCGAACTCGACGCTGGTGATCACGTTGGCATAACGATCGTAGCCGTAGGGCTGGATCTTGTTCGCATCGTACGGCTTCCAGCCGGTGGCCCAGACCACGGCGCCGACTTTGAGCTTGACTGTCTCTTCCTTCATGCCGAGATCGACGGCGTTGTACTTGCACGCGCTCTTCGCCTTGTCGGCGTCCGGCGTGCCGATGATCGAGGGGTCGATCACGTAGCGCTGCGGATAGGCCATGGAAAACGGCAGGTACGCCGCCTTGATTTTGTCCATGTTGTAATTGAACGGATTCGGAATCTCCGCGCTCACCGCCGTGGCGCATTCGCCGCAGGCGGTACAATTATCGTTCACGTAACGCGGTGATATTTTGATGCTGGCGGTATAGTCACCGGGCTTGCCAGTAATCACGCTTACCTCGGCCAGCGTCAGCACACGGATGCGCTTGTTCGCCTTGAGGCGCTTGAGGTTGATCTCCAGGCCGCACGTGGGATGGCACAGCTTGGGAAAATATTTATAGAGCTGGCTCACCCGGCCGCCGAGGCTCGGGGTTTTTTCGACCAGTACTACGTCCTTGCCACATTCAGCGGCTTCGAGGGCCGCGGTCATGCCGCTGATACCCCCGCCGACCACCAATATAGTCTCGTTCGTCGCGACTACATCCGTCATTGACATGCCTCCACCGCGGAATTGTTCAGAAAATACACCGCCTGAATTACGGGACGGCAACAATACCCCGCAATCGAACGGGGTGCCATAAGCCAAGCAGTATATCTGGATTGAAATTTCGTATGCGCGGATAGAACGCTTATATATAAAGCGGGAATCCGCATACGAAACGGGCGCACTATCCGCAGCATTTTCGGCATGCCCGCCGTGAGCGTCAATATCTTTCTTGTGCCGGCAAGCTAATTTGGCATACTGGGTCAGTCAACGATTAACGGATATCCATGCCACCCATGTCAGTATCAAAAAATTCCGCCCCCGCTCGTGCTACCAAGGCCGAGGAATACCTCATAAAAGATGAGCCTTACTACGAGCCGGTCGGCGACGAGGTGGCCGTGTTCGAGGCGGCGTTCCGGCAGAAACTGCCGGTGCTGCTGAAGGGTCCCACCGGCTGCGGCAAGACGCGCTTCATGCAGCACATGGCCTGGCGCCTGAAGCGCCCGCTCATCACCGTGTCATGCCACGACGATCTCACCGCTACCGACCTGGTCGGCCGCTATCTCATCACCGCCAACGAAACCGTGTGGGTGGACGGACCGATGGCGCGCGCCGTGCGCATCGGGGCCATTCTCTATCTCGACGAGATAGTCGAGGCGCGCAAGGACACCACCGTGGTCATCCATCCGCTCGCCGACGACCGGCGCGTGCTGCCGGTCGAGAAAACCGGCGAGCTGCTGACCGCCGGCCCCGAGTTCTGTCTCACCATTTCCTACAATCCCGGCTACCAGAGCGTGCTCAAGGACCTGAAGCAGAGCACGCGCCAGCGCTTCGTCGCCGTCGAATTCAACTACCCGGCGGCGGCACTCGAGAAGAAAATCGTGCGGCGCGAAACCGGGGTCGATGAGCCCATGGCCGATCGGCTCGTCAGATTCGCCGCCATGACGCGCAACCTGAAGGGCAGCGGTCTCGATGAAGGCGCGAGCACGCGGCTGCTGGTGCACGCGGGCAAATTGATGAGTGCGGGCATCGCCCCGCGTGCCGCCTGCCGCACCGCGATCGCCGAGGCGCTCACCGACGATCCCGAAATGATCTCCGCGGTCAACGAACTCAGCGCTTCTTTGTTTTAATTTTGATTCGCCCGGCAAAGGGATTAGCCGGCGAACAATACAAGCGAGCAATAACGATCAACCGATCTTTCCAGGTCGGAGGGTTTTTATTGCCATGGAAAATTGTCGGGGCTTGACTCAATTCTCATCCAATGTGACGCTGTAACCGGCGGCAGAAAAATCAACACCAATCGCCGCAAAATAACTTTCACCATTCACATAGGAGACTAGCAATGAAGGCAATTCGGATCGCCGCGGCCGTCATCGGTTTGGGTGGCGCCATTCTTTCTTATCCCGCATCCAGTACGATGCATAACGTGGCTTCAGATGCTGCGATTGTTTATCTGCGCACCAGCTGTATCGAAGGCGCTTCACCGCAAGTTACTCTGAGCAACTGCTTTGATGGTTCAAATGGAGTTTCTGATTTGACTGCGTGGATATCTGGAACGAGACAACCTACTGCATCGAACACACTCCTGGTAGAAGTCGGACCCGGATCTTATGCGCCCATCGTATGCGGCAACTGGGGATACACGACCTTCCGGGGCGCCGGCAAAGCGAATACAGTTTTTATCTCAACGGGTTCCTCCGGAGCGCTCTCTGCCTCCAACAGTTGCACAGAATTGGAATTCCAGCACCTGACCTTGAAGTCATCGGGTTTTTTATCGAGGGGAGTTGGATGGAATACCAATGGCAACTCACGCTGGCTGGATGTCGACGTGATTGGCCAGATGTATGGCTGGTATGACACCGTGGGGGGCGGCAAACATTACTGGTATTCGAGCAGAATCATTGCCACTGGTCTTCCTGGAGCGTTTTCCAAGGCATACAAAACGGTCGCAGAAAACTGGTTCTTTGGAAGCGAGCTTCATGCCCAGGCCTCCGATCAGATAGTGGATGTGATTGCATTGGAGCAGGGTGGCGCGGCTGAGACGCATTTTTATGGATCGGTTGTGCGCGTAGACGCCAGTGCGAGTGCGGACAATATGGTCGCTCTTGGCGTAACGGGCAGCGGATCAGTTCACGTCCATGGAACCGGAATCGATATTATCAGCACGGCGACTGGCAATAGCGTTACGGCGATAAGCGCTTCGAGCGGCACGATGGTTCATGCGAATGGTGCCGCCTATAATCTAAGCGCGCCGGGAGGAACAATTACACGCATTGCGAACAACGGCGGCCATGTTCACGCACCCTATCTTTGGGAAGAACACCCCAACCCGCCGAACGTCACCTCTGTAGATGGCGCCGATATAGCGGTAGTGACTACATCAGGCGGCACGCCGAAATTCGTCGTCTATAGCACCACGTGTCCCAGCAAGTGGTATGACGTGGGCGCGAACGCTTGCCGCCCCTGACCCTCGCTTATATATAAACGCCTAACCTTCCACACCCTTCCCGCTTAGTCGGGAAGGGTGTTTTTTATACAGAAAATTTCCCTGGCGTCCAGCTTCCTGGCAGTAAACAATAATATTCATGTCCGACAATCCATTGACCGCCGCCGAACTCGAAGTAAAACTCGACGAGTCGCTCGACCCGGTTCTGTCCTCGCGCCGCACCGCGGTGGCGCTCGCCAAGGCGCTGGCTGAATTGGAACGCGCGCAACAGGATTTCGTGCTGCGCTGGGTGGACATCATCACCAAGACCAATTCCGAGATGGCGTATCAGTTCGCGGCGCGCGTGCCCGAAGCCTTTCGCCTCATGTCCGCGCCGACGATCGAAGCGTGGATCATCCACGCCATGGACGTGTACGACAACCAGGGGTTGTATCCGGGCTGCGCCGCCTTCGGCCAGGTACAGTACTTCGCCGCGGCGGCGGCGGAAACGGATCGCAGCGTGGCGCTGGATGAAATCCACCACGTGCTGGAACTATTCATCCAGGGGCTGGCCGGACGGCCGCTCAAGATCGAGGCCGCCGCGGAAACCGGCACCGACACGGCCACGTTGTTCCTGCCCGAGCGCCTCAGCGGCTTCGCCGGACGTCAGGACAATTTCCGTCTCTACAAGATCATGGCGGCCTACCTGTGGGCCCAGACCTGGTACGGGACGTTTCGCGCGCCGGACAATGAAGCGCCGCTGGCCGAGTGGCTCGCGAGTTTCGACGCTCCGGACACGGCGGCGCGCCGGTTTCACGCGCTCGAGACCACGCGCCTCAACGCCTGTCTGGCGCGCGAGCTTCCCGGGCTGTACCGAGACATGCGGGAAATCCAGCGGCTCGCCGGCGACGTGCATTACCCTGCCTCCTGGGACGCGGCGATCGCGCGGCTGCAAGAACCCGACGCCACGGTCGCGGAGTCGCGCGTTTGGCTGACACGGCTTCCCGGCACGGAAGTCCCGCCGTCATTCTGCTATCAAGGCCTGTTGCTGGCGGAGCGCGCCCGGCAGGTCATGCAAGAACGCATCGCGCGGGAAAAGGAACAATTCCGCCAGGCACTGAGCCAGGCCGGCAACGAGGCCGCCCACAAACGTGACGGGGCGGAGACCGCCACGACACCGGATTCGCGGCGCTACCGCGTCGAGACGATTCCCGATCCGGATCACCCGGGACAATTCATATTCGCGCTCAGCATCGACGGCCAGCCGATCCAACCGCCGGCCGACGTGCGCGGCCTGATGGGTTCCATCGTCCAGGACCTCGGGCATATTCCGGAAGACTATCTGGTGGCGGCGGGCGCCGGCGGCTACCGCCAGGCCACGGAGGAAAAACGTCCGGAGGACGTGTGGAAAGGCACCTATCACGAGGAAGGCGCGTTTCTCTACAACGAGTGGGATCACCGGCGCAATCATTATCGCAAACACTGGTGCGTGCTGCGCGAGCTCGACGTGCACCCGGACAGCGATCCATTCGTGGCGCGCACACTGCGCAAGTACCACGGCGTATTGCCGGCGCTGCGCAGGACCTTCGAGGCGCTGCGTGGGGAAAACAAGCTGCTCAAGAAACAGATGAACGGGGATGACATCGATTTCGACGCACTCGTCGAGGCGCGGGCCGACATGCAAAGCGGCATGGAACTCTCCGAGCGGCTGTTCACCAAGCTGCACAAGTTCGAACGCGACATCGCGGTGATGTTCATGGTCGACATGAGCGGCTCGACCAAGGGCTGGATCAACGACGCCGAACGCGAGGCGCTGGTGCTGCTGTGCGAAGCGCTGGAAATTCTCGGCGACCGTTACGCGATCTACGGCTTCTCCGGCATGACACGCAAGCGCTGCGAGTTGTATCGCATCAAACGCTTCGATGAAATATACAGTGAAGAGGTGCGCCGACGCATCGCCGGCATCCGGCCGCAGGACTACACGCGCATGGGCGTGACCATCCGCCACTTGACCAAACTTCTGAACGACGTAGAGGCGCGCACCAAGCTGCTGATCACGCTCTCAGACGGCAAGCCCGACGACTACGACGGCTATCGCGGCGAGTACGGTATCGAGGACACGCGCATGAGCCTGATCGAAGCCAAGCGCGCCGGCATCCATCCGTTCTGCATCACCATCGATGAGGCCGCGCGCGACTACCTGCCGCACATGTATGGCGCGGTGAACTGGGTGCTGGTGGACGAGGTGCGCAAACTGCCCCTGAAAGTCTCGGATATCTACCGGCGTTTGACGCTGTAGACCCCCACTTTCTGGAACATGTTAGGATGGCATCATCCCGCTTGCGTTCAGGCCCGCCTACACCGAAATAAAAGGGTTGATTATTGCGGCGGCATGAAACCATATTGAACCGTTTCGAAGGAAATTCTGGCACGTGGCCTCGGGTTTTATCACGTTAAGCCGCCGCAATAATCGGAGCTCTTATGATTTTCCGTTATTGACCCGGCACGACCCTCTCATCGCGAACGACATGCAGCCACGGCGGGGCGTGCCTGCGTTCAAAACAATTGTGCCGGGTCAATAACCGTCCTGCTCAGCGGGCACTACCGACATGTTTAAACTGGACAAAAAAACAGTCCTCCTGCTTCTGCTGCTGGGAGTGATCATCGCCGGCATAACTTATGCCTTGTTCGCCACCGGCATGATCGACTTGCTGACGAGCAAAAACCGTTTGCTGCAATTCATCAAGGAGAACCGTACCCACGCTGCGACGATATTTATCGGCCTTCAGATCGTGCAGGTGGTGGCCGCGCCGGTACCCGGCGAGGTAACCGGCTTTGTGGGCGGCATTCTGTTCGGGCCGGTGTGGGGCGTGGTTTACTCCACCATCGGGCTGACCATCGGCTCGTGGATCGCGTTCATGCTGGCGCGGCTGCTGGGCCGGCCGGTGGTTGAGCGTCTCGTGAGCGCCGAAACAATTCAGCGATACGACTACGTGATGCAGCACAAGGGGTTGTTGCTGGCGTTTCTGATGTTTCTCATCCCCGGCTTTCCCAAGGATATTCTTTGCTACGTGCTCGGCTTGGGCCACATGCAGCAGCGTGACTTTCTGATCGTCTCCGCTTCCGGGCGTCTGCTCGGCACGGTGCTGCTCACCGTCGGCGGAACGTTCTTCCGTGACGAGCACTACATCGCGCTCTTCACCGTCGTCGGTCTCAGCCTCGCGGTCATTCTGCTCGTCATGATCTATCGCGATCGCGTTGAACGGGTGCTGCGGCGGATGTCGGGCGCTCTGCGCAAGGAACCCAGGGATAAATCACCCCCGTCCGACTAGAGCGAATGAGCCGATATTAATATCGGGCGTCCAGCGGCTTGCAAACAGCCTTGGCGCACCGGACAATCCCACCCGGTTGGCAGTCCGCCCTTAATTCGCAAAGACAACAGGATCACCCCATGTCAGCACTGATCTGCGGCTCGTTCGCCTACGACACCATCATGGTCTTCCAGGACCAGTTCAAGAATCACATCCTGCCCGACAAAGTGCATATCCTGAACGTCTCGTTCCAGGTGCCGGAGATGCGCCGCGAATTCGGCGGCTGCGCCGGCAACATCGCCTACAGCCTGAAGCTCCTCGGTGGCGAGCCGCTGCCCATGGGCACGGTCGGCAAGGATTTCGGGCCTTACGCCGAATGGATGGACCGGCAGGGCATCAATCGCCGTTACATCAAGGTGTGCGACGACACTTATACCGCACAGGCCTTCATCACCACCGACAGGGACGATAACCAGATCACCGCGTTTCATCCCGGGGCCATGAACCGCTCGCACGAGACTCGCGTGCAAGACGCCAACGGCGCCAAGCTCGGTATCGTTTCGCCCGACGGGCGTGAAGGCATGATTCAACATGCCCGGCAGTTCGCGGAGGCCGGCATTCCCTTCATCTTCGATCCCGGTCAGGGCATGCCGCTGTTCGATGGCGACGACCTGATGGCCTTCATCGAGCAGGCCACGTGGGTCACACTCAATGACTACGAGGCCGAGCTGATGCAGGAGCGCACCGAAAAATCCCTGAGCGAACTGGCCAGATACGGGAAGGGATTGATCGTCACGCTCGGCGCGCGCGGCTCTTGTGTTTATACCGACGGGCGCGTGATCGAAATCCCGGTGGTACCGGTGACCGAAGTCAACGACCCGACCGGTTGTGGTGACGCCTATCGCGCCGGCCTGCTCTACGGCCTGGCGCGCGGCATGGACTGGGAAACCACCTGCCGCGTCGCCTCGCTCATCGGTGCCATCAAGATCGCGCATCATGGCACACAGAATCACCGCTTCACCCCGGACGAATTCGCCATCCGCTTCCGCGACAGCTTCGGATATAGTTGGTAGCCACCGGCCGGATCTGACTCCTTCCGCCGGCTCGTGGAGGGAGGTCACGACGTGGATAACAGACTTCCGCCCCTGATTCAGGCGTTGCTCAAGCCCGCCGGCCACGATCATGCGGTGCAGAACGTTCACGTGGTCGAAACGCATATTTCCTGGGTCGTCCTCACCGGCCGTTACGCCTACAAAATCAAGAAGCCGGTTAACCTCGGGTTCCTCGATTTCAGCACGCTCGACAAACGCCGCTTCTATTGCGAGGAGGAACTGCGCCTGAACCGGCGTCTGGCGGAAGCGCTCTACCTTGGCGTGATTCCCATCACCGGCTCGCCCGCTTCCCCCCGGCTCAACGGTTCCGGCGAGGTCATCGAATACGCCGTCAAGATGGTCCAGTTTTCCGAGGCGGCGCGGCTCGATCGAATGCTCGCGCGCGGCGAACTGCAAGCGATACACATCGATCTGCTGGCGCAGGAGCTGGCCGGGTTTCACGACCGGATTGCGATCGCCGGAGATGACAAGCCTTTCGGAACGCCCGAGCGTGTCTACGAACCGGTACACCAGAATTTCGAACAGATCCGCCCGCGCATCGAAGCGCCGGACCAAGTCCAGTTACAACACTTGCAGAGGTGGAGCGAGCTGACTTTCGCCGAACTCGAGAAAACGTTCGAGGACCGCAAACGCCGCGGCTTCATACGCGAATGCCATGGCGATGCGCACCTCGCGAATATGGTATGGCACGATGAACGCGTGCTGCTCTTTGACTGTCTCGAGTTCAGCGAGAACCTGCGCTGGACCGACACCATGAGCGAAGTCGCTTTCCTGACGATGGACCTCGACGATCGCGGGCGCGCCGATCTCGCGCGCCGCGCACTCAATGCCTACCTCGAACATACCGGCGACTACGAAGGTCTCGCGGTGTTTGGCTTCTACCAGGTCTACCGCGCGCTGGTGCGCGCCAAGGTTGCCTGCATTCGTTCAGGCCAGAGCGATCTGACTGATGAAGAAAAACGGCGGGTACGCGAAGAGTATCTCGGTTACGCGAATCTCGCCGAGCGTTACACCCGGTCACGACATACGGCGCTCATCATCACCCACGGTCTGTCGGGCAGCGGCAAGACCTGGCTTTCGCAGCAACTGCTGGAGAGTCTTGGCGCCATCCGGTTGCGCAGCGATGTCGAACGCAAGCGCTTGCACGGACTGGCGCCGCACGCACGCAGCGGCTCTGCCATCGACAGCGGGATTTACACCGCCGAGGCCGGCCAGCACACTTATACGCGGCTGGCGGAACTGGCTCGTGTCATCCTGCGGACGGGACATCCGGTGATCGTGGACGCCGCCTTTCTCAAACGCCACCAGCGCGACCAGCTGCGCGTCGTGGCCGATCAGATGCGCGTCCCTTTCGTGATTCTCGATGTGCAAACTCCGGAAAGTCTCCTGCGCGCGCGCCTGCAACGCCGTGTCCAGCATGAACGCGAGGCTTCGGAGGCGGATCTGGCGGTGCTCGATCGCCAGCTCGCCAGCCACGAGCCGCTGACGGCCGATGAACAGCGTCAGGTCCTGGTCGTCGACGGCGCGGCATCGGCCGATATCACGGGTCTGGCATCAACGTTGCGCGCGCAGATCGGCCTGGCGTAGCGGGATTCTCCCGCGCGGAAGGCTGTGTAGTTAACCAGCTATGCTGCAACGGGTTGACCAAAACACCGTTACACCCTCATCAGAGGCTCCGGAACCTGCCGAACATATATAAGGAAAGACCCACGGCTTTCGATTCAACACGCCATAAAAAATTGCAATCTTGACATCACCTGCCTTATGGGTCTAAAACTACAACATGTTGTGGTTGGCCGATGTCGCAGGCCCATTACCTAGTATTTAACCAGAAGCTGTCTCAAATAACCGGCACCGCGAGTGCCCCATAAGACAGGCACCGGAGGACAGGAATCAATGAAGGTCGTCCAATTACAAGCACAAGACCCGGTTGTCACCGAAATCCCCATACAACCGGCTTCGCAGGATATCTGGGATAAAAAATACCGCCTCAAGAGCAAAACCGGGGAAGTTATTGACCAGGACATCGCCGGAACCTATGCCCGGGTGGCCCGGGCCCTGGCTGACGTGGAGGATGCCCCGGAAAAACGCGAGCAATGGTTCGAAAAGTTCTTCTGGGCCCTGCAAAACGGGGCGATTCCGGCCGGGCGCATTATCTCCAACGCCGGCGCCCTCGAACATAAACCCGCCACCAGCACCATCAATTGCACGGTCTCGCGGACGGTCCCGGACTCCATGGACGGAATCCTGTCATCCGTCCATGAAGCCGGCCTGACCCTGAAGGCCGGTTGCGGCATCGGTTACGAGTTCTCTACCCTCCGCCCCAAAGGGGCGTTTGTGAGTGGGGCCGGAGCTTATACCTCCGGTCCCCTCTCTTTTATGGATATCTTCGATGCCATGTGCTTCACGGTTTCGTCCGCCGGCGGCCGGCGCGGCGCGCAGATGGGCACCTTCGACATCGCGCACCCGGACATCATGGACTTCATCAAGGCCAAGCGCGAGAACGGCCGGTTGCGCCAGTTCAATCTCTCCTGCCTGATCACCGACGAGTTCATGCAGGCGGTGAAAAAGAACGGGTCCTGGGATCTGGTGTTCCCCACCAGCCGCCATGAATACGAAGACCCCGAGTCACGCATTGTCTGGCGCTACTGGCCGGAGACTAAGGGTTACATCACCAACAACCTCGGCCAGGTGGCCTGCAAGATATACAAGAGCCTCCCGGCGCAGCGCCTGTGGGACCTGATCATGGCCTCGACCTACGACTATGCTGAGCCCGGGTTCATTCTGATCGACAAGATCAACGAAATGAACAACAACTGGTTCTGCGAGAACATCCGCGCCACCAATCCCTGCGGCGAGCAGCCGTTGCCGCAATACGGCTCGTGCCTGCTCGGCTCGGTGAACCTGACCAAGTTCGTGGAAGAACCTTTTACCGACGGCGCGCGCTTCAACTGGGAGCTCTATCGCGAGGTGGTGGCAGTGTTCACCCGCATGCTCGATAACGTGGTCGAGATCAACGGCCTGCCGCTCGCGCAGCAGCGTCATGAAATCCACCATAAACGCCGCCATGGCATGGGCTTCCTGGGTCTCGGCTCCACGCTCACCATGCTCAGGATGAAATACGGCTCGCCCGAGTCGCTCGAGTTCACCGGGCGCGTGGCACGCGAGATGGCCGAGGTCGGCTGGGAGGTGGGCATCGGGCTCGCCGAGGAAAAGGGCCCGGCCCCGATCATGGAAGACGAGTTTACGGTCACCGAAGAGATGCTGGTCAGGCGTCCGGAGATGTGCCGCGACGGGCACAAGGTCGGCGACAAGGTCAAGGGCAAGGTGTTGCTCGCCCGGTACAGCCGTTACATGCAGCAGTTCGATGCCGCGCTCACCTCGCGCATCGCCGAGAAGGGGGCGCGCTTCACGCACCACAGCTCGATCGCACCGACCGGCACCATTTCACTGTCGCTGGCCAACAATGCCAGCAACGGCATCGAGCCGTCGTTCGCCCACAAATACAGCCGCAACGTGCTGCGCGAAGGCAAGAAGAGCAAGGAGAAGGTCGAGGTGTTCTCCTACGAACTGCTCGCCTACCGTACTCTGATGAATCCCGACGCCGACCCGGAAACCGAAGACGGGAAGAACCGCCTGCCGGATTACTTCATCACGGCCGACCACATCAACCCGCGCGAGCACGTGGACGTGCAGGCCGCGGCGCAGAAATGGGTGGATTCCTCCATCTCCAAGACGGCGAACGTCCCCACGGACTATCCCTACGAGGATTTCAAGGACATCTACATGTACGCCTTCGATCAGGGACTCAAGGGCTGCACCACTTTCCGGTTCAATCCGCAGGCGTTCCAGGGCGTGCTGGTGAAGGACAAGGACCTCGAGAACACCACCTACCGCTTCCAGCTGGCCAATGGTGAGATGATCGAGGTTCGGGGCAACGAGGAGATCGAGTACGACGGCGAGGTCCATAATGCCGCCAACCTGTACGACGCCCTCAAGGAAGGCTATTACGGCCGGTTCTGATCACGGAAAAGAGACAATAAAACGGTAGAGAGAAGGAGTGTTGTTATGACCATCAAGATCAACGAAAAGATCACGGGATACGAAGTCGTCAAGGAGGAGCCCAAGCGCCCCGCCGAGAGCAACGTCGTGCACATGCACGAGAAGCTCGAACGGCCCGAGATGCTGCTGGGGTCGACCTACAAGATCAAGACCCCCCTCACCGAGCATGCCCTGTACGTCACGATCAACGACATCGTGCTCAACCCGGACACGCCCCACGAGAAGCGCCGGCCGTTCGAGATCTTCATCAACTCCAAGAACATGGACCACTTCCAGTGGGTGGTGGCGCTGACCCGGGTCATCTCCGCCGTGTTCCGCAAGGGCGGTGACGTCACCTTCCTGGTGGAGGAACTGCACTCGGTGTTCGACCCGCGTGGCGGCTATTTCAAGAAGGGAAAATACACCCCCTCGCTCGTGGCCGACCTGGGCGATGTCATCGAACGTCACCTCAAGCTGATTGGCCTCATCCCGACCGAGGAACCGGACGCGGCGCGCCAGCAGTTCATCGCCGAGAAGCATGCCGAACTGAAAAAACGCGCCAACGCGATAGAAACCGCCAGCGACGAGGCTTGCGACTTCCCGTCCGATGCGCAACTCTGCGTCAAGTGTTCCACCAAAGCTGTCATCAAGATGGATGGGTGCATGACCTGTCTCAACTGCGGCGACTCGAAGTGCGGATGATATTTTGATGCACTTGATGCACGCGGAAAATTTCAAAAAAGTGTTTGCAATTTTTTTTCCATTGCCTTAATGTCTTGACACACTAGGACAGTGTGCTAGACATGAAGTGAATGTTGAACACAGATGTCACTGCCCGGATTGCGGGATGCCGCCGATAAGCATGAAGATCATCGCGGCGCCGGGTGGAACCAGGATCAACCAAGAGTTAATGGATCGATTGCGAAGCTCGACAACCGGTAGCAAGCATAATAGTACCCACCTGCAGCGGTGTCCGGCTGCCAGGCTCTGTTCTTCCCGCTTCCCTCGCTATGTTGTATCCGCCGGTGAACCCAGGCCCGTGCCCCTGTTCCAAATCCATCAAAAGACAGTCCAAGACTGTCTTTTTCTTTTTCGCGCGCCTTTCGGCGCGTCCGATTTTGCACCCGGCAAAATCGTGGCAACGAGCAGTAGCGTCGGGGGGTTTTGGCCCCTGACTTCCCTGCAAGTCCCTTAACCCCAAACCAAAGGAGCTCATCATGGCAGCCAAGAAAAAGGCCAAGAAAAAAGCACCGAAGAAGAAATAACGCGACAGGCGAGGGGAATTTCGATGGCAGCGCGGTAAACTGTCGCCGCCTCGGATTACCCCGTCCGCCTTCGCAGGTGATAAGCCGGTAGCACCCGCCTGGCTGTTAAGGCTAGCGAGGTGTTACCGGTTTTTTTATTTATGTCTGCACGAGCGAAACTGGGCAACATTTATTTATTACCTGCCGCCGACCCATCTTCCTCAGATCTTCGGCATCCCCGCCGGATGATTTACGGGGTATCGAAGCTTGCCCCCCCGCCCTGCAGATAATACAAAGAAAAACAAAACCTTATAGCGGTCAAAACCAGTTCCCGTCAGCAGGAGCGCGTCAACAATGTAGCCCTGCTGCGCTCGTCTTGTCATAAAATGGGTAGCCCTACTTCGTTCGTCTTGTCATTTTTCACGCGCCGCGCAGTTCCCGGTCCAGATCGGCCAGACGCTGCGGGGTACCTACATCTCGCCAGCGACCGGTGTAATGCTCGCCGCTGACCAGACCGCGCGCCATGGCGGCACGTAGCAACGGCGCCAGCGGAAACTTGCCCGGACGGCATTCCGCGAACAGGGCGCGTGCATAGACGCCGATGCCGCTGAACGTCAGGCGTGTCGCTCCTTCCGCGAACAGCTTTCCCTCCCGGAGCGCAAAGTCACCCTGCGGATGCTGCGGCGGATTATCCACCAGCACGAGATGCGCAAGCCCGCTGAGGCGGACAGGCAAGCGGCTAAAGGGATAATCGGTCCAGATGTCGCCATTGATCACCATGAACGGGTCAGTGTCGATCAGGGACAGCGCCTTGAAGATACCGCCGCCGGTCTCGAGCCCACCACCTTCTTCATGTGAATAGGCGACATGCACCCCATACCGGCCGCCATCGCCGAGATAGGCGCTGATTTTTTCCCCGAGATGCGAGTGGTTGATCACGAGATCGTGCATCCCGTGGCGGGCCAGTCCTTCGATCAGATGCACGAGAAGGGGTTTGCCACCGGCCTCAAGCAGCGGCTTGGGGACGGTGTCCGACAGCGGGCGCATGCGTTCCCCACGGCCCGCCGCCAGAATCATGACTTTTAAACTCATGCGCCCTCCGTCAGCTTGAGCTCGCGCAGCAACGCATTCAACGGTTGCAGTTCCGGGTAGCGGGCGCTCACCTCTTGCACGTACCCCAAGGTGCGCGGGATATCACTCAAGTAGCCGGGCTTGCCATCGCGGTGATTGAGTCGGGCAAAGATGCCAGTGGCTTTGAGATGGCGCTGCACCCCCATGAGGTCGAACCAGCGGAGAAACCGGTTATCGTCATCGCCCACCGGTATGCCGGATTGGAGCGCCAGTTCGTGATAGCCCTTGGCCCAGTCCTCGACCCGTTCGCGCGGCCAGGCGATGTAGCAGTCGCGCAACAGCGACACCAGGTCGTAGGTCACCGGTCCCAGGACCGCGTCCTGAAAATCGAGTATGCCGGGGTTGTTGCGATCGGTCACCATCAGGTTGCGCGAATGATAGTCGCGGTGCACCCACACCCGCGGCTGCGACAACGCGGCGCGCGCCAGGAGCGTAAACGTCTCATCCAACGCCGTCTGCTGACCCGCCGCCAGCTTCAAGCCCAGATGACGTCCCAGATACCATTCGCGGAAGATCTCCATTTCACGCCGGAGCAGCGTCTCATCATAGTCCGGCAGGAATTTCCCGGTTGTCTGAGTGAAACTGCCAGCCTGCAGGATAACCAGTGCCCCCATGGCGTCGCCGTACAGCCGCTCCACGGTCAAATCGCTCAGATGCCGCAGGTAGAGTTGATCGCCGAGATCGGTGATGAGGAAAAATCCCTGATCGTGGCTTTCCTCCAGGACCTCCGGCACGTTGAGCCCCAGCGCATGGAAGCGGCGGGCGATCGCCACGTAGGAATGCATGTCGCCCTTGTCCGGCGGTGCATCCATGGCGATAAGACTTCGTTGTCCCGCGGTAACCCGGAAATAACGGCGAAAGCTCGCGTCCGCCGAGGCCGGCTGGATGTCGAACCGGCCGGCACCGAGCACCCGGGCAATCCAGTCCTTGAGAGCGTCAAGACGTGTGTCCAAGTGCGGCCCTGTGAATGCTGCCCGCGCGGGCGGAAAAGCTTGATGAGGGATACATAGTATGCAATTTTATGCCATCCATCATAAAACAATGACACGCCGCTTCCCATGCCTTTGCTGCGCCCTGCCCATACCGTCCTTTGCCTGATCATCGCCGTAGCGGCGGGATGGCATCCGGTGGCGCAGGCGGTGGAAGATGGCGTATGTCCGGATCGGCCGCTGCGCCCAGCCGCCGCCAAGCCCCGCCTGTCCACCGTCGAATCCCCGCCGACCGACATACACGCCCGCCAACTGCGTACGGTGTCGGGCGGCGTCAGTGAATTCACCGGTAACGTGGAGATGCAACAGGGCGATCAACGCCTCACCGCCGAACAGCTGCGCTACGACAAGGCCACGGGTCTGGCGGATGCCACCGGCGATGTCGTGTTCCAGGATACCTCCGGCGCAAGCTTTCAGACGCAGGAGACACATATCAATCTCGAATCGCGTCTCGGCTATGCCGGCCCGAGCTATTTCCGACTCGAGAACGCCGGTGCCCGCGGCGATGCCGAACGCATCGATTTCGAGGGCCCGGATCACACACGGCTAACGCGCGTGCGCTACACCACCTGCGCGCTGGGGCAGGACAGCTGGTTCCTGAAAATGCGCGAGCTCAATCTCGACACCCAGGAAGACATCGGCACCGCTTACCATGCCTCGGTGAATTTCCAGGGAGTGCCCATTTTCTACCTGCCCTATCTCAGTTTTCCGATTTCCGATCAGCGCAAGTCGGGGTTTCTCATGCCACGGATAGGCCAGTCGAGCAATCGTGGCCTGGAACTCGCGGCGCCTTATTATTTCAACCTGGCACCGAATTATGACTACACCCTGACGCCGCATTACATGTCCTTGCACGGTCTGCAATGGCAAAACGAGTTCCGCTATCTGACGCGTCATTCGGAAGGCGGGCTCAACCTCGAGGTTCTGCCTCACGACCGGATGAACAGTACCGACAGTCGCACGGTCGTCACCCCTCAGCACCAGGGGGACAATCGCATCGCCGGTATCTACAAACACAAACAAACTTTCAATCCGCTGTGGTCGGGCAACGTTGACCTGCGCGGCGTCTCGGACAAGGAATATCTCAACGATTTCGGCGACAATCTCAATATCACCAGCCAGACGCACCTGCCGCAGAACGCCGAGATCGACTATCGCGGACCGCTGTGGACCTTCAGCACCCGCGCCGCGGACTACCAGACCATCGACCGCACCATCGCTCCCGCCGACCGTCCTTACGCGCGTCTCCCGCAGCTCAATTTGTCAACCAACCTGCCGCTCAGGTCCAATCGCGTGAATTATTACTTTGAAAGCGAAGCGGTGAATTTCGAGCGCAACATCGGGGTCACGGGCGAACGCCTCAACCTCGGTCCGGCGCTGAGCCTGCCGCTGGAGAACAGCTACGGCTACGTCACTCCCCGCCTCGGCGTGCGGCACATCGCCTATCATCTCTCCTCCGCCCAGGACGAGACGCCATCGCTGACGCGGGGCGTGTTCAGCGTCGACAGCGGACTTGTGTTCGAGCGCGATTCGCGCTGGGGCGAACGCCTGTTCACACAAACTCTCGAACCGCGCCTGTACTATCTCTACATCCCGCCCAAGGGCCAGGACGGCTTGCCCAATTTCGACACCGGCGTGCCGGACCTGAGTTTCTCCAATTTGTTCCGCGACAACCGCTTCGCCGGCGGCGATCGCATCGGCGATTCCAATCAGATCACGGCCGCTGTCAGCACGCGATTCATCGACGACAGTGACGGCGCGGAACGCGGGCGCGCGAGCCTCGGCAGGATTTATTACCTTGCCGACCGGCAGGTCAACCTGCCGGCGGGCCCCGGCGGGGCGGCCAGTTCGGACATCGTCGGCGAAGCCGCGGCCACCCTCACCGGCCACTGGCATGCGCGATCCGCCGTTCAGTGGAACCGGGCGGACGATCATCTCCAGAAGTACAACTACTACCTCCAATACAACCCGGCCAAAAACCGCATCGTGAATGTCGGCAAGCGGTTTTCCCGCGGCGACCTGGAGCAGACGGATATCTCCACCGAGTGGCCGATCGCGGGGCGCTGGACTTTCCGGGCGCGCTCGCTGTATTCGCTGCGCGACCGCCGCAACGTGGACAGCTACGCCGGCGTGGAATACAACGCCTGCTGCTGGGCGCTGCGCGTCGTGGGCGGCCGGCGGCTTGTCATCGACACACAGCGCGACAACGCCGCCACCCAGAACAGCTCTATCATGCTGGAACTGGAGTTGACCGGCCTGTCCAAACTCGGCCACGTACCGGACAGCCCGCTGCGCGAAAGCGTGTTTTCCTTCCCCTCACGATCCACCGCGCCACAGGCCACCTTTCCCTAGTTCATGTTATCCTAGCGTTACACTGGTGCCGCGCCGGAATGTCGGTCATTGCTAGGCATGACAAGACGAGCGAAGTTGGGCTACATCAAATTCATATCGGAAACCATGCATCCTGTTGCCACATCCACCACGCCCTGGAATGCGATACTCGGGCTGCTCGTTTTGCTGCTGCCATCCATTATGGCGGCCGCTCCCGCGCCCCCGAAAGCCACCGTGGACGTCGACCGCATCCTGGTCATCGTCAACGATGACGTGATCACCGAAACCGAACTGGCGAACCGCCTCGCGGAAACCAAGAAACAACTGGCTCTCGAAAAAATCAAAACACCTCCCGACGACATGCTCCGGAAACAACTGCTCGATCGGATGGTGCTGGAACGCCTGCAACTCCAACTCGCGGTACAGACCGGCATTCGCATAGGCGAATCCGAAGTGGATCAGGCGATCGAAACCATCGCCCGGCGCAATAATCTGAGTGCGGAGAATTTCCGCAAGGCCCTGGCGAAGAGCGGCATGGATGTCGCGGCGTATCGTGCCCAGACCCGCGACCAGTTGACCATCCAGCAACTGCTCGAACGCGAGATCAATAACCGTGTCAACGTGACCGATAGCGAGGTCAGCCACTTTCTGGAAAATCCGCAGAGCCGGGCGGACATGGACGTTACCTACAATCTTTCGCACATCCTGATCGGCATCCCCGAGTCGGCCTCGCCCGAGGCAATTCAGGCGACGAAAAAACGCGCCGAGGATGTCCTGCGTCAGTTGAAAGCGGGGACCGATTTCGAGCAAATCGCCGTCAGTTACTCCCAGGGGGCGGATGCCCTCAAGGGCGGCAGTCTCGGCTGGAAAAAACCGGGCGAGCTGCCCGAACTGTTTCTGGGTGCGCTCAAGAGCCTGTCGCCGGGCGACATCAGCGAAACCCTCCGCAGCCCCAACGGATTCCATATCCTGAAGCTGAACGACAAGCGCGGCGCGGCGCAGGCCGAGGCCGTGACCCAGACTCACGTGCGTCACGTTCTGCTGCGGACGAGCGAAATCCAGTCACTGGAGGATGCTCGCCAAAAGCTGCTCAACCTGCGCGAGCGCGTCGAGAACGGCGATGATTTCGCGGCGCTGGCGCGCGCGCATTCCGAAGATTCCGCATCAGCCGCCAGCGGCGGTGACCTCGGCTGGGTCAATCCCGGCATGATGGTACCGGAATTCGAAAAGGCCATGAACGCGCTCAAGCCGAACCAGCTAAGCCAGCCGGTACGCTCGTCATTCGGCCTGCATCTCATCCAGGTGCTCGGCCGTCGCAGCCACGATATCACCCAGGAACGCCTGGAGGCCGCCGCGCGCCAGCAGATCCACGCGCGCAAAGCCGACGAGCGTTACGAGCAATGGGCACGGCAATTGCGCGATGAAGCTTTCGTGGAATATCTGGTTGAAGATACAAACTAATTCACCGCAAAGGCGCAAAGGGTGAGGCGGAGTTTCCGCGAATGTTCGGTGAACATTCGCGCCGCCGAACGGGTGCAACGGGTTTAGTTGCACCCTGGGCCGCAACAAAAATCTTTGCGCTGCTTGCGTCTTTGCGGTGAAATCACCGTTATATGTCTAAAATCCCTGTCATCGCCCTCACCCCCGGCGAGCCCGCCGGTGTCGGGCCGGATATTGCCGTGCGTCTGGCACAGCAGGCGCCTGCCTGTGCGCTGGTGCTAATCGCCGATCCCGCCATGCTGGAAGCGCGGGCACAACAACTGCGTCTGCCATTCGCCGCGCGTGAATGGAGGGGACGCGATGCCGCGGGTCCAGGCGTTTACGTGCTGCCAACAAAGGCGAGGCATCCCGTTATACCCGGTCAACTGGATGTCGCCAACGCTCCCTACGTGATCGAAACGCTGACAACCGCCGTCGCCGGCTGCCTGCGCGGCGAGTTCGACGCACTCGTTACCGGACCGGTGCACAAGGGCATCATCAACGACGCGGGCATCGCCTTCACCGGCCACACCGAATTACTCGCCGCGCAGAGCGCGGTGGCACAGCCGGTGATGATGCTCGCTTGTCCCGGACTGCGCGTGGCGCTCGTCACCACGCACCTGCCACTGGCGGAAGTCAGCCGGCACATCACCCGGGAACGACTGATTTCCGTGCTCGAAGTGCTGCACAACGATCTGAAGCGGAAGTTCGGCATCGCCGACCCGCGTATCCTGGTCTGCGGCCTGAACCCCCATGCCGGCGAATCCGGACATCTGGGGCGCGAGGAAATCGAGGTGATCGAACCGGTGCTCCGGGATTTATCGGCACGGGGGATGCGCCTGCGCGGCCCGGTACCCGCGGACACCGCCTTTATCCCGGCGCAGCTCGCGGACGTGGACGCGGTGCTCGCCATGTATCACGATCAGGGCCTGCCGGTGCTGAAGTACCGTGATTTCGCCCATGCCATCAACATCACCCTCGGACTGCCATTCGTGCGCGCCTCGGTGGACCACGGCACGGCGCTGGAACTCGCCGGCACCGGCCGTGCCGACGTCTCGAGCCTGCTGGCCGCCATTGAAATGGCGCGTAGCCTTATCCGATGAATGACCACCGGCCGCGCAAGCGCTTCGGCCAGCATTTCCTGCACGACCGCGGCGTGGTCGTGCGCATTGTCTCGGCCCTGGCGCCGCAGGCCGGCGACCACGTGGTCGAAATCGGACCGGGCACGGGCGCGCTGACGCGCGAACTGCTCACTCGCATGACTCGTCTCGACGCTGTGGAACTCGACCGCGATCTGCTCGCGCGCCTGGAAGCCGAATTCCCGCGCGAGCGGCTCACGCTGCACCAGGGCGATGCGCTGAAATTCGATTTCTGCAAAATCGCGTCCGGCAGCGGCAAGTTGCGGCTGATCGGCAATCTGCCGTACAACATCTCCACGCCGCTGCTGTTTCATCTGCTGGACCAGGCCGGATGCATCAAGGACATGCTGTTCATGCTGCAGAAGGAAGTAGTGGAGCGTCTGCGCGCGGTGCCGGGCGGAAAAGATTACGGGCGCCTCTCGGTCATGATTCAGTACCGCTGCGCCGTGGAGAAACTCTTCGACGTCGCGCCCGGCGCCTTCACGCCGCCGCCCAAAGTGGATTCCGCGGTCGTGCGCCTCGTGCCCCATGCCAAACCGCCCGTGGTGGTCGACGACCCCGCGCGATTTGCACTTCTGGTGCGCGCGGCCTTCGCCAGCCGCCGCAAAACCCTGCGTAATAACATGAGAGGATTGCTGAGCGCGGAGGATCTGCTCGTCTTGGGCATCGATCCTGTCCGGCGCGCCGAAACGCTCTCGCTCGCCGAATTCGCCTTACTCAGCAACGCGGCAACGACATAACTACACTTATGGAATTTTTCGCTATCGCCGACAAACAAATTGATGCGGATGCACTGCGGGCCCGGATCGATATTGGGTCATTGCCGGCGCATTGCGCCTCCATCAGCCGACTGCTGTCGCACGACGGCGACCACGGGGAAATTTACTGTACCTGGGGACAGTTCATCGTGCACCGCGAGCTGATCCGGGGAGGCGTGCGCTTCACGTTGCCCCACTGCCCAAACGCGCTCGCCTGGACCATCACCACCGGCTTTGCCCCCGCGCCGGAGAGAATCGTCATCCACTGCACCATCAATCGCGCTGAGCATGACGTCGATTTCATCACTTCCATCCAGACCTTCGTGCAAGACTGGCAGCGTGGCCTGGAGGCCCGGTTTTAACGCAAGAAATATCCGGGTGTTCAGCGCGGGCGGATAGCTTCACGTTACTCGGCGTTTTCCTTCCAACTCCGGCATTTTGCCCTCAATCCACTCTTCCGCGAGACGCCGGATGTCCTCGGCGGTCTTGCCGCGGGGGTCGATCACCGGGCCAATGACAACGCGGATCATGCCGGGGTGCTTGAGGAAGCCGCGCCGCGGCCAGAACGAGCCGGCATTGTGCGCCACCGGTACCACCGGATAACCACTCTCGGCTGCAAGCGCGGCGCCACCGATGCCGTAGCGCCGCCGGGTTCCCGGCGCCATGCGCGTGCCTTCCGGAAATACGACAACCCAGATACCGGATTGCAGGCGTTCACGTCCCTGCTCGATGACCTGCTCGATCGCCACGCGGCCCGCGCCGCGGTCAATGGCGATCGGACGCAGCAGTGCCAGCGCCCAGCCGAACAGCGGAATCCACATCAGCTCACGCTTCAGCACCCAGGTCTGCGGCGGAAAAATCTGCTGAAACGCGATGGTCTCCCAAGCCGACTGGTGCTTGGCCAGGATCACCGCCGCGCCCGCGGGCAGATGCTCGAGCCCGTCCACGCGATAGTCCAGCCCGCAGATATGTTTCAGCAAGAACATCTGCCAACGCGCCCACCGGCTGATGAGGCGGTAGCGCCACGGGAAAGAAAGCACGCACGTGAGCAGTGACAGCGGCGCGTACACCGTGACCGTCAGCCACATCAGGAGATTGAACAGAACGGAACGTAACGAGACCAAGTCAGTTCGCGGGCAGTTTGCCGGAGAGGAGATTATCGGTGAACGCCGCCAGGTCCTCGAACACCGGGACGTCCGCCAGCGCCTTGCTTTTCTTAAGGGTGCGCTTGCCCTTGCCGGTGCGCACCAGCACCGGACGCGCCGAAACCAGGCGCGCCACGATGATATCCCGCTCGCTATCCCCCACCGAATAAACACCGCTCAGGTTCACCTTGAGCCGCTCGGTGACTTCCTGGTACAGGCCGGGCTGCGGCTTGCGGCAACCGCAGTTGTCCTCGGGCCGATGGGGACAGAAGAAGATGGCGTCGATCTCACCGCCCTTGGCGCGCACCGACTCGAGCATCTTGGAGTGAATGCGCCCGAGCATGTTCATGTCGAACAGCCCGCGACCCACGCCGGACTGGTTGGTGACGACCACGACCTTGTAGCCCTCGCGGTGCAAGCGCGCGATCGCCTCGAGGCTGCCGGGGATCGGCACCCACTCCTCGGGCGACTTGATGTAATCGTCCGAGTCGTGATTGATGACGCCGTCGCGGTCGAGGATGACGAGTTTCATGTGTCGCGAAACTCCGACACCCGGATGCGGCCGTTGATCATGCGCGACTCGCGGCTTTCCACCTTTTTCATCTTGTCCCAGAACGCCTGGCGCAGATCGAAATCCGCCGCGATCGCCGTGCCGAGGAGCAGGATGAACAGGTCAGCGCATTCCTCGGCCAGGCTCTCCTTGCTCTTGCCCTTGGTCACGCAGGCCGAGATTTCGCCCAGCTCCTCGGTCATCAGGGCCACGCGATAGGCCAGTTCCTCGCCGCCGGTTTCGCGGAAGCGATGCTTATCGTGGAAAGCCTGCACCGTGGCGAGCATGTCCTGGTAGGAATCCATATTCATAGGCATGTCCCTCAACTTTGCAACCGCGAGATGTCCGCGACGTTCAGAAACAGGTTGCTGAGCCGATTGAGCAACGCCAGACGATTCTGACGCACGGCGGGATCATCCACCATCACCATGACCTTGTCGAAAAACTCATCCACCGCCGGGCGCAGACCGGCCAGACGCTTCAAGGCCTGCGTATAATCACCGGATTTCAGCAGCGGCGCCACTTGCTCTCCCAGCGCACGCACCGCTTGCGCGAGTTGGCGCTCCGCCGGTTCGGTGAGCCGCCCGGTGTCCACTTCCCCGGCCGGGTTTCCGCCCGCCTGCTTCAGGATATTGCGGATACGCTTGTTGGCCGCGGCCAGGGCTTGCGCCTCCGGAAGCGCGCGGAACTCCTGAAGCGCCTTCATGCGCGGCAACACCTGATCCAGGCGCGTGGGCACGAGTGACACCACGGCGTCGATCTCGTCCGGCTCAAAACCCTTTTCCTTGAGATAAGGCTTCAGGCGTTCGAGCATAAAGACGTGCAGATCCTGAACAACGCCGTCAGCGATGACGCCGTTCGGAAACTGGCTGCGTGCACGCGCAAGAATCTCCGTGACATCGAGCGGCAGGGATTTCTCGATCAGTATGCGCACCACGCCCAGCGCTGCACGGCGCAGACCGAAGGGGTCTTTCTCGCCGGTCGGCACCAGGCCTATTCCATAGATGCCCACCAGGGTGTCGAGCTTGTCCGCCAGCGCCACGCACACCGCGATGGGATGTTTCGGCAGATCGCCGCCCGCGGTGCGCGGCCAATAATGCTGCTCAACGGCGTCGGCCACCACGGTGGGTTCGTGGTCATGGTGCGCGTAGTAGCGCCCCATAATGCCCTGAAGCTCCGGGAACTCTCCCACCATCTCGGTGAGCAGGTCAGCCTTGCACAACTGTGCCGCGCGCTCGGCATGCGCCATGTCGGCCTTGATAAGCTGCGCGATCTTGCCGGAGAGTTTTTCCAGCCGCTGCACGCGCTCGAGCTGGCTGCCGAGCTTGTTGTGGTACACGACATTCGCCAGACGCGGCAGCCGGTCCGCGAGCCTGTGCTTGCGGTCCTGGTCGTAGAAAAACTTGGCATCCGACAGCCGCGCGCGCAACACGCGCTCGTTCCCGTGAACGATCTCTTTCGGGTTGGCGGCCTTCATGTTGCTCACGAAAAGAAAACGCGGCAGCAACTTTCCATCCTTATCAGCGAGCGGAAAATATTTCTGGTGTTGCTGCATGCTGATGATGAGGCATTCCTTCGGCACCTCGAGAAACGCCTTGTCGAAACCGCCGGCGAGAACCACGGGATATTCGACGAGGCTGGTGACTTCGTCTATCAGTTCCGCCGTCTTGCCCAGATTCCAGTCGGCGCCCGAAACAATCTTCTTCGCTTCCGCATCCAGTGCCTTGGCGATCGCCTCACGCCGCACCTCAAAAGAAGCAAACACCTTGCCCGATTGCTTCAGGATTTTTTCGTAATCTTTTGCCTGGCCGATCGTGATCGGCCCCTGGCTCAGGAACCGGTGGCCGCGGGTCTTGTTACCGCTCTTGAGTCCGAGCACCGTGCCTGGAATAACCTTCTTCCCGTGCAGTAAAATCACGCCATGTACTGGGCGCACGAACTGCACCTCACCGCTGCCCCAGCGCATGACCTTGGGAATCGGCAATTTCTTGAGTGTCGCTTCGACGACGGCCGCGATGTGCTGCTTGAGCGGCTCGCCCTTCTGTTTTGAGGAATAGACAAAGTACTCGCCCTTGTCGCCGGGACGTCGCGCGAGTTTCGCGACGTCCACGCCGCAAGACTTGGCAAATCCCAGCAACGCGGGTGTCGGATTGCCGGCAGCGTCGAGCCCCGTGGTCACCGCCGGCCCCTTGCGCTCGACCACGCGATCCGGCTGTTTGTCCAGCACGTCTGAAATGACGACCGCAAGACGTCGCGGGGTCGCATACGGCCGTGACTCGGCGGCGCCGGCCAGAAAATTTTTCTCTTTGAGTCCCTCGAAAATACCCCGGCTGAACGCCTCCATCAGCCGGGCGAGCGCCCTGGGCGGCAGCTCCTCGGTAAGCAGTTCAACCAGCAACGGCGAGGTCATGATTTTTTCGTCTTTTCCTGCCTGAGCAGGGGGAAGTCCAGTCGCTCGCGCGAATCGTAGTAGCTCTGCGCCACCAGGCGCGCGAGGGCGCGCACGCGCCCGATGTAGGCGGCGCGCTCGGTGGTGGAAATCGCGCCACGCGCATCGAGCAGATTGAACGTGTGCGAGCACTTCATCACCATCTCGAAGCCTGGCAACGGCAGGTTCAACTCCATCAGGCGCCTGGCCTCGGATTCGTAGTCGTTGAACTGCTGAAACATCCAGATGACATTCGAATGCTCGAAGTTGTACTTCGATTGCTCCACCTCGTTCTGGTGATAAACATCGCCGTAGCTCGTTCCCTTCGTCCAGACGAGATCGAAAACGTTTTCTACCCCCTGCAGGTACATCGCGAGGCGTTCGAGGCCATAGGTGATCTCGCCCAGCACCGGTTTACATGGCAGCGAGCCGACTTCCTGGAAATAGGTGAACTGTGTCACTTCCATGCCATCGAGCCAGACTTCCCAGCCGAGACCCCAGGCGCCGAGCGTAGGCGACTCCCAATCGTCTTCGACGAAACGGATGTCGTGTTTTTTCGTGTCGATACCAATGGCGCGCAATGAATCGAGATAGAGCTCCTGGATGTCATCCGGCGATGGCTTGAGCACCACCTGAAACTGGTAGTAATGCTGCAAGCGGTTGGGGTTCTCGCCGTAGCGCCCATCCTTCGGGCGGCGCGACGGTTGCACATAGGCCGCTTTCCACGGCTCGGGGCCGAGCGCGCGCAGGAAGGTCGCGGTATGGAACGTCCCCGCGCCCATCTCGATATCGTACGGCTGCAGGATGACGCAGCCCTGACGGGCCCAGTACCGGGACAGCGTGAAGATGAGTTCCTGGAAGGTCACGGGCGTATTTTTTTGCGGGGCGTCCGGCTCGTTTGGCCGGATTATACCCCGCCCCGCCCCCGGGTACACGACGCGCGGTTCAGGGCCGATTGGCCGGGATGGACAGATCTTCCACCGGCGGTTTGGCGTCGCTTTCCGGAGCCGACAACACCCGCTGATCAGGCGTCGGCGGGATGGATTCGCTCGCGTTATCGGGCGTGGCTTCATTCACATCACTACCGTTCTCCGGAGGCGGCGCGAGCAACTCCGGCACGCGTTCGTACACCGTAACCGCGGCATCGCCCGGGTAGCGTTCCAGCAGCGCGAAAATCTTCCGGGCGCGCTTCTCGAAATAACGTGTGTGGGTAACCGGATTGTTTTTGACCGGGCTCGGCAGACTGGCGGTGAGTTCCGCCGCTTGCGCCGCGGATAGTTGATCGGAAGCAAGACCCCAATAAGCTTGCGCAGCCGCCTGCACGCCATATATGCCACGCCCGAACTGTGCCACGTTGAGGTAGAGCTCGAGGATGCGCCGCTTGTTGAGATTTCGTTCCATGCCCCAGGTGAGGATCAGCTCATGCCACTTGCGCAGCGGGTTGCGCGCGGAACTCAGAAACAGGTTCTTCACGGTCTGCTGCGAGACGGTGCTGGCGCCAAGCACCAGGCGCCCCTGGTTCAGGTTGTAATCCATCGCCTCCTTGAAGGCGATCAGATCGAAACCGCTGTGCTGGTAGAAACGGCTGTCTTCGGCCAGGATCACCGAGCGGATCATGTGTTTGGGGATGGCGGACAAAGGCACGGGTTGCCAGCGCAACCGCGGCCAGTCCTTGTGATCGGCCAACTGTTTTTCGTATTCGACCATGAAGGCCGACTTGGGCACCGGCCCGACGGCAAGCTTCTTCCAATCCGGCCAGGTCAGCGCGAGGTAGAACAGGTCGAGGACCAGAAGCAACAACAGGATTCGAAACGACCAGCGCAATATTCGCCCGCCGCGCCGCAGAAAACCCTTCAAGCCGCGTTTGCCGCGGCGGCGTTTCCAGAACATGCTGTGTTGAACCATCCCTTCCTGCTCGCCGGAGACGGCGGTGTCGCTATTTTAGCACTGCCGCCGCCGCTCACCCGACCACGTGGCTTTCGTTTCGACGCGCCGGTCACAAAGACCGGCAGCGGATCGATCGGTTCCCCCTTCCCGGGTGGACAGCTTGCGCGGATTTGGTTAATGTCCCGGCGTGCTTCGGGTTGCGCCTGAATCGCCACGGAGGAAAAAGCCGGTCCCAAGCAGTCCGGCATAACAAGAGGGCCCGCAAGGGCCCTTTTGTTCGCCTCCACGGAAGCGTCTTGTCCCAGGCGTGCCCAAAACCCCTGATTGGGCTAGTATCTCCTCCCCCGGATTCATTGACGGTATTCTCCATGTCCATCCTCAGGTCCGTATTGCGTCCTTGGCTCCGTAACCGGTACGTCCCTGTACCACTCCTCGCGCCTGCTCAAACGACAGGACGAGCGAGCGAAGCGAGCAGCGCTTCCGTCTCGGCGCACTCCTCGCCCCAGCCGCCGCTCCCGGCCGTTTCGATCGCGCCAGCGCGCACGGCCCCGGCCACCGGTGCACCGCGCAAGGCCGTAGCGCTGATCTCGGGCGGGCTCGATTCCATGCTTGCCGCCAAGGTCATGCTTGAACAGGGCATCCACGTTGAAGGCATCAATTTCTACACCGGCTTCTGCGTGGAGGGGCACACGCACGCGATCCGCAATCACGAGCACGCCAAACCGAAGCGCAACAACGCGCTGTGGACGGCGGAACAGCTCGGCATCAAGTTGCACATCATCGAGGTCATCGAGGAATACAAGGACGTCGTGATCAACCCCAAGCACGGTTACGGTGCCAATCTCAATCCCTGTCTCGACTGCAAGGGCTTCATGGTGCGCAAGGCGCGCGAATGGATGGAGCAACACGGCTTCGATTTCATCATCACCGGCGAGGTGCTCGGTCAGCGTCCGATGTCGCAACGCCGTGACACCATGCCGGTGGTGGCGCGCGAATCCGGCGCCTTCGACCGGCTGCTGCGGCCGTTGTGCGCCAAGCTCCTGCCCGAGACCCTGCCCGAGCGCGAAGGCTGGGTCGATCGGAGCAAACTGCTCGATTTCAACGGCCGCAGCCGCAAGCCGCAGATGGCACTGGCGGCGCAGTACGGTTTCACGGATTACGCCCAGCCGGCCGGGGGCTGCTGCTTTCTGACCAACGAGCAGTATTCGCACAAACTCGAGGACCTGTGGACCACGCGCGGCACCAAACAATACGAACTCGACGACATCATGCTGCTCAAGGTCGGCCGGCACCTGCGTCCGCGCCCGAATTTCAAACTGATCGTCGGCCGCGACGAGGGCGAGAACAATTTTCTCGAGGGTTACCGCAAGCGCTTCGTCCATCTCCACGCCACGAGTCATGAGGGTCCGCTGGTGCTCATCGATGGAACCGTGAACGAGAACGACCTCGAACTCGCCGCGCGTCTGACCGCGCGCTTCGGCAAAGGCCGCGACACCGAATCGGTGACCCTGACCGTGACCGACATGCAGGGGGACACCCGCGAGATCAAGGTCGCTCCGCTGCCGGCAACCGAGATCCCTCCGGAGTGGTACCTATGAACGACAGAACGAGCGAAGCGGAGTAGGGCCACCGTTATGAGTCATTTCGTGCTGGATGCACGCTATTTGCTTTGCCCCATGCCGGTGATCCGTACCCAGAACCGGATCGCGGAACTCTCGCCGGGCGACACGCTGGAAGTACAAGCCACCGACCCCGGCGCCCTGCACGACATTCCGGCCTGGTGCCGGGTCCACGGCCACGTGATTGTCTCCATCGCGCACGCTGACAAAGAAATATCGATTACCCTGCGGGTAACGGCGGCATGAGCACTGCCCAGGAACACAGCGAAATCGACACCTCGAGCGTCGCCCGCTACGAGGCAAGCCGGCGGGTCACACTGGTCAGTGTGGTTTGGAACCTGATCCTCACCGTCGCGCAGATCATCATCGGCTTCGTGGGCCATTCCCAAGCGCTGGTGGCCGACGGCCTGCACACGCTGTCTGATTTCATCACCGATTTCATGGTGCTGTTCGCCCTGAAACACGGAAGAAAAGACGCTGACCAGGAACATCCCTACGGCCACGCGCGCATCGAAACCGCCGTGACCATGATCCTCGGCATCATGCTGGTGGTGGTCGGTGCCGGTATTGCCATCAGCGCCGGCATACGCCTGTCCTCGGCGCAAACTTTCGTGGTCCCCTCCGCCATAACCCTGTGGATCGCCGTCATCACGCTCGGGGTCAAGGAATGGCTCTACCGGTATACCATGGTCGTGGCCGACCGTTTTGATTCGAACATGTTGCGCGCCAACGCCTGGCACCATCGTTCGGATGCCCTGTCCTCGCTGATCGTCGCAGCCGGCATCGGCGGCAGCCTGCTGGGGTTCGGATACCTCGATTCGGTCGCCGCCCTGATCGTGGCACTCATGGTGGTGAAGGTCGGTGGTGAACTTGCCTGGCAGTCGCTGCGCGAACTGGTGGACACCGGACTGGGCGCGGAAGACCTGGAATCCATCCGCCAGGTCATCCTTTCAATCAGCGGGGTGAAGGCGCTGCACCTGCTGCGCACACGGCGTGTGGGCGAGCAGGCACTGGCCGACGTGCACATCATCGTAGACGACCATCTGAGCGTCTCCGAGGGACATCAGATCAGCGAAATGGTACGCGCCACGCTCATCAAGGAAATCGCACCCCTGGCCGACGTCATGGTACACATCGACACCGAAGAGGACGTCAACGTCCCCAGCGGCGCCGGACTGCCATTACGCGATGAACTCCAGAAGCGTCTGAATAACTACTTTCGTGATATCCCCGAGACGCATTTGATCGAGCGCATGACACTGCATTATCTGAACGGACGCATCGACATCGAATTGCTGCTTTCTCAGGACGCGATCAGTCACTCAACTTCAGTCCGGCAACTGGCTCGGCAATTTGCCGCCGCAGTTCGGAATGACCGGGACGTTGGGAATGTGGACGTACATTTTCACTAGTGCACCATTCAGGTGCATTTAAATATAAATAGCACTTTTATGGTGCAGTATTCACTCATTATATTGACAGAGACATAATTAAATAATTGATTTACAACAAGTTCGTGACTGGCATATTTCGTGCAAAAATACGCACTCAATTTTCCGCTGCCCTGCAGCAAATATAACGCTTAACGTTTCCCAGGAGGAACTCCGATGTCCGGCGCCGATGTTATCAAGATGATTAAAGACAAGAAGGCCAAATTCGTCGACTTTCGTTTCACCGACACCAAAGGCAAGGAGCAGCATGTCTCCGTGCCGGCCAGCACCGTGGACGCCGAACTCTTCGAGCATGGCAAAATGTTCGACGGCTCTTCCATCTCCGGATGGAAAGGCATCCAGGAGTCCGACATGATCCTGATGCCGGAACCGGCGACCGCGGTCATGGACCCGTTCATGGAGGAACCGACCCTGATCCTACGCTGCGACGTCATCGAGCCCAGCACCATGCAGGGTTATGAACGTGACCCGCGCTCACTTGCCAAGCGCGCCGAGGCCTACCTTAAGAGCACGGGCGTGGCCGATACCGCCTTCTTCGGACCTGAAGCCGAATTCTTCATCTTCGACGACGTGCGCTGGGGCGCGGACATCAGCGGCTCCTTCGTGAAGATCGATTCCGAAGAAGCCTCATGGAACACCGAGAAGGTCTACGAAGGCGGCAACCTGGGTCATCGCCCGACGGTGAAGGGCGGCTACTTCCCGGTCCCCCCGGTGGACTCGCAGCAGGACATCCGCTCGGCCATGTGCCTGGCGATGGAAGAAATGGGCCTCAAGATTGAAACCCATCACCACGAAGTGGCAACCGCCGGCCAGAACGAAATCGGCATGCTGTTCGACACCCTGGTGAAGAAGGCCGATGACCTCCAGATATACAAGTACTGCGTGCACAACGTGGCGCACAGCTACGGCAAGACCGCAACCTTCATGCCCAAGCCCCTCGTCGGCGATAACGGTTCCGGCATGCACGTGCACCAGTCGCTGGCGAAAGATGGCAAGAACCTGTTCAGCGGCAACGAGTATGGCGGGCTATCGCAGACCGCGCTGTACTACATCGGCGGGATCATCAAGCACGCACGCTCGCTCAATGCCATCACCAACTCGCTCACCAACTCCTACAAGCGTCTGGTGCCGGGCTTCGAAGCGCCGGTCATGCTCGCCTACTCGGCGCGCAACCGTTCCGCTTCGATCCGCATCCCGTACGTGCCGAACCCGAAAGGCCGGCGCATCGAGGTGCGTTTCCCGGATGCCGGCAGTAACCCCTATCTCGCCTTTGCCGCCATGATGATGGCGGGGCTCGATGGCATCCAGAACAAGATCCATCCGGGCGAGGCGATGGATAAGGACCTGTACGACCTGGAGCCGGAAGAAGCGAAGAAAATCCCGACCGTGTGCCATGCGCTCGACATGGCGCTTGAGGCGCTCGACAAGGATCGCGCCTTCCTCAAGGCCGGCGGCGTATTCACCGATGACGTTATCGACGCCTATATCGATCTCAAGATGGCGGAAGTCACGCGCCTGCGCATGACCACACATCCGATCGAGTTCGATATGTATTACAGCGTCTAACGGGGCGCGACACTCGCGGTACTGCCGAACGCCCCCGAGATGGGGGCGTTCGTTTTTGGATAATCGAGCAGTATCGCTTTACGCACCAAAATGGTGCATGATGGAACTTGGTGCAAGGGAAGCTCGCAAATTGCTTATTTTCAAGGAAATCCGACCGGCGTGAAACATGCTTATTCAGGCCTGAGAACCCCCGACAGGTGGCCCATGCTCACAGGATCCTCTTCACGCATACTCGAAAACCTGACGACGGCGGTGCTGACGTTCGACGCAGAATTGCGCCTGACCAGCATCAATCCCGCCGGCGAGATGTTGTTCGAAGTCAGCGCCAAAAAAATTGTCGGCCAGAAACTCATCGACCTGTTGCCGCAATCACGACGCCTGGCGAAAACCCTCCGCCAGACGCTGGAGAGCCGGCATCCCATTACGGTACGCGGCGTGCGGCTGCGGTTAGCCATGGAGAGAACCATCACCGTGGATTGCATCGTCACGCCGCTTGTCGATGGCAATCAGGAAACCGCGCTACTGGTGGAACTCACGCAGGTGGACCGTCTGATGCGTCTGGCGCGCGACGAAAACATGCTCGACCGCCAGGCCGCCAACCGCGCGGTGATGCGCGGTCTGGCGCACGAGATCAAGAATCCGCTCGGCGGGCTACGCGGTGCGGCGCAGCTTCTGGAACGCGAGCTCCCGAACATATCGCTCAAGGAATATACGCGTATCATCATCCACGAGGCCGATCGCCTGCGTAACCTCGTGGATCGCATGATGGGCCCGCATCAGCCGCTGAAAAAGAAACCAGTCAACCTCCACGAAATCCTGGAACACGTGCGCAAGCTGATGCTCGTGGAAGTGCCGGTCGGCCTTACCCTTGAACGCCAATACGACCCGAGCCTTCCGGAATTCGAAGGTGACCCGGAACAGTTGATTCAAGCCGTGCTCAACATCGTGCGCAATTCAGCCGAGGCTATCCAATATCAGGGTGTCATCCACTTGCGCACGCGCATCGAACGCAGTTTTACCATCGGCCAGAAGCGCCATCGTCTGGTGCTGCGCGCCGATATCGAGGATAACGGCCCCGGCATACCCGAGGAAATCCGCGAGCATATTTTCTATCCGATGGTGACGGCCAAGCCCGGCGGGACGGGTCTCGGGTTGTCCATCGCCCAGGACATCATTGCCAAGCACGGCGGCCTGATCGAATGTGACAGCCGGCCGGGGTTGACGGTGTTCAGCATCTACCTTCCGCTGGAGAACGATCATGGCTAGGCAGGATATCGTCTGGGTTATCGACGACGACCGCTCGATCCGCTGGGTACTGGAGAAGGCGCTCAGCCAGGCGGACATGACGGTGAAAAGTTTCGACTCGGCCAACGAGATTGCGGAACTGCTCGACCGTCAGCGGCCGGACGTGGTCGTTTCGGATATTCGCATGCCCGGCGTCAGCGGACTCGAGCTGCTCAAGACCATTCATGCCAAGGCGCCGGAAATTCCCGTGATCATCATCACGGCGCACACCGACCTGGAAAGCGCGGTCGCGTCCTATCGCGGCGGCGCCTTCGAATACCTGCCCAAACCATTCGATGTCGACGAGGCGGTGCGACTGGTGCGCCGCGCCATCGAACACCGCCGCCGACAGAAGGTGGAAGCGCCAAGCAATGATCGCACACCGGAAATCATCGGTTCCGCGGCTTCAATGCAGGAAGTCTTCCGCGCCATCGGGCGGCTTTCGGGCTCGCATCTGAGTGTGCTGATCAACGGCGAATCCGGCACCGGCAAGGAACTGGTGGCGCACGCCCTGCACAACCACAGTCCGCGTGCCGACAAATCCTTCATCGCGATCAACATCGCCGCGATCCCGAGTGAACTGCTCGAATCCGAGCTCTTCGGGCACGAAAAGGGCGCCTTCACCGGGGCCACGCTGCAACGCAAGGGACGGTTCGAGCAAGCCAACGGCGGCACGCTGTTCCTCGATGAAATCGGCGATATGCCGCCGGCGCTGCAAACGCGCCTGCTGCGCGTATTGCAGGACGGCAAGTTCTATCGCGTGGGTGGACACGATCAGGTGGAAACCAACGTGCGCATCATCGCCGCGACCAATCAGGACCTGGAAGACCGGGTTAAGGATGGCAAATTCCGCGAAGACCTGTTCCACCGCCTGAACGTCATCCGCATTCACCTGCCTCCGCTGCGCGAACGGCGCGAGGACATTCCGACACTGGCCCGCTACTTCCTCAAGAAATCCTCAGTGGAACTGGGCGTGGAAGCGAAACAACTGATGCCGCAGGCGGAAGAGTACATGAGCGGCCTGTCCTGGCCGGGCAATGTGCGCCAGCTGGAGAACACCTGCCGCTGGCTGACCGTGATGGCCCCGGGTCAGACGATCCGCGTCGAGGACCTGCCGCCGGAGTTGCTGGCCGCCGATGCCGAGAACACCCGCGGTGCCGACTGGGAGGCACGGCTCAGGAATATCGTCGAACAGCGGCTGGCGCGCGGAGATGGTGAAATCTTCAAGGACATCAACGACAGCTTTGAGCGCATCCTGATCGAAGCCGCGCTCAAACACACTGGTGGCCGCAAACTGGATGCCGCGAAAAAACTCGGCTGGGGGCGCAACACCCTGACACGCAAGCTCAAAGACCTCGGCCTCTAGACAGCCTGCCCTCGATCGCTTAGATAATGGCGCGCATGCCGGGCGGCGTCATCTGAGCGCGCAAACGGATCTCGTGGACCAGATTCGTCTGGCGCTCAAGATGCATGAAATGTTCCACGTTGGTGCCCGCGAGCGCTTCTTCCTTGAGCCGGCGATTCTCCGTCTCGAACCGGCCGATATCTTCCTCGCTGACAATTCTTCTGGCACCGCGCGGTATGCGCGCGAGTTCGTAACCGAGCGCGGTCAGCACGTTGCCTGCCACCGACTCGAACAGGCGAATGTCTTCTTCCGATGCTTCGTGCAGGAACTTGCGGGTGTTGTCAGCCATGATCGGCCGCACGACGTTGCTCCACAGCTCGCTCGATTCCGCCGCGCGGCGAGCCTCGTCCGACTTGTAGAACTCCAGCATGGATGGGTTGAAGCGCACGCCCAGGAACTTGCACAGCTGGCGCATGGTCAATTCCGGCTGGCTCGTGAGCGACTCGTAACTGATGCTGAAGAACCGGTTCGCACCGATACGCTCGCGCATCCCGATCGCCAACAGCTGGGTCGTCGCCCATTCCCGGGCGAGGTGGTAGAAATGCTTCTCGCCCGTCACCGTCTTGCGCGACGAGACCGCGACGTCGCGCCCGTCACGGTGGAGATAGATATAGCGCGGGCTGCGGAAATGCGCCTCGACCTGCGGCAGGTAGGCAATGTTCGCCAGGCTCTGGCAACACCAACTGCGCGCCTCCCAGGCCGCGGCCATCGCGTCGTACACGGCTTCGTACACGCCCATGAGCGTGCGTCGACGGCTACGCCGCTCGATGTCGGCGCGGTCAAGCGTTACGCCTTCCCACGGAACCGGATTGAGCTCAACCAGCCGGCAGGCATCCTCGATAAGTTGCGCAAAGTTTTCCTTGTTCTCGAGATCTCCATAGTTCGGCATGAGCGGCATCAAGCGCTGAAGGATATGCGGTGGATGCGGTGCGGCGATGCGCGGCAGTTCGTTCAGCATCAGACGCAGCAGATTGGCGCCCGAGCGCGGTGTTCCGATCATGAAGATGTTCATGCAATCACCCCTGATTCCTGGTTCCCTGAGCGGTAAAGACTAAGTAAAGCCCGCAACATTCAGGATGCCTTACCGCTCGCACAAATAAACCGGCCGCTTGTCGGGCCGGAACCAAGGCGCCGCAAGTTGGATGCGGCAAAATAACCGGGCTGGGGACGCTACACCCTGAGGCGCAAAATCATGGAGCCAGCCTCCACAGTAGCCGGTCCATCCTTCATCGACATCGCCATCAGGCAATGGCACGCATGCTCGGCGGCGCCATCTGGCCACGCGAACGTATTTCCTGGATCAATACGGCCTGACGGTCACGACGCTTGAGGTCTGCTGCGTCGGTGTGATCAAGCATCTTTTCCTTCAGCCGCAGGTTTTCCGCGTCAAACCGTTGAATGTCTTCCTCCGTGAAAATCGTCTCACCACCGCGCGGAACATACATGCGCTCGTAATTCAGGGAGTCCAACAGGTCGCCCGCCACCGACTCGAAAATGCGGATATCGTTCTCGGAGGCATCGCTCAGGAACTTGCGGGTGTTGTCAGCCATGATCGGCCGCACGACGTTGCTCCACAGCTCGCTCGATTCCGCCGCACGCCTGGCTTCGTCAGACTTGTAAAACTCGAGCATGGAAGGATTGAAGCGCACGCCCAGAAATTTGCACAGAAGCCGCATGGACCGTTCCGTCTCACTCGTCAGCGACTCGTAACTGATGCTGAAGAACCGTTCCGGACCGATACGCTCGCGCATCCCGAGTGCCAGCTGCTGGGTCGCCGCCCACTCCCTGGCGATGTGATAGAAATGTTTCTCGCCGACCACGGCCTTGCGAAACGATACCGCCACGTCGCGTCCGTCACGATAGAGGTAGATGTAACGCGGGCTGCGGAAATGCTCCTCGATCTGCGGAAGATACTGAATGTTGGCCATGCTCTTGCAGCACCAGCTGCCGGCCTTCCAGGCTTCTGCCATGGTGTTGTACACCGCCTCGTACACGGCCATGAGGGTGTGCCGACGACAGCGCATCTGGACATCGCGGCGCTTGAGCGTTACGCCTTCCCACGGAACCGGATTCAATTCGACCAGGTGGCACACATCCTCGACGAGCTGGGTGAAGTTCTCGCTCTTGTCGAGGTCGCCGTAATTCGGCACCAGCGGCATCAGGCGTTGCAGGATATGTGGCGGGTGCGGCGCGGCGATGCGCGGCAACTCGTTCAACATCAAGCGCAACAGATTCGAGCCTGAGCGCTGGGTTCCGATCATGAAGATATTCATGGCAAACACTCCTGGAGCAAGATTTCCTGTTTGGTGCGCCGCGCCCGCGACGCCCGACTACTCAATACAGCCACCAGCCTGCCGCGCCCGCGGCCGGGATGACCCACACCGCTTCCACGCGAAAACGTATCAGCGCATAAAGCGCGGCCGCAAAAATTGCAATCGAATACCATACTGGCACCGCGCTCCGCCCCACGACCACGGCGGCGGCGAAGATCATGCCGATCACCGCCGGGCGCACGCCACGCAACGCCGCCTGAACGGCACTCGAGCGTTGCAGGCGCGCATAGGCACCGGAAGCCACCACCATGAGCAGCGCCGGCGGCGCGAAGATGGCGACGGTCGCGACTACCGCGCCGGCAAGTCCGGCAACCTTAAGCCCGATGAACGCCGCGCTTACCAGAATCGGACCCGGCGTAATCTGGCCCAACGCGATTCCGTCGATGAACTCCTGCGGCGTCACCCACTGCTGGTGATTGACCACAATTTCCTGAATCAGCGGAATGAAAACGTAACCGCCGCCGAAGAGCATGACGCTCATGCCGGCAAACACGGCAAAAAGCTTGGTGAGAATGGCGGGATCGATATCCCACCATGGCACACTGACCATCGGCATCGTGCCCAGCAGAAACGCGTGAGCGTTGAATTTCGATCCAGAAGCTCTCCGTTTTTTTCTTGATTTTGCAGTCGTGCCACTTTCCGTACGGAACAACAGCCAGCCGATAACGCCAGCGCCGACAATGATCGCTAGCGTGCTATAGAAGCCACCGATCCCGAGTAGTACCGCGAAAGCGCCGATGGCAATGGCGGCCTCGCGCACACCGGCGAGCGACTTGCGGCTCATGTTCCACGCAGCCGCGACAATCACAGCAGTCACGGCGGGAATGAATCCCATGAACAGTTTATTCGCCGCCGGGATCTGGCCCCAGCGGAAGTAGGCGGCGGACAGCGCCACGACGAGTACAAAGGCGGGAAGAATCGCGGCCGACGCGGCGACCAGTGCGCCCATGCTGCCGCGCAACCGGTAACCCACGTAGGTACAAACATTGACCGCCACCGGACCGGGCAGCATCGACGCCAGCGAAATGCCGTCGAGCATTTCCTGGTGCGTGAGCAGTTTCTTGCGCTCCACCACAACGTTCTCGACCACCGCGATCATGGCCATGAAGCCGCCAAAACTGGTGCAGGCAATGCGGAAGAAAATCCAGAAAAGCACAGACAGGGAAACGTCCGGGGAGAGGAAATCAGATTGGCGACGCTTGGCTTTCATGAACTTCCCTATTAAAACAGGTCCGCCGCGTAGCGTGCGTGATTTTATACAGTCACAGTATCCGTCGGGTCAGGTCACGCGTCGTTCCTGATGCTGCAAGGAGTAAGTAAAGCTCCAGTCTGCGTGGCTGCACGACCGCTGGCATAAACAAATCGGCCGCTCGTCGGTTTACGTAGCAAGTCAAAATATGGTCACTGGATTTGACGGATTACCGGGCTAGTCTCTTCTCCTTACTGGGACATGAGAGATCGCGAGTTCTGAGATGATGGTTATCGCGACCCCTAAGAAAAAATATAAAACTATCCCAAGACACAAAATATAAGCAGTCATACGGTTCGGGGAAGTGGGTGCAACAAGGAGAGTTGTCATGCATATCAAATCTGCTCTGATTACTTCATTCGCTCTGCTCGCTGTCTCGTTCACGCCACCGCTTGCCGCGGAATCCTCCGGATCCAAAAACATTCCACCGCTGCAGGCAATCGCCGCCGCTATCAAAACCACGTTCACGCCGACGTCTCCCACGCCGGTCAAAAACAACCTGCCGGAACGCATTGTGGAAGAACAGGAAGCGCTGGTATTCACCGCTCCGCCGCGCGAGACGCCGACCGCCGCCCAGGAAATTTACCAGCCGGTGGCGGCCTACCTGAGCCAGATCATCGGCAAGAAGGTCGTGTACAAAGACCCTGGAACCTGGGGCGTGTACCGCACCCAAATGCTGCAGGGAAAATATGACATCATCTTCGACGGACCGCATTTCAACAGCTACCGGATGGAGAAACTCAGTCACAACATTCTAGTCAAGATTCCCGAGCGCCACGAGTTCGTCGTCATCGTCAGAAAGGACAAGAGCTCCTTCGACACTGTCCAGCAGATGGCGGGCCGTACCTTCTGTGCCCATGCACCGCCGAATCTCGCCACGCTTGTGCTGCTGAGCAAGTTCGATAACCCGTCACGCCAGCCGGTGATCGTCAGCACGAATGGCTGGGATAAAATCTATGAAGGCGTGATCAGCGGAAAATGCGTGGGCGGCGTTTTACCCATGCTCAATCTGAAGAAATATGACCACGCCGGGCTGACTAAGATTGTCTTCAAGACCCAGGCCATGCCGAACCAGGCGTTTTCCGCCGGGCCGCGCGTATCACTGGAAGATCAGGCGAAAATCGCCCAGGCGCTGGCATCGCCGGATGCCACCGGGCCGACGGAGAAACTGCGCGCCGCGTTCAAGGTCGGCGACAGTTTTGCGCTGGCCAGCAACCAGGAATACGAGGGACTGGCAGTGTATCTTCGAAACGAATGGGGTTACTACTGAGGCGGACGAAGCGCGACGGAGAAACCCGCTCAAGACGCATCAAATGGTTGAAACAAGGAGGTCCTGTGTTTGGATTTAACAGAATTATGACGACTGCCGCCGGCGTGATGTCACTGGGCGCGATGATTTTTGCCGTGGGCGCCAGCGCCGCCGAACAGAACGTTCGCGAGAAATCTCCTACTGCCCGAAAAGCCTCCTTCGCCCCACCGGAGACGGCGACCAGTCGACCGTCATTCGAAAGCGTGGCCCGAGGCATGCCAGCCGGCAGCGACAACATGTTGGTGTTCAGTGCGCCACCGCGCGAAACCGAGGAAGAAGGCATCCGCACCTATCAGCCGATCGCTGAATACCTCTCGCGCATCATTGGCAAAACCATCGTGTACAAGCACCCCGGCGACTGGCTCACCTACCAGACGCAGATGCAGCGCGGCAGTTACGATCTCGTTTTTGATGGCCCGCATTTCAACAGCTGGCGCATCTCCAAGCTGCAGCACAGTACACTCGTGAAAATTGCCGGTGAGCACGTATTCGCCGTGGTAGTGCGCAAGGATGACAACCGCATCACCGACATCAAGCAACTTGCCGGGCAGAGGGTATGTGGCATGAACCCGCCCAACCTGGGCACACTCGCGGTGCTCAGCGAGTTCGATAATCCGGCGCGCCAACCGCTCATCATGAACAACGTCGGTTGGGCCAAGGCATATGAGGGAGTGGCATTCGAAAAGAAATGCGCGGCCGCGATTGTGCCGATGGCGAACCTTAAGAAATTCTCCAACAGCGAAAACATCGTGCGTATCGTGTACAAAACGAAGGTGTTGCCGAACCAGGCGTTCTCTGCCGGCCCACGCATTTCCACGTCAGACCAGGCGAGGATTGCAGCGGCATTGATTTCTCAGGAAGGCTCTCCGGCCATGGCCCGGCTGATTTCAGCCCATGGCACCGACAAGGGTCTGGCCTACGCGAGCAAGGAAGATTACGCCGGACTGGATGTCTACCTGAAGGACACTTGGGGTTACGGCCGCTAGGACAAGGATATTCGTTTCACAACCAGCCTGGCCGCCAAGAGACGTGTCATGGCGGTCCGGCCCCCGTGTAAATCCATCAACATTTGTGCAGAAGATTCGAGCCCGGGCGCGGTATCCCGTTCATGAAATTTTTCATGAGATTCTTGAATTCCATGGCTCCTTGTGCGGTGATGACTGAGGAAAACCTTGTAACGCTCTGGAAGTCTTACCGCTCGCACAAAAAAACCGGCCGCTTGTCGGGGCGGATCGCATACCAACAATGATCATCATGGATTTGGCGCAAACCCCGACTACGCTTTTCTTACAGAGAACACGGTAGTTCGCTCGGTCTTACATGACGTTCCTGCGGCATCCGTGATTCTTCCAAGACATCGACAAGAAGCAATCGGGAAGTGGGCGCAGCAAGGAGAGTCATCGTGAAGATCAGATCCGCACTGGCCGTTTTTCTGGCACTTTTCTTCATTTTTATCTCGCGGCTGTCGGTCGCGGAATCCACCGGAGCACAAAATCTCACGCCGATGCAGGCCTCTGCCGCGGCCATCAAGAAGGTCTCGTTTACGCCCGCATCGCCCGCCTTCGCCAAAAGCAATCTCCCGGAACGCATCGCCGGGGAACAGGAAGCACTGGTGTTCTCCGCCCCCCCGCATGAAACCGAAGCGGAGGCGCTGCGCACCTATCGTCCCATCGCCGAGTACCTGACGCGCGTCATCGGCAAAAAAATCGTCTTCCATTACCCGAAAGACTGGCTCACCTACCAGAAAGAAATGCAGCAGGGCAGCTATGATCTCGTGTTCGACGGCCCGCACTTGAACAGCTGGCGCATTTCCAATCTGCAACACAATACCCTGGTGAAGCTTGCCGACGAATACGCCTTCGTGGTCGTGGTGCGCAAGGAAGACAAGATTACCAACCTCAAACAACTCGCCGGTCTGAGAATATGCGGCATGACGCCTCCGGACTTCGGCACCCTGGCGGTGCTCGGCCAGTTCGACAACCCCGTGCGTCAGCCGATCATCGTCAATACCCTGGGAACGACGAAGGTGTATGAAGGCGTGGCCATCGAGAAGCAATGCAACGCCGGCATTCTGCCCGCGGCCAGCGTGAAAAAGTTCAACGACAGCGCAAACCTCCTGCGCGCGATTTACATGACACAGCCCATAGCCAATCAGGCGTTCTCCGCCGGACCGCGTATTTCGCGGGAAGATCAGGCGCGTATCGCCGCGGCGCTGGTTTCACCGGAGGCCTCCCGGGTTGTGAGCCGCCTGATAGCGGCGAATGGCGCCGATCAGGGTCTGGCCTTCGCCAGCAAGAGCGATTACACCGGGCTGGATGTCTACCTGAAGGACAGCTGGGGTTACGGTCGCTAGGACAAGGATTTTCGTTTCACAACCAGCCTGACCACCGACGCCGTGCCACGGTGGTGAGGCCCTTCGTGTAAATCCGTCAACACCTGCTGCAGCAACGCGATTTCTCCCTTCGAGAACTCATCGCGCACCATCTCCACGGTATAGAGCATTTCCTTGACCGGCGGCCCGCCGGTTTTGTATTCGAGCTGTTCCGGCGTGAACGCCTCCATGATCAGCACACCGCCGGGCTTGAGCGCCCGCCGCATCTTGTCGTGCATGCGTGCGCGGTGTTCCGGCGGGAAGTGGATGAAAATCGCGACGACAATATCGAACTCATTCTCGGGCCATTTCCATTTCGTGAGATCGGCTAATTCCGTGCTTATCGAAACGCCTCGGCTCTTGGCAAGCTCCTGCGCCTTGCGCAATCCCACCTCGGAGCCATCCACCGACAGCACGTCGAGGCCCTGCTGCGCCAGCCACACGCCGTTGCGTCCTTCACCGTCCCCAACCGCCAGCGCCTTGAGGCCGGGCATCAAATAATGTTTCTGCGACACCAGAAAGGCGTTCGGTTCCGTGCCATAGGCGTAGCCCGGCTCAGAGAAGCGGGAATTCCAGAAGTCGTTGGTCATGCCGGATAATCAATCGCCGGGGCTTTTACCTTGCATGCGCTGCGCCTGCGACTTGACCTGCAACGGGTCGCTCACGCCGCAAAACGTGACCTCAATGCCACTGCCGCCGGCGCTGGAGAACTCCACATCGCCAACGCCCAGGAGACGTTGCCACAGTGACTGGTTCACGTTGATGTTGCGCAGATCCTGAACTCGGATGGATTTCACCTTGCGCGCGATCAATCCTTCGCGGCTTTCGATGGTCTCGCCATTGATCGTGTAGGCCCAGGAATACCGACGGTAAATCACCACCGTGATCAGATAGACGAATACTGCCACGCACACCACCAACACCACCCGCAGGTTCGGCGCGGAAAAATACTGATCGCCCTTCAGATAGGCCAGAATGAAAACGACCGGCATCAGGAATAGGATGCCAATCTGCCACCACTGGTTCAGCCACGCCGGCCGTGCAATATAGCTCATGGTTTCCTTCTCCGGGGATTGCTCCTGGGGTTTTTCCTTATCACGGGAAGCGAGGTATTTGTAGTCTTTCATCGCGATAACATATTTTAGAGATACTAACGCAGAGTTAACCGGCTGAGGACCCGCGCCAGCGGGATCGAGGTCCGGTTGAAAGACGGGTTAGCAGCATTAATTGCTGTGATCCACAAACACGCACGTTACTTTGTCTGCCGGTATTGATCGAAATTTCTTTTCGTTTGGATTTATTGGCATTGCCCAGGCGCTGATGATGTGGCCGTAATCGCCATACGCAATTACCCAACTGTTTGGTTCCGTAGCGTACGTGCATTCGTCTTCGCCACCCATAAGAACACCGTATTTTTCGTGACGTGGAATGCTCAGAACATCTATGACACGCCACTGCTGCTGAGTTTCGTGAACGCGCTGTTGAAGCCAGAATACAGACGCTGTCTCACACCACAGCCGTTTGAAACCGATTGTTGCTGTTCCTTCGCCCGTCACTATTCCATCGCCGGTTACTTTACAATCTTTCGGTATGGCAGGGTTTACCATTCCAATATATTTCTGTGCTTCCTCGGCATAGGCCGATGCAGAGAGGGTTAATTGGACGATGGCAATCAGATTGGCAATTTTTGATGTCATGGATGCTGCTAACTTAATTTAGATGTCACTTTTTGACGTATAACCTGGACCCGTGACGTATAACTTGGCAGAGACGGGCTGTATTAAATCCTTGCCATCCGGCACTTAGGTCACAAGCCAGATTGTTCAGGCAGTATTAACTGATCCGACTAACCCTGCAAGGTTGGTTGAGCGAAATTCAGGCAGGGCAAGGTGTTGCTCCAATCCCCGTATGGCGCGCCGAGCATCGCAGCCGGAATCGGGAGAAGCGAGCCTCGTGTTTGAGCCCGAGGCGCGTAGTGTGCGCCCGGCGAGTTGAGGCGAGCGCCGATTCCGGCGAGAAGCGCAGGGGACAGTCGCGTCATCCGGGGCGTGTTTCTTTTGGTTACTTTTCTTTGCACGAGCAAAGAAAAGTAACCTGCCGTGGGTCAGCCACCCACAAGTATGCTTTTCATCATCGCCGAAGGCGATTCAACAGAAAGAAATTAATGCAAAACCCGCCTCGCGAGCTTCGGCAAATCCCCCTCCAACCCACTCGCCCTGCGCATGATGAAATTTTTGACTGGCGTCGCCGCATTAGTAAGATCCATTCCCCAATTCCGCAACTGGCTCACGACCGGTAAATCATTGCTGAACAAATAGCGGAAGCCACCGGTGAGGGAAACCATGGCGAAATTATCGCCCTTGCGCCAACGCTCGTAGCGGCGCAATACGCCGTACATGCCGATGTTCTTCTGCTTCGCAGCGGCGTCCAGCAAGACCTCAGCCAGGGTCGCAGCGTCGAGGAAGCCGAGGTTCACACCCTGCCCGGCGAGCGGGTGCACCGTGTGCGCGGCATCGCCGACCAGGGCCAGGTGCGGCGCGGTGTATGCTTTGGCGTGCGACAGCGCCAGTGAAAATCCGGTGCGCGGGCCGCTGGTTTGAATCTTGCCTAACGATTCACCGAAAGCCTTCTGCAATTCCAATATAAAGCCCGTGTCATCCAGCGTCAGCAATTGATCGGCGCGCGCCGTGTCCGCCGACCAGACGATGGAACAGGTATGCGGCTCGTCGAGCGGCAGAAACGCCAACGGCCCGGTGACGAGGAAACGCTGACGCGCCGACGCTTCGTGCGGTTTTTCGGTGGTCACCGTGGCCACGATGCCTTTCTGATGGAGATTGAGCGACTGAGTTTCGATGCCGGCCGCGCGCCGCACCTCTGAATCTGCACCATCGGCGCCCACCAGCAGCTTCGTGCTCAGGGTCCGGCCATCCTTCAGCATCACGAGCGCGCCGTTGTCCGCGAGCGTGATATCGGCAATCTCGACCGGGCACAGGTAATGGACGTTGGTGAACTGGTGCAGCCGCTCGATCAGAGCCGTCTGGACGACGCGGTTCTCGATAATCCACGCGAGACAGGGCTCGCCGATCTCCGCCGCGTTGAAATGAATCGCGCCGTTGCCGCCTTCGCTCCACACCTGCATCTCCCGCACCGGCGAAACGCGCTGCCGGACCATGACGTCCCAGACACCGATGTTTTCGAAAAGACTCTGCGAAGCAAGCGTGATCGCGCTGACGCGCTGGTCGGCCGCTCCTGCGCATCCTGCGCTCGCGGCATTTGTGCGTCCCTGCACATCATAGCCCGTGTCCGGCGCGGCGGGCGGAGCGCGATCCAGCACGGCTACCTTGAGTGGGGAATTTCCCAGCGTACATGCCAGCGCCGCGCCCACCATGCCGCCGCCGACGATCAGTACGTCATAGGCGGCGGATTTTTGCTTCGTGGTGGCCATGGTCTACAACGGCAGTCCGCGAGCCAGGCGCGGAAGCTTTCCCGCGAGCCCGCTGGTGACGCGCACGAAGCCGCGCTTCACACCCGGCATCAGGTCCACGGCGAGCAGACCGGCATTGCGCAACAGCGTGAGCGGAAAAATATTGTTGGAAAAAATCCGGATCAGGCCATTGGTGAACAGCGAGATCACCTGGTTGTCGCGCCGGCGCCAGTCGGCGTAGCGGCGCAGGACCGTGAGATCACCGATGTCGTCGCCGGCGCGCTGCGCGTCCACGAGGATATCCGCTATCGCGGCCACGTCGCGCAGACCCAGATTGAAGCCCTGCCCGGCCACCGGATGCACCGTGTGTGCGGCGTTGCCGATGAGCGCGAGGCGCGCGCGCACCTGTTCCGGCACGCGTG
>Ga0209515_10000787_pt1 | contig 55389 bp, 59 predicted proteins | sample Subgroupgradi54m_FD_187454 | JGI IMG/M metagenome (GOLD analysis project Ga0209515, IMG submission 187454) | Subsurface groundwater microbial communities from S. Glens Falls, New York, USA - GMW60B uncontaminated upgradient, 5.4 m (SPAdes)... ... | reverse complement strand
CGGCGCGAACCATTTTTTGCGAAACCGCCAATTTGAATTCGAGCCCAAAACGCCGTGGGATTTAGCCGCCGAGCGAAGCGAGGCGGTCATCTCAAACTTGCAATTTCCAATCTGGTGCGCCGGGCGGGGATCGAACCCGCGACCTTGGGCTTAAAAGGCCCCTGCTCTACCACTGAGCTACCAGCGCATGGGTGAGAGGATAACAAAAAAGCCCCAACTTGCCAATTATGGGTCTATTCCCCAATGTCATTTTGACTGCAACGACATCCTTTCGGTCATAATGGCTTCAAAATTCTTCAGCTTAACTTGCAGTTAAACCTCAAAATTTATTCATCCATTCTGCCACGAAAGTCTGCCGTTTCGTTTCAAAAGCACATTGGAACAGGCCCATTGCAATTCTCTTTCCACTGCTGTAACCTTTTCCCTCGCCTTGGTGTATAAATGGCTACACAACGGTGGGCACGTTAAATCACTCATTTTTCCTATGATTACCAAGAAAACCCTAATGATCGGTGCTCTTATAGCCACGCTTGGAGCTGGGGCCATTGGCATTGGCACCACCTTTGCTGGGGAGCCACAACAGGAGCGTCCAAAATTTTTGTCCGAGCTTGCCGGCGCCATCGCCACAAAATTCAACCTGAAACAGAATGATGTTCAGGCAGTGATTGATCAAGAGTTTAATGCCCATCGTGTGGAGGTCCAAGCAATGCACGAGCAAAAATTTGACGAGATGCTCGCCAAAGCCGTCACTGATGGCAAGCTCACCCAGACTCAAGCGGATGCCATCAAGACCAAGCGCAATGAGATAAAAGCCTATGCTGAATCTCTGGCGAGCGAGAGTCAGGAGCAACGCGAGGCGGACATGAAAATTAAAATAGACGCGCTAAGGGATTGGGCCAAGACCAATAACATTCCAGAACAATTCATCCGCTTTGGGCCTCCTATGCGACGCGGCTAAATCGACACCCTAAATAAAACACTCCCATTGTTGGGAGTATTTTATTTTTTAACCAAAGCCATTAGGTTATGAGCGAGCGTCTCGGCGGTATGATCAGTTTTGAGCAGATGATGCAAACGCTGTCCAACTTGTTCGCGTTTGGCGTCATCATGGAGCAGAGTCAAAATATTTGTGAGCAGCACTTGCGGCGTTGTTTGCGTTTGATGCAAAATTACGGCCGCGCCATTGTCCTCAAGAATCTTGGCGTTTTCTTCTTGATGCGAGTTCGGTATAGGAATAACAATGGCCGCTTTTTTAAGGGCGGCAAGTTCGCTGATCGTGCCCATTCCCGCTCGACAAACGACCACGTCAGCCATCGCGTAGATGTCTGCCATGCCTTCGTTCACAAGCTCTACAGAGTGCGAGAGCGTCGAGCGCTTCCCCACTCCCGTCATGTGAAAAACATTTGCTTGAGCTTCGAGCTCGCGTCCTATTCTTCCAACCATGTCATTGATCCACGCCGCGCCAGTGCCGCCTCCCATAACAATAACCGTGAGTCGAGAATCAGAAAATCCAAATCGTTCACGTCCACGTTCCGCCGATCCAGAAAGAATTGAGGCACGGACAGGATTGCCAAGATAGAGTGTCTTGCTAGCGTCAAAATCTTTGAGAGATGTTTCCCAAGCAACCGAAATACGGTCAGCAAACGGCGCCATGAGTTTATTTGCAAGTCCTGCGCGTAAATCTTGCTGATGAATCCAACTTGGAATGCGCAATAGGGCTGCCATCCAAATGATAGGTACGCTCACGTATCCTCCAGCACTCACCACGACGTCTGGCTTCTCACGTTTGAGCAGGCGATAGGCTCTGTACAAACTCCACACAAGTGCAAACGGAATGAGCACCCATTTGGCTGGCGCATGACGAGAAAGTTTTGGCGTTGCAAGCGCGTAAAAAAAGATATTAGCCGCACGCACGACTTCTGATTCTGGCCCTCGAGGCGTGCCGACCCACACCAAGGCAACATGAGGATCAAAAATACGTAACGCTTCGGTCACCGCCAGAAGTGGCGTGACTGGTCCAAGCGTACCGCCACCTGTAAGCATTAGCCTCATACTTTTCTTGACGCCTTGGAAATATTCAAAAGCACGCCAATCGCGCTCATGGTCACGGCAAGCGAGGTCCCTCCGTAACTCACAAATGGCAGCGTCGTTCCTGTCATGGGCATAATGCTTGTCATGGAACCCATGTTTATGAACGCTTGCAGCGTGATCCACGAAACAATACCGACGGCAACGTATCGACCAAAGGCATCTGGGGCTCTGCGTGCTATGTTAATACCGCGCCAAAACAAATAGGCAAAGGCAGCGACCAAAAGACCTGCAATCACAAAACCCATTTCCTCGGCAATCACGGCAAAAATAGAGTCTCCAGAAACTTCTGGCAGGTATTCAAATTTCTGTCGAGATTGTCCGTAGCCCAGCCCAAAAAATCCACCTGAGCCGATGGCCAGCAACGCCTGGTTGATGTGATAACCAATGCCTTGCGGATCGAGTTCCGGATGCAAAAATGTAGTAAAACGCGCGGCGCGATATGGAGCGATGGCGATGAGAAACCCAAGCCCGCCAAATCCAGCAAGTCCCATCACAACTAAATGCATGATTGGCGCCCCAGAAGCGAAGTACACCGCAAAGGCCATCGCCGCGATGATGCTTGTGGTGCCAAGATCAGGCTGTAGCATGATAAGCAGAAGCACGGCGCCAAGGGCAATGAGAAAAGGCACAAACTCGCTTTTTTTTTCAAGCCAGGCGGCAAGATAAAACAAAAAAGTGAGCTTGACGATTTCGGCTGGTTGAATGGAAAAAAGTCCGCCCACAGAAATCCAACTGTGCGAGGTGCCAAATTTTGAACCAATGCCTGGAATAAAAACGAGTAGTAAGAGCCCAACGGAGACAAGAAGCATGGTGAAGGCGTGTCGCTTGATGCGCTGATACGGCAAGCGTAGAAAAAAGATGAGCCCAAAAATCCCCGGAATGAGTCCAAAGAAAATCTGGTGCTTCACAAAGTAGTAACTGTCGCCAAACGTTTTATACCCAACAGGACTTGAGGCAGATGAAAGCATGACCAGTCCAAACAAAATAAGCCCGATGACCAGTAGCAACAGGAGGTGATCGAAAACCGGCGTTGAATGTTCAGGAGAATGCATGGTCGAGTAAAGCAATGGCCAGTCCTAATGTCCCGCTGACAATACTGATTACCCAAAAGCGCATCACAATTTTCGGTTCAGGCCAGCCGATCGCTTCCAGATGATGATGGATAGGCGAAGAGAGAAAAATCTTTCGCTTGAAAATCTTTTTGGAACTCAACTGCAAAATGGTGGAGAGTGCTTCGATCACAAATATGCTCCCGATGATCGGCAATAACAACACTTGGTTGGTGAGCATGGCAATGATGCCAAGGGTGACACCAAGCGACATCGATCCCGTGTCGCCCATGAAAAACCGCGCGGGAAAAATATTAAACCACAAAAATGCGAGCAACGCGCCGATGATCACGGCACAGAAAGCGGCCAGGTCATATTTGCCAAGTAAAAAAGCAATCGCCCCATAGGCGCCGAAGGAAGTGAGTAACGTTCCGCCCGCCAGGCCATCAAGGCCATCCGTTTGATTGACGGAAAACGAAGTGGCAACAATGATAAAAAGAAAAACAGGAATGTACCACCAGCCCAAAAAGAAATCTCCAAAAAAAGGCACGTGAATCAAATCCCAATCGAGCTTGAAAAAAAACCAGCCGGCGGCGATGGCGGCGATGGCGGTATAAATGAGCAGGCGATGGCGCATGCGCAGACCGCCGCCATGCGGTCCGATCTTGCGCACATTAAAATAATCATCGACAAGTCCGACGAGCGCCGAGGCCACGAGCGCGCCGAGCGGCAGAAGCGTTTCGGAACGGGTGATGAAATCGAGTGGCTTGTAAAAAGAAAAAACAACAGCAAGCAAAAGAACCGTACCCCAAATAATCACTCCACCCATGGTAGGCGTGCCTGCTTTTTTGGCGTGGAGTTTCGCCATAATCGGCGCGCTTGCTTCATCGCGAATTTGTTTGCCGAGCTTAAAACGATACAGGACTTTTGTGAGAACGGGCGTCAAGAGCATCGCCACAACAAAAGCGACCGTCGTGAGGGTAAGCAAGCGGATGATTTCGAACACCTCAAGATTCATAGGTTAACAAGGACGATGAGAAGAGTCGCCACCGTCATCGTAAACTCAACCAGCACGGTGCCAATCAAGAAAAAAAGCGCGAGCGTACGTTCACGCTTCCACCACCAACTGGCGCTCCCTATGTTGAGAACGGCGGCGAGAAAAGTAATAATAGGAATCCAGGCCACTTGCCAGAATGAACCAACTTCATCGACACCAACATAGACGTTGTAGTGCAGAGCAATGAGTTCGCGGCCATCAACAGCCGTGTGCAAACGACCAAACAGTAAAAAAAGAATGAGCCCAAACAAGACAACGCAAAGCACAAGGCTTATCCCGACGAGTGGCTGACGCCATGGGAGCGGCTCAAAATCAAGCAGATATTTTCGCAAGCGTAATTTCATGTAAGAGCTATTCCACGGCAATGACCTCGGTCACTCCCGGCACCATCTCGACCAGCGTCGCCTCGACTCCGGCTTTAAGGGTGATGTCAGACATGGGGCAGCCTTTGCAGGCCCCGCTCATGCGAACTTTGACGACACCTGTCGCCGCATCAAAATCCACCAGCGCAATATCGCCGCCATCGCGCTGAAAGGCTGGCCGCATATCGGAAAGTAGGGACTCAATGTGTTGACGCATATCTCATTTTAACACAAAACACCGCTCGGCGCGATGTTTTATGAATAATTATTTTTGTGCAGAGGCTTGGTGTGGGACGACATTCGCGTACACGCGCTTGGCCAAAATGCCATGAAAGTTTGGCGCAAATTTGCGTGTGAACTTCACGATCCCGCCAAGCTTGGCGTAGAGCGTATCGTCGGAACCACGCGCCACGTTCTTGCCTGGATGAATTTTAGTGCCACGCTGTCGCATGATAATCATGCCTGCTTTGGCGCTTTGACCGTCACCGAGCTTAACGCCTAGGCGCTTTGATCTAGACTCTCGGCCTAGGCCTGTAGAACCACCGGCTTTTTTATGTGCCATAGATATTAAAAACTAAAGGGGACGGAGTTTCATTGGCGAAAGTGTACAGAAATAGGCAGATTTGGTCAATAGGGGTTGACAACTTAAGCGTTTTCTGCTATCTTTTGCGCACCCGGGACAACTTTCCCCCTGGGAATCGGAGTCAACCACGACCATGAAAACCACCGTGTCTCTCGACTTTCGCAATCTCTGTTCCGACGACCAGATCGCCATCATCTGCGGCGGCTAGGCCACCGACAACGGCGACACCATAGCAGTCTGATCTTCATGCCCAGCATGTACGATCGTGGGTGAAGTGAGACACCGCAAGGACTGCACCGACATCACGACCTTCGGGTCGTCACTCAATGCCCAACTCTGGGCACTCGCTCCGGAAGGAGCACAGCGCCGGCCACTCACTTGGCCGGCGCTCACTTTTTTTAACGATAAAATACTCACAGGGATGAATGACCGCATCATGGAAAAGATGAGATACATCGTAGACCCTTTGACAAAATACCAACTTTTGCTATACTGCCAGGCTCTTTGTACTATAACCAGGTACCTAGACACCACCCAACCCCGGAGCTACCCATGTCTTTCCTCCTGTTCTTCGCCTCCCTCGCCTTCGCCAATCCGCCGATTCCTTCCTCAAGGGATGGCGTAGGAACCTTCACGGATCCGAGCGCGCAGGCCGAGCCATCGTCCGATGTCGCGCCCGGGCAAGCAGCGTTTTTGCTACGCCAGACCGCCGCGTCCACCGACTTCGCGGGCTTCACCACCTACTACGCCGACGTGGCCTGTCCGACCTACCTCCACGCCGCTCTCGGTCTGACCGTCGAGGACGCGGGGTACAAGACGCTCTACGTCATCATCACCGTGCCGAGCACCCGCGGGGGCTTCAGCGAGGTGATCATGACCGACAACGACGCCAACGGCTCGATCGACACGATGAACACCATCAAAGCCAGCGAGATGAGTCTCGAGGTGCCGCTGAACGCGTTCACCGACGTCCTCGGTTGCTACCTTTCCTCGGCAGATGGGGAGGTGAAAAAAACGGATGTTCCGCCCTCGACCAGGCAGTTCGGTTTCGCAAACCGCAACACGCACCGATAGTAGAGAGGCTCTGACAACTCTCCTCGACGACCCACTCGACTCGTCGGATCGCGCTTCCGCCGGCCAAGGTAACCACTCCTTCGGCCGGCGCTCGTTTTTTAAACCGATCTACTCCCAAGCTGTCTTATGAGAAACAAAATTCTTTTTGATATTCTTGCGAGCCGCCACAATCTTTAACAAGACAGCATCCTCGATGCCATCAGCCGCGTCACGGATCTGACGCTGATAATCAATAGCATCAACATCGTGATCTTTCCAGAGACCAGGAATGGCATCCCAACCATCTGCCAGTTGGGATTTTTTATTGTGCGTTTTTAAAAAAGATGACGCACAAACTGAGGCCTCATGAGTGGTCATAATGAGAAAATTATTCCACGAAAGTTCCGTTTCAACAAGATTTGACCGTCACCATTGACAAAAGCCCATTTTTTTGCTATATTGCCAGGCTCTTTGTACCATAAGCAGGTACCTAGACATCACCCAACCCGGAGTCACCCATGTCTTTCCTCCTGATCCTCGCCTCCTTCGCCTTCGCCGGCAAGCCCGTCAGCCACTACAGCTTCATCGTCGAGATTCCGCTCTGCGGGCAGCCGACGAAGCCCGTCTGCACGGAAGTGATCGAGACGGCGGTCGATGACAACGTGCGCGACTTCAACTGCAAGGAATACACCCGAGTCTGCCCCAAGGCGATCGGCTGGGACGCTTGGGGCGATCCGATCGGCCCCAACACCGAGCACGCCTGCAACAAGCATGGATACTCGAGCAAACAGTGCGAGTTCGCCGTGCTCGCCAGCGCCATGATGGGCGCCGACCAGCTCAACTCCCACAACAACTAGTCCCAACGCCCACTCGCGTCGGACCGCGCTCCCGCCGGCCAAGGTTCACTCCTTCGGCCGGCGCTCGCTTTTTGACCAGATCCAAACCGCGTGCTAAATTATGATTGTATGAAGACCTACTCGTTCGACGAAGCTCAAGCAATCGTCAACAAAAAAATCAAAGAGTCTGTTGTAACCCTTCGCCGTGAATTGCGCGCAACAAAAAAGGCTTCTTTTACATTGAAAACCCAGCCATCAAAGGCTTATGTTTCTCGTACGGTTTAGCGAAACGGCCGTAGAGGAAATAGTCACTTACGTCGATGCTTACCGACGAGGATACCGAGAATTGTTTTCCGACACCGGCATTTGGTCTGAAAGAGTCATTATCGAACAGTACGAGCTCGCCGCTCAATCGCTGTTCGATTCTTTGTTTTTATCAATCAAGCAACTACTCAGCCCCGCGAAAGTGCTCGGACGAAGTAACTCCGGCAAGTACACAGAATGCCACTTTTACCTCGGCGACCGTCTGATCATTCTTTCTTACACAGAAAGTTTCAAAAAGAAAGAGCGGACAGTCGAATTGATCAATATCAACAGAAAGTCGATTTTGTTTTAATGAGGTGATCACTCCTTCGGCCAGCGCACGCTTTTATTTCTTCATCGCCGCCTTGATCAAACCGACAAACAACGGATGCGGATGCAGCGGACGGGACTTGAGTTCCGGGTGGGCTTGAGTACCAACGAAAAATTTGTGTTTGGGGAGCTCGATCATTTCCGCCAAGTTAGTTTTAGGATTGATACCAGAGATCACCAGGCCAGCTTCTTCCAACTGCTTCTTATAATCATTGTTGATTTCGTAGCGATGGCGGTGACGCTCGCTGATCATTTCTTGGCCATATAATTTGCGCACTGCGCTCCCCGCTTTCAATTTGCAATCATACGCTCCCAAGCGCATCGTGCCACCAAGTTGTTTATTCATAATCTTGGCAACTTGATCTGGCAAGGTGTCGATCACCGGATAGGGTGTTTTTGGATCAATCTCTGTGGTGTGCGCCTTTTTGAGGCCAACCACATTGCGCGCATACTCGACCACCGCAAGCTGTAAACCATAACAGAGTCCGAGAAACGGAATGTTGTGCTCACGCAAATATTTAATCACCGCGATCTTCCCTTCAATCCCCCGTCCGCCAAATCCGCCAGGAATAATGACACCGTCAAATGACGCAAGCTCCTTGAGCTTTGCAGAATTTTTTTCGTACGCTTCTGCACTCACCCAACTGATTTGCGGTTTCCTTCCGAGCGACCAGCACGCATGTTTGACCGCCTCAATCACAGACAAATATGAATCCGTTAAAGCAAAATCTCCGCTTGTAAAATATTTTCCAACGATCGCAATCTTCACTGGCATCTTAGCGACATGAATCGAATGCACCAGCTTTTGCCACACGGTGTTGTTGTGACGCTTTGATTTCAGCCCCATCTTTTGCAAAATGCGCTGACCAATGTGATCACGTTCAAAGTTGAGCGGCACTTCGTAAATAGAGGCGACGTCTGGCGCAGAAATAATATCAGCCGGCTGGACATTACACAGTCGTGAAATTTTTTCTTTACGCGGAGGGTCCATGAGCACAGAAGCGCGAGCAATGATGATGTCTGCTTGAATACCGACGGAGTTCAATGCCCGCACCGCATGTTGTGTCGGCTTTGACTTCATCTCGCCCGTATTGTTCAGGATGGGCAAGTAGCTCACGAGCACAAACAGCACGTGTTCAGGATCCGCAAGTTTCAACACGCGAGCGGCTTCCAGAAAAACCAAATTTTCCACATCACCTGCTGTGCCTCCAATCTCTACTAACACAAAATCAGCTTTTGAGGAGCTGGCTAATTTTTTCAAACGACGAATCACTTCATCGGGCACGTCGCTCATCATCTGTACGTCTTTGCCGCCATATTCCAAATTGCGTTCGCGTTCAATCACGGATCGATAGACTAAGCCTGAAGTCATGATGTTCAACTTCCCCATGTCTTGCTCCAAAAACCGCTCGTAGTTACCCAAATCCTGATCCGCTTCTGTCCCATCATTTGTCACAAACACTTCGCCGTGAACAACGGGATTGAGCGTTCCTGCATCAACATTAAAATACGGATCAATTTTCGCAATCGTGACGGAGAATCCATCATCTTTCAAAACGCGTGCGATAGATGAAGTCGTAATGCCTTTACCAATTCCTGACATTACGCCGCCACACACGAAAATGTATTTTGGGATCTTGACAGATGTCTGTTTAATCATATTAAACTAAGCCCCGGCTTCGACGGTCAAATTGAGTTCGGCTTCAAGTCCGTGCGGCAGTTCGAGCTTTATCAGATACTCGCCCGCTTCCTTAATGGGCCCTGCAAACCGCACCCAATCAGCTTCAATGACTATTTCTTTTTTCTTGAGCGCCTTCACGATATCTTTTGACGAAATGGCGGCAAACAATTTTCCCTTTTCATTCACCTTCGCCTCAATCGTCACGAGCATGCCATCTAGATCTGTCGCAAGTTTGCGCGCTTTTGCGAGCTCCTTTTTCTCGCGAGTTTCTCCCTGCTTTTTTCGCGTCGCAAGCTCGGCAAGCGCTTGTGCACTCGCTTGAATTCCGGCATGCTGCGGAAAAAGGAAATTACGCGCGTACCCTTCCGACACCTCGATCACGTCCCCTTCCTTTCCGTGTGCTTTGACCTCCTTGAGCAAAATTACTTTCATAGGCCCCAAGTTTACCACGACCACCGACAGGCTGAATATGCACAACAGCGGCCTTCAAAACCGCATCCAAATCTTTGTACGTTGAGCGCTCCATCATCTGTTCAAACGGCACCCATGCAACCTGCGTAATACGCTCCCCTTCTGCGCTTATAGCCGGTTTACGCACCCGAGCCTCGTGTGAAGCCTCAAACAAAAAGTAGTAGATAAATTTGTGGATGAGTCGGCCTTTGTGCACGAAACGATCCACAAACCAAATATCAATGCGTCCAAGTTTGCGAACGGGTCTCAAACGTGTGAGCCCCATTTCCTCAAAACATTCGCGTTGCGCCGCTTCTTGCAGTGACTCCCCGCGACGCACATGCCCTTTTGGAAATGTCCACTTGCCATACGCGTCCATAATCATTCCTACAAGCACACCATGTTTGGTGCGCTTGTAGACGATACCACCTGCCGAAACTTCAATGCGCGGCTTTAATGATTTCGATGGCTCGGTCGAGTTGTGGGTCTTTGCCTGCTGCGTATTCTTCTTTGGTAAATTCAACAATCTCGTCTGGAGTAATTCCGTGCTTATCAATCGAGCGGCCAAGCGGCGTGTACCACTTTGCAATGGTGAGTTTCACAGCGGAACCGTCTGGAAGATCGTGAAATTCCTGTACAGAGCCTTTTCCAAACGATTGTGTTCCGACAATCGTGGCGAGTTTGTCGTCTTGCAAAGCGCCGGCCACAATTTCAGACGCCGAGGCGCTTCCTTCGTTCACAAGCACCACGGTTGGAATGCCTTTAAGCAAAGCAACTTGCGTACTTGAAAAAGGCGTATTTTTTTCTTGCGTTCGTTCGCTCACGACGACATCATTGTCAACCCAAGCGCCTGCAACGTCAATCGCCGCATCCAAATAGCCGCCCGGATCGTTGCGCAAATTAAGCACAATACCTTTTGGATTTTTCATGGCAATCTGTTGAACGGCATCATTGAACAATCCGCTCGTTTTATCGTTAAAGAAATAAATATCAATAAGAGCAATCCCGTCGTCGCGCATGACATACTTCACGCTGTCCATGGTGATAGTGTCGCGTGTAATCACAATATCTTGAAGCTCCTTCACGCCGTCACGCGAAATAGACAATTTTACGGTCGTGCCTTTTTGACCACGAATGTGATTTACGGCTACGTCAACGGTCATCGTCGAGGTGTCCGCGTCATCAATAAAATAAATTTTGTCCCCAGCTTTAAGTCCAGCCGTTTCTGCTGGCGAGCCCACAAGCGGCGAAATGACAATCAGCTGTCCGTCTTTCTGCCCAACCTCTGCTCCAATGCCGTCAAAACTTCCTGAAAGTTCATCCTGAAACGCTTTATTGTCTTTAGGATCGAAGAACAGGCTATAGGGATCGCTCAAACCAGAGAGCATGCCGCGCAAGGCTCCATAATACAAATCTTTTTCTGAAACAGGCTGATCCACATAACTATTCTTGATCAAATCCCACACGTCCCAGAACATGGAGAAATTTACGTCGTCCCCAAGCCCAACGGGTGTCTCACCCTGTCCATTCACCTGTCCCTCGCCCGTTGGGACCACAGACGCTGCCCCGCGCTGATAACCCACGTCATAGCCAATCGCAAACGCTGCGGCCGTGAAGACCGCAAGGAACAGAATCTGAATGGAAAGGGGGAATCGACGAATCATGGCGCTTAGTTTAACATAGGTAACAGAATTATGTCATCTCTTACACTGCGACGTGGCCTGTACTATCTGTATGTTTTACTGTTTTTGATCACAGCGCCGCTTGTGGTTCTGTATACCGCTGGCTATCGATTTGACTTTCAGACACATCACTTTGTAAAAACAGGCGCGTTGTCTGTTGCGACCGAACCAAAAAATGCACAGATCATTTTGAATGATGAAACCCAGTTTACACGAACGCCAAACATCCTTAAAAATGTCATTCCAGGAGTGTACACGCTCCGCTTCACAAAAGCGGACTATCATGATTGGATGCGCGAGATCCAAATTGCAAGTCGACAGACAACCGTTGTAGAAGGAATCTCGTTATTTTTAGATGCGCCAACTGAACATCTTTTTGACTCAGCAGAGATGAAGACGGCCGGCCCTTCCGACACGGAAGCGACATTTCTTTATGTGAATGAAGGCGCATCTTGGTTTGAGGTTTGGCAAGGTGACAACACAGGAGTGGAAACGTTGCGCGATCGCGTGGCCGTTGCAGATGGCCTCACGAGTGAAGACGTTCTTAGACAAACGCTTGCGCCAACGTTAACGTCCTACCACCTGACACCACGTGCAAACGACGTACTACTCACAAAAAAACCTTCTGCCGGAGCGACCCCACTCGCCATTCTGCCTGCTGGCAAGTATCGCGATGTGCAGGAATCAGGAAATCTCCTTTTGCTATTTGATCCACAAGCACACCGACTTGTGCTCGTTGATACCAACACGCAAGGACCACCTATTTTGCTCAATACGATGAGCTCCTATTTTCATTGGACGGATAATGCTCTTGTCTATGGAGATGGACTCGAGGTCCACGTCTACAACACAGCCACGCTCGATGATGCGCTGATTACGCGATCAGGAGACACCGTGCGCGATGCCTGGCTCATCAATCCACATACGTTCCTGCTCACGTTTGAGAATCGCATCGTTGCCTACGATGTTTCAGATCCTGCGCGCCCCGTGACAACAACATTAGCGGATGGGAGCGGCTTCATACATGGCTGGGTAAGCGAAAACAAAAAAATCGCCTATCTGTTTGTGCACGATTCCAATGCCTACGGCGCAGGTGGCGCTGTCTTGCGTCTACCTTTACAAAAATAATAGGGATCTCTGAAAAAGGCGATCTACCTTCGCATCTCATCCTTTTTCAGAAATCCCACTTTGCAGAGGTCTCATTACCAACGGACGAGAAATTTTAACAGGATAAAATAGAGTTGCAGGCAAGGATTCACGATGTTTCCAAGGAGCGGATTTTGCACTTCTTGGTTCGTGATGGCGCCGACCATGTGAGCGAGCATCTGTCTATCTGTTGCAACGCGTAAACGTCGTATGAGAGCTCGGTGTCGCATAATAAAAATCCACGTCGTTGGCTTCGCAAAAAAGAGCCACGATTTTATTTTTTCGCCCGCCCATCCTGACATATACGCAAACCACAACGTGCCAAGCTCCATAATGATTGCCGCAGGGGCTATAAGCAGGAGCGTAGCTAGCTTGTAGTTAACGAGGTTTGTGAGATGTCGATTGCGTTCCATCCAATAAAACTTTTTAATCGAGCGCGAGAATTCATAGCGATGATAGATGATGGAATCAGACGCGTAACAAATTTCATATCCTGCAAGGCGAGCTCGCCAAGAAACATCTACGTCCTCGTGGTACATAAAATACGAGGGGTCGAATAAACCACCAATTTTTTCAATAATGGACGTGCGTAACAGGAGCCCAGCGCCGCTTGCAAAAAATATGGGCCGATTCGGCAGAAACGCATCCACACGCTGTTTATAACCAAGACAAAAGCCAAACCCTAAAAAATGCAACGCGTTGCCACAGGAATTCAACAAATCTGGTTTCTCTTTAAGCATGATGCGCGACTGAATGATGGCGCAATTTTCCTTCCCTTCCGCAGCTTGCATCGCTCGCCACAAAAAGGTCGGTTCAACGGTCGCGTCTTGATTGATGAGATAGACATACTCTGCGCTAGGGTTGCGCGAAGTCTCAAATCCTCGCGTGTGCCCTCCGGAAAATCCATCATTCTTTTGACTTTCGATAAGCGTTATTTTAGGCAACGTGACGTCTGCCTGAGGCAACCACCGCTCTTTCAAATATTCGGCCGCTCGACCATGCACCGAAGGATTGTCCACAACCACAATCTGCCAACGATCGCGCGGGTAATCCACGTGCTGTAGCGACGTAAAAAGATCCTCAAGATCTTTTTTTCCCTCAGGAGACCAAAAGGAAATACATTGAACAACGACAAATGGCATCATATGACATGTTCCCCACGCCACTTCCATTGATACTTGAGCCAACTTGCCAAGTGGGCGCGTGCGGCGCGGTTTGAAAGCAGGTTTTGGATGTGTCCCGCTCCATCCCCCGCGGAAGCTTTTCCATGAGCGTGCTGCAGTTGCACGTGCGGATCATAACAAACGGGCCGCCCAAGATTCCACGCACGTCGACACAAATCAATGTCTTCAAAATACATCCAGAAGCGCGTATCAAATCCGCCGAGCTCATCAAAAAGCTCTCGCGAGATAAACAGCGCCGACCCTTGCGCCCAATCAATCATGCGTGGCCGACGAGGATCGCAATCGCGCATGAGGAATGTATCGGCATAGCGCGTGCCGAAATCTGTTTTGCCAAACTGCGTCCGTTGCACGAGCGGCATGTACCAACGAGGAAATCGACGACAGGTTTGCTGATGCTCCCCTGAAAAATGAGAAACACGAGGCGCAATCATTCCAAGACGCGGTTCTGTTTTCATGCGTGTGTACAAAGATGTCAAAATTTTTTCGTCGGTGAGCAGGGTGTCGGGATTTAAGAAAAAAAGATAGTCCGAAGGCGCCTCCATTGCTCCTCGATTGCACGAGTGACCAAAGCCTGCGTTTTGATTACGACGAATCACAATCGCATCTGACATTTCGCGTGTCGCAAGGTCGTGTGGATCAAATGCCTGTGAAGCATTGTCTACCAACACAAATTGCGTCGAAAGGTTGCTTGCTTCACGCGCACGTCGCACGGAAGCCAGACACCCATCAACAATTTTGTTGTGTGAGACCATGATGATGGAGATATCACTCATAGGAAATCAACTCGCGTAGTGTTTTGAAGAGAATGGATGGATGCGTCACAAGCAGATAAGCGGCTTTTGCAAGCTCGAAAGGAATGATGGCGATCCCGTCGCGCAACCAGTCTTTGAAGCTCAAGTGCGTGAGCAAATTGAGCCAGTGGTTGCGATAGGAAAGCTGTTGAGCTTGCACGCTTACGCCGTAATGCAAGGCAGAGGCTCTAAAATCGCGATGATGATAGGCCACAGCTTTTGGTAAGCAAAGCGTTTGCCAGAGAGCGCGATGGAGGCGATAAGCCACGTCCACGTCCTCTTTATACATGAAGTACGTGGGATCAAACAGATGGCCGTCGTGTGAGCTCTGTTCAATCGCCGCACGCCGATAAAACGGCAAGCACCCGGAAACGCCAAAAGCGGGACGATCGTCAAGCGTGGTGCGGTCATACACTTTGTGTGAACGCGTACGCAACAGGCCAAAAGAATCGATTGCTTCAAGAAAGCGTGGTTGTCTATGCTCATCAAATTCCCATCGATTGATGCGGCCGGTCACCGCGCCAACACGAGGATGCGCTGAGAGCGCCTCGCGAATCGTCGCAATATATTCCGGCATCAAAATAACATCTGGATTGACGAGCAATACGGCGGGAGCGTGGTGCTTGTGAAACAGCAGATCATGTCCTCCAGCAAATCCGATGTTTTCGCCCTCCTCATATTCAACGGACAAGTCGCAAAGGAGTGCACAGACAAGCTCACGGACAAGAACGCGCTCCGCCTCGCTTGAGCCGCAATCCAAAATCCACAAACGCCAATCCATATCTGTCTGTGCCTTGAGCGACTCAAACAAAAATGGCAGAAAGGCAGAGCTGTTGTGCGTTACCAATTGAAGCGCCACTTCCATAAATACTTCATCATGCTCGTCAAAAACAATCGCTGCTTGCGCCAAAATGAAACCTGCGCAAAACTCCTTCCGACGAAATCTGTGCACACAAGATCTGCTCGATAAAAAATCCTCAGTCCGACTTTGCGAACACGCTTGCAAAAATCTACTTCCTCAAACCAAATAAAAAATCGTTCATCGAACATGCCAATCGTTTTGAGGAGATCACGACGGAAAGCAAAAAATGAACCACGCATTTGTTCCACATCTTGAGATTTTGATAGATCAATATCCGTCGCAAGGTAATGATCAATAAGATGTGGAAAAAAATGCGGGAGTTTGAGCGCAACCGCGAGTTGATTGCCAGGCCGTGGGTCGCGTCGCACAGACCGCACGAGCACTCCATCGCTTGCTCGCAGTTTCACGCCAAGAACGCCAATCTTTTCATCTTGTATCAATGTCTCATACATTCCTTCAAGCACACCTTCACCAACACACATATCCGGATTGAGCAGCAACACAACTTCGCCTGTTGCAACGGCAAGCGCGTGATTCACTGCTTTGGCAAAACCTGCATTCCAATCGTTGATCATCAGATGCACCCAAGGAAATTTTTCACGCACCATTTTTGTGGTGCCATCGCCCGAAGCATTATCGACGACCAACACTTCCATGGGAAAATCAGGCCGCTGAAGCGACCCGAGTTTACTCAAGTTCTGTTCAAGCAGTTCACGCACGTTCCAGCTCACAATCACGACAGAGAGCTTCATAGCTCCACAAACGAATTATCTCCGATGACAAGGCGATGGCCGCTTTTAGGCTGTGAGTCACGTACGTCCGTAATAGTGACATTGAATCCAATGAGGCTATTAGAAATACGTTGTGACGTATGGACCTTTGCGCCATCAAAAATGATTGAGTGGTCGATTTCTGCGCCATCAATCTGCGCGCCATTACCAATGGAGGTATACGGACCAATGAAGCTGTGCTCGATCTGAACATTTTCTCCAATGGTGACCGGGCCACGGATCAACACGTCTGCCCCAATCATCGAGCCTTTTCCCACATGCACAGAGCCTTGCAGTTGCGCAGAAACAGCCACTTCGCCTTCAACAGAAAAAAAGGATGCGGGAAGATCGTTTAAAATCGCAGCGTTGCCTTCCAAAATTGCGTCGATGGTTCCTGTGTCTTTCCACCAACCCGTAATTTCTTCCCATCCCACGCGATGACCGTTTTGCAAAAGCCATGTATTCACATCGCTGATTTCGTATTCGCCACGCGGTGAAGGCTGAATGTGCGCGAACGCATCAAAAAAAGTTTTGTCGTACAAATAAATACCTGTCACGGCATAATCACTCGGCGGTTCTGTTGGTTTCTCAATGACGTGCGTCAAATTTCCTGCTGTGTCAAATGCAGGCACACCGAATCGTTGCGGATCTTTCACTTTGCTGAATGCCAAAAAACAATTGTGCCCTTCTTGCGTGAAACGCTCAACAAATTTTCGTAAACTTCCCAAGATAATATTGTCGCCAAGGTAAAACATGAACGGCTCATCACCCAAAAAAGGCCGCGCGTTGTTGACCACATGGGCAATGCCTTTTGGCCCGCCGGTCTGTTCAATGTAGGTAAGGGTTACGCCAAATTTTGATCCATCACCAAAGGCCTTCTGCATGAGTTCGACTTCGCCTGGATTGACGTTGATGGCAATTTGCGTGATGCCCGCTTCGGCAATTTTTTCAATCGCCTGCTGAAGCATGGGGCGATTGGCAAGGGGAATCAAATGCTTGTTGGTTGTCCAGGTGATGGGTCGCAGCCGTGTGGCGCGACCACCGGCGGCAATCAGAGCTTTCATACATTTTCTTCTTTTTTTGCACGCGCAAACTTCTCCATCGTATCGCGTAGAGCTTCTTTCATGGGGCGCATCTGAATGCCGAGCTCTTGCAGACGCGTCGAAGCGAGAAAATTATTCGAGCGTCCTTTTTTTGCAAGTCCAACTTTGACAAGATCATCATTGCTGATCCATTCACAGGTATGTGACGGATCAACGAGCTCGCGATAGAGATCGAGAATCTCACGATGACGTACAGTGCCAGGATTCGTCGCATGAAAAATTCCTGTGCCTCGCTTTTGCAAAAGTTGATAGAAGACGTTCACGAGATCATCAACGACCGATGCACTATTTTCTACATCGATCACTTTTGTGAAGCTGGCGAGTTTATTGATGAGGTTATCTGGCGACGGCATGGAATCAATCGGCATGCGTATGCGGGCGATACCAACGTTTGGTAACGTCGAAAGCACAAGATCTGCCGCCCACTTTGTGCGTGAGTAAACGACAGAAGGATTGCCGAAATCATCCTCACGCCATGCCTTATCCGGATGCGGCGAGTCGCCATAAAAAATGCAGCCTGAGCCAATGTGCAACAAATATACTTGAGCTTCAGCACACGCTTGTGCAAGCAAAATAGGCAAAAGCGTGTTGCCAAGAATGGTGGTCATCTGATTGCTCTCGCACCAATCCACGTTTGGCTTGCCGCGAACGCCAGCCGCATTGAAGACCACGTCTGGTTGCACGCGTTTGATCTCCTCAAGCGCGTCTTTCATGCTGTAGATCATGGCTGAGGAAACAATCGCCTCATCGCCCCAAGCTTGCGCGCACCGCGTTCCAATATATCCACTCCCAAAAATCAAAATTTTCATATATCAGAGCTTGCCGAGTTTATCTTTGTAGTACATGTCGTAATACTCCTCATAGGCGCCGCTCTTACACCGCTGCCACCATTCTGGGTGATCCCGATACCACAAAATTGTTTCACGTATTCCTGTCTCAAAATCTACAAGCGGCGCCCAACCGAGCTCTTGTGCAATTTTTGTTGGATCAAGTAGATAGCGTTTATCGTGTTGCAATCGATCTGGAACGTACGTCTTAAGTGTGTCCGGTTTCCCAAGCGTTTTCAAAACAGCATCGGCAATTTCCTCAACCGATTTTTCAACGCGCGTGCCGATGTTGTACGCCTCGCCGATTCGTCCTTTCTGGAGGATCGCTTCGATACCTCTGGCATGGTCATCTGCGTGAATCCATTCACGACGATTCTGGCTCGTCTTAAAAAGCGGTAACGGTTTATCTTCGAGAGCGTTCGTCGTAAAGACAGGAATCACTTTTTCCGGAAATTGATACGGACCGTAATTGTTCGCACAATGGCTGATCGTAATCGGCAACTTGAACGTATGAAAGTACGACATGACCACATGGTTAGCAGCAGCCTTTGAGGCGTTGTAGGGAGTCTTCGGCCGGTAAGCATCGTCCTCTCTGAACATGCGATCTTCGTCAAGTTCAAGCTCACCGAATACTTCGCACGTTGAAATATGATGAAAACGTGAGACCTTGGCATCCTTGGCTGCGGCGAGCAAGACTTGTGTACCAAGCACGTTCGTGCGTAAAAAAATTCCAGGATCCAAAATGCCACGATCGTTGTGAGATTCAGCCGCAAAGTTTACGACCACATCAACCCCTTCCAGAGCCGCACGAGCCGCCGCATAGTCACCAATGTCGCCACGCACAAAGGTATAATGAGGGTCTTGCTCAATATCTCTCAAATTTTCAAGATTCCCAGCGTACGTCAAGACATCATAATTGATGACCGCATCCTGCGGATGTGCCTTCAACCAGTACCGAATAAAATTTGACCCGATAAACCCCGCCCCACCCGTAACAAGCAACTTCATAGTGAGGGAATCTTACGAAACCGGCGGCATTCCTGCAAGGCGCCCATTTTAGCTATGTTGCTCGAGGTATTGCAGATAGCACGCCCGACAGTAAATCGTGCGATTTGGGAACTGTTGATTATTGTAAGCCGTGATCGCTTTCTTGCACGCATGACAGTTAGTCATAAAGGAGACAGGCGTATCAGAATGTCGTGTGAGTTTTTTGAGACGCGTTAAAAAGTGCTCGCGTGGAAATGGCAGTTGATGTTTTTTGTAAAATGCAAACTCCGTTTCCGTGACACTGAAATTGCGCTTGAGCACAGCGTCGTGGATAGGTTTGCCGACAAAATGATCTGGATCTGTATCGGCAAGCGCATCTGGAATTTCTGTCACAAGCACCGAGCCTTCAGCACTCACACTTTTTGGCATGACCACAGCTCCACGCGCAGGATTAAAATGCGGCGCGCCGAATGCTGTATATTCTTCTGGTGTGTACTCAAAATACATTTTTCCCATGGAGAATTGAAAACCGCTTTGTGAAAAATCGCCTCCAAAAAACATCCCATACTCGCCACGATCCAGCATGGTACATTTCAACTCATCGAGCTTCAACCAATACTCCTCTTCGCTGTACTGATTATTGAAAAGGCAAAATTCTTTATGACGCAAGCCGAAACAGCCGAAACAATTCTGGCACTCATAACAATCCATGGAGTATTCGACATTGACGGATCGCCAAACACGGACACAGTATTTACAATTCTGCGCGTTAACCAAATCAACCGACTGATAACAGGCACTGCCCCAACCCGTCCAAACGCAAAATGCAGCTGTCTCCTGTTTTAAACACGCCCAACAAGAATACAAATCTGTATCTTCGATCGCCCACCAACATGTGTGGCAACGTGTGCATTTGATGAGGCCCTGACCTGTTGATTCTTCGACAGCATCATTGTCATGTTCGGGCCAAGCAGCTTCGGCCATGAGAGTTTCAAAGCGAGCAAGATATTCCTCGTTCACAGACCACCGAGACAAATCAACCTGTGCTCGACGCTTGAGCCACTCTTCCTTGGTGATCTGTTCATTAAACCAGAGATATTTTTTATGTCGTTTGTTTGTGGCACCAAAGCAGAACTCACAGTCGCTGCAATCAAAAATAAAACTGCAGTGAATGGAGGAATCGCTATTAAACGCAAAGGAGCAGGCGAACAAATCTGCAGACCAATTGATACTAAAACATTCTCGGCAACGAGCGGAATTAACAAGGTCAATACAATCCTCGGAATCCGTCCCTGACATGTATCCGTACAAGATGCGTTTCATGTCTCCACACCCAAACGCCATATAGCAATCTTGCGCGTTCAGAAGATCAACGCCAACGGAATTGATATTGCTCCCATCGTCTCGCAACGCACCGACAGGAATTGAAAAAGCGAGTTTACGAAATTGATCAAAAAATAAATCACGCGTGTTCCATGCATATCCGTTGACGTAATCATTCCCAAACCATTCCTTGTCTTCAATCACTTGAAATGGATTGTCCGGATGCACAAAACTCAAAATAGGCTTTCCGCTGATGGCATGAGCTTTCCACCAAATAGATACGCCGCCGGCAAAACCAGAAAGCTGACGCAAGCGTGTCATGGGGGCGAGCTTACTCGGCGGCACATTGAATTTTTTGTACCAGCTGATTTCCTCGTCCGTCATCATCCATTTCGTTCCTAAAAGCGCACACGTCCGCTCCCCGGGGCTCGTCGCCTCCAGAATCGCCTTCACGTTTGCGTCGTAGCTTGGTGTGCGGGACATAGCTATATGTTCAAGTACTGCCGAGCGAGAGCAAGGGCAACAAGAATATAAGGGTCCTCGAGTTCACCTGCATCGAGCATGCGATAAAGTTCTTTTGGCTCCATCCACTGATGATCAACGAGCGTTTCAGTTTCCTCGTGCTCCATTGCACCTTCCGTTATCTTTTCCGCAAGGTACAACGTCGCAAACTCGTCTGTGAATCCCGGCGACGTATAAAACGATCCGAGCTTCGTCCATTTTTGCGCAGTGAGGCCACCTTCCTCCTTCAGTTCACGCTTTGCAGAATTGAGGACCTCGTCTCCCCACTCGACGCCACCCGCTGGGATATTTAAAAGAAACTTACCGATGGGATATTTGTAATCACGCTGAACAAAAATCTGTCCTTTCTCATTCACTGCAAGGATGCCGACGCCGAGCTTGCGCAAAACAACTCCATAAATTCCAGATTTCCCACCAGGTTGAATCACCTGATCTTCCCGAACCTTCATCCACGCATTTTCGTAGACAATGCGCGAGCTCAATTTTTTCCAATCACTCATACAAGAAGCTGACGGATCTTTTCTGCTGTGGCGGCGAGATCTTCTTGCGAGACAATCATTTGCACAAATGTTCGTGGGGTGCCGGTGTGACGCGGCATCAAGTGGATGTGGGTGTGGAAGACGTCCTGACCAGCAGACTCACCGCAGTTAGATCCAACGTTCAGCCCATCCGCACCGACTCCAGCAAGCAGACCAGAACTGATCTTTTTGATGACTGCCATGACTGCCTGGGCGTCATCGGGTGCGATGTCGAGCAGGTTAGTCGAGTGGGCTTTAGGAAGGACCAGCGTGTGTCCCACCGAAACCGGATGAATATCCAAAAAAGCGACTACCACGTCATCTTCGTAGAGTTTGTGACACGGAATCTCGCCAGCGATAATTTTGCAAAAAAGACAGTCGGACATACTTATGAAGTAGATAGTAAATGGTACAGAGTTGATGGCGTCAATAGAGTGACGAGCGTCACGAGCACACGGAACTCTTCAAATCCTCGACCCTCTGTCCAAACAACCCAGCCGAGAATAAGTCCAAGGAGCAAGCAGACGACATATTCCTTCATTTGATAGGGAGGCTGGTGAGCAGATTCACGATTCTCGACCTGACCCCATCCCCACACTACTCCAAACACGATTCCTCCGGCAAGGAACAGGTGCGGCGAGAAGACAAAACTCACAAACCCCGGGCGCAGCCACTCGAGGGCCAGAAAAATAAAGTAGGAGATAACACTTACAAAGAAACCAATGCGTGAAACCATAAAACGATTTTTTGAAAAAATTCGCTCGTTGTCAATGCGGGACGCGTAAACGTGAGCTCAAAGCGATGCACGCGTACTTCGTTCTGCAGTGTCTCGATTCCTGGCGCCGCGAGCACAAGCTTCAAATTTTTTTTTTGTTTGAGCTCATCTGGAATCTTAAACGTCGCGCGCGCGATTTTCCAATTCCCTTTGAGTGTGGGCGGCGTGTAGTTTGAAAAAATAAAATTCACGCCAAGATCATCCAAATTCGTATTCCAATTGAGTTTCACTGGATTCGGATTAAAAAATGCAGTGCGCGAAAAAGCAGTGAACCCATCGCCGGTCATAAAAAAATCTCCGGCCGCAGCGGAAACGGCAACCAACCCCGCCTCGGCCACATCGACATCATAACGCACTTGCGCTTCCGGCAAGAGGAGTTCTCTGGAGCCGATGGTCACCGCTTGCGCGGCATCCGCATGATAAGTCTCAAACGAGAGATGTTTGCCGTCGGTAAAAAATTTCACCGGACTTGCCGCTTGGTGATAGCCGACCTCATCGCCGACAAACACCGGGCCGACAAAACTCATGTAGCGCTGCCGAGTCGTAAGAGTGCGGAAAAAAATATCACGATCAGCTTTTAGAATCACTTTATACACGCCCTCAGGAAGATTCGGCACCACAAGGCTGACGTTTTGCAACGTCGATCCTTTTTGCGTTGACTGGGTCTCACCATCATCTGCTACGCTCATCGAACCTACGATTTCGCCCGTTTCATTCACTGCCAACAACTCAACAGGATCCGCACCATATTGACGATTCATATCCATGAATGCGGCTTGCAACAGAAGCGGCTCGTTTTTGATGTAGGTGAGATATTCGTGATAGCCGCGCAAAGAGGCTGAAACGGTCGTGAGTGTATTGCTTCCAAGATAGGCAGCCTCGCGATACGGCTCGTCAAGTTGTGCGTGATACGTTGCGACCACTTTGCGCTCAGGCGGATTTTCTTTAAAAGCCTCAATCGAATCGTACGTCTTCACGCGTTGTAACAGCGTCGTACCGTCTTGTTCTAACCGCGTCCACGAGGACGTGTCAATCATTCTATTCTCCATCGGCTCAAGTGTGTACTGAATCGGATCATCGTTTACGATCAAACCGAGCTCAAGAATGGGTTGTGCCGTATTTTGAAACGTAAGCTCAACCGTAAGTTCATCGTAAGCGCCCGGCTGATGTACCGCCAGATACGTTGGCTCGCCAATCACGGGTGTATACACGCCATCGGCACTGCTGTGCACTCCAAGCGCTCGAGCATCTGGCAATAGACGATCAAGATACGGTGAGCGCTCATCAACATTCGTGCCGATCACAAACTGACCGCTTGGGTTCAGGTCCACCACCAGCAACCAAAAAAAGAGAGCTAACGGTGTACAGATGATCAGCGCCTTAATGAGTGTCTGCCACTTCATAAATATGATAAAGCGATTCGTCCCCAACTTCTTCCACCAAGCTGATTCCAAGATTTTGCGCTTTGAGTTTTTCGTTATTGAGGTAATCGATATCCCATGAGGGAAGCGTGATACCAAAATAGTAAAGCGGCGCGTTTGCGATAAGCGACGGCATTGCTTCGTAGGTGGAGTCACTGCGCAACGGTTGAACCACTCGGCGCGCGGGCCATAAAAATTTATCCGCACGATCAACAATGATAATCGACGAGCTTGGCGTAAGCGCGAGGATGCGATCTTTCTTTGTCGCAAACGTGGCAACGTTCTCGCGCACGCGTGCGAGGCCATCCGCGGCAAAAAAAACAGGATGCACGCTCAAACCCACAAGAAGTAAACTCAAAAAACCAATCATCGCCCGGCGGGTGAACGCCGTCCGCATACGCTCCACGCACCAGACAAGAAAACGCGCGACATACGGACTCCACAAAATGAATGCGGGGAGCCAGTAGCGCAAGTAACTGGTGCCGATGGTCACGAGTGTTGGATCTGGGTTGTCGTTAAACGACCAGCTCCCGTAAAAAAGAAAAAGCCAGGCTGTCACGCCGAGTGCGAGGAAGTTATAGATCTTTTTTTCTCGCTCGCCATGTGACTCGGAAAGGATAAGAAGAAACCCAAGCGCGGCAGCAATGGAGAGCCAGGGAAAAAGCTCAAGGGCATAGTGATAGACGTGGCTTGGAATTCTGGAAAAGTGGAGAGTGATTGGAAAATGGAAGATGGGAGATGTGAGCTCTGTTGGCTTAGTTGCATCAGCATGCGACACACCATATTCCACATTCTCCCCACCCGCTGTATACCCTGTCTCAAACGGCCCTCCATACAAAGCATTGTTGAGAAACGGCAGAGGTGCAAGAACAACAAGCGCGGTCGCAATAACAAAGAGAGCACGCTCAAAACCAAGTTGACGGCGAAAGGCAATAAGCAGAGCAAGAGCACTCGGAATGACCCATAGCAATTCAGAGGTGCGAAACCACAGAGCGAGGCCAAGGAAGAAGCCGCAGAGGATGGGGCCAGCCCGGTGATGTGTGATGGGCCTAGCCCCATGACGCATGGCAAAGTAAATCGCGAAAATAAGACACGCAACAAACGGAACGTTATGCATGAACAAGCGGCCAGAGTAGTACCAAAAACTTGGATGAAACAAAACAGCGAGACTCGAAAAAAATGCGATCACGCGAGAATGAAAGAGACGCTCCATCATCGCTCGCCAGGCAAAAACTGCGAGCGTAGCGAGCAGTGGGGTGAGCAAACCCACAAAGGCGATGCCGACCATCCGTGAAAAAAATCCGTAGATCACAGGAAGCCCCAGAAAACTGACGGGCACCAAGTGACTCGAGATAGAAATTACGCTGCGGGGATGGAGGAGATTGTTGAGCTCAATATTCAGAGGTTCATCCATCCACAGCTTTCCTGTCTGTCCAAACACACTTGCCAACGTTGCGTTTGCATTTTCATCTGGCGAATTATACGTCGTTGGATTCTGCCAAACGAGTATCGACGCAGACACAAAAAAAATGAGTGAGAGCAAACCAAGCGCAACAAAATCAAGACGGAATTTCATAAGCCGTATGTATAGAACGAGACGACGGCGAAGACGAGTGCAATGGATAAAAGTCCAACAGAAAATGGGACAAACAAGTTACTGCCAGACCACGCCGCGAGCATAAGGAGCGTCACGCCGAGAAACTGCAAAAACATTTTGACCTTGCCCCACACATTTGCCGCGCGTGGCATCCCATTTTTTCGATTAATGAATCCGCCAATCCCAAGGGCCACCTCCATGCCAATCATCATCAAACCAAAAATAGGATTGATGTGCTTCATGACAATAATAATAATCGCAACACTAATGAGAAGTTTGTCGGCCACAGCATCGTAAAAAGTGCCCCATGCCGTAATCTGATGGCGAACGCGTGCAAGTGATCCGTCAATCGCGTCCGTAAACGCGACCAAGATAAAAACAGGAATTCCAACATTATAATTTTCCGCCGCGAGCAAAAATGCGACGATCGGCACACACATAATGCGCAGAAGCGTGATCTGATTGGGTGTAATCCAACGCGGAATAAGTGGAATCACCAGCAGTTTCATCACGTGATCGAACGGGTAAAGTTTTGCGGGATCCCTCGGGAGTGTCATAATAGGGAGCGTGTATGCTTCGTTCCCTTGTCCACTATAGCATCGTGAGCTTGCTTTTTCTAGGCATTCTTGTCGCAAATGTCTTTGCGTGGCAGTCGAGCCTACTCGGCGGCTTGCTACTGTTGTTGTTTTTGCTGTTTTTTGGAAAAACACTCCATAAGCAGCTCGCGCTTGGCGTCGCAAGTCTGGTGGCCCTCGTAAGCATTCTTGGCGCCATCGCGTTCTATCTGTTCAATCTTACCCCACTCGCCTGCCTCATTATTATTTTTCTCATCATACTTGCCATCCCGTTTTTTCACCTGCCGCATTTTTCTTTTCCATCGTTTGGACGTATTTCCCTACGAGAACTCCCAGTGCTGCTGTGTGCCTGCGTCCTTTTTATCACGGCACTGCGCGTCGCGATCGCCGCACACATCGTCACTCCTGTGCGCTCTCCTTGGCTTGTCATCCCTGCAGCTTTTTTTCTGCTTATTTTTTTATTTTCAAGCCTCACCGTCGCCTCGCGCTCACGCTTGCTTTTTGTCGCCCTATTTTTTTTGACAACGAGCGTTGCACTCTTCGCCTATCCTCTTGGCTATGGGTTTGATGCGTTCATTCACCAAGCCACAGAACAACACGTTGTGGAGCATGGAACGATCACGCCTAAGCCACTGTACTATGTTGGTCAATACGCGCTCGTCGTGACAGCGGCAAATGCTTTTTCCATTCCTGTTGAAACAAGCGACTTGCTGCTGCTTCCACTGCTTCTTATTCTGCTTGCCATCCTGTGCTCCTCACAAGCAAAAGGATTAAGCGCCTTTGCCTTGTTCCTCATTCCCCTGTCGAGTTTCATTGTCACGACCCCACAGGGGCTTGCAAACTTTTGGGTACTCCTCGTGATTCTTACTTCCTGCTGCGATTTCGCCTTTTCAAGGCGAAATACAAAGGGGTTGCTCCTTTTGCTGTTCACCATCGCCGCCCTTGTCACACATCCGCTCTCAGGCATTCCCGCTGTGTTTTTTTTACTTATAGCAAGATCCGTCCGATCGGACGGTTCTTCCTATCGCACGTTTTGGCCGCTCGTTGGGCTTGGCAGTATCATCATGCCCCTCGTGTTTGTCCTCAACAGTCTCATGAGCGGTCAGTCCATTGCCTTTCATCCTGAAAAAATTTTTCCCTTGCCGCTTTTTGAGCTCCTGCACCTTGACTTTTTTTTACAAAATCGTTTTGATGCGTGGAAAGATCTTTTGTATCTGTTCGGCTGGAATCAAACGCTCGTGGTACTCGTGCTTACTGTCGCAGGTTATCGCCTCGCAAAAAAATCTACGCAACATCATGCGTTACGCATCTTCGGCCTCATGTCGATCATTCTGCTGGTGAATTATTTGTTGCTTGACCGCCTGTTTGAGTTTTCATTTTTGATTGAATATGAACGCAGCAATTATGCCGAACGACTCTTCACGCTCGCACAGTTTTTTGCTCTGCCGCTTGTCGCGCTCACACTTGCTGATTGGTCAAAACGACTTGCGAGCAAACCGATCGCTCTGAAAGCTGGCGCGGTTGGCCTCACCGCTATGATGCTGACTGCCGTCGTCTACATGAATTATCCTCGTCACGATAACTATGAAATCAGCCGAGGTTTTAATGTGGGCACAAGCGATTTTTCCACCGCGCAATATCTGCACGACAAAAATGCTCCTGGCACGTATGTCGTGCTTGCCAATCAAGCCGTATCTGCCGCAGCACTCAAAACATATGGATTTGAAACGTATTTCCACGGCGATTTGTTTTACTATCCGATTCCAACTGGCGGAGCGCTTTATCAAATCTATCTTGAAATGGTGAACAATGCGCCAACCTCTGCAACCGCAAAAAAAGCCATGGACTTGGCAGGAGTCGACACCGCGTATTTTGTGGTGAACGATTATTGGTTCCTCGCCGACAAAATCATTGAAAACGCCAAGCGTGAAGCAAAGGATTGGGTCGCTATCGACAACGGCGCCACGACGGTGTTTGAGTACAGGCGATAAGAACGCTTCAACACAATCAGGACTTACACGTTTGAGACCAGTTCTAGGCGTGGGTGGCCAATCGCCGGAGCTGTACATCAGGTACAGCGAGGCGATGGCCGGGCCCCACAACAACGAAATGGGCCAAACGTGTAAGTCCTGACAATAAAAAACATAACCTCCCGACGTACTCGGGAGGTATAATGCGATGATGAGTTGATGTTGGTACTAGAAGGTGACCAGTAAATAATCGAGCTCCTGACGACTCCGTTCCTTGGTTTCCCCCGGTGTCCATGTGTCCGTGGTTAAGTCGTGCGACCTGTAGTTCACGTAGCTCACCTTGAGCAAGTCATGCCTCCCAAGGCACCACGTGTCCGTATAAATAGTACTGACAAGATCGCGGCTGGACCAGCCGATGAGCTGATATCCCGCACGGCACCAACTTCCGCTCTGAAGTTGCTCGGGTGGCAGGATTTCCTCTCGGGTACTGTTTTCGAATTGCAGTACATCCCCGTCCTGACGACTGTAGGTGTATTTAACGAGATCTGTGCCCTCAATGCAATAAAGCCCCACAAACGATTCATACGTACTTGATGCACCGATCGGCTTGCCGCCGTTCTCGCAGTACTTGGCTGGATCTTTCTGCAGGATCTGCAACGCCGTGAGAGGCTTGGGCTCGGGCGACACGGTCGGCTCGGACGAGGTGCTAACTGAGGACTCACTACTTTCGTGAAGGAGCATCTTCAGGAGCACAGGCAGGGCCACTGAGATGAAGGTGTAAACAATTATGACAATCACTGCTCCGTGGACCAAACCACGCATATAGCTATCACACTTGTATTCTTCAGAAATACTCACGTGGCCTCCGATCGTGCGGGATGAGTAAATGCACGAGAGCACAGAATAGCAATTTACGCAGGAAATGTCAATACAAAGGCAGGGCCTTCATGCCCCGCCTTTTCCTGAATGCTTTAAGACGTTTACTATTTCTGCATGCAAGCTTTGCACTTCCCCTCCATCAAAACGAGGATCGCGGAAATACCGACCAGCACGTAGACCACGCGCTCGACGGTTGGCCAACTGCCAACAATCGCATTGACGAGGTTGAAGTCAAAAAGACCAACCAGTCCCCAGTTCACGGCCCCGATCAGTACGAGCGTCCAGGCGATGCAATGGATGCTGCAACCTTTCTTCATCATAAAATTTTAGAGCTTTTGAGGCTCTGTTATTTAGGCTTAATAATTTCATTAACAGCGACTTCGACGGCGTTGGACGGCAGCGAGAACGAAACGTTCTCTCCTTGCGTGGACGTCGCTACGTTCACGCCAATCACTTTACCATCTAGATTGAGCAATGGTCCACCAGAATTTCCTGCATTGATTGCCGCGTCCGTTTGGATCACATCTTCCAAAACTTCCGCTCGACCAAATCCAAGCGCCGCGGTGATGGTGCGTGAAAGACCAGAAACGACACCGACAGAAACTGTGTTGCGGAACTCACCAAGCGCATTGCCGATCGCAATCACGGTCTGTCCTGATTTGAGTGTGCTTGAATCTCCAAACGCAAGCGAGGTGAGTCCCAAAGCCTCAATCTTCAGCACAGCAACATCTAAATCCTTGTTCACACCCACGACCGTTGCGGCGTATTGATCGCCCGTATTCGTGAACACGGTATAGTTCGCCGCTTCATCCGCAACGACGTGCAGATTCGTTACAATAAAACCATCGGCAGAAATAAAAAAGCCAGATCCACTGCCAACCTGAACGGTTTCGGTCCCGTTCTGACGCAGGCGTGGAATCTGGATTTGGAAGGCCCCAAACGGCAACTGCATCTGCTCAAAATACTGCTCGTACGTCGGCTGATCTTTTGTGATGATGATGGCGACAACGGCAGGATCGGAGCTCTCAACAATGGAAGTAATCTGATCATCTCGGCTCTCTTTTTGTACAATGGTTGTTTGCGGAGCAAGATAGGCCTGTAGTGACTTTGGAACAGGCACGGCGCCAGCAATCATGCCAACATGGAGTGCTTCCAAAAGAAGGGCGCCGATAAATCCCCCGATGAGTCCTTGTCCTAACGGTGATGGCCGTCCCATAATGCATGTAGTATACAACAGACGTCGCAAGAACTCTATCCACACGGTATACTATGCCACAATTATGCCATCACAAAAATTGACAACTCATGCGCCTTGGAATGAAGCGGTGACAGACGAGCAACGGTTTGGGAATTTAACAGGCGATCAGCAAGCAGATGTTGTGGTCATTGGCGGCGGAATTGTTGGCATCCAAACAGCTTGGCTCCTTGCAAACGAGGGCAAACGCGTCGTTTTGCTTGAAAAAAACCATATTGGCACAGGCGACAGCGGGGCGACCACAGGATTTTTGACGCGCGTTCCTGATGCTTCTATTGCATCACTACAACAACGGCATGGGACAGAATTTTTGACACAATTATTTAAAGCGACACGCGCCGCTCAAAAGAATCTTTTTGAACGGGTGAGTGCCGTGGAGGGACATGCGGATTTTGTGGCATGTGACACACTGTTTTGTGGGGCAGAGCCGAACGATCCAGCCATGGAGGCTGAGTGGCAAGCGATTCAACACGTGGAAAATGGAGCAGAGCACGAGGCTTCGGAAATTCGCATTCGTGACGAAGGCAAATTTCATGTACGCAAATATCTTTTAGAGCTACTCTCCCTCCCCCTAACCAAGGGGAGGGATTGGGTGGGGCCTGTAACCATTTTTGAAGAATCCGAAGTCGAACGGCTTGAGTTTGGTGATGATGTGCTGGTGTTCACGGCAAACGGCTCCCTACATGCGAAACAGCTCGTCGTTGCTATGGGAGATCCAAGCCCGCTCTTTGCCGAGCTCAAGCATCTCATTGAGCCACGTCTCACATATGTTCTCCTTGCTGACTATACGAAGGCGCCCATTGGCGACGAAATCGCTTGGGATACACATGATCCCTATTTTTACTGGCGCAGACTCGGCGAACGATCGGTCATGCTTGGTGGGTGTGATGCGCCGCCTGGCACAAAATTTGAAAAGGCCCCGCTCATACAACTCAAAGAGTTTTTGAAAGCGAAATTCGGCGAGCCTGCGGACATAACGCACTTTTGGTCTGGAAGTTTGTTCGAAACGGTTGATGGTCTGCCTTATGCCTTTGAGCATCCACAAGTAAAAAATGTATTCATCGCAATGGGTCTTGGTGGTAACGGACTTGTCTATGGCAGCTGGTGCGCAGAAGCGTTGAGGGATCTTGTGCTTAATCGTGAGAATGCGGATGCTGAGCTGCTGCAACCACGACGAAACCGACAAGAGATTGCCGGTCACAGATCCACCCCCAGCCCCGCCCTTGATAAGGGCGGGGAGAGGATTTTTCTCCCCTTCGCAAAACTTTCCGAGATCCCAGATGCAAAACCGATTGCTCGCACGATTGCTGGCGAGACGATCATGGTCGTAAAAATGCTTGGCCGCTATCACGCTGTGAGCAATGTTTGCACGCATGCCGGTGGAGCGTTATGTGACGGCTCACTTCAAAATGAAATTATTACGTGTCCACTTCATGGCGCAAAATTTGATGTGACAACAGGACAAGTGAAAGGCCCACCAGCCGTCCGAGCATTGAGGACGTTTGCGACGCGTGTCGTTGGCGACATGCTGGAAGTGGAGGTGGGAGTGACAAATGAGACAGAAGTTACAAAGCAGACAAAAGCTATGGTAGATCCATTTATCAAATGGCGCATTCCATTTTTTGTCGCGGTGTCACTGTTGTGGATTGCCGAACTTTTCACACAACGCGCCGCATTCGTTCGTTCTCCCCTTTCCTATCACATGCTGACCGCATCGGCTTATACCGGCGCAACACTCATTAGCATGGCGCTCTTCTGCAGTGCTATTTTTCTGTGGTTTCCACGTACGGCTGGTTGGTGGAGACTGCGACGCACCTTTGGTGTGAGTGGCGTTGTATTTATCTGCCTGCATGTCACGCTCGTCTGGGCAACGGTGCTGAAGTGGGATCTGAACAATTATTTGTTCAGCTATAACCCCATCGAGAATCCCATGCTCTTTGGCAGTCTCGCGTTCCCTATTTTTCTTGCCATGACGCTCACCTCAACGGATTGGGCCGTAAAAAAACTCACGTTCAAGCGCTGGAAATTTTTGCATCGCTTTGTCTACCTCGCCTTCCCGCTCATGATTCTGCACTACGTTGGCATGAAGCCAGACCTGTTGAAATCCTGGCCCGGCATTGTCCTTATTTCCACAAGCGGCCTCGCTTTGTTTGGTCAATTGTATTGGTTTGTACGAACGACCATGCAACGCGGATTCAAAAAGAGCACAGTCGTCGGACTCGTGCTCATCTTAGGCTTTGCCACACTCGCCTATTTTGCTTTAAGAGGCTGGAAAGTTTTTTAAACTCCCATCCCACCGTAAAACTTTTTTGGTCCACGGGTTGGGCGTGAGCTAGAACTTGATCGTGCGCCAGAGCTCGGCCGTGAGCCAGAGGAGGGGCTTGAAGAGCGATGATCACCTCCGCCATGATGGCCGCCGCTTGATCCACTGCTACGACGGTCGCTCCCTTGATGGCCTGATCGCTGTCCACCGCCAGAAGAACGTGCACCACCAAAACGACGTGGCCCACGCGGTGCATAATCACGATCATCTGCGGGCTGCTGGCGGGCTGGTGGAAGTTCTGGCAATTTTTTTCCTGGCAAATGTACTTTCACAAGTTTTTCAATCTGTCGCACGTCTGATCCTTGATCTGGTGTAGCAAACGAAATCGCACGCCCTGCATGGCCAGCACGACCTGTGCGACCAATGCGGTGCACATAATCTTCTGCGGCGTCAGGGAGATCGTAGTTGATAACAACCTCGATCCCTTTCACATCAATACCGCGTGCCGCAATGTCTGTTGCAACGAGCACACGATATTTTCCAGACTTAAATCCTTCAAGCGCGTCTCGCCGTTGAGCGAGCGAACGATTCGAATGAATCTCGGCAGCATTGTGACCCATCGTGCGCACCATGCGTGCCATTTTTTTCGCACCATGTTTTGTTCGCGAAAAAACCAGAATCGTGCCGTGATACTCCAGGAGCAATTTTTCAAGCAAACGCATCTTGTCATGTTTGGAAACGACATAGAGTTCTTGTTCCACACGCTCGGCCGTCGTTCCTGACGGCGCAATCTCCACACGCACTGGCAGTTTCATGTGTCGAGCCGCCATGCGCGCAATTTCCGACGGCATGGTTGCGGAAAAAAGCATGGTCTGACGCTCACGTGGAATTGCGTCCATGATCTTGGCGAGCTGAGGCGCAAATCCCATGTCGAGCATACGATCGGCCTCATCCAGCACAAGAATGCGTACCTCACCAAGTCGGACGGAACGATGCTCCATGTGATCAATTAAACGTCCTGGTGTTGCAACAAGAATCTGTGGACTCTTTTTGAGAGCTTGCATCTGCATGCTCATCGACGCGCCGCCAATCAAGACCGCTGTACGAATCCCAAAACGCGTGCCTATTTTACGAATCGTTTCCTCCACCTGCAAAGCCAGCTCACGCGTTGGTAACAAAACCAAACCTGTCCCTTTTCCAGAGGCAAGCTGTTGAATCATAGGGATAGAAAATGCGAGTGTCTTGCCCGTGCCTGTTTGGGCGATACCAACCATGTCTTTGCCTTGAATTCCGATGGGAATAGCCTTACCTTGAATCGGCGTCGGCTTCGTAAAACCGGCCTTTTGCAGGGTGTCAAGGATATTCGGTGCAATCCCGAGTCCGAAAAAATCGTCCATAATGGCTGGAGTCTAACAGAAAAAGTGAAAAGAGTCTATGGGCACGCGGCCAATGTCACGAAAACAGCATCCCCGTCTGTAAAAAACAGGTCGCCTGTAATGTTTTGGCCAAGATCGCGTGGCGTGAAACGCGTATGAAATTCTTGCGAGACAATCATGCCACCCGCTTGCAGATCTGCGAGCAACGCCTCACGTTCAGAATCAATGTCAGGCGCAATCGTGTGAGTAATCCCCCACTTGATGCCTGTGTCCAGACTCGCCGTGCCAACATACACTCTCCCAAGAGGGGTGGTATAAGACGTTTTCCAAAAACGCGCATGGTGGCGTGAACGAATGGATTCGGCGTTTGTTTCTTTTTCAAATCCTGCTGTGTGCGGCCACGTATTATAAAAAAGAGGAATCATCGGTGCGGTGTCATACGCCTCATTCAATATGGTCGCCTTCGTGACACGCGCAAGTGAACTTACAGAAATCGGATCTGCAAGAGTCCAATCAGCGGCCAAAAAATCAACCCTCAAACAAGAATCTGGCACAATCAACACAAGACTAATCGGTTCGTGTGCATTGCCATCGAGCGACTCACTATATTTCGGCAGGCGGCCGTCCTCAAACAATGTGGCGACGTCCGATGCGGCAATGATTGTGAGTTCTTCAGATTCGGGTACATTCCAGGAAGGCGCTGCAAGGGAAAAAGTAAGCGGCGCCACGCAGAGATCAACAATCACAGCGAGCACCACGGCGTGCCGTAACGTCGTGCGGTGCTCTGTCCTCATGGAGGGCAACGCCCAGCCTTCTTGAACGCCGATCGTTAAAAACAACACGAACAAACCAATGGCATTTCCTGCAAGCACGTCGCTTACAAAGTGTACCCCAAGGTACAAACGACTCATGTCGATGGCAAAAATCAGAATAACAGCGGCGAGAACAATGAACACGCGCGTCTTTTTTTTGTGATTGCCTGCTCGAATGATGAGATAAGCCAATAGGCCAAACAGCCAGGCCGCGGCTGCCGCGTGCCCGCTTGGAAAGGAAAATGAGTCTTCAGAAATCGCTTGCAGAAATGGATGTGGCCGTTCACGCGCAATCAACTGTTTGAGTATCATGACAAGACTGTCTACGACCACGAGCCCACCAAACAAAGCGAGGGCAGATCGACGCAGCTTTGAAAGCCATAAAAAAATAGAAGCCACAACAATAGCAATGCCAACAGTCGTTGCTTCTGCAAAAAGCGTGATCCCATAAAATACAGCCAGACCATGTGGACTCCTCATCGCGTACAGCAGATTCACAAACCGCGTGTCTACAGCAACAAGCGGATCGTTAAAAAGATAATCTTGCAGCCAGCTCAAAAAAAGAAACAGACAGATGAGAGCGCCAAGCGACAGGAGCGTGACGGGCAAACCAGAAAAACGCGAACCATCAAGACGTCTGCGAAGAAATTTTTGGAAACCTGGTGAGATCATAGCGACCTGTAAAAAAACCGTTACTGCTGATCGTGCTCGACTTGATCGGCAATGGTCGAAAGATTCAATCGACGTTTCATCCCGGCGAGTTCTTTATCTTCTGCGGGGTGAATCCTCAAGCGGCGCTGTATGACATCAAGCATCTTTAGTATTTTCGTAATTTCGCGCTCAGCCTGCACGTTCACTTGAAAGTCAATCTCTTCGCGCAACTCTGCAATGCGCGCCGCCCGACTCTGACTCATAAGAACGATGATGGACAAAAAGATTGCCTCAAGGGACACAATCATGGTGAGCAGGTTGAAGGGAAACGGATCAAGCGCAGTTATGGGCACAAGGCGTCCGGAGTTAAGCAACATCCACGCAAAGAAAAAAAATGCATTCACGGTCAAAAACAACACCGAACCAAACATCGCCGTCATTCGGTCGGCCGCTTGTTCTACAAGACCTTTCTTTGCACGACGGTGCACGTACAGATCACTCATCTGTTGATGTTTTTTCATCACGCGTTTCCTCCTTGCCATAGATGGACGCATTATACATGATGGAGTATCTTTCAGCCAAGTATGTTCACCCCTGCGATCACCGTGCACCGCCTGAATAAATCATTCGGCAACGTCATTGCCGTCCACGACGTTTCGTTTTCTGTTCCCCAAGGAAGTATTCTTGGGCTTCTTGGTCCAAACGGCGCGGGAAAGACAACCGTCGTGCGCATGCTTGCCACGTTGATTACACCTGACAGCGGCGAACTGACCGTCGCAGGATTTGACGTGACAAAATCACCTCATGAGGTGCGCAAACGTATTGGCCTTGCTGGTCAGTATGCAGCTGTGGATGAAAATCTTACAGGACCAGAAAATCTGGAAATGATCGGGCGGCTCCATCGCTTGAGTACAAAAGTGGCGCGAACACGAGCACAACAGCTCATCAAACAATTTGATTTGATTGATGCAAAGACGCGGCCGCTGAAACAATACTCGGGGGGCATGCGACGCAGGCTCGACCTTGCGGCAAGTCTGGTTGCGAATCCCCAGATTCTCTTTTTGGATGAGCCGACAACGGGACTTGATCCAAAGGCGCGCCTCGATTTATGGCGCATTCTGGAAGACCTCGCCGCAAATGGAACAACGATTCTGCTCACCACGCAATATCTGGAAGAGGCGGACCACTTGGCAGACAATATCATTATGCTGAACCATGGTCGGATTGTCGCGGAGGGCACGGCCCATGAACTCAAGGCACAACGTGGTGGCGACATTATTGAGTTGCATCTGGAGGATCCCCTGCAAGCGCAAAAAGTTTGTGTGCTTCTGCAAGGCCTTGGTTCTGCCGCACCGCACGCAGATGAAATAGGAATGGTATCGTTGCCGGTCATTGATCGAACAAAATCTTTGCTCGAAGCCGTGCGTCGGCTTGATGCGGCGCACATCATCGTGGTGGACGTCACGTTGCGACGCCCAACCCTTGATGAAGTTTTTCTTTCTCTTTTATGATGTGGGTCCTTTCTGACACGTGGGTGCTTGCAAAACGCAACCTGATGCGTTATCGCCGTATTCCGCAACTGCTCGTTTTCTCCACGATTCAGCCGATCATGTTTTTACTGCTTTTCACGTTCGTTTTTGGCGGCGCAATAAAAACTCCCGGGGCTCATTACATCAACTATTTGCTCCCAGGTATTCTCATTCAGAGCGCGCTCTTTGGAGCGATTCAAACAGGACTCGGCCTTGCAGACGACTTGAGCAAGGGGCTCATTGATCGCTTCCGCAGTTTGCCTATGTCTCGAGCCGCCGTCCTTGCCGGACGTACGCTCTCTGACGCATTACGAAATGTGTTTGTCGTGTCGCTCATGCTATGTGTCGGCTTTGTTATTGGGTTTCGACCTGAAGGAGGATTTTTTGGAACGGTGTGTGCTGGAGCATTCGCTGTACTGTTTGGTTTTGCTTTTTCGTGGGTGTCGGCCGTCATTGGGCTCTCTGTAAAAAATCCTGAAACCGCCCAAGTCGCTGGATTTATTTGGGTCTTCCCTCTCGTGTTTGCAAGTTCAGCCTATGTGCCGCTTGAAACCATGCCCGCGGCGCTTAAAGCATTCGCTTCTGTCAGTCCTGTAACCTTTACCATCAACACCGTTCGTGCTCTCACAAGCGGTACGCCAGCACTGCACGATGCAACGTTTGCTCTTATCTGGATGGTCGGCATCCTCGCGTTGTTTGGCCCACTTGCGGTACACTTATACAAAAGGGCTCTCTGAAAAAACGTTGAGTATGAGGAAATTACACTACGGCATGATTGGACTCATAGGAGTCACGGCTCTTGTTGCTGTCATCGTTGCGCAACAAAAATTAAATCAAACTCAAACGTTCCGATCGCACGACTCCGTAATCGTCGCCGCCAGTTTTTATCCACACGCTTTTTTTGCACAAGAGATTGGAGGCAATCGCGTGAGCATCACGAACCTCACGCCTGTTGGTGCAGAGCCGCATGAGTTCGTGCCAACCGCCAAAGACATCGCTTCCATTTACCAAGCAGATGTCTTTCTGTACAACGGTGCAGGTGTAGATGCCTGGGCAACGGCGACAGCAAAAGAGACGGGGCAAGCGGGAGTAGAAACCGTGCAAATGAGTTCTAACGAAACGATTGATGGACATATTTGGCTCGATCCCATTCTTGCAAAACAAGAAGTTGAGACGATTCGTGACGCTTTCATCACGGTTGATCCGGCTCATGAACAAGAATATGTAAGCAACGCCGATGCGCTCACAAGCAAACTGACGAATCTCGATCTCGCTTATAGCAAAGGGCTCGCTTCCTGCGAAAAACACATCGCCATCACGTCGCACGCCGCGTTCGGCTATCTTGCCAAGCGCTACGGATTTGAACAGATGGCCATCACGGGCTTTTCGCCTGAGCAGGAACCTTCTGCTGGCGATTTAGCACAGCTCACACAAAAAGCAAAAACGGCTGGAGTAAAATACATTTTTTTTGAAACACTCGTGAACCCAAAACTTGCTCAAACGCTTGCACAGGAAATTGGCGGGGGTACGCTCGTGTTTAATCCCATTGAAGGACTCACGCAAGAAGATCTCAACACGGATGCTGACTACTTCTCCATCATGCAATCCAATTTGGAACATCTGAAAATGGCCCTTGTATGCCAGGTAAAATCATCATAGAGGCAGAAAATCTTTCCTATGAACGCGGCGGTGAAATGATCATCGATGGATTTAGTTTTCAGATTGAGCGTGGACAATTTGTCGGCATCATTGGTCCAAATGGCGGAGGAAAATCCACGCTTCTGAAGCTTATTATTGGACTCCTTCAACCCACGGGCGGATCTGTTAAACTTTTCGGCAAAAATCCTCAATCAAAAGAAGCGCGAAGACGCATGGCGTATGTGGCCCAACGCGGCGGCAATATTGACGGACAATTTCCCGCAACGGTTGAAGAGGTCGTACGATCCGGACTTGCTCTTCGATCGCACGGCAGTGTTGATCGAGCACTGAAGGCTCTCGAAATAACTGCCTTGCGTTTGCGAACACTTAGTCATCTTTCAGGCGGTGAGCGACAGCGCGTGCTACTCGCTCGTGCCTTGGTTTCTGATCCGGAACTCCTTGTGCTTGATGAGCCAACAGATGGGCTTGATCCTGAGTCACGAGACGACTTGTTTGCCACACTACGCAAACTTAAAAAAGAACGTCATGTGACGATTCTGTTTGTCAGCCACGATGTGCATGTAGTGGCTCGTGAGGCAGATGCGGCGCTCTGTTTACGCCATGAGCTCATTTGTCACGGACACGAGGCGTGCTATTTGAAACGCAACGATCTGCGCAATGTCTTCCACGCACACCATGAAGAAATTGCGCAACACCACGCAGAATAATATGCTCGAACTCCTTCACTACGGATTCATGCAACGCGCGTTCATCGCCGGCGTGATCACTGCAACCGTCGCACCGACGATCGGAATTTTCTTTGTTGTGCGTCGTTACTCGGCAATGGCAGACACGATTGCACATTTGTCACTTGCGGGCGTTGCCGCGAGTCTTGTGTTAAAAACTGCGGCGATTCCCACTGCACTCATCTTTTCCATTTTATCTGTGCTCGGCATTGAACGCATGCGCGAAAAACGTACCTTGCCTTCTGACACCATCGTTTCGCTGTTCCTGTTTGGCGGTCTTGCTGTTGCTGTTGTCTTGCTTGGACTTGCAAAAGGCCAAAATGTGAATGTGATGAATTACTTGTTCGGCAACCTTGTCACCGTTTCACAAAACGATTTGTGGCTCATCTCTGCTATTGGATTATTTACGCTTGCCTGTGCCGCTTGGTTGTGGCCTTTATTGTTTGCCATCTCGCTTGATGAGGAAACGGCAGAAGCTCATGGTCTTCCAACACGCGCGGTCAACCGATTGCTTGCTGTGCTTGGAGCCGCAACGGTTGCCATCTCCATGAACGTCGTCGGCGTCCTGCTTATTGGTGCCTTGATGGTCGTCCCTGTGCTTGCGGCCATGAAACTCAATCGCGGATTTTTTGAAACGTGGCTTGCGGCAACGATTTGTTCTGTGAGCTCCACCATCATTGGCCTTGTCGCCTCTTATTATTTGAGTCTGCCGAGCGGTGGTGTGATTGTGCTTGTTGCTCTGCTTTTTTTCGTCGGCACAAGTATATTCGTCCCACGAAAAACGTCTCACACATGAACGCCGTGCTGAAAAAAAATCTGCACGACTGCGTGATGCTCGCGATTGGCCTTCCGCCTTCCGCCAAGGTTTTGCTTGTCTATGATCGCGACTGTGAACTCGCCACCCTCCTCACAAATGCGTATCAAGCGGTCTTACCCGAAGCACACCGGCTGCTCTTCTCGCCAGATCAGATCGAGGTGATTCTGGCTGAGCTACGTGCCCTTGCCCCGCAGGACCTTGTCATTCTGGTACAGACCACGAGCTTTCGTTTGAATGAGTTTCGTTTTCGGCTTGAGCTGTTTGAGCGCCGGCTCGCGGTAATCGAACATCCGCATCTTGGTCGCATGCCGCAAGAGCAGTATGCCACCTACATCGACTCTCTGGCCTACGATCCAACGTACTATCGAACACTCGGTCCAAAACTCAAAAAGAAAATAGATGCGGCACAGCGTATCGTTGTACAAAGTGGCGGCCATGAGCTTGTTTACGATACAGCATTTGAAACAGCAAAACTCAACATCGGCGATTACACAGGAATGAAAAATGTTGGTGGGCAATTCCCTATCGGCGAAGTGTTTACCGAGCCAGTGAATCTTGATGGCGTGAATGGCACGGTTAATTTATTTGCGTTTGGCGGTGAGGGATTTCGTGTGGTGATTCCGGATGAGCCGGTCATGGTCGTGATAAAAAAAGGATTGATTGTCAACGCCCCAAATGCGCCCACTTCATTCCAAGCAGTACTGGATCAAATTGCTGCTGATGAGCCTTTGTGGGTGCGCGAACTTGGGTTTGGCATGAATCGTGCTCTCACACGACATCGCATTTTGAATGACATTGGCAGTTACGAACGGATGTGCGGCATTCACCTCTCGCTCGGCCAAAAACATTCCGTCTATGCCAAACCTGGTTTTCCAAAACGGAAGAGTAAATATCACGTCGACGTGTTTGTGGACGTAAGCCACGTCACGATTGATGATGAGATCGTGTTTAAGGATGGAAGCTACTGCGTATAACGTTCGACCATCGTCTTAATCCCGAGCGGGTCAACGGTCACGTCGAATAAATCGAGCTGACCGATATTGTAATAGGGGCAAGAACCGTTGAGACGGTTATCTGCAATCTGGCACATTGCGCGTGCCTTTTTATATTCCTCAAACGTCATAATGACATGTCCATCAACCATGCCACTCGGACAATCAGGACTGAAACAAAGCACTTTTACAACGGTACGATCAGTGTTTTGAAGAGCAAGTGAAATTTCTCCGTCCTCAATAGTCCAAGGAGTCTCTGGGGCATTGCTGGCCGGCCAATCAGCAACGCGATAGGAAATCACCGAGTCACTTATGTCGTCAATCACCCATAGCTGTTGATAGGTCTCACGTGCAATCTCCTGCTGTGAAGTCCAGCGTTCGAATCCAAGAATCAAGCTCACGAGAAGCAAAAAGACGAGTGGAATGGTCACACGCCAGCGCAAAGATTTTTTGCGCAACAGCCATCCAATCAAGGCACCAAGAGCTGTGTGGCAAGCAATGAGTGTTATGGCAGAAAGGACGTTCAAAAGGATTTGATTCTGCAATCCAAAAAGCCATGGGAATGAGATGAGTGAAAATGGAAGATAGAACAAATACACGCCAAAGGTCATTGCGTCCCCACAATTCTCTGCACGCCCAACACATTGACTCCCAACAAAAAACAACCAAAAAATGGCATCAAACATGAGCACGGAAATAATCCATTGTCTGATGGAACGAGTCGTTGGGGTCATACTGACGTGATAAACTTCCCTTCCATCACGATCTCGCTAAGCGGTCGGCGGTCAGAGGGAGCTTCACGATCTTGCAAAGCGGGATCAAGGTCTTCTTTTTTCCCTGGCTTGCCAATGGCAATCATGGCCTCAACGTCAAACTCATCTGGGATACCGAGTTCGCCTCGTGCGGCTGCATAATCAAACCCTTCCATACCGTGAGCAACGAAGCCGCGTGTATTCGCCTCGAGCGCCAAATTCTCCCAAGCTGCCCCAGTATCAAAACGATGTGTCACGCTTTCCTTCCCGTTGTGATCAAACGTCTTTTTTGAGACCACCACGACAAGTGCCGCAGCATTTTTGGTCCAACCTTTGTTAAAGTCGACCATGAGAGAAAAAAGACGCTCCCACGACGGAGTGTCGCGCTTAGCATAAATAAATCGCCATGGTTGATTGTTGTAGGAGCTTGGCGCCCAGCGTGCCGCCTCAAACAAGCTCATAAGCTCGTCGTCGCTCATGTGCTCTGCGCTCATCGCTCGAGGTGACCAACGATGTAATAAAAGTGGGTTGATGGGATACGTTGCGTTGCGAGATATTTGCATATTAATGGCTAGTTTTATGTGATGTGATGAGAGTCATAAGATAAATGCGATGGGAGAATTTTCCACAAGTAAAACAAAATTACGAGGTCCGAAGCAAGTGTGAAAAATTTCCAAGCACTGAAGGAGACAATAATATCAACGCAAGCATAAACCGTGATGATGCTCAAAAAAATCATGAGCACGCGTCGTACGTTCCACGAGCCGTACCAGACGCCGACGGCAATCGCGAATTTGATGAGGCCAAGCAGGATGAGCAGTATGCCGAAACGTAAGGCGTTACTTGGATTAAAATGAACCGTCTTCAGGAGCCAGTTCATGAATAAATCTTGTGGATCTTCAGAGAGCTCAATACGAATGATGGCGCCAGAAAACAACAGCAACAATCCAGACGCGCACTCTGCGAGTCCCCAGACGGTTTTGTAAAGCATGACCGCAATCACGCCGAGCGGTCTGCCAAAAAGATGAACTCCTCGATGAGGCATAAAAACTGTTCATCACTCTAGCATGTTTGATCTTTACTTTCTATAAAGCAATAGTCCTCCACAGTGTGGAGGACTAGAGACGTCTTGCTGGTCAGCAGATGAAGTTGAGAGCCTCGGTGAGCGAGTAGAGCACACGGCTGCGAGGATGATACTTCAAGTGTTGCAACTCGTACTCGGGCGTATGAGCGTTTACCATGAGGCCAATATGGCAACCGAGCGCATCAGGCAGCGCCAAGTCAAGCTCATAAATATCACCAATCACGATCACGTCGTCATAACTCTGAATGCCGTAGCGCTCCAACAAGTCCCGCAAGACAGCAAAGTAGTGCGGACGACGGAGGTAGATTGGGCGCTCGAGACCTGGAATATGCATGAGCTCGGAAACGTCGAGCAGGTCGCCGAGCACAAACTTTCGCGCATCGCCATAAATCGGCAGGTTGCGAGCTGATTCGCTCTGAAGCGTCATGAGCTTACGTCTGACGTTGGTCGTATCGCTGTTGGTGACCACAACCGTCGGGAGTCCTGCCTCCGTGAGGGTTTCGAGGAAATGCTCGAGCTCAGGACGCAACGCCGTAGAGCTGAAGCCGTAATGGTAGCGGTACAGAGGCCCAATGAACAACCGCAAAAGAATATCTTCAGGCTCCGTACGGATCCCACACGTCTCGAGCACCCATTTTGCAATAGGGCCACTACGCAAATAAGGATCAACCATCGCGGGAGCGACGATTTTATCGCCGTAGCGCATGCCGTGTACCCCGGGCTCATCGTGTAACCGCCGCTCAAAACGTTCATAGAGGTCGCGAATGTCACCCTCGTTGTGCTGCGTGACGGTGACAAGTGTTTTGATGACAGCTTCGGTGAAACCGATGCCTTCTGCCTCCACATCCGTGCAGGTGCCGTCGAAATCGAGAACCACGAGACGCTTGGCCATGAATTCCTCCAAAGGTGCGATGATCGCGACCGCGTGGAGTGTGTAGGCTAAGAAGAAAAAAGTCAATTCCTGCCTTCAGATGACCCCATCCGAGACCCGACAAGATGGCCCGTTGCCCAGGAGGCCTGGAGATTGAACCCGCCAGTAAATCCATCAATATCCAATAACTCTCCTGCAAAATATAGACCGGGACACACCTTAGACTCCATCGTGGATGGATCAACTTCCGAAAGCTTTACGCCACCAGCCGTGACAAATTCATCGCCAGCGCCACGCGCAATGACTGTCAAAGGAACGGCTTTGAGCCAATCCGTCACGCGATCGCGATCTTTTTTGCTAAGTTGGCTCGCAGGTTGTGTCTGCAAAATTCCAAGCTCACGCATCAAAATTTCACTCAGAGACTTGGCAATGAGCAAAGCAAGAACACTCTTAAACTGCTTGTGATGATTTTGAGAGATGAGTGCCTGAAAGCGTTGTTGCAACTCTTCGACCGTTTGATCAGGAAAAAGATCAATCGCAATCTCGAGGGGTTGTTGTGCATCATACCTTTGAAATGCAACAAGCGAAGAGAGGGCAAAAACAGCCGGACCACTTACGCCTTTGTGCGTAAACAAAAACGGTCCTGTGAAATGAACGCCCTTCCCATTTTTTGCTGTAATCTTTGCTTGCTCAAATGAGAGCCCCGAAATTTCTGCTGGCCATTTTTCACGAGTAAAAAAAGCGTTTAAACTTGGAGCAAGTGGAGTGATGGTGTGACCAAGTTCAGAGGCAAACGCATAGCCGTCTCCTGTTGAACCTGTATGACGATAGGCTTGACCCCCTGTGGTGAGAACGAGTTTGTCGACAAGTAATGGGATGTCGTGATCTTTCGTGTAAATCACAAACTGATCAGCTCTTTTTTCAACACGCACCACGTGTGTTTTTAACTGAACGTGAACCTGTGACATGCGAAACAGCGACTCAAACACACGGACAATATCGTGCCCATCATCTGAGACGGGAAAAACCCTTAGGTCGTCTTGTGTCTTGAGTTTAACTCCATGCGACTCAAACCAGTCATAGACGGCCTGTGGGGGAAAGGCAAACATCGCTGACGTTAAAAATTTTGCCCCTCGCGGAAAATTTTTAAGCACTGTTTTCACGTCCAAAATTCCGGTAGTAACATTGCATCTTCCTCCTCCAGAAATAATCACTTTTTTTCCAAGACCGTCGTTGCGCTCTATCAAAAAAATCTCTGTGGTTGCATCTGTTTCCTGAAGCGTTGCCGCACACATAAGTCCTGCCGCTCCTGCGCCGATAATGGCGACTCTCATATTTTTATCGAAGCTTCGATCACCTGCCAAATCTGGGAAACATTCTTGACGGTGGTTATTGAATGAACCACGTGTGGAATATCTGGATAGGCTTCTGCAAATTGGCGCAATAACTTCACAGATTTTGCATGGGGTTGTTTGTCTACTTTATTCAGAATCAAGAGGACAGAAAGACCAAGAGACTTCAGAAAACTCCGCATGTCTTGATCAAGATCCGATGGTGGAATACTGGCATCGACAACAAGAAGAACAAGGCGTAATTGCGAGACGTTGGAAAGATAGGCAGAAATCATCTGTGAAAACGCGACGCCTTCCTTTTTTGATCCTTGTGTAAAACCGTATCCTGGAAGGTCGATGAGGTAAAACTGATGATGGATATCGTACACATTGATCGTTTGAGTACGACCCGGTGCCGAACTCACACGCGCAAGGCTTTTTTGCTTTGTAAGGTGGTTGATGAGTGATGACTTCCCCACATTCGAACGACCGACCATGGCCACCTGCGGCCGGTCGTCGTCTGGAAGCTCCTCAAGCTTCGTTAAACTTTTTACAAATGTTGCTAACATGCGATAGGGGTACCACGTTTCAAGAAAAGTTGCACGCGAAGCAAAAAAATTTGCTATGATGCATACTATATGCACAATAAAATAATCGGCTCACGGGTGGTTTACGTTCTCCTTATCATGCTCGCTGTGATCATTGGAATCATCACGCGTGTTGCCGTGGCAAATCTAGCAGATGATCAAAAGCTAGGCTTGTGGCTTCCATTCGCTTTGAGTTTTGGATTTGCCCTGCCGAGCCTCTTGTTCTATTCCTTGCGTGTCTACGGTCTGGACGAATGGCGACCAAAAACTCCTCTGGAGCTTTCCCCAACAAAAATCCAGCGACTTCGTTTGGTGAAAACTATTTGTCTCACTTCCGTTGCCTTGGCTATTATATCCTTGGTTGCATTTACTCTGGCCCCAGAACATGCTCAAGCCCGATTAAGTGGAGCGTTTCTTTTTTCTATTGGGATGCTCATCATGAGCGTTGGAGCAAGGATTGTGATTCGTCGTCAAGCAAGATTTTGGGCGCAAGGAGTGGTGCGCGGCATCTCGCCAGTGCTCTACGGAATGTTGCTCATGATTTTAGGCGGGATGATTGCTCTACTCGGCCTTGCCGGACTTGTCCTGCCTTTTGGATTCTTGAAAAATTTATAAAAAAACTATGTCTTCTCAACACCGCTCTGCCGGCCTCATCATGACCCTCATCGGTATCGCCTTTGCCATTGGCGACTATCTTGGTTGGCAAATGACGGGTCGCATTTTTGCTTTGCTGCTCGCTTTTCCTCTCGTGCTCATTCCTGCTGGTTTGTTCATGCTGGTCACAGGCAAAAATCCATTCAAAAAATTACGACGTTAGAACGATAGAAAAGGGTCAGGCGTTGAATGTTGCAAATTCAACATTCAACGCCTGACCCTTCGAGGATACAACGAAAAGCATACACTTTAAGCGTGGTATTTTCCAAAGGAAAATAAACGAGGTTTGTCACAGAATCAATGGCCACGGTGTGAGCGTTCGTGCCAATGAACTGATCGCCAATCTTTTTGACTTCACTCCCCAGTTGGAACATCGACGCCGTGCCGCTTGATGATGCAACGACGACTTGTTGATTGATGGGAGACTCGTCGACAACGTCTGGTCCACGACCAACACTTGCGCGTAACAACTCCTTGCCATCCACCAAAGAAATGATCACGCCGACAGCGTTGCCTTGGCACGTCACCAAGGCCTGCCGGGCTTGTGCGTCAAATGTAAATCCATGCGGCGTTTGACAGTCCGTCAGCGTGAACGTCTGCAGAATTTCCAGGGTTGTGGGATCGATCACCACCAGCGTCCCATCATGGACAGCGGTATAAACCAAATCATTGGTCGCGTCGTATTTGGTGTTTCCTACCGTACTCGTCATGGCGATCTGTTTGACCACGGCTAGACTAGTTATGTCAATCACCGAAACACTACGACCAGATTCATTAGTCACAAACAGACGATCATACGGGTCAGCCACAGCGATACCATCTGGATCCTTGCCCACAGGAATCTCGGCAACGATTTTCCGCGTAAACGTATCCACGACGATCACCGAATCACTGGATGGCGAAGTGACGTAGGCCTGATGGTGTTTAGCAGAAACTGCCACCCCGCGCGGCGAGCCAATGCCTGAAATTTCAGACAAAATACTCTGCGCCTTTGGATCATAAATAATCAAACTGTTACTGCCCATGTGATTGAGATAGAGCAGGCCCTCGGAGATGACTTCGTAATCAAATCGACTGCCTTTGGTTTTCAACGTCTGATCCGCTTGCCAAATGAGCGGGACATTTTCTGACGATGACGTCGACGACGATAGCGTTTGCTCCACGTTCTTAGTTTTCAAAAGTATCAAGATGATAACAGATACTGCAATGAGTAAAAGAATGACGATAAATTTTTTCATAATTACTGTCAGTATAGCACGAGCACCATGATGGGGAATGGGCATAAAATTACACATGGTCCCTCATCCGTGATAAATCTTGATAGATGATTGAAGTAAGTCGAGATCAACATCCACAACCATCATGTGCTCCGCGTTGTCCTCCAGGCGTTTGATCACGCCTAGCACTGGCTGGACGACTTGTGAGTGGCCGATGAGGGTGTCGACGGAGCCGTTAGGATTACGCATCACGCCGGCGGCGTTGCAGTAAACGAGTGCGGCGTTGGTTTCCACCGCGCGGGTTAAGCACAAAGCGTCGAGCAGTTGCTCTTCGGACTGCGGATTGTGCTCGGCCATACTCTCAGCAATCTCGCGATACCAATAGCTCGGACAATACATAATCTGCACACCTTGGCGCTTCATGCGCTCAAAGATTTCCGGAAACAACATATCCCAACAAATCACTATTCCCGCTTTGCCATAAGCCGTCTCGAACACCGGACACTCGGTGCCTGGTTGCAAGAAGGCATGCTCTGATGGATAGAGATGATTTTTTCTGTAGGTACCAAGCACTTCACCATTGGGGTTCACGTAATAACTTGTGTTGAAGTTGCCGTCAGCACAGCCCTCCATCGACGAGCCCGTGACAATGTCGACGCGATACTTTTTTGCCAGCCGACAAAACGCGTCGCGATTGACGTGATCTCGATCCAGCTTCGTGACGTCCCCAAAGATCGATCCCGTGATGCAATCCTCAGAAAAGATAATCACTTGCGCTCCATGCTCTACTCCCCGACGGATAAAGTCCTCGATGCGCTCAAAGTTCTTCATCCGATCCAAATGCGCGATCTCAAACTGCACCACGGCAATACGTAACTTCATAATCCATCATCTTAAAAACAAAACCGCTCGCAATGGCGAAACGGATACAGCGGGGCTAGACGTCAAATCAAACCAGCCACGCTACGGAGCCTACTTGGGTGGGTTGAAAATGGAAAGCGTGATCATAAATTTGTGAGAAGCCATCCTATTTTATCACAAAACCACCAGACGGATCTGGCGGCTTGGTGGCAGGGGCTGGCGAGCGAGATTAGAACCCTTGCCCTCAATAACAAACTGCCGTATTTGGTTAGGTAATCTCATGATCCTACCAGTCTTCACCATCATCCCATACCCCACCCTCCGTTTCTGTATCAGTTTGTTCGTCATCCTCAGAGCCCCACTGACTACGTGATTCGGTTTCTGCTACTTTTGCTATACGCTGGTTCCATCGACGTTTAGATTCCGCAATATCTCCTTCACTTTTTCCAACGTAGATGCGCACCAGATGCATGGGTTCACCGCCAAGAGAACTGACTCCTTCCTCTACCATCTCCACCTGAATGCCGCTTCGTTGAGATAGATTCTGTAGCTGTCTTACGAGTAGCTTATAACTCGTATCCTCACGCATTTGAGCAAAAATTGACGGGAAGGGTTCGTTACGAGATTCGTAATGTCCCACATAACGGTCGAGGAACTCATCGAGGATTCTGGCTGCGTGTCGGGCCGCAAGAAGATTCTTTGACCGATCGACGGCAAAATCATCTATGAATACCTCTGGAACATCATTCGTTCGACCGACATACGCAAGCATGTAGCCAGTTGGCTCGCCTTTGTTGTCACGAGAAATGAGCGTAAGTGCAGGATCTCCATGCTGCTCACGTGAAATCAACGCAGCTGTTACGCGTTGTTGACGATCGTAAAGACCAAACACCATCTGTTCATTATCTTGGAATCCTTTCCCCTCCATGTAGGCCATGGCCATAATATCCGCACCTGTCGCTTGCGAAACCCCTGAATCATGTCGGACTTCAACCGACGGTAATCCAGTTTCTATTACATACGATTCCGTTGCGTTGTTATCGGTATAGGAAATAGGCGCAAGTGGAACAAAGACGTTAGGGGTCTTTGGGAAGGATAATCGATCCTGCGGAAGATAGCTTTCCTTGCCAATGATTACGCGAGTTGGATCAACACCCATTTGCTGCGCATGCTCTGAGAGATAGGAATGGAAAAAATTACGATAAGCAGCCTCGACTATGGGCATCCGTCCTTCCTGTACCTCATTAGGATTCGGCTCCACGTTGTCACACAGAATGACCGATGGTCGAGCGAATTCTCCTCCCTCAAATACTCCATTTACTTTTTCACCGTAAATCAAACGCGAAAACCTTTCAGGAGCAGGTTTATCTCCAGCAAGCGTGGGCATGACGACGCTTTGCGCCATTGTACGCCATGAACCATCGGCCATTTTTCGTTCTACAACCATCTGCGCGCAGGACGGACTCCAAGAATAGACATTTGTTTTTCCGTCACCAAATGGCATACATGATGCCGTGTCATTACCGGCTACGATGAGTGAAGGATCAGATTTTTTACCGATGCGTGCTCGTACTTCAAGGGTGGATGGTGCATTAATGCCGATTTTCTTGTCGTAAACTGCGTCGTACAAATCTTTTGCCAGCGCATCCGTCCAGTAGGCAGGCACCATTATCGCCTCACCAAGCAACCACGGTTTCCGATTCTCTTGTGCTATGCCGTGACGTTCAAAAGCTGCCTGAATCGCCGCGAATAATTTCTTTGCCTCACGCGCTTTCGGAACTATCGCGGCCGCCTGTCCTTCGGGGGCTTGTTCAGTGGAACGCTCCCTGCGGCCAAGTGCGGAAAGTAATGCGCCTTGTAATGCATCTGGAGAATACGGATCCACCCCACGAGTATCCAAAATGAATACGCGTTCAAATGCTGGTAGCACCTGAAGACGATCGAGCGATCCATCGGCGATAGCGTCACGTACCTCTGCTGCCGAGAGCCCAAGACGCTCAACCCGAGCCAAGTTGATCGGTGCCATATGCGACTGTTCACTGCCCGTATAGCTTCCCTCCGCAGAAAGAAACGCGGAAGGGTTCGTCAAGAATTTCAATACCTCGTTCGCTGGTACATTTGGATGTTCGAGTAGGGCATGACCAAACTGCTTCGTCGATTCAGGAGCGTTCGAATCTGCTAATTTTTCAAGCGTCTTGTTCTTATTAAGAAAATCAACGACTGATGCGAATTCCCTCATCCCTTTCCATGTTTTGTATGGATGAAAACGTGGATCGTCGCATAACTTGGCTACACGTTCAGCAAGTGATGGAATGTTTAATTTTTCCACTCGCACGAGCACATCCTCTATTCGTGCCTCGCCAATAGTGTCGAGAACAAGGCGAAATTGCGTCTGCGAAGGTTGTCCGTCGTACTTCACGTCGTCGCGCGCTACCTGATCGAGCATGAGGGCAATATCTTTTTTGGTTACGTCCGATCGTTGTGAAGCAAACCGTTCGAGTGAATCCACGCACAAAAACGCATCGTGATAATTTAGTTCCATTCTATTTGCAAAACGGAGCGTTGCCGTCCAGCCAAACGTCGTACCGAATCGCTCCATGCGATCAGCGATCTGTGCTGTCGTATTTCCCGCAATGAGTGATGATTCCGTGTCTACAGCTCCCCACTCAGCAATTGGCCCACCTGCATAATCTTTTTCTTTTGCGGCATCGCGTCGAAGCGAAGCAATAATGGCCGAACCTGTTCGATCATCGTCAGGTGGCTGATCAAGAAACGTAGAGTCATGTTCTACAATATCAAAGATTGCACTCGGGCCTACCTTGTATTTTTCCCGAGCAAATGCTCCGGCACGGACGAGATCGCTAGAAACCGGCTTTCCATCGAGTGTCGCTGTAACGACTCCTGCATCCATGGCCCGCACGAATTCCTGAGATTTTTTTATTACACTCGGCAATACCGGATCGTCTAAAACTTCAAGCAATGCAGCAATACCTTCTCCTCGCATTGGTAGCGCCGCAGCCCAACTTTCGTCTGGCATAAACCCATGCAGACGCATCATAGCAAGCGCACTCTGATCGAGATGCGCCATTTCCGGCAAATGATCTGAAAGTTCTTTGTCGTACTCCTCCTGATTCCATCCCTGCTGGTCTCGACCAGAGAGATAGGCATTCACTATCCAATTTTGAACACTTGGATCAAATACAGAGACGTGCTTGAGCGCATGATCCGGGCTTATGAGCTTCAAGTTTTCCAAGGTTAATCCCGAAAAAAACTCCATTACTATTCCTCGCACAAAATTCCTCTTCTCAACTTGAAGTTTTAACGCCAATTCCGGGCTGAGACGCCCCTTAAAATGAGTGATGTTAATGCTTTCAATGACTTCACAGGCCATTTCTCCATCTCCACTATCGACCATCTTTGAAAAGACCTCGTCTGCGATCGTTGGCACGTGATCAAGTATTGCACCAATCGTGTTTCGTAGCTCTCGGCGATTTTTTTGTTGATCGAAAGGATTTACCTTTGCTGTTGGCTTGAGGATTTCTCGCTTTGTCTTTATGAGATCGTCGATGTACGACGAAATTGCACTTTGCACCCGTTCGTCGGAAAAGACGGACTCGTCCTCACTGGCAATGGCCGACCAGTCGATATAAGACGTTTCTTCGGGATCGTAGTATGAACCGGTAAGCTTAGCGACCAATGCCGGAATAAGGGCCTCACGCATTTGACGCTCACCAAACGGAAGAGCGTCAGCAAGATGTTTAAGTCGTTCATGTTTCGCCCCACCGATGAGCAATGCCGCATAATGGTATGCGACACGCTCATCTAATTTGAACTCAAAGTACTCATCCTTTGTGGCAAGATTCCCCTCGGGGGCCTCACCGCGATCGATCGCTTCAAGCGTACGCGACAATTCCTCAAGCGCGTTTTGTTCAGGAGTGGTTCGTTCGCTCTCGGTAGATTGTTCGGGCTCATGTGCGACCTCTGGTGTGAATCCGGCCCCTCTTCTTGGATCTCCCATCATATTATACTTGATAATCAGGCAATTCCTTGGATTGAAGTATACCTTATTTAGACCTCATCAACCTGCCCTTTGAAACAATCTTCTCCAATTGATTCTTGCGATTGCAACATACTACATCAATAAAAAGTACGAAAATGGAATCATCAAAACATTTTTATCCTTGGAAAGCGAGAGCTCACGCGAGGAGATAACAACACCACGGTTAATACCACGATCCTTCATCGATTGCGCGACTTGGGCCGTGCCTTTCTCTCCACTTCCAACCTCAATAGCGACCTCCTGTCCATTGAGCATCTGGAGGATAAAATCTGCTCCCCCTTGGGAGGGATCATAAAGAAGTGTCCCCGCACGCTTGGAAGCAAATTCTCGATAGAGGTGCAACGCTACGATGTCCTCCCAATACTTGCCGCGACGAGTGGCCATCGTGCCATCTGATCCAGCGATGGAAAGAAGCGAGGCACGAAGGGCAGGGCTCATGAAGCAGTACTTCGTCGGCTTCTTTACGGAGCTTGTAGCAGAACCGTAGGGAGGGATCTTGATGAGACATTCAGCATCTTTCAAAACTTCGAGAGCACCCGCAAGCGTTGTACCGTTCGCTCCGATTAAGACAGCGAGCTTAGAAACTGCCAGCGTGTCGTTTGCATCTGCCAAGAGATACAAAAGCCGACGCATCATCGCAATCGTTTCGATCTTCAAACTCCCGATACGTGGAACATCCGTGTTGATGATTTTGTCGATCAACGTATTGAGTGCCTCATACACCTGATTTTTGTCTGGATAGTTGAGAGCAAAAGGAAACGTTCCAACCTCAAGATAGTGATTGATGTCCAGTTCATCCACCTTCGACCAGTACTGTGCGATCTTGCTTTCGATGGACTTCAGGAAGGCAAACGATTCAGCAACAGATGCGGGGCCATAAACCGCGCTTCGAATTTCTTCCTTCAATCCCTTTACTGGAACGATGCCATGGTGAATCATCTCATATTCCGTGAAGTTCATCGGGTATAAGCGTTCGAGCGTTGAACGGCGAGCCACGTCTGGATTTGATCGCAGCTCCAAGGCAGATGAACCAGTACAGAAAATGAATACCTGCTTGGACTTATCAAATAATGCTTTAAGAACGACACCCCACTTCGGGTCATACTGTGCCTCGTCAATGAAAAGCAAAATTGGCTTTTGTTGCTTCTCAAACGATACGCCTAAAACTACCTCATACGCTTCAATGATTTCTCGAAGTGAGAGATCAAGGTTCTCAACCGCGTCATCGAGCGAAACAAACAGTGCATGGCTTTTCGGCAAGCCCATCTTTTTAAACTCGGTTAGCACTTCAAAGTAGGTTTGCGCCATGATCGTTGTCTTTCCAACTCCACGCAGACCCGGCATGATTACCCATCGCTGATCAGATTTCCCACCGAGAAACCCTTTGTAGTATTGGCGGATCTTAACGATGATGTTGCGGGTATTGTTTCTCGTCCCCTTGGGATTCTTAAGATAACCCTCTAAGCGGGCTTCGGCTCGAACGAGTTGATTTTGGACGTAATTTAAGGCTTCTTGGCGCATATCCAGTGTGGTATAAACAAACAACGGTTTATTTATACCACACTTGGAATAAAGTGGTAAGGGCTAATACTTGCCGTGTTTAAAACCTATTTTGGATCATTTTGTTTTTGATCCCATGCACAGGAAGGTGGCATTTTGCCCCCACCCTTTCCAATCAAAAATCCTCCACGAAAACGCGTGAAGGACATTTGGCAGGGGCTAGCGGACGAGTTCGGAACTTTTGACTGGCCTGCGCTGTATCAGGACATGTGCGTTTTTCCAAGTGTTGCGTTTAGGGTGCTGGGGTGGAAAGCTGCTGCACTTAGCTAGGCTCACCGCTATGGAATGATATTAATGCCTGTTGGCAAATCACGATCAGTGACAGCTACAACTTGAACAGGCTTCTGATTGAATTCCGACCGTCGTTCCATTTCTTGATCATCTCCATACCTTGGTGCAAATGCCGACTTTAGGAACACGTAAACATAAGCCGTATGACCTTTAGTCGCATCTAAAACGGCTTGCGACGCTTTCATTTGTATACTTCCATCATCCTTTGTGCCAAAGCCTGTATCACCCTCACCTCTGCCTTTAGTGAGAGCATGAAAGATCGCCAAATCAGCACGAGGCGTAGTAGCAATGCCGATGCCGTCTTCAAGGTCATTACCATCAACACGCGTGGTCATCTGACGCGGTTCAAATTCGGCAATTTCACCATCGGGCGATCCATGAAATACATACTCGCCAGATCGTTCAAGTTCATGCAAAATGCGAGCACCTTCTTCGCCTTCACGGTGTTTCTGATCCCCTTCAAATCCGCTAAATCTTTCTTTCATACAAAAATATTTTACCCGACTTTAGTATTACGCAAAATACCTGCTCATCAATTAACAAAGGGAGGTGACGCTTTGTCCCCTCCCTTTGCGATCATCGACCAAGAAATTGCAAAAGCTTCTCTTTAGTCACTCCCAACACACGCAAGTTATTCAAAATAATGAACGGGGGAAGCGGATCGTATTGCGGGACAATCAATGATCGATTCAAGCCTGATTTTGTATACACCCGATGATCCCCTTTCATTCGTTTGAAAACGCATCCTTGCTCGAGCAGAAACTTTTCAAACATCTTCCAATCAACCGCGCCAAAATCCCCCATAACATTTTAAGCCACGCAGGGCACCATTACATTGACGACGGACTGTTCTACAACTTCTGGCGGATGAAACTGACCCTTGGCTTTCGTCCACCCCAAATCTTTCAAGACTGAATCAACTGTATCCATTTCCATCAACTCCTCAAAAAAGACTTCCACTGCTTCACCGAACATTCTCTTAGCCTCTTGTTCAGAAGAACCGGAAGATGATAAATCTAACGCTGGCGAATAAGCAACAAACGCCGCCCCCTCGCGAAAAATGGTAACTGGAAGACCGCAAGAAATTGATTGATTCATAGCTATTAGAGCTTATCAGAAAGGTAAAGGCTTTTCAACCTCACAGCTTCCCACCCAAACAAAAATCCTCCACGAAAACTCGTGAAGGGAATTTGGCAGGGGCGCAGAGATTCGAACTCTGACGACAGGTTTTGGAGACCTGCATGCTACCATTAACATCACGCCCCTATGCCGCGCCACTATAACGATTTCTGATAGGAAAATCAAGAGCCGCCTC
>Ga0209515_10000786_pt1 | contig 55429 bp, 56 predicted proteins | sample Subgroupgradi54m_FD_187454 | JGI IMG/M metagenome (GOLD analysis project Ga0209515, IMG submission 187454) | Subsurface groundwater microbial communities from S. Glens Falls, New York, USA - GMW60B uncontaminated upgradient, 5.4 m (SPAdes)... ... | reverse complement strand
GCGGCGCACGAAGCCGTCCGCGCGTTGGCGCGCGCGTGGGCGGCGTCATGGTTCTCTCGGCGCTGATCCTCGATGACGGCGAGCTCGACCGAATCTTGGGTCATCAAGGCTGGCCGATGGATTTTCCCAAGACCAAGCCCGCGCGATCACCCCCGATACACGCGGCTGATGAAGACGAGGCCGGACAGATGGACCCGAGCCGCGAGCAAGAGGACGCGCGGCAGGACTGGCCCGCCGGCGACTGGCCCGCGTGATCGGGCCGGCACGGTCGCGCCCGGATGACTCGATTTTTGGCGCAAGGACTGGAAAGTCTCAGCCAGAAGCCCCGGCGCGGACTGGTTCAGCGAGTATTTGCGGTGTTTGGGTCGGCCTCGGGGGTGTCGTTGAGGGGGGCCGATACCTTGCTTTTGATGCTATGCGCCTGGTGGTTGAAATGCCTGGCCCCATCATGAAGGTCGGAGCTGTTTTTTATGATATCTCGGGCCAGAACTGTGATTCCCGCCTTTTCCAACCCCGATTCGATGAGGAGTACGTCCTTGTTGATTTTACCGGTTTGGGAACCGAGCGAGAAAGTGTTGTCAATAAGGGTATCCCGCGGGCGGCCTCGGCTCCACGCATAAACTGTCGCTCTCATACCGGTTTTAACGGCGATATAGTATCCTCCATCAAGATGGGAGGACTCAGGGCGTTCGCCGCCGAACTCGCCGGGACCTTCGCGCTGACTTTGGCGGGGGCCGGCGCGCTTTGCCTCGACTACGCGACGGGGGGGAAACTGGGGCCGGTGGGAATCGCCCTTGCCTACGCCGCCGCCGCCGCGACCGTCGTGCACGCTTTCCCTTCGGCGGTCGGCCGCTTCAATCCCGCTCTTGCGATCGCGGAACTCGCCGTGCGCCGTTCGGATCTTCTACGCGGAGTCTTCGCCCTCGCGGCCCAGCTGCTGGGCGCCGCCTGCGCGGGATTGTTCCTGGGTTCGATCCTCTCCGGCGGCAGGCCCGAGCTCATGACCGCGCCGGCCTATCTCGGCTCCTGCATTCCCGTCGGCATCGGCTATCGCGCCGCCACCCTCGTCGAGGCCGTCGCCACTTTCTTCCTCGCCCTGGCGGTCTTCGCCGCCGACCTGCGCCGCTCGCGGCGCTTTGCGCCGCTGATGATCGGCGCCGCAACCTTGTTCGGCGCGCTCATCAGCGGTCCGCTCACCGGCGGCGCGATGAATCCCGCGCGCGCCTTCGGCCCCGCCCTCGCCGCCGGACAGTGGTCCATGCACTACGTCTACTGGGTCGGCCCGCTCACTGGAGCGATCTTCGCCGCCCTGGCCGCCCCGTATTTGATCCATGAGGAGAACCGTCCATGAACGTTTCGCCCCTTCCGCTCAAGACCCTCGAGTCCGACCACCGCGATCTCGCCGTCCTTGTTTATGAGGACGCGGGCTTGGCCGGCGCCAAGATTCTTTCGAATACCGCCAAGGTCGCGCTCAATGCCAAGCTGCACGAGGAGAGCTTCAAGGCCGGAATTAAGGAAGTCTGCCGGATCGATCTCGATATCCTGGGCAAGCACCGCCGTGTGTTCGCGGTAGGCCTCGGCAAGAAAAAAGTCGCCACGCCCGAGACCTTCCGCCGGGCGGCCGGCTCGCTCCTGGGCGCTGTACGCGCCAAGCGCGAGAAGATCGCCGTGCTCTGCTCGGAGAACCCGCAGGCGATCGCCGAAGGCCTGCTCCTCGCCGCCTACAAATACGAAGAGTATAAGAAGGGCGACGCCGACAAACTGACATCCGCGGCCATCATCGTACAGGACGCCGGTTCCCGCGCGGCGGTCGAAAAGGCCTGCGCGAAAGCGGCGACTTACGCGTCCGCCGTCTGCTTCGCGCGCGACCTCGTCAACCGGGCTCCCTCCGATAAGACGCCGCAAAACCTCGGCGCTCTCGCCTCGACCCTCAAAGGCAACGGCGTCACGGTCACCGTCATGGACAAGGCGGCGTGCGCCGACATGGGCATGGGCTCCTTCCTCGGCGTGGCGCGCGGCTCTCACGAGCCGCCCGTCATGGTGCACATGGTCTACAAGCCCAAGGCCGCGACCAAGAAGCGCGTCGCCATCGTCGGCAAAGGCGTGACATTCGACTCGGGCGGGCTGTCGCTGAAGCCCGCGCAGGCCATGGAGGAGATGAAATGCGACATGGCGGGTGCCGCCTGCGTACTCGCCGTCTTCAAGGTCATCGCCGAGATCAAGCCGAAGGTCGAGGTGCACGGCATTATCGCTGCGACCTACAACATGCCCGGGCCCGACGCGTACAAGCCCGGCGACGTGCTGACCGCGATGAACGGCAAGACCATCGAGGTCTGGAACACCGACGCCGAGGGACGCCTGATCCTCGCCGACGCCCTGTGCCTCGCGGTTAAACAAGAGCCGCAGGCGATCGTGGACCTCGCCACGCTCACGGGTGCGGTCGTGATCGCCCTCGGCTCGAAGGTCGCGGGCCTGATGGGTAATGACGTTAAGCTTGTCGCTCAGTTGAAGGCTGCCGGAAAGAGAGCCGACGAGGCCTTCTGCGAACTGCCCCTCGTCGAGGACTACAAAGAGAACATTAAAGGGAACATCGCCGAGCTCTTGAACATTTCAAAGGCGCGCGGAGAAGCGGGCTCGATCATCGGCGGCCTTTTTCTTCAAGAATTCGTTGATGGAAAGCCGTGGGTGCATCTCGACATCGCCGGCACGGCCTTCACGAGCGGCGAGTCGGCGACCTACGCGCCGAAAGGCGCCACCGGTTCGCCGGTACGCACCTTACTCGAATGGCTGGGGGCATTATGAGCCGGATCAAGAATACGAACGGCAAACACACAGGAAAGGAGCTCGACCTGTCGCGCATCGAGGCGTATTTTAAAGAAATTCTCGCCGATCTAGGCGAAGATCCCAAGCGCGAGGGCCTGCGCGCCACGCCTCAGCGCGTGGCGAAGTCCCTGCGCGACCTGACGAGCGGCTACCGCGTCGACGTGGACGCGATGATCAACAACGCGCTGTTTACCGAGTCGTACGATCAGATGGTGATCGTGCGCGACATCGCGTTCTACTCGCTGTGCGAACACCACATGCTGCCGTTTTTTGGCCGAGCGCATGTGGCCTATCTCCCAGAGAAAAAGTTAATCGGGTTGTCCAAGATCCCCAAGCTCGTCGAGATCTTCTCGCGGCGCCTGCAGGTCCAGGAACGCCTGACTTTCCAGATCGCCTCGACATTAATGGATAAACTCAAGCCGATGGGTGTCGGCGTCATCCTCGAGGCCCGCCATCTCTGCATGGAAATGCGCGGCGCCGAGAGCCAGCACTCGCCGACGACGACCTCGTGCATGCTCGGCATCTTCCAAAGCGACGCGCGCACGCGCAAGGAATTCCTCGACCTCGTGAAGACGCGCCCGGTTTAAGTTTTCGGCGGCAAGGTCCGGTGCGTCCCGTCGCAAAAGGGCTTGTTCTTCGATTCGCGACAGCCGCACCAGGCGACCTTCTTGGCCTCGGTGATTTCCACGATGACGGGCGACTTGCCGGTGTTCTTGCGCGCGTGGGAGCCGTCGCAGTAGGGCTGCTTTTCGGACTCACCGCACGCGCACCAGGCCTTGCGGCCGGGCGTCTCGTCGCAGACGTACGGCTTGTTCTGGATGCCGGACACGGTCAGACCGACTGCCCGACGAAGGTCGAGTGCACGTAGGCGATCTTGATCATCGCCAAGCCGAGCAGCGCCGCGGTCAGCAGAGCGCCGTAGCTGAAGCCCATGCCCGCGTGGCCGGCGCCGAGCATGCCGACGAGCATCGGAGCCGACAGGTAGGTGTTCAGACGGGACGCGTTCGCGGCGCGCGTGCGCAGCGCGGGCGCGGCGTCGCCGGCCGTGCCGCCGAGAAGCTTCTTCTGCGCCGGCCAGATGATGAACCAGACGTTGAACCACATAATGGAGCCGAACAACATGCCCCACATGATCCAGCGCGCACGGTCGGACAGACCGCCCTCGACGCCCTTCATGATCATGTTGGCGCCCCAGCCGAGCTCGGGAGTATGAAGGTAAATCTGCGCGAACAGGATCAGGCCCGACAGGAAGGTGACCATCGCGCCCCAGCGGAACCACCACAGCGCGCGCGGCATCAGCTGCGGGTTGACGGCCTTCTTGCCCGCGTCGTCGAGCTTGCCCTGGACCTGAAGATTGACGAAATTGAAGAAGTACAGATGGCCGATCCAGACGATCCCCGCCCAGACATGCGTCCAGCGGAACAGGAACTCGAGCTTGTTCATCGCGCCTCCTTAGAATGAATCCGCGGCGAGTCTATCGGATTTGACGCGACGGCGTCAATCCCGGCTGCCGTAAGGAAATCAAAGAACCAGGAGTTCGCACGCGACTCCGGGCCGAATGCGGCCATGAGCCGGGTCAGCTCGTGAAGAAATCGAGTGATTTACCGTAGAGACGAGCGAACGCCTCCAGTTCCACCACGTCAAGGCGATGATCGCCCGACTCGCAGCGGGAAACATAGGACTGCTGCTTGCGGAGCTTCTTGGCGGCGTCCACCTGCTTGAACCCGGCCGCGACGCGCGCCTGACGCAGCCGCGCGACGATGGTCCTGTGCCGCTTGGAGTAGATGGTTTTCTGCATCGGGCAGACTGCATCTTAGTATCCCGTTCCGCATATGCAAAAAATAGATATTGAAATCGGACAGGGCGTCCAAATCTGAGTGAAGCAGGTTTCTGTACATACTTGTACGAATCATGACAGCACTCATCCGACACTGCCGCGCCCTTAGCCACGCGCTCTGAAAACCCGCTCCCAGGTCCGTTCCAGTTAAGCAGCAATATTGCTGCTTATGTGAAATGGATGGCGGCACCCTCTTGACAGAAACCCGCTCACAGGCTATTCTAGTTAAGTAGCAGTATTGCTACTTATATGAAATGGATTGAGATCGACAAAAAGCTTGCGCAATCGGGCCTCCGGGCGTTCACCGGCCGGGAGTTCCTCAACATCACCGGCGCCACCCCCGTTGCGGGCAAGTTCCTGCTGATCCGTTACACTAAGCGCGGCCTTCTGCGGCGTCTCAAGCGCGGCCTGTACGCGGTCGCGAGCAGGCCTCCCTCCAAATGGGCGGTGGCGAACCGGCTCTATCAGCCCTCCTATGTATCCCTGGAATCGGCATTGTCCTACCACGGCATCATCCCGGAAACGGTCTACTCCGTCACTTCGGTCACGACCAAGAGCACTCGCGAATTCGACGTGACGGGAACCAGCTACAGCTTCCGCACGATCAAGCGGCATGCGTTCTCCGGTTATCGCGCGATCGAAGTGGAGGGACAATCCGTGCTGCTCGCCGAGAAGCCAAAGGCTCTCGCCGACTATCTCTACTTCTCCTATTTGAAGAAAACGCGGCTCAATAGCCGCCTGCGCCTCAAGGAGGTCAATCGTCGCGACCTCCTGAAATGCCTTGCGGCTTTCGAGCACACTGGACTCATGGAGTGGTTCAAGAATGATCTCAAGATCGCAGATAACGGAACTCAGCACTAGCTGGCAGACGCAGGAGCTGAACGTGGCGCGGGAGTACGTCCAGCACGTGCTCCTGTCCGTCCTGTTCCAGCTCAAGGGTCCCGAGGTCAAGCTCGCCTTCAAGGGGGGGACGGCTCTCCGTCTCTTGCGCGGCAGCCCTCGGTTCTCCGAGGACCTCGACTTCACGGCCTGGGTCAAACCGTTCCACATCGGCGAGTGGATTAAGGAAGCGGCCAAGCAAGCCGGCCTCGCGGGCCTGGATTTCAAGATGGTGGAATCGAATGAGACATCGGGCGGCTGGTTCGCCCTCATGGATACGCACGTACACGACTGGCCCATAAGGATCGAATGGAACGTGTCCCTGCGCGCAGGCGGCAAGGCGGCGCCGCATGAGACGATGCTCGTGACGACGCCGCTGTGGACGCCTTACTCCGTGACCGCGTTGGCGACCGACGAAATGGTCTACGAGAAGATCGAGGCCCTGCTCCGTCGCAAGGAACCCCGCGACTTCTACGATCTCTACTACTTGATCAGGGGGCGTCTGGGAATCAAGAAGATCGTCGCGGCCAAGAAAGACTTGCTGCGGGAAGCGTCCGCACTCAACGCGAAAGAAGTCGAGCGCGAACTCAAGGAGTTCTTGCCCCGCAGCCAGTGGGCCGTCATCAAGCAGCTGCGGCAGATCTTGACGAATGAACTGGAGCGGCTTTGATCGACCGCGAAACTGTCCCTGGACCCGCCCGCGGCACGGTTGCTATAATCAGTTACCCGGCTCCGATGCGGATTCCCAGGAGCTTTCCGCGCCGTGATCCGGGCCGATTTCTCAACCGTTTTTTTGAAAACTTGACACAAAAGTCGACAATAAATCCGCGAAAGTCGTTTTTTGGGAACGCAGATTTAAGCGAATAGTCGTTAAAAAACAATCGTTTTCGCGGGTGTAGTTCAATGGTAGAACGAGAGCTTCCCAAGCTTTAGACGTGGGTTCGATTCCCATCACCCGCTCGCTTTCGCTCGTTTATGTCTCAAGCTTCCAAAGTAAGTACGATTCCCATCACCCGCTCGCTTTCGCTCGCAACATATCCTGATAAAAATAGTTCTTCTGGCCATCGGCCTGTGCGCCGGGTCTGCTCCGGCCCAAGCGCCCGAGGAGGCCCCAGCGGCGTCGTCGGCGACCGCCGCCATAGTCTCGCCCGCGCCGGTAAACCCTCTCGCCGCGAAGGCGCGCGGACTGTACTTCACGGGCGACACCCTTAAGTCCGCCGAAACGTTCGAAGCCGCGGTGAAGGTCGGCAAGTCCACGCAATCCTCCAACGACTGGCGCCTGTGGGCTGACGGCGCCATAGCCTGGGCCGAAGCCGGGCGCCCCGACAAGGCCGTGATCTGGCAGCGGCGCGCGGCGGCGCTCAACGAGCGTCCCGAGACGCGTGCGGCCGTCGGCTGGGCGCTGCTGCGCTCCGCCGAGCCCGAGTCGGCCGATGCCGAGTTCGCGCGCGCGCTCGCCTCCAATCCCAAGTCCTCGTTCGCGCTGCTCGGCGCGGGCCGCGCGAAGCTGGCGCTCGGCAAGCCTCAAGAGGCCGTCGACCTGATGACCAAGGCCGCGCAGGCCGCACCCGGGCAGTCGCTCGCCGACTATTACCTCGGCATGGCGTATGAGAAGCTCGGCGATGAAAACGAGGCCGCTGAGGCCTACAAGCGCTCCGTCGGCGCGGACAGCTACTTCTACGAGGGCCGCGCCACGCTGTCACGCAGCTACCTGCGCCAGCGGCGCTACAACGAGGCCTGGAAGCATCTGCAAAAGCTCGTCGAGGCCGATCCGGGCTCGAAGCTCGCGCGCACGATGCTCAACAAGATTCGGCCGCTCCTATCGCGTTCCGACGACGCCGCGCCCATGGCGGGCGGCGGCCCCGTGTTCGCCGACGTCACCACGCACGAAACCGAATCCTGGGATGGGAGGATTCCGTCCTTGCGCATCGGCGTTTCGTCCTCGCAGATGGGACGCCCGCGCGCACGCCAGTCGGCGACGGTGCACGGCAACGGCGCGTGGAGGGCTCTCGACCCGAAGACCGGCCGCGTTCTCCTCACGGCCGAGGCCGGGCAGTCCTGGACTTTGCGCCGGATCCCGGCGAACAAGAAGAAAAAGAAAAGCAGGACCAGGCTGGAGTTCCGCGCGTCGGACGGCAAGGTCGCCGCCATACCGGGCGACGCCGTGCTGCTCAAAGGCGAGGACCCCGCGAACTCCGCGCTCACGCTCGAGGACGATCCCGAACATGCCCCGCGCTCCTTCCGCGGCGACCTCGAGTTGGCTCTTTTCGCGGGCCGCCGCACGATCCGCGTCGTGAACATCGTCGGCCTCGAGGACTACACGCACGGCGTGGTCTCCGCGGAGATGCCCCAGCGCGCGCCGTTCGAGGCGCTCAAGGCCCAGGCCGTCGTCGCCCGCACCCACGCGCTGTTCATCAAAACCGTGACGAAGCGCCACCGCAAGGAGGGCTACGATCTCTGCGATGAGCAGCACTGCCAGGTGTACGGCGGGATGCACGCCGAGACCGAACGCACGCGCTCCGTCGTCACCGACACGCGCGGCCGCGTCGCCGTCTACGACGGCAGGCCCGCGCATGTGATTTACTCCTCGCATTGCGGCGGCCGCACGCAAAGCGGCACGGACATCGGCTGGGGCGCCGTCCCGTACTGGAAAAGCGTCGAGGATTCTCCTATAAACGAACCTGCTCCGGCGTCGCCGCTGGAACTGCGCCGCTTTCTGTCGGACTGGCCGAAGGGGTTTGACCGGCCCTCAAGCTATGTCTATCCCGCGCACGCTCGATGGACCCGCGCGATCCCAGCGAAGGCTCTTGAGGAGAAGCTCAACCGCCGGTTCAAGATCGGCAAGCTCCGCGGCCTGCGCGTTCTTCGACGCGTGCCGTCGGGGCACGTCGAGAGCCTTTTAATAATCGGCTCCCGGAAGAACGCAAAACTCCACGACGAGATGGACATCCGCAGTCTGCTCGGCGTCGGGTCGTTGCGGAGCACTTTGTTCGTCGTGGACGTCGAATACCGCAAGGACTACCCTCCGGCCCCGAAGCCGCCGAAAAGGGGCAAGGCGGTCAAAGCCGTACCGGTCCTGACGCCGGAGACCTTCGTCTTCCGCGGCGGCGGCTGGGGTCACGCCGTCGGCCTGTGCCAATCCGGCGCGATGGGACGCGCGGAGGCGGGACAGAACTACGAAACGATCGTGAAGGCGTACTTCTCAGGCGTCGAGATCGGAAAACTTGACTACTGACTGACCTTGTTTCCTTAACATAGATGGGCTATCCTCACTGACGATGCGCCGCCTGCTGCTCGTTTCCGCCGTTATAGCGTCCGCCTCGTGCCGGGGTACGGTGCCCGAGCGCAACGCGCCGCCCGAGCAGGCCATCTCCGCGATCTTGATCGGATGCAAGACGATCCTTCCCTCCGGCGAGACGCGCAACGGCCGGATCACGGTGAATTTCGAAAGCGAGGGCGGACGCCAGGCCGAGGTGTACCGCTTGCCGCTGCGCAGCGGGGAGAATTATCTCTACCTGATCGAGCCGGGGATCTACCGCATCGCGCCGACACGCTCGCTATTCAGCTTTTATCAGCCCACGATGCACGTCGTCATCGAGGGCCGCACCTACTCGCTGCCATTTCCGCGCGACCTCCTGCGCCAGCACGCGTATGAGATCAAGCCCGGCAAGATCACATCGATGGGCTCGCTCGAGGCCAAGGTGATGCCGGCCCTGCCCGGGCAGAAGCCGATGATCAGCGTGCGCCTCGATGACGGTCCTCAGGCGCGACGCGACGTCGTGCAAAGCGCAATTCACGACATGATGGACCCACGCAAGACCCTCGAGGTCAGGGAGAGCGCTCTCGCCTGGAGCCGCGCCCTGCAGATCAGCCTCATGGACCTGCTCGCGGAAGAAGAGCAGCGCCAACTTTTCAAGCCGGCGCAATGACGCTGCGCTTGGGCGTGGACCTCGGCGCGACTTGGCTGCGCGCCTGCCTGTCCGATGGAACGCGTGCCCTATGGAACGCGCGCTCGCACGCGACGGCCTGGCGCGAGGCCCCCGCCGTTTTGCGGCGGCTTCTCAAGAAACATGGACTGCGCCGCGTGGACGAACTGACGCTCGGCGGCACCCGGCTCGGCGATAAGGAAGGACGCAGAGTTCTGAGCAAACTCTTACGCCCGCTGGCGCTCCGCGTCAAAGTCGTGCCCGATTTCGAAATCGCCCACGCCGCCGCCTTCGGCGGCGGCCCCGGCGTCCTGCTCGTCGCGAGCACGGGCGCAATCGCCTATGCGCGCGGCCGAGACGGGAAATCACACCGGGCGGGGGGACTGGGCCCGCTATTGGGCGACGAGGGCTCCGGCTTCTGGATTGGGAAGACAGCCTCGCGCGACAATGCGCTCCGCCGCGAATTACGCCTGCCGGCGCCGCTCGATCTCGCCCACGCGCATGACCCCGTGCGCGCGACCGCCGCCCTCGCGCCCAAAATCCTGCGCGCCCGCTCCGCGCGCGCCCGCCGGCTGCGAGAGGACGCCGCCGATCATCTCGCCGCGCTCGCGGCTTCGGCGGTGCATGAACTTGTTCTGCCGCGTCCGATCCCGCTCGCGCTGCACGGCAGCCTCTTCAAGAACGCCGGCCTCAGGAAGGCGGTGCTCCGCCGCCTAGGCCGCGTGGTCATCGTCGCGCCCCGCGTATCCGCCGAACGCGCCGCCGCCGGACTCTGAACGGAATCGGCTAAACCACCAAGTCACAAAGACACGGAGGTCAGGCATCTTTGTGTCTTGGTGCCTTTGTGGTTCTTCCGTTTTGTAGAATAGACGCATGATTATCGCCCTCGGCTGCGACCACGCCGGCTTCGCTCTCAAGAAACTTCTGCACGCCTGGCTCGAGAAGAAAGGGCATAAGGTCCTCAATCTGGGCGTGGACACGGATGCGGTTCCCGCCGATTACCCCGACTACGCGCGCGCCGTTTCCGAGGCCGTCGCTTCCAGGAAAGCCGAACGGGGCGTCATTGTGTGCGGCTCCGGCGTCGGCGCCACGATCGCGTCGAACAAGGTCCCGGGAGTGCGCGGCTGCATGTGCCACGACACCTTTTCCGCTCGCCAGGGCGTTACGGACGACGACATGAACGTGCTCTGTCTCGGCGGACGGATCATCGGACAGGAACTCGCCTACGAAGTGACCGGCGCCTTCCTCAACGCAAAATTTTCCGGACTCGACCGGCACCAACGCCGCAAGGATAAAGTCACCGCCATCGAACGCGCTTACTCGAAGGAGGCCGTCAAGTGACCCATAATAGGCTGCGCGATCTGCACCGCTTCGGCGTTTCCGTTTGGTACGACTACGTTTCGCGCTCCTTGATCTCCTCCGGCGAGCTCAAGCGCCTCATCGAAGAAGACGGCGTGCGCGGGGTCACCTCGAACCCGACAATCTTCGAGAAGGCGATCGGCGGCTCCTCCGACTACGACGATGCGATCCGCATGCACGCCAAGCCCGGCCTGACGCCCACCGAACTGTTCGAAAAGCTCGCTCTCGCCGATATCTCGTCCGCCTGCGATCTGTTCCGCCCGCTTTACGAGGAGAGCAAGGCCGGCGACGGCTTCGTGTCCCTCGAGGTCGCGCCCTCACTCGCTCGCGACGCCGCCGGCTCCGTCGCCGAAGGCCTGCGACTCTGGGCAGCCGTCGCGCGGCCCAACCTCATGATCAAGGTGCCCGGCACGGTCGAGGGGCTCAAGGCGTTCGAGGACCTGACCGCCGAAGGCGTCTCGGTCAACGTTACTTTACTCTTCTCTCTTGAACGGTATGCCGCCGTCGCCGAGGCCCACCTCAAAGGTCTCGAGCGCCGCGCCGCCGCGGGCAAGGATCTGTCGAGGGTGGCCTCGGTCGCCAGCTTTTTCGTGAGCCGCGTGGACAGCGCCATCGACGCGATACTTGAAAAACGTTCGGAGCCCGAAGCCAAGGCTTTGCTGGGCAAGGCCGCCATCGCCAACGCCAAGCTGGCTTACCAGCACGGCAAAAAAGTCTTCTCGTCGCCGCGCTTCAGCGCCCTCAAGAGCAAAGGGGCTTTGGCGCAACGCCTGCTGTGGGCGTCGACGGGCACGAAGAATCCCGCCTACCGCGATACGTTGTATGTCGAGGAGCTGATCGGCGCCGACACCGTGAATACGATGCCGCCCGCGACCATGGACGCGTACCGCTCGCACGGAGCGGGCCGCCCCAGCATCGAGGAGGAGATTGCGCAGGCCCGCTCGCAGTGGGATGCTTTGCCCCGCTTCGGCGTGGACCGCGACGCGATCATGGTCAAGCTCGAGGAAGAGGGGCTGGCGTCCTTCTCCAAGTCCTTCGAGACTTTGATGGGAAAGCTGACCGCCAAGCGAGCGCTGCTCGAAGCGGAATTCGCCGCCGTGGACGCGGGCCTGGCCGAACTCGAGGCCGCGCGCTTCTCTGAACGCCTCTGGACCAAGGACCCGTCGATCTGGAAGGAAGACAAGGAGCACCAGAAGCTGATACGGCATGCGCTCGGCTGGCTCGACGCGCCGGTCATATCAGGCGCGGGGCTCGGCCCCGCGCGGGCGTTCGCCGAGGAAGCCGCCAACGCGGGCTTTCGTCAGGCCGTCGTGCTCGGCATGGGCGGATCGAGCTTGTGCGTGTCGGTGCTCAGCGCTTCCTTCGGACACGCCGCGGGCCGCCTTGAGCTGCTCACCCTCGACTCGACGCATCCCGACGCCGTCGTCGCGCTCGCCGGACGCCTCGACCTCGACAAGACCTTGTTCATCGTCGCGAGCAAGTCCGGCGGCACCGTCGAACCGAACGCTTTCTTCGACTACTTCTGGGACCTGTGCGCGCGTCGCCCCGGAGCGAAGCCGGGCCGGCAGTTCGTCGCGATCACCGACTCCGGCACGTCGCTCGATAAGATGTCGCGCGAGCGCGGCTTCCGCAAGACCTTCCTCAATGCGCCGGACGTCGGCGGCCGCTACTCGGCGCTGACTTTGTTCGGACTCGTGCCTGCGGCGCTCGCCGGCATCGACGCGGGGGAGCTCCTCTCCCGCGCACGACGGGCCGCCGGGGCCTTTTCACCGCAAACTCCCACGCGCGCCAACCCGGCCCTGCGCCTGGGCGCGTTCATCGGCCGCCACGCCCGCGACGGGCGCGACAAGCTGACTCTCGTCCTGCCCCCATCACTCGAGACCTTCGGGCTCTGGATCGAGCAGCTCGTGGCGGAATCCACGGGCAAGGAAGGCCGCGGCGTCCTGCCCGTGACGGGCGAGCCCTTGGGCGCGCCGGCGGCGTATCATCGAGATCGAGCGTTCGTGCGCCTGACGCTGAAGGGCCGCGCGGAGCCGGCCGTGGACGCCGCGCTGGCGGCTCTCGAGCAGGCGGGTCATCCCGTCATGCGCCTCGAACTCAATGACGCGCTCGACCTTGGCGCGCAATTCCTCCTATGGGAAGTCGCCACCGCCGCCGCGGGCTTCCTGCTGAAGGTCAATCCGTTCGATCAGCCCGACGTTCAGACGGCGAAGGACAAAGCGAAGGAGATCTTAAACGGCCTCAAGGACGGCGCGCCCGAGAAAGCGAGCCTGCGCGCGGGCGGACTGGCCGCTTTCGCCGACGCCGGGCTTGTGTCATCGCTCGCCGCCAGCGCCGGCCAGGACCGGCCGCTGCGCGAGGTGCTCGGGGCGCACTTCTCCCGGGTCAAGCCCGGAGACTACGTCAGCGTGCTGGCGTTCCTCGCTGAGAACGATGAGAGCCGCCGCCTGATCGACGAGGTCCGCAAACGCGTGCGCGCGCGCACGACCGCTCCGGTCACGGTCTCGTGGGGTCCGCGCTATCTGCATTCAACGGGGCAGTTCCACAAAGGCGGCTCCGCCAAAGGCGTCTTCCTGGTTCTCGGCGACAGCGAGAAGACCACAGTGGCCGTGCCCGGCAAGCCTTTCTCGTTCGGCGAGCTGTGCCGCGCCCAGGCGAAGGGCGACGCCGCCGCGATGCTGTCGGCGGGACGCCGCCTGCTGCGCATCGAGTTCGGCGGTTCATCGAACGAAGGCCTTCGCGCGCTCGCCAACGCCCTGTCCGACACGACGGCGGCCGCGCGTTGAAAAGACTGACACCGAAGGCCTTTCGAGCGCGGACCGCGAAAGCCCGCATCGTGCTGACCGACATCGACGGCGTGCTGACGGAGGGGACGATCTATCATTTCGTCGACACCGCCGGCGAGCTCGTCGAGTTCAAGGGCATCCATGCTCAGGACTCGATCGCGATGGCCTGGCTGGCCGAGTGCGGGCTGATCACCGGAGTGATCAGCGGGCGCGTTTCCAAGGGTACGGACCAGCGTCTTAAGATGCTCAAGGTCAAGCACATCTATCAGCATCGGCTCGACAAGGCCGCCGTGCTCGCCGAAATCTCTTCCGCGGAAAAAGTCCTCCCCGAGCAGATCATCTATGTCGGCGACGACATCCCCGACCTCGCCGTCATGTCCCGGGTCGGACTGGCGGTCGCACCCGCCAACGCGCGCCCCGAGGTGAAGGCCGCCGCGCATTGGGTCACCAAGGCGAGTGGGGGCGACGGGGCGTTTCGCGAACTCGTCGAGGTCATCCTCCGCAGCCAAGGGCACTGGGACGCGATTCTCGCAAAATACCAATAATGTTGACGCGGGCCCCGGACCAAGGCTAGAATCGCAACGGAACGACATGATCGACCTCTTCGGACTCAGCTCACACCAGGACCCCCAGAAGCCTGAGCAGGGCGCCGTGCCGGCACCCGATATCGCCGCGGATGCGCCGGCGCCGCAGGGCTCGCACACGCTCTGGGCGTTCCTGCTCGTGCTCGACTCGGTCTGCGTGATCGTGTTCGCCGGCGCCGTGGCCGCGAAGGTGTACCAGCACTGGAAGGCGCCCGTACTCTCTCCGGCTCCGCGCCGCCGGCCCGCGGCGCCGCCGGCCCCCGCAGCCGTTCCGGTCGCGGCGGTCCTGGTCGCTCCCGCTCCGGTACCCGTCATGGCTCTGCAGCCGCCCAAGCCCGCAGACGACCGCGCCATAGGGCGCGGAAGTGTCGCCTCCACAAGCCGTCAGGAAGCGACCGCGCCCCGCCCGCCCAAGCCCTCGATGCTCGCCGAAGCGCCGAAGCACCGCGGAACTCCCAAGCCCGCCGACGCCGGCGGGAAATCACCGGTTGCCGCCAAGCCCGCGGTTCCCGCGCCGGCGTCCCCGGCGCCCGGCGCCGGGGAAGTCAAGGTCAAAGCCTTGCGCACCGAGTTCAAGGTCCTCGCTGCGAAAGCGCAAGCCGTCGAGCTCGTCGGCGCGTTCATCGTCCACGGCGGCCGCAAGGACATGGCGCGCCAAGATGACGGCACCTGGACCGTCACTTTGTACCTCAACCCCGGTTCCTACCGCTACTTCTTCTCCGTGGACAAGAAGAAGCAGTTGGACCCCGAGAACTCCCGCTCGGAAAAGGGCGCCTCCCTCCTGACCCTACCTTAATAAGCGCCCGGCCCGCCCATGTGACTTTGGTTACATTTGGGTAAAAGCTTCTGTATTGATTTCGTAACAGGGCATCGTTACACTCTTTCCAACGCGAGCCGCTGCCATGCGGCTTGGCGCACCCTTGATGACCGGCCTCACGATTAGACGCCTTTCGACGGCCTTGTCCGCGGCCTTCCTGTTGGCCGCGCTCCCGTCTGTCTCACCGGCCGCGGTGGTGCGCCGCGTCGCCCACACGGCGACTTTGCTGACCACCGGCGACGTGCTCATCGCGGGCGGCGTCAACGAGGCCGGAACCACGCTGAACACGAGCGACATCGTCGCCGCCTCGCGCGGGTCCGTCATCATTCCCATCGCGACCATGGGAGTCGCGCGCGCGTCGCATACCGCGACCTTGCTGTCCAACGGCTGCGTGCTTATCGCCGGAGGAAACGCTGCGGCCACCGACATCGCCGCCCCCGCGGGGGCCCTCACCGCCGAAATCTACAACCCGGCCACGGGCGGCTGGTCTCCGACCGGAAGCATGGGCACGGCGCGCTACAACCACACGGCGACCTTGCTCAATGACGGACGAGTCTTGATCTGCGGCGGCCAAGACAACGCCGGAGCCGCGCTCAGCTCCTGCGAGCACTACACTCCGACGAGCTGCACGGCCGGCGCGTTCACCGTGGATACACCCCTGCAGCAGGCCCGCTACAACCACACGGCGATCCTGCTCAAGGACGCCAAGGTCTGGTTCGCCGGCGGACGCAACCCGGCGATCGTCGCCACGGGCGGCTACCTGCCGACCACCGAGCGCTATATCCCCAATCCGGCCGGCGCGGGGCTCGGCACCTTCCAGTCGGCCTCCCCGATGATCGAGGCTCGGTCCCAGCACACCGCGACGCTCATGGGCGACGGCAAGGCGCTCGTCGTCGGCGGCTACAACTTCCGCGACGTCCTCGCCAATACCGGCATCACCGAGAGTGCGGAGATCTACGATCCGATCTCCAACAGCGTCTCGCCCGCGGCCTCCATGAGCGCGCGGCGCTCGGCGCACTCGGTCGCGCTCTCGGCGGACGGCTCGGTGAACGTGTTCGGCGGCCTGGGAAACGTCACGACCACCTACCTCACGCTGGGGAAACTCAACCTCGCCTCCAACGCCATGCAGGCGGGGAGCCTCATCACCTTCGGCGCCCCGATCGCGATCCCCACGGCCACGGTCACGGGCGGCGCCGCGCTCGTCAATCTCGACTTTCTGCTCAGCAAAGCGGTCGTCGGTCAGATCCAAAACGGGGAAATTTGGCTGTCGTCGCCCGCGATCCGGACGGCCTGGGGCGCGATCAACCTCACGCCGGCCAGCGAAACGGTCGCCGCCATCGGCGCGCGCATCCTCCTCGCCGGCTCGGTCGCCGGCTGCCGCCTGCCGTTCCCGCCGGTCTTCGCCAACTGCGGCAACATCCAGACCCCGTCCGGAGCGCCCATCGGCGTCTCACAGCTCCAGGGACAGGTCGTGTTCAACCGGCTCGCCATCGCTTTCGGCGGCACGCCGATCGTCACGGCCGGCAATCTCTTCTTCGCGCCCACGCCCATCACCGCCGCGGTCCCGAACGCGACCCTCGCGGCCGGCTCGAATTTCACGACCACCGTCTCGATCTCGCTGGACAAGGCCTTCATCGGCCGGACGCTCAGCGGCGGCTTGATCAACCTCGCGGCGGGCACGACGCTCGTTCAGATCTCCTCGTTTACGGTCGATATCACCAGCGGCGCCGGGGTCATCCCGGCCGCGCCCATCACCGCGGGTCCGTTGGGCGCCTTCGGCACGGCCTCGTTCCCGATCACCTTCACGGGACTCGAGGGCGCAATCACATTCACGGGGCTGCCGCCCCAAAGCTACGCCTCCGGGATGGCGATACCGTTTGCCGGAGCCAATGAAACGGTCAACGCGTCCGGGATCGTCACCTACGTCACGAACGGCGCGAACGTGACCGGCGAGACTTTCTCCATCGACGTCGGCACGATCGTCGTGCGCAAGATGATTTTCGCGGACTTCGAGACATACAATCCCAAGACGAACGCCTGGGATTTGTTTCCCTTAGAAGGCTTCGTCACCGCCAACGAGCGCTACGGCCACTCCGCGACCTTGCTCACGAACAACGACTTGCTCTTATACGGCGGCCGCTCCTGCGCGCTCGCCGGCTGCGCCGCCCAGGTGGCGCAGCCGTTCGTCGACAGGCCGGTCTTCATCGGCGGACTGAACTTCAAAGCGGCGCTCGGCGCGTCCACCCAAAAGCGCGCCTTCCACACGTCGACCTTGCTTCCCGACGGGACTATCCTCGCCGCCGGCGGCACGAACGGACCCAGCATCCTGCGCAGCGCGGAAATCTTCGATCCCGTGACGGAGACATTCGCGCTGACCGCCGTTCCCATGCGCTACGTCCGCGACCTGCACACCGCGACCTTGCTGCCCAACGGCCGCGTCCTGATCGCGGGCGGCTTCACCACGAACGCGATCAGCACCGGGTCCACCAACACCGCGGAGATCTATTACCCCGACACGCATGTTTTCCTTGAAACGACGCCGATGATCAGTTCCCGCAGCAACCACACCGCCGTCATGCTGCCCGACGGACGCGTCTTCGCCGCGGGCGGCTACGGCACGAACAGTCTGGGTGCGAACGACGTCGCTTCGGATACCGCGGAGATTTACATCTCCACGCAAGCCCGCTGGATCCCGGCCGCGAACATGCCCGCCGGCTGCGAGCGCGCCATCCATGCGACGGTCCAGCTCAAGGACGGCCGCATCATGCTCATCGGCGGCGTCAACAGCAGCGGCGTCCTCACCACCAGCGCCCTCTATAATCCGACCCTCAACACCTGGGACTGCGCTTCCGTGCCCGCCATCGGAACGCCGGCGGCGCCCGCCATCGGCCTGCGCTCGCACTCGGCGACCTTGCTCTTCGACGGCCGCGTCCTCGTCGCCGGCGGCAACGACGGCCTCGGCGAGGCCAACAAGTCGTTCATCTACGACCCGGCGGGAAATGCCTGGTCGGAGCCCGCTCCGCTGCCGCTGCTCCACCCTCGCTTCAACCATTCCGCCACCTTGCTGCCCAACGGCAACGTCATGATCAGCGGCGGCTCGCAGCGCTTAGGCAACGTCCCGCTCTCCATCGAGGTCTTCCATGTCAACGCCAGCTCCTGGGTGACCAGGGGCGCCGTCTTCGCCGGGGGCCCGCGCGCGTTCCACACGATGACCTTGGCGAAGAACAACAAGATATACGGAATAGGCGGCAGCGATGGAACGTTCGGAGGCAACGGCGTCACTTTGTACACGTCGGCCGAAGCCGGCTACTTCACCGCGACGCCCGACGACTTCTCCAAGAACGCGCCCCCGAGCTTCCGGCAGTCGACGATCACGGCGACGAGCGCTTCGCCGTTCCTGCCGGCCACCAACCTGACCGTGACAGGCATCAGGTTCCGGGGGGGAACGGAGGCCGCCGGAGGCGGCGCCGCGGCGCAGAACTCGGCCCACAGCTACCCGCACCTCATTCTCCAGCAGGTCGACGGCTCCGGCGGCGCCGCCTCTCAGTCCAACGGCGGCTTCGTCGTCGACCTGACCACCCAGATCTTCCTCAATCCGGCGAACTTCGCCACGCTCGACACCTCTCTGACGGTGGCGCTCCCGCCGACCTCGGCCGGCCTGCCGTTCGGCTGGTACACCGTGCGCACCGGGGCCAACGCCATCTACTCGGACGCGAAGCTCGTGCAGGTCGGCCCCGCCAAGCCCGTCGCGGCCCCGGCCAATCTCGCGGGCGTCGCACTCGGCATTTCCTCGATGAACTGGACCTGGAACGTGGTCGCCGGAGTCGACGGCTACAACGTCTACAACGCGACGACCGGCGTCTTCCTGGCCACCATCCCGGTCTCGGGAGCGCCGAGCTACCAGCAGACCGCGCTCGACCCGGGCGCGACCACGTCGATCATGCTCGCCGGTTATACTCTGTCGGGCGATGGACCGTTGGCCAACTCCCCGACATCGTACACGCTGTCCACGACGCCGGTCAACGTCACGATCGCCTCCGTGACGTTCTCCGACCTCTTGCTGTACTGGGGCACGAACGGGAACTCGTTTCCGGGCACGACCTATGAGGTCACCCAGTCGAGCAACAACTTCGTCACCGACGTCTCGACGCCCGTTCCCCGGCTGTTCAATCTCACGTCCAACTCCAAGATCATCTCGGGCCTGGCCGCCAACACGACTTATTTCTTCCGCATACAGGCCTTCAACATCGTGGGGGCGGCGTCGCCGTACAGCGCCATCGTTTCGACGCGTACGCGCTCGCCGGTCACGCAGCCCGTCGTCTCCGGGCGCACGACCATCTCGATCAGCTGGGGCTGGGCGGACCCGGGCGGCGTCAACAATTACCGCGTCTACAACGCCACGAGCGGCGTCCTTCTCGGCGTGCCGGTCTTGAACTCCTTCACCGAGGTCAATCTCGGCACCAACACCCAGAACTCGATCCGTGTGAGCGCGGTGACGACCGCGGGCGAGGGGCCGCTGTCGCCGTCCGCCTCGGCCTATACCAACGCGGCCACCCCCGGGCCGTTCGTGCCGCCGGTCACGAACCTGACGACCGGCAGCATGCTGATCAACTGGACCAGCAACGGCAACCCGCTGAACACCACCTACAAGCTCACTTTCACCCAATTCGCTCCCGACGGCTCGGTGGTGTCGATCTCAACGCGCGATGTTCAACCCTTCACCTTCAGCACCGGTTACGGCGGTCTGCTTCCCTCCACACGGTACAGCTATACGATCGTGGCGGGCAACGGCGACGACCTCGACTCCGACATTCCGCCGGTCGTCGTCGGCACGACCTGGACCTTGCCGACCGCGCCGAATCCCCTCACCTTGACCGGCACGACGCCGAACTCGATCTCGGTCGGCTGGGCCACGAACCTCAACTCGTCCTCCGCGACCTACCAGGTCACCTACACGACGGACAACTTCGTCACCAACATCGCGACCGCCCCCGGCTACGCCTTCTCGGACAACTTCAGGGGAAACACGGCGACGATCCCCGGGCTCGTCACCTCGGCGACCTACACGATCCGCGTCATCGCCAGCAACCCGTTCGGCCAGCTCTCGCAGTTCTCGAACACCGTCACGACCGCGCCTTTCAACGGCGGCTGCGCGGCCGGCTCGATTTGCGGCTTGCTCCTCTCCGCGTCGAACTCGTCTTTGGTCGGCACGGTCGGCGCCGGCTTCGGCCGCGCCGTCACTGTGCTGTCGCCCGCGCTGGCCTTTCCGACCAACGTGACGGTGACGATCTCATCCTGGAGCCTCGCCGATCATCCCGGCGCGTTGGACTGCTCCGGCGGCGCAACGCTACCAACCCCGGTTTCCTTCTCGATCATCACCACCCCCTCGCTCCAACCGTTGAAGGCCGTGCGTTTCAGTTTCGCCCTCTTGCCCGCAGAACTCGGCGCCATCACCAGTAAACGCGCGCTGCTTATGCGCTTCGACCCGGGCACCAACACCTGCGTCCCGCTCGAGACGACCTACGACGCCGTCAACGGCCAGATGAGCGCGTGGCTTGATCACTTCTCCCTGTTCCAGGTCGGCACGACGCCGCTGTCGGCAACGGCCGGAACCGCGCGCATCTGGCCCAACCCGTGGTACACCAGCCGCTTCGGCAACGTGACGATTCAGGACATCCCGCCTGACTCCCGCGTGCGCATCTTCACCTTGCGCGGCGAGCAGGTGCTTGACGTCAAGGCGAACTCCAACGGACTGGCGCGGTGGGAGGGCACCAATGGCTCCAGCCGCTCGGTCGCCAGCGGCGTTTACCTCGTCATGATCGAGTCCGGCGGATCGAAGAAAGTCCTGAAGCTGGCGGTGATCCGGTGAGAGTCCTCCTCGCCGCCGCCCTGGCCGTCCTGCTCGCCTTTCCCGCGGGGGCGTCGGACTTCGGCCGCGCCGCGGCGGGCACTTCCGGATCGGAATTCCTGCTGTTCGACACGAGCGCGCGCGGCATCGCGATGGGCGGCGCCTACACCACGGCGACGAACGACGCCTCCTCGATCTACTGGAACCCCGCCGGGCTTTCGCAGGTGCCGCGCTTCTCGGCCACCTTCCTGCACACGCAGTACATCGCCGACATCACCTACAACGCCGCGGCCGTCGCGAAGCGCGTCAACGATTCCGCCGTGCTGGCCGTTGGCGTGCGCTATCTCGACTACGGCGCGATCACGCGGACAGACTCCTTCAGCCCGCAAAGCAAAGGCGAGTTCCACCCGCGCTCCTATCTGGCCGAGCTCGGCTGGGGCCAATCCATCTACGATCTGTCCGACAGCGAGGTGGATGTCACGATGGGCGTGAGCGTCAAGTACCTGCACACCGACCTTGTCGAGCGCGGGCACGGATATGGCGGCGACTTCGGCGTTCACTCGCGCTTCTACGGGACTTCCCAGACCTACGACATCGCGCTGGCGATCCAGAACCTCGGTGTCGGCCAGAAGTTCGACAAAGTGCGCGACTCCCTGCCCACGCGCGTGCGCTTCGGCGGCGGCGTGCGGCCGATCAAGCCGCTTCTGCTCACGCTTGAGGCGGTAGCACCCATCAACAACGCGCCGTACGGCGCCGCCGGCATGGAATACAGCGTCGAAATCCAGAAGAACATTTCGGGCGCCGTGCGCGCCGGCTTCAACACCATGACCTACGATTCGCTGGGGCTGACTTCGATCTTAAACTTCGGATTCGGCGTGAAGCTGTCCGATCTGAGCTTCGACTACGCGTTCGCGCCGGCGGGGGAACTCAGCGGGCAGATTCATCGCGTTTCGCTCAGCTACAACCTGCCCGCGAAGATTTCGCGTCGCTACCGGGAGAGATAGCTTGGATCCGCTTGAGCCCATCCCACCGCGCTCCATCCCGCCCGCGCCGCCGCGCCCGGAGATGATCGCGCCGCCCGCGCGGCTGCCGGCGGCGACGCCGATGATGGACTTCTTCCAAAAACGGGTCGAAATGCTCGAGCGCGAGCTCGCCGCTGAACGCGAGCGCGCCACGACCGCGTCCAGCCTTCTGACCCAGCAGGAAGCGCTCAAAAATGAGGTCGAAGCGCATCTGAGGGGCCTCACCGACCAGCTCCGCCGCGAAAAAGCCGAACGAGACGGAGAGGAAGCCAAGTCCCACGCGCGCGGACGCGTCGAGGCTCTCGAACGCCGCCTCGATGAGATGAACGCGACCTTCGCCCAGCTTCTGAAGGAGGCCGTGTCCCGCCAGACCCCCGCGGCCGTTTACTCAGCGGCGGAGCCGGCGCTCGGGGCCGAACTCGCCGTTTTCCGCCGCACCATCAAGGACGTCGCCGATCAGGTGGCGCGCTGGCGCGACGAAATGAAGGAACTGCCCGCCTTGCTGCCCGAAGTGCGCAGCATCGCCTCGCGCATCCCGGAGGACGAGCGCCGCTTCGAGGATCAGATATCGCGCCGACTCGAACAATTCGCGTCGCAGCTCCAGGGCACGCTCTCCGACTGGGAGCGCCATCACAGCCTCGAACTGCGCAAGCAGGACGACCGCCTGCAGTCCCTCGTGGACGAGCGCGCCGCTCTCTCGAAGATGTGGGAGACCCAGGGCCAGGCCATCCGCCAAGAATTCCTACAGGAGCGCCTCTCCCGTGAAACGGCAGTCTCTGACCAGATTTCGGAGCTGGCCAAGCGTCTCGACGGCGTCGACCGCGGCCAACGCGAGGCCGGCGCCGGCTCCGCGTCCGCGCGCGAAGCGCTCAATCAAGTCCTGCGCGTGCTGGCCGCGACGCCGAAAGCCAAGGACGAGATCATCGTGGAGCTCGAGGCCGAGAAGGCCGAGCTGATAAAGGCGATGCGCGAGCGCCACGAGCAGCTGCGCGCCCTGCTCGAAGAACGCCGCTCGATCGAAAAAACGATGGGCGACAGCCTGCTGGCCCTAACGGGCCAGCTCGAAGAAGAGCGCGCCCGCGCGCGCGCCGCCGCCCGGGCCGGGGATGTGTCGGCCCACAAAGCCCGCATCGCCGATCTCGAGCGCTCCCTGTCCGAGCGCGACGCGCGCGCGCTGTCGCTCGGCGCCGAGCGCGACGAGCTCACGCGCGCCTTGGTCGGCGAAGCCGAGAAAGTCCGCCTCCAGGTCGCCGAGCGCGCCGCCGCGGACGAGCGCTGGCATCAGCGCATGCTCGAGCTGCAGCGCCGGGTCGAAGAGGAATCCGCGCGCGCGAGCAACGAGGCCGCTTCATCGGGGGATCTGCGCGCGAGGGTCGCCACCCTGTCCGAGCACATGGCGCGCGCCCTGCAGGAGCGCGACGCCGTCGTCGCCCGCTTCGCCGACTGGGAGCGCGAACGCCAGCGCCTGCTCGATGCTCTCAAGCAGAAGGACGGCATGGTCGCCATGCTGTCCTCCGCCTTCCAAGGTTCGCTCAAGAAGCCTTAGCCCACGCTCGTTCTTTCATATAATGGCCGCGTGAAAGCGGTCGTCTTGAAGTCGTTCGGCGGCGTCGAGAACCTGGAGCCGCGAACCGTTCCCGATCCCGTCCCCGGTCCCGATGAGGTCCTCCTGCGCGTGCGCGCCTGCGCGCTCAATCACCTCGACCTGTGGATTCGCGCCGGGCTTCCCGGCTCCAAGGTCAAGACGCCGCACATCCTCGGCTCCGACGTCGCGGGCGAGGTCGACGGCCGGCGCGTCGCGGTCTTCCCGGGCCTGTCCTGCAGCACCTGCCCGGCGTGCGCGGACGGCCGCGCGTCCGACTGCCCCGATTTCGGCATCATCGGCGCTTACGGGGGCTCGCAGGGCGGCTACGCCGAGAAGCTCGCCGTGAAGGCTAAGTCGTTGCTCCCGATTCCGGACGCGATGTCTTTCACCGACGCGGCGTCATTGCCGCTGACCGTGCTCACGGCCTGGCGCATGCTCAAGACCTTGGGCGAGGTGCAAACTGGGCAGACGGTTCTCATCATCGGCGCGGGCGCGGGCGTCTCGGTCGCGGGGATACAGATCGCCAAAGCCCTCGGAGCGACCGTCATCGCGACGACGAGCGACGCCGCGAAGGTCGAACGGGCCAAGGCGCTCGGCGCCGACCACGTCGTGCATGTCTCGCCGGCAGAGCTGCCCCGCGCGGTGCGCCAGTTGACCGGCGGGGCTATGGTCGACGCGGTCTTCGAGCACGTCGGTCCGGCGCTGTTCATGGACGCGCTCAGATGCCTGCGCCCGTCCGGGCGCCTGGTCACGTGCGGCTCGACGTCGGGCCCCACGGTCGAACTCGACATGCGCTACGTCTTCAGCCGACAACTGCGCATCATCGGTTCCCGCATGGGCAGCCTCGTCGAGATGCGCGAAGCCTGGGCGCTCGTGACGGCCGGCAAGGTCAGGCCCGTGGTCGACAAGGTCTTCCCGCTCGCGGCCGCGGCCGACGCGCATGCTCGCCTCGAGTCGCGCGGCCAGTTCGGCAAGGTCATACTCGCGATTTGAAGCACGCCTCTCCGGTTGCGCGCTGGCTCCTGGCCTCGGCCCTGGCCCTGCCGCTGCTCATCCTCGGCGCGCCTCTCATCGAGATCGACGACGCCCGCTACGCCGAGGTCCCGCGCGCGATGGCGGCGTCCGGCGACTGGGTCCTGCCGAGCCTCAATGCGATGCCGTACATCGAAAAGCCGCCGCTCTGGTACTGGCTCAGTGCGGCCTCCATTAAGCTCTTCGGCGCCGGCGAAGCCGCCGCGCGCCTGCCGATGCTGCTGCTCTCCTTGCTCGGGGCGGGGGGAATCTTCTGGCTCGGCTCGTGGCTCTATTCCCCGAATATCGGAAGGTTGGCCGCGCTCGCGACGGCGACGGCATGTCTCTGGCTGTTCCTCGCCCACAACCTGACCCTCGACCTGCCGGTCAGCGTCTTTCTGCTGTGGACGACCGCCTTCATTCTCCGCGTATTGGAAAAGCCCGCCGACGCGCGGTGGGCCGCTCCCGCGGCGTGGCTGGCGGCGGCACTCGCCTTCCTCAGCAAAGGATTAATCTCCTTGCTGTTTCCGGTCCTCTGGACCGCCGTGCTCATCGGCTTGTTTGCGAAATGGCGCCGCCCCGCGCTAAAGCTGCTGTCGCCGTTGGGCATCGTCCTCGCGATTTCGCTCGCCGCCCCGTGGTTTTTCGCCGTGCAGGCGAGAAGACCGGATTTCTTCCACACCTTCTTCATCGAGCAGCACTTCCAGCGCTACCTCACGCCGAAGTACTCGCGGGGCGCGCCGTGGTGGTTCTACCTCGCGATCCTCCCGGTCGGCCTGCTGCCGTGGACGGCGCCCTTCTTCGCCGGACTGGTGAAAACGCTTCGGCGCCCGTTCGCGGATCCGCGCTCGACGGCGCTGACGCTTTGGGTGCTCGGCGTCATCGCTTTTTTCTCGACCTCGCACTCCAAGCTCGCCACCTACGCGCTTCCCGTCCTGCCGCACGCGGCCCTCATCGCCGCGGCCGCGCTCGAGGACGGTCTGCCGAGGTGGTCGAGACATCTTTGCCGCACCCTCGGCGTGTTAATTCTCCTGGTCTGCGCCGTCGGCGTGCTGCTCTATGCGCGTTTGCCGCATCTCTCGCTGCCTCCGATCGGCGCGGATGCGGCCCTCCTGCGCAGCCTCATAGCGCTCGCCTGCACGGCGCTCGCAGCGCTCGGCGCAGCTTTGGTGTATGCTCCGTCGTCGAATCGGCCGGCGCTCGCGCTGGGATTGGGCGGAGTGCTCGCGGGCCTGTTCGCGTTCGCCGCCGTTTCAGCCGCTTCCCCGCTGATCAGCGCCAAGGAACTCGCCCTCGCCGTCAAGGCGTCGGCGCGGGCCGAAGACGAGATCTGGACGTACGACAGCTACCTGCACGGACTGCCGTTCTACAGCGGCCGCCGCGTGGACCGCATGATCTATTTCGTCGGCGAGTTCCATTACGCGCTGCGCGACGAGGTCAACGCCGCGCGCTTCGGCGACGACGACGAGGTAAGGGCTCTGCCGAGACGGGGGGGGCGCACCTTCGTCGCGATGAAGGCCGCGCGCCGCGCGCACTTCGAGACCGTCCCGCCGAATGGCGCGATCACGTCGTGGCGCGAGTTCGGCCCCTGGTCGCTGGCCGAAATCCGCGCCCGTCGTTAGGGCCCTTCGCGGACGACGGGAGTGCGCTTGCGGTCGCGCGCGAGCGCGCGGATTCGCCAGCCGCGGTTGCCCGCTTCCATCTTGAACGGCTCGGGCATGAACAGCACGGCCATCGCGGCGCGGAATTCCGCGGGATCGCCGCTGACATCGGCCAATTGCTCGATGGAGGTCGCGTAGGTCCCGTGCTTCGCCTTGTAGGCTTCCTCGACCAAGGCGATCACGGCCAGGCCCTCCTCGGCCTTCACGACCGCGGCCCGGTCGCGCGGCGTGGGCCGGACCCAGCCGGAATAGATTTGGAAGCCGAACAGACCGATGGCGCCGAGCGCCCCGGTGAGAAACAGCGCCGCGCCCGAGGCCGCGGACTTGGGCTGCGCTTCAACGACGACCGTGCCGGAGGCGTAGTCGTGCAAAGCGCGGTTCTCGCGGTTGAAGAGCGCGACGAGGAAGCCGAAGCTGCCGGCCGTCGAGCCGATCAGCCAGACCGAAGCTCGGATCAGGCTGCGCGCAAATCCCGGAGGCCCGCCGTCGCGGGCGACGACCCGCAGCCCGAGCAGGCGCTTGCCGATGGTGCCGCCTTTCAGGTTGCCCAGGAGCTGGTAGCCGAAGACCGCGGTGACCCATGCGGCCATGATCAGCGCCAGGAACTCCGGGGTCGGAGCTTTCGCGAGCGGACCGACGAGCACCCACAACGAGGCGACCGCGCCGGCGCCGAACGGCGCGGTGTCGAGCAGGTAGGCGACGAAGCGGTCGGAAAACCGCGCGGCGCGGGTCTCGATGGCTCCGGGGGATTCCATGCCCCCAAGTATAGGTGTCGTTGCCGGTAAAATCAAGAACGAGCATTCAGACCCAGTCCGGAGTAGGCCGATTGTCCACGGCCGCCTAGAGCCAAAGCCCGTGACGAGCTCAGCGCATCCTCTTATAATAGCCTCACGATGAAAACCCCGTTTCGGCCGCTCCGCGTCCTCGCTTCCATACTCGCCTTCGCGCTCGTCTCGGCGTCGTTCGGGACTTTGGCCTGGGCCCAGGTCGTCAAAGTCGGCGCGGTCAGCGCCCCCGTCGGCGGCTCCGCCGCGGCGGCGGTCAATCATGATTCTCCCGCGAGCGTCTTCGTCCCGGCTCTTTCTCTGTCGAACAACGGCCTCATCGGAAGCTTCTCGGCCCCCGCGATCGCGCCGGCGCCGTTGACGCAAGCCGTCATCGGCGACGCGGCCGCCAGGACTTCGGTTCTTACCTTCAGCCCCTCCGTCGACTCGTCGCTTGCGGCCGTCGCCGTTCCGGCGGCGCTGAACCCGGCCGCCGTTTCCGCCGCGCCGTCCAAAGACGCGGCCGCGAAAACGGAGGTCGCCGCCGGTAAAACCGTCGCCACCGAAACGGGCCCCATCACGCTCGAGGGCGGCCTGCGCACCGGCCGCATCGCCAATAAAGCCGCGGCCATCATCTCCGGCGTGCGCGCCTTCTTCGGCGGCAAGTCGGTCGAGACCGTCCCGGCCGCTCCCGAAACCCTCGTCTCCGGCAAGCTTTCCGCGGCTCACGCCTCCGACCTCGAACCTGGCTCCGCCACTCATATCAGCGCAGATCAGGCGCTCCTCCCTCAATCCGGCGCCAACGAACCGCCGGCGCCTCCCCAGAAGCCCGACGCGCCCGCTCCCAAGGGCAAGGGCTGGTTCGGCCTGGGCGCCATCGTCGCCGCACTCATCGGCGGCATGCTCGTCATGCAGCTCGGCCTCGAGGCGCAGGGCGCGGCGATGGCGCAGCTCACCGAGGACTCCTTCGGCGACTTCTCCATCCTGGCCCAGGTCGCCATCTTCGCGAGCATCGGCAGCATGATCGGCCAGCAGTTGGTCCAGTTCTTCACCGGCAAGTTCGGCCTGACCAGGACCTTCTACGGCGCGCATATCCTGCGCGCGCTCTCGCTCGGCGTCATGGTCTTCCTGCTCGGCACCGGCCACATGGCCCTGCCCCTGATGTTCGTGTTCTACGCGCTCAACGGCATCGTCACCGGCGTGGCCGTCACCGCCGAGGGCACCTTGCGCAAGTTCCTCCTGGTCCAACAGGGCGTCAGCCAGCAGAAGTTCCGCACCTGGTGGCAGCTGCTCGCCGAGATCGTCGCCGTGCCCGCCCCGATGGTGCTGGGGGCACTCGTCCTCTCCATCGGCGCCGGCTGGATCACCGCCCTTTACCCCGCCACGATCCTCATGGGCCTTATGCTGTTCTTCATGCTCAAGGTCGTTCCGTGGGGCGCGGCGCACCGCATCGAAAACATGGTCGCAGACGCGGGCAAGGCCGCGGCGACGGCCGCCGCCCTGATCGCCCCGGACGCGCCGAAAATCGGCGCCTGGCGGAAGATCAAGAACGCGTTCAAGAAAATATTCGCGAACATGGAAGAGGGGAAGGACTTCGTTTTCAAGAACGCGGTTCTCAAATACTCGCTCGCGGGCGCGGTGATCTTCGACCTCATGAACGTGCTCATCTACCGCCTCATCACGCCCGGCTACGGCAAGCTCGTCGCCGGCTCGGCCGGGATGGCCGCGGTGCAGGGCAACCTCGTCGGGATGTTCAGCCTCGGCGGACTCCTGCTCGCCGCGACCTTCCTCCTCCTCGAGCGCCGCGATAAAAAGAAGAACGCCGGCAAGAGCCCCGACGAGCTCGCCGCCTCCGAGCGCGGCTCGATGCTGCGCTGGACCATGCTCGGCATCCCCGCTTTTGCCCTGCTCGGCGTGATGGCCTTCAATCTCGTGCTCCCGTTCGCCCCGGTGATGTTCATGGACGTCAACTGGGTTCCGAGCACGGTGCTCGCCGCAGCGCTCATCCCGTTCGGCTTCATGCAGGTCGCGGCCTCGATCAAGCTCAACTCCTACTTCCAGGAGCGCCTGCCCGCCGATTCCGGCAAGGTCCAGAAAGCCCTCGCCTTCTCCGGCTCGGCGATGACGGCACTCTCGATCGTGCTGATGCTGGCGCTCAAGCCGCTGTTCGGCGACATCGCCGCTTTCAACCCGTTCCCTTACCTCGCGGCCGCTTTGATCCCTCTGGGCGTCGCCGTATTCTTCATCTGGCGCAAGCTCACGAACGCGACCAAGCCCGAGAACCTCAAGTTCGCCCCCGACTTTCCCGGCGAGAAGATGGCCGGCGGCTTCGTCGGCGTCCTGCTCGGCGTGATCACCGCGGCTTTGCTCTTAAGCGCCGTCCCCTTCATCCCGGGGGCCGCGGGCCTCGTCGCGGGACTCGGGATCCTCGGCAAGTTCGCGCTTCACCTCGGCGTCGCGCTGGCGCTTCCGGCCGCGGGCTGGTTCACCGACCGCGCCCTGCGCAAACGCTCCAAATAAGCGCGCCCCCCTTGCCCCTTATGCATATATCTGTAATACTTTATATGCATAGGAAAACTTATGAGAACCACGCTCGATCTTCCCAAGAAGCTTGTCTCCGCCGCATGCCGTCTCTCGGGAGCCAAAACCAAGACCCAGGCGATCATTTGGGGGCTTGAGGAACTGATGCGCAGAAAGAAAATGGAACGCCTCTGGAGTCTCCGGGGAAAAATTCCGCTGAATCTGGATCTTAAGAAATCCCGCGGCAGATGAGCCGGATACTCGTCGACAGTTCGGTCTGGGTCGAGATGTTCCGCCGGGCCGAATCCCCCGACATCCAGGCCCTGGGACGGCTTTCCCAAGAGGGGCTTATCTGCACCAACGGCCTCATTCGCGCCGAAATCCTATCCGGAACCAGATCGCAGAAGGAGTACGAGCGGCTCAAGGACCTTTTCTCCGCGCTGACTCTCCTGCAGGACACGCCCGACCTCTGGGACAGGATCGCCAAAGCCCGCTACCGGCTCGCCCGAAAGGGATTTCAAGCCGGCATCGCCGACTTGATCGTCGGCGTCAGCGCCGCCCACTATCGCAAAACCCTTTGGACCTTCGACAAAGCCTTCCTGCCGATGAAGGCTGTTTTGGGATTTGAATTGTTCGCCATCCCGGAACACTGACATGAACGATTTTTTCTTTGGCCGGGGGGAAGCAGAAAAGCATGAGCCCGCCGTAGGCCTTATGGCCCATATCAGTGTGGGCCGTTGGGCCCTTTTCGAGGTGGGCCTTTCCGCGCATGCTCCGTAGGCCGTAAGGTCCGAACCCCTAAAGTCCCGCCGGAGGTAATGATGTATCGCCGAGCAATCCTCTCCCTGGCCGTCCTGTCGTTCGCCGTTCCCGCCGCCGCGCAGTTCTCCCTGAAGGAAATCGCCGCCGCCTCGAAAGATCCTCGGGCCTTCACCGTCGACGAGACGACGATCGAGATCGTGAAGGTCGGACCGTCCGTTTCACCGACCGAAGTGACCGCGCCCGAACCGGGGCCGGGGGACGCGATTCCGGTCCTCGACTCGATCATCAACCTGGGCGAGAGGATCTGGAAAATCATCGTTGACAACAAGCCCGTCGTGAACGTGAAAACGCAGTACGCGACCGCCCTGCCCGAAGGCATCAAGAGCTGGACGCAGCTGGGCGGTTGGCAGCGGCCGAAAGGGACGATCTACCAGCTCACGGCCAAGAACGGGTACGGCGGCCAGGTGATCAGCCTGCGCTATCAGGTCCTGCGCACGGCCGGCGGCAGCTACAAGGGTGTGGGCAAGTACTTGACCGCGGTCACGGTCGAGCCGCTGCTCATCGAGGTGGCGTGGGGCTACCACTTCAGCCTCGACGCGAACGTTCCCGACTCGAGCGTGGTCAACGTGGGCACAAGCGAGAACCCGGTCGCGGCGATGATGGCCCAGCTCGGCTGGCGCATCTCGACGCCGATCAAGGACTCGTCGGGCAATGGCATCTACTACCTGCAGGGCGACGGCGCCTATCAGGAGATCGGCGGGCCCTTCAAACGCGACGAGCTCGACGCGGTGAAGGCGCGGATTGCGAAGACGCTGGAGGGAAAGCTATCCTATGGACCATGACCGAGCATAACGCGCAGGAAATGGTTGCCGGGCAACGGCAACCATGAAGGTCCATAAGATAAAGCAATTCAGCGTTTTCATGCCGAACAAGCCCGGGGCGCTCACGCGCCTGGCGGCCTTGTTCGCCGAGAAGGGCATCAACATTCTCGGCATCGCCTCCGAAGTCCGCGACGACTCGGGCCTCGTGCGCATCGCGCTCGGAAACGACACCGAGGTGTCGGCGATACTGTCGTCCGCGGGCTTCTCGAGCGTCGAGAGCCCCATTCTCTCCGTGGAAGTCGACGACAAGCCCGGAGAGCTGCTGCGCGTGACGGCCGCGCTCGCCGAGGGCAAGGTCAACATCACCACGGTGTACGGCACTTCGGTCGAAGGCGGTAAAGCCGCCCGGATACTGATCGCGGCGCAGAACATCGACAAGGCACTGGCGATTCTCGAACAACTCGCTGCCAACCCGCAAAGCGCCCCTCGGTAGCCGGTGTCAGGCCTAACGGTATTGACAGTATTTTAAAAGGAAGACGTCGGAAAAATACTGTCAATACCGTTAGGCCTGACACCACCCTGCAAAATTCGTTAGAATCGGGGCATGTGCCGCCTTTTCGCGCAGGTCGCCCCTCAGAGCGCCTCCGCCCGCGACTTCCTCGCGGACTCGGAGTTCTCTTTGCTGAGCCAGGCCGACGCCGACCCGGCTAACCCCCAGAAGGACGGCTGGGGCCTCGCCTGGTTCGCGGCGGACGGTCAGGCGCGCGTAGTCAAAAGCGGCCGGCCCGCCTTCGAAGAGCGCGCTCGTTTTACGGCCACGGCGAACGAAGCCCGCTCGTCCGTGGTGCTCGGCCACATCCGCGCCGCGTCCAAAGGCGTCGGGATCGACGAGGCGCGCGCCCATCCCTTTACCGACGAAAGCTGGGTGTTCGCGCATAACGGGACCTTGTTCATCCACAAAGAGGTCGCCGCGGCGCTCGGCCCCCGCCGCGCGCGCCTGAAAACCGACAGCGACAGTGAGGTCTACTTCCAGCAGCTATTGAAATTCCTTGCCGAAGGCAAGGATCCCTCTCAGGCATTCGAGGCCTGCATCCTCGAAAACTGGCGGCTGTGGGACGCCTGCAAGGCCCGGTATCCGGAACTTTCGGCCCCCTACACGAGTCTCAACGCCATCGCCTCCGATGGGAAAGGAATTCACGCGCTTTGCCACGCCGCGCAACGCGGGCTCGCCGCGCATGGGGTCTGCCACGCGGATCAGCTTTGGTCGATCATGAGCTTCGCGACGCGAGACGGGCGCTTCCTCCTCGCGAGCGAAGGAGTCGACGGGGGGGATTGGACCCGCCTGACCCCGCCCGAGACGATTGCCGCCGTGCCCTCTTCGACCGGCGTCGATGTCCGTCGCCGCCCGCTTTCGCTTGTCGCTTCTCACGGCCCCGTACCGGAGGTTGCCCGCTCATGAAAATGCTAATCGTTCCGCTGATCCTCGTCGTCGCGTATCTGGCCTATCAGCAATTCAAGCCGGGCCCGCCCCCGCCGCCGCCCCCGCCGCCGCCCCCGGCCATCCTCTCCGAGCCCGCGCCCGTCATCAACGAAGCCGAGCAGGCCAAGATCCTCAAATCCGCCGAGGATCAGGATCCGAGCGTGCGCTGGGAGGCCGTCCTCCTCCTCGACAAGATTAAGTCGCCGCAGGCGATGCCCATCATCTTCCACATGCTCCAAAAAGACCTCGAGCCCACCTTGCGCATCAAGGCCGTCGAGCTGCTGGGCAACCGGCGCGGCGCCGACGTGCTCAACGCGCTGTGCGGCGCGCTCAAGGACCAGGAGGCCGACGTGCGCCTGGCCGCCCTGCGCGCGCTCGAGAAGATCGGCGACTACTCGGTGGCCGGCATCATCGCCACGGGCCCGATCAGGGATCAGGAAGAGTCCGTGCGCCTGCAGGCGCTCAAGACTTTGAACACCCTCCAGGACAAGAAGCAGGCCGAAATCGAGGCCGCGCGCGTGCGCTACGAGCAGGAGAAAGCGGCGGCGGCGGCTGCTGCTGCGGAGAAGAAATAAAACGTGAACCGGCTCGCGATGCTGTTCATCTTCCTGGGAGCGGCCTCCTTCCTCGTTTGGGACCACATGAACCCCGAGCGCGAGGCGGTGGCACCTCCGCCTCCTCCGGCCATCATGCAGCAGCCGGGACCCGTCTTCTCGGAAGACGAGATCCAAAAAGTCCGGCTCTCGCTTAAGGACGCCGACTCCTCGGTGCGCTGGGCCGCGATCCAGCTTCTGTTCAACATCCGCGATCCCCAACTCGGGCCGAACCTCGAAAAAATGCTGGCCGAGGACCCCGATCCCGAGGTGCGCATGAAGGTCGTGGGCCTCTTCAAAGGCCGCGAGGATCTGTCCCGGCTCGGCGCGCTCGTGCGCGGCCTCGCCGACACCGACCCGATGGTGCGCACCGCCTCCTTGCAGGCGCTCGGCGACATCGGCGATCCCTCGGTCGCGATCTGGGTGACCGCCGTCCTCAAGGATTCCGAGCCGAACGTCCGCATCGAGGCCCTGCGCACGCTCGGCCGCTTCCAGGACAAGCGCAAGGTCGAATTTAAGGTGTTGGCCGACAAACTTCGCACCGATTACGAAGAAGCAGTCAGGCGCGCTGCCGCGCGCAAATGACTTTTATGACGCGGATGAACGACATAACCACCAAGACACAAAGAACAACGGAAGAAGGGTTAACATCGATGCCGTTAACTTTCTTTCCGTTCTTTGTGCCTTGGTGTCTTGGTGGTTTTATTTTCTTACTTTAAGAAGCGTTTGACTCGATGGACCAGGAGAAATCAGTCATGGAACTCACCGGCATCAAGGAACTCAATAAGAAGGTCGCCGACGAGAGCCTGTTCGTTCAGGATCTCAAGCGCGAGATCGGCAAGGTCATCATCGGCCAGGACGAGACGCTCGACCGCATCCTCGCCTCGCTCGTCGCCGGCGGCCACGTCCTGCTCGAGGGCGTCCCCGGCCTCGCCAAGACCTTGACCATCAAGACCTTGGCTAAATGCGTTTCCGCCTCGTTCTCGCGCATCCAGTTCACGCCCGACCTCCTGCCCGCCGACTTGACGGGGACTCTGATCCTCGACCCCAAAACCGGCGACTTCAGGCCGCGCAAGGGACCCGTGTTCGCCAACCTCGTGCTCGCCGACGAGATCAACCGCGCGCCCGCCAAGGTGCAAAGCGCTTTGCTCGAGGCGATGCAGGAGCGCCAGGTCACCATCGGCTCCGAAACGCATCTGCTGCCCGACCCGTTCCTCGTGCTCGCCACGCAGAACCCCATCGAGCAGGAAGGGACCTACCCGCTGCCCGAGGCGCAGGTCGACCGCTTCATGATGAAGGTCCGCCTCGGCTATCCGACCAAGGCCGAGGAGAAAGCCATCCTCGTGCGCATGGCCGGCGGCACCGTCCCGGAGGTCAAGCCCGTGGCCACGCCCGCGCAGCTTCAGCGCGCGCACGCGGTCGCGGCGTCCATTTATATCGACGAGAAAATCAAGGACTACATCGTAGACCTGGTCTACGCGACGCGCGAACCGGAGAAGCACCGCCTCGCCTCGCACAAGCATCTCATCGCCTACGGCGCCAGCCCCCGCGCGACTATATTTTTGGCGCAGGCCGCGAAAGCCCACGCCTTCATCAACGGCCGCGGCTACGTGACGCCGGAGGACGTGAAGACGATCGGGCCCGATGTCCTGCGCCACCGCGTCCTCATCAGCTACGAAGCCGAGGCCGAGGGCATCGACAGCGACAAGATCGTGAGGGCCGTCTTCGAGGCCGTCGAGGTCCCGTGAGGAACGGGAGGCCTGACCCCAAACTGATATGCTCCCGCAGGAAATTCTAGCTCAGGTCCGGCGGCTGGAGATCGTCACCGGCCGTCTCGTCTCGGAAGGCTTCTCCGGCGACTACCTGAGCGTCTTCAAGGGACGGGGCATGGAGTTCGCCTCGGTGCGCGAATACGCCGAGGGCGACGACCCCCGCGACATCGACCGCAACGTCAGCGCCCGCGCGGGCAAGCCCTTCGTGCGCCAGTACGTAGAGGAGCGCGAGCTCACCGTCGTCATCGCCGTCGACCTGTCCGGCTCGCAGTCGTTCGGCTCCGACGAGCGCCTCAAGCGCGAGGCCGCGGTGGAGATCGGCGCCGCGCTGGCCTTCGCCGCGCTGCAGAACAACGACAAGGTTGGGCTTGCGGTCTTTACCGACAGCCTCGAGCGCTGGGTGCCGCCGCGCAAGGGCCGCCGCCACGTGCTCGCCGTCATCCGCGAGATTCTCGCCTACGAGCCGCGCGGCCGGAAAACGGCGATCGGGCCGTCGCTGGAGCGCCTGGCGCGCATGCTCAAGCGCCGCTGCATCGTCGTCCTCGTCTCGGATTTCCGGGACACGGGATTTGAGCGCGCCCTGAAGCTGTGCGCGCTCAAGCACGACCTGGTCCCCGTCGTCGTCTCCGATCCCCGCGAGGCGGCGTTGCCCTCGGCCGCCGCCGTCATCGCGGTGCGCGATCCCGAAACCGGCGCGGAGGGAGTCTTCGATCTGCGCAGCGACGCAGTCGAGTACGCGCGCGAGGAGGCCGCGCGGCGCACGGCGCTCGAAGGGCTTTTTCGCACCTGCGGACTCGAGGCAGTACAGGTGACCACCGATAAGCCGTCGCTTGATCCCCTGCTCGCGTTCTTCCGCAAGCGCGCGAAAAGGAGAAGTCGGTGACATTGATTGTTACGTTGACGTTGTGGATGAGCATGTCCGCGCTTGCTCAACAAAGTCAATGGAGTATCTCCTCTTCTTCTATCGCCGTTTTGGCCGCGGAATCCGTCGCCGTTTACCGCGGCGCCCCGGCTGCTTTGAAGGCTGATACCGTTGGCTCCAACACAAGCGACATCGTTGTCGTTAACACGATTGAAAAAGACGGTCTCTGGTCCTGGACGTTGCTGCCGTTGTCCACCGGCACGCATTCGTTCGTCGCTCGATTTCTGGCATCGGACGGAAAATCCGTCGCCGCCCCGCCCGTCATTTTTATCGTCGGCGAGTCCGAACTTCCCAACGATGCGGATATCTCCGACATCAAGGAGCCGATGAAAGCCCGCCCCGCGATTTGGCCCTGGCTCTTAGCCGCGTTTCTCATATGGACCGCATGGTCTGGTTGGAAAAGTTGGAAGTCCCGCCGCTTGGCCCCCGACGGCAAGCCCCTGCCCGTCGTTCCGGCTTTGCCTCCGGAAGTGATCGCCGAAAACGCGATCACGCAGTTGCGGGCCTCCGGTCTCTGGGAGAAAAATCAAGCCGCCTACTATCTGCGCCTGACCGACATCCTGCGCGCCTACCTCGAGGCCCGCTACAGCCGCCCCGTCACCGCGATGACGAGCGTGGAGGTCGAGCGCCTGGTCAAGGCGCGCGCGCAGGACCTCCAGATCGGAGGAAAGGTCCGCGAACTCCTCAGCCGCGCCGACCTCGTCAAGTTCGCGAAGGTCAGACCCGGCGCGGAAGAAGGCCCGCAAGACAGCGAGCTGGCGCTTTCTTTGATCAAGGCCACGACGCCGCGGGCCTACCCCGCGACGGAGAAGACGCCGTGAGATTCCTGCATCCCTGGCTTTTGCTCCTGGCCCTGCCCGCGCTCGCCGCGGCCGCCGCGGCGATTTTCCGGTCGAACGACGCGAAGCTGACCTTGCCCGCGGGCGCGCTCTTGCGCGCGCGCAAGCCCTCGCCCCGGGCGCTCGCCGCGCGCCTGGCTCCGCCTTTGCTGCTCGCCGCGGCGCTGTGCCTGATCGCCGCGGCTTTGGCCCGGCCGCAGAAAATTATTAAATTCGCCGGCGGAGCCGGCGAGGGCATCGACATCATGCTCTCGATCGACAGCTCGATGTCGATGAAGGCCGTCGACTTCAAGCCCACGCGCCTGGACGCGGCCAAGGCGACCGCCAAGCGCTTCGTGTCGGGGCGCGCGCAGGACCGCATCGGCCTGACCACCTTCGGCGGCGCGCCCCTGCTCCTGTGCCCGCCCACGCTCGACTACGATGCCTTGCTCGGGCAGATCGACGAGCTCGAGGCCGGCATGACCCGCGCCGAGGGCACGGCGCTCGGAGACGGCCTGGCCTCGGCCGTCGCGCGCCTGAAGGACTCGAGCGCCAAGAGCAAGGTGATCATCCTGCTGTCCGACGGGCGCGCCAACACCGGCGTCGTCGACCCGCTGACGGCCGCGAAGGCGGCGGCGGCTTTCGGCATCAAGGTCTATCCGGTTGGCGTCGCCGGGAAGGGCGACTCGTCCATGACCATCGACGACCCGCGCTACGGCCGGGTCACGGTGCCGGTCACCGACGATCTGGACGAGGAGCTTTTATCCGAGATCGCGCGGCTGACGGAAGGAAAGGCGTACCGCGCCAAGGACGGCGGCGAGCTCAAGAGCATCTTCGCCGCGATCGACCGGCTGGAGAAGTCGAAGGTGGCCCTGCCCAAGTTATCCGCGGTCGGCGACCTGCACGAATGGCCGCTTGCAGCGGCCCTTCTTCTCTTAATACTCGAGTCCGCGCTGAGCGCGGGCCCGCTGCTGAGGTGGCCCTGATGTTCCGCTCGCCCTTGTGGCTCGCGGCGGCGCTCGGGCTTATACCCGCCGCCTGGGCTTTGCTCAAATGGGCCGAGGTCCGCCGCCGGGGCGTGAGCGCGGCGATGGGCAAAGGCGTCACGCTCGACCGGAACGTGACGGCGGCGCGGAGAAACTTTTCAGCCGTGCGCCTGAGCGCGATCGGCTTGATCGTGATGGCACTCGCCGGCCCGCAGTTCGGCGTCGAGCTCGTGGAGACGCGCTCCGACGCGCGCCAGGCGGTGATCGTCGTCGACGTCTCGCTGTCGATGCTGACCCCGGACGTCAAGCCCAACCGCCTGGAGCGCGCCAAGTCCTCGCTGGCCTTGCTCATCGACCAGCTGCGCGGCGAGCGCATCGGCGTCGTCGCCTTCGCGGGCGTCGCACAGACCGTCTGCCCGCTCACGCAGGACGCCGACGCGGCCAAGCAGCTGCTGAGCGCGCTCGAGGCCGGCGCGGTGCCCACACCCGGCTCCGCACTCGGCGACGCGCTGCGCGCCGCCACAGCACTTCTCGGCCGCTACCCCGGCGGCAAGGCCGTCGTTCTGCTGACCGACGGCGAGGACCACAAGTCCGATCCCCTCGGCGCCGCCCGCGAGGCCGCCGCCGCCGGGGTGCGCGTCTACGCCGTCGGAATCGGCACTCCCGAGGGCGAGCCGATTCCGGACGCCTCCGGGACCTATCATAAGAACGCGACGGGCGGCACGGTCGTCAGCCGTCTGGATGAGGGAACTCTCGCCAATATCGCGAAGGAAACCGGCGGCGCCTATTACCGCACCACGCCGGGCTCCGACGAGATCGCCGACATCGCCAAGCGCATCCGCGAACTCGACGCCGCCAAGGGCGTGTCGGGGACCGCGAATCTGTGGCGCAACCGCTACGCCTGGCCGGCATGCATCGCATTCATACTGCTGTTCCTTGAACTGCTCATTGCGTTGATTCCGACGCGAACGCTTTCTTCGACCACGCCCCCAACGCGGACCGCCGCGCTCGTCGCGCTCGCCTGGCTGTTTCTAGCCTCCCCGGCCGCCGCGGCCACCGCGGAAAGTTCCCTGCGCGCGGGCAACAAGCTCTATCACAAAGAGAAATATGAGGAGGCGCTCGAGCGCTACGGCGAGGCCGCCGCCAAGAAGCCCAAGGACCCGCGCCCCGCGTTCAACGCGGGCGGCGCGCTGTACCGGCTCGACAAGCTCGAAGACGCGACGGCGCTCTATGAATCCGTCGGCGCCCGCACGGACATCCCGGCGGCGACGCGAGCCTCCGCGTTGTATAATCTGGGCGACACGCGCTTCAAGACCGGCGACTTCGCCGGCGCCGCGTCCGCCTTCCGGGGCGCGTTGACTGCGGCGCCCGGCGACGCGGACGCGCGTCACAACCTGGCCGTCACCGTGAAAAAACTCAAGAGTCCGCCGCCGCCCCAAAGCAAAAAACAGGACCAGAAAAAGAACGAGCCGCAGAAGCCCGACGACAAGAAGGACAAGCCGAAGGGCGGCGGGGGGGGCGAGGGCGAGTCGCCAAAAGCCCCGCCGAAGGCGCGTCCCCAGGACGCCCTCACCAAGGAAGAGGCCGAACGCATCCTGCGCGCCGTGAGCGAGCGCGAGAAGCAAAGCCAGCGCCAGGCCCAAGAAGGCAAGGGACGGCGAGCCCAGGGCCGGCCGCCGTCGGGGGAGGACTGGTGAGACGAGTCGCGCTGACCGCCCTCGCCGTGCTGGCCGCCGTTGCAGCCGCCGCGGCCGAACTGTCGGTCACCGCGGTCCTCAACAATCACCGCGCGACCATGGGCGAGCAGCTCGTGCTGTCGGTGGCGATTTTAGGGTCGGGCTCCGCGACGCCCAAGGCTCCGCTCATCGCGGACGTCGAGATCTACGAGTCCGGCAAAAGCCAGAGCATGTCGATCATCAACGGCAGCGTCTCCTCGCGGGTGGTCCACACCTACGTCCTCCAACCGCGCAAGGCCGGCCGCTACATCGTGCCGCCCATCGAAGTGACCGGCGCGGCGCCGACCGCGCCGATCGTGTTCCTCGTGGAACCCGCTTCGCAGCCGGACGCCCCGGCGCCGCCACCGGCCGCGGCGCCCGTCGCGGCCGCGCCCCGGCCCGCGAACACCCCCGACGCATTCGTCACGGCGACGCTCGATAAGCCCCGGGCCTTCGTCAACGAACAGGTCACCTTGAGCGTCCGTTTCTTCCTGTCCGTTCCGCTTCTCGGCCAGCCGCAATACGACGCGCCCAAGCTGACGGGCCTGCTGTCCGAAAACCTCGACGCGCAAGGGCAGGGAACGACCGTGATCAACGGACGCAGCTATAGTTTCACCGAGCTCAAGAGCGCGCTGTTCCCGGTCCAGACCGGCCGGGCGATGATCGGACCGGCAGTCATCACGGTGCAGCTTCCCCGGCGCGACTCCCCGATCATGGGCGAGGACTTCTTCGACCGCTTCTTCAGCATGACCGCCCCCGAGGTCAGGCGCCTGAAGACCGACCCGCTCGCGCTCCAAGCCGATCCTTTGCCGGCCGGCGCTCCCGACGACTTCTCCGGCATCGTCGGCTCCTTGACCGTCGAGTCCTCGGTGGACCGGGCCCAGCTCAAAGCGGGCGAGGCGCTGAACTTGACCGTCACGGTCGCCGGCAGCGGAAACATCAAGTCCCTGCCCGAGCCGAAGCGGCCGGAACTGGCGTCCGTGCGCTTCTTCGATTCGGAAAGCTCGGTAAAGATCGAACGGGTCGGCGACAAAGTGGGCGGCTCGAAGACCTTCAAGACGGTCGTGGTGCCGCGCGTCTCGGGTCCGCTCGAGATACCTGCTCTGACGCTCTCTTATTTTGATCCCGCCACGCGCGCCTACGCGCGCGCGCAGAGCAAGCCCATCCGCTTGACCGTGCTCCCCGGCGATCCGAACGCCGCGCTGCCGGTCGTGGGACCGGGGGCCACGCCCGCGCCCGGCGTGACGGAGGTGGCCGCGGACATCCGCTATTTGAAGGCGCCCGGAGGAGGCGGCTTTCTGCCCAAGCCGCTCGGCGCCGCGGCGGCCGCGTTCGCGACGCCCGGCGCCTGGCACGGCCTTCCCTTCGCGTTCATCTTGGTCGCGGTGATCGTCAACTGGCGCCGCCGTGCGCTCGCCGCCAACCCCCGCGCGCGCCGTATTCGCTACGCTCGCGACGCGGCCGAACGCCGGCTCAAGCAGGCGGAAGCCCAGCCCGACGCCGAGCGCGCCCGCGCCGTGGCCTTGCTCGGCGAAGCGTTGACCGGCTATTTCGCCGACAAGTTCGATCAGCCGGCCGCCGGCCTGACGCTCAAAGCCGTCACGCACCGGCTGCAGAACCAAAAGTCGCCGCCGAGCCCGTCCGACATCGCGCGCTTGAAATCCGCCTGGGACGAGCTCGATCTCCTGCGCTACGCGCCCGGCGGCGCCGGACGCGCCGAGACCAAGCGCCTGGCCGATGAGCTCCGCGACCTGACTGTCGTCTTCGACAAGGAGCTCGGGTCATGACCCCGCTCCTGCTCGCCGCGGCACTCGCGCTGCCCGCCGCCGCGGCTGCGTACGATGAAGCCAAGGCCGCCTACGACTCGGGCAACTTCGCTCACGCCGCGTCCGCCTTCGAGGCGCTCGTCGCCGCGCGTCCCGATGATGCGGCGCTGCACTACAACCTCGGCGGCTCTTTGCTTAAGGCCGGCAGGCTCGGCCGCGCCTCCGCCGCCTATCAGCGCGCCTTCGACCTCGATCCGCGCGACGGGGACGGCCGCCACAACCTCGACTTCGTTCTAAAACTGTCGGGCGAGGAGCTCGCACCTCCCGGCATACCCTCGCCCGCGTTCGCGGCCTTCACCGCGCTGTCCGCGCGTGAGCTGGCCGGCCTGCATTGGCTCACCGCCTGGATCACGATGATCCTCGCGGGGCTGACTTTGCTCGGCAACGCGCAGCGCCGCGAGCGGCTCGCAAACCCGCTCGCCGGCGCGGCCGCGGCCTGGCTCCTCTTCGGCCTGTGGTGGGCGTGCCTGCGCGCCGTGCTCCCGGCGGGCCGCGGCGTCATCGTCGTCAGTCGCGCCGAACTGCGCAACGGCCCCGGAGAAAAGTTCACCGTCGGCTACACCGCGCCCGAAGGGCGGCGCGTGCGCGTGCTGTCGGTGAGCGGCGCGTGGCTCGAAGTGGGCCTGCTCAAAGAAGGCGTCAAAGGCTGGACCCTCGCCTCGACCGTCGAGAAGCTCTAGCCGTTAGGGGTTGCGAGGCGTGATCGGCGTCAGGGGCACGGCGGGGATCGGCAGCGGCGGCGGCGCGGCGGCGATGACGATGGGCGCTCGCGTCTGCACGCCGGACAGGGCGCCTTTCTTGCCCATGGCGGACTTCGCGCCTTTCGGCGCGGACTTGGCCTGCTTCGGCGTTTTCCCGATCGTGGCCGTCGGCGTGACCTTCGCCGCCGACTCCGCGGGGGCCACGCTTTCCTCGCCTTCTTCCTCCGGCGGAGTCGCGACCTTTACGCTGATGAACGGCTGGCTTTCAGAGGAGTTCGGCTCGGCGACCGGAGCGGCGTCGGGAGCCGGCGCTTCACTGCTCGCCGCCGCGTCGCTTTCCGCGGTAGGCGTGCCGTACATGCCGCCTTGCGCAGCGGGCGCGGGCGCCGGGCGCGACGCCGGGCGCTTCGGCGACGCGCCTTCCTGAGCGCGCGCAGGAAACGCCAGCACGAGCAGCAGAGGGACGGCCGACAGCCAAAACCGCTTCATCCCCCGATTGTAGCAAGGTATCATGGCTAAAATATTGCGTACCGGCGTCCAGACTGATACCCTATCGGCTTGAGAGAGCTCGTCGTATACGAAAGCGGCCACGACAAAAAGCACGCGGAGAAGATCGTCCGCATGTTCACCGGGCACCTCGCGAAAAACGGCCTGCGCCTGACCGGCCAACGCCGCCTGATCCTCGATCAGTTCCTCAAAACGGACCATCACCTGAGCTCGGACGAGATCTATCTCTCCCTGCGTTCGCACGGCGTGGGCCGCGCCACGGTGTTCCGCACGCTCAAGATGCTCCAGGCATGCGGCCTCATCTCCCCGGTCGTCGGCCGCGACGGGACCTCGCGCTTCGAGGTCGAGCTCGACCGCCCGCATCACGACCACCTGATCTGCATCACCTGCGGACGCATCCAAGAGGTGCGCTGGCCCGCGCTCGAGAAGATCCAGGACGACGCGTGCCGCGCCGCCGGCTTCGCGGCGAAGTGGCACCGGCACGAGGTGTTCGGCCTGTGCAAAGACTGCGCCAAAAAGACGCGCTAATTGTTATAATCCTCGACGGTGAAGCGCTTTCGTTTCGGCTGGTACGGCGACGGCGGCCTGGGCGAGAACATGATCCAGGCCATCCTGGCGGGCCGCAAAACGGCCACCGCCTGCCCGGCCTATGATCCCGAGGACGCCGACCTTAAAGTCGGCGACGAGCTCCAGCTTGTCGACAAGCACGGCAACGTGCGCGCCCAGCTGGTCGTGACGATCGTGGAATTGCGCTCGTTCGGCAGCTTCAACGACGACCTGGCCCAGCGCGAGGGCGTGACCTTGGCCGAGCTGAAGGAAAAAATGAATTTCGCCAACGGCCGGCAGATCAAGGACGCGGAGGAGATGCGCGTGGTGCACTTCCGCGTCGTGCAGGGAAAAGTTAAAATTGAGGAGACCTCATGATCCAGAAGAAAACGCTCGCCGCCCTCGAAAAGGTCATCATGGCGCTCGCCCCGCTCGACCCCGAGGCGCGCCGCCAGGTCATCGAGGCGACGCACACCCTCGTGGAGATCGGCAGAGGCCGCCAGGGAGGGGATCAGCCGCCCTCCAAGAAGAAAGCCCCGCTGCGCATGAAAGGAAAAAAACGATAACTATGCGGCTTCACGTCGTAACCTTCGGCTGCCAAATGTCCGTCGCCGACGGCGAGGAATTGGCGTCTCCGCTGAAGGGGCGCGGCTTTACCGCCGTCGCGGAACCGCAAGACGCGGACGCGATCCTGCTCAACACCTGCACCGTGCGTCAGCACGCGGAAGACAAGGCGTTGTCTCTGATCGGCCGTCTGCGCGAGTGGAAGGACAAAGACCCCGAGCGCGTCCTGATCGTGGCGGGCTGCGCGGCCGAGCGGCTCGGCCCCTGGATCCAGAAGCGCTTCCCGTACGTGGACCTGGTGGTCGGGGCCAAATCCATCGAGGATTATCCGAGGATCGTCGAGGAGGCGCTCGGCGCGCGCTTTGACATGTTGAAGGAAAGCCGTGCGACTTTTTCGCAAGAGTCCTCATCCGTTGATAAGCCGACGGGCTGGGCGTCTGCGTTCTCCGCGTTCGTCACGATCATGCGCGGGTGCAATTACACTTGTTCTTATTGCATCGTGCCCGCGGTGCGGGGACGCGAGCTTTACCGCCCTTTGGAAAAGATCATGGCCGAGGCGCGAGCGAAGGTCGCGCTTGGAGCCAAAGAGATCACCTTGCTGGGGCAGACGGTGAACAGCTGGAACGAATCGGGCGTTCGTTTTCCCGAGTTGCTCCGCCGGATGGGGAAGATCGAGGGCTTGGAACGGCTTCGGTTCGAGAGCCCGCATCCTTTTTACGTCAACGACGATTTAATAGAAGCCATGACGGCAACGAAATCTGTCTGCGAGCAACTGCACTTACCGATCCAATCAGGATCGGACCGGCTCTTGAAGATCATGCGCCGAAATTACGACACGGCTTCAATTCTTGACAAAACCGCCCGCCTTCGGCGGGCGATGCACGTTGAAGTCTCCACGGACATTATCGTAGGATTCCCGTCGGAGACCGACGAGGACTTCGAACGGACGCTCGACCTCGTCAAGCGTCTGCGGCCTTCGTGGTCGTACACTTTTAAGTACTCGCCCCGAGAGGGGACCGAATCGGCGGGGATGGAAGACGATGTCCCCGCCGAGGTGAAGGAAACGCGGCTGCGTCGTCTGAATGCGTTGTGCGACGAACTGACCGCGGACGCGCTGGGAAGCCGGGTCGGTCAGGTCGTCGAAGTGCTGGACGAGCAGGGCGGCTTCGGCCGCACGCGGGACGGCTTTAAGGTATCCTGGCCGGAGTCCGGACCGGCGGGCCGCATGGTCAAGGTCCGGATCACCGCAGCGGGCAAACGAGTTTTGAAAGGGGAAAAAGATGAGCGAGCATAAGAAGACCGGAGCCGAGCGCCGCAAGCACCGCCGCTTCAGCGTCGTCGAAGGCATGGTCGAGCCGATCGCCCTCGAAATCGAGGGCGCTGATAGCACGATGCGCAAGCAGCCCGCCATCATGACCGACCTCTCCGCCGGAGGGATCTCGCTCCTGATGTTCGTCGAGCCGCCTCACACCAAGAGTTTTCAGATGACTTTGTCCATCCCCGGTCTCGAGGGCGTTCCCATCGAGGCCGCCGTCGTGCGCATCCACCAGAAGGGCGAGACCTACAGCGTCGGCCTTACCTTCAGGAAGATTTCTCGCGACGCGCAAAAATCCATCGAGAAGATGGCCGAGGACAGCGCCGACTGCCAGACCCGCACCTCGCTGGGACTGCCCGACGCCTGCGGCTCCGACTGCCCGTTTCATTCGCTGTTCTCCGGCAAGTCCAAGGCCTCGCGCAAGGCGAAGTAGCCCTCTTGATCGTTTTGGCCGGTCCGACTGCCTCCGGCAAAACCGATCTTGCCGTCGCGCTCGCCGAGAAGATCGGCGGCGAGATCGTCTCCGCCGATTCGCGCCAGGTTTACCGGCGGCTGGACGCCGGCACCGCCAAGCCCTCCGCGGAACAACGCGCGCGCGTGCGTCACTGGCTGCTCGACTGCGCCGACCCGTCCGAAGCCTTCGACGCCGCGAGGTGGGCCAAGGAAGCCGCGACCGCGATGGCCGACATACGAGCACGCGGTAAAATCCCTCTCGTCTGCGGCGGCACCGGACTGTACCTGCGGGCTTTGCTCGAGGGACTTTCACCGCTGCCGCCGCGCGACGAGGCGGTGCGCGCCCGTCTCCAAGCCGAAGCGGAAAGCCTCGGCCGCGATGCCCTGCACGCGCGCCTGGCCGAAGCCGATCCCGAGGCGGCCGCGGGCATACCTCCCGCGAACCTGCAGCGCGTCCTGCGCGCGCTTGAGGTGTTCGAGCTCACCGGCAAGCCGATCTCCAAGTCTTGGCGCGAAGGCCGGGACGGCGGCATGAGCGCGACATTAACCTTGCGCCTGGAGTCGTCGCCGGAACTTGCGCGCGAGCGTATTGAGGCGCGCGCGCGCGGAATGTGGCCGGGACTTCGAGCCGAAGTGAAAACGCTCGTGCCCGCCGTCTATCGCGGCGACGAGCCCGGCTTCACGAGCCTCGGCTACCGAGAGGCGCTCGCCTGCGCCCGGGGGGATATGGCCGCGGAGGACGGTCTTAAGGAACTCCTCCGAGGCACCTTGGCGTACGCCAAGCGCCAGCGCACCTGGTTTAAAAATCAGCTCGACGCGTCGGCCCTGGACGCGGACGCTCCCGAGCTTCTGGCCAGCGCCATAAAACTTTGGGAGGAAGCCCGTGAAAAAACCGCCGCTTAAGCCGGGGCAGACGCCGCCGGACTGGACGCCGTACCTGCTCGCCAGCCTCTTTCTCTCCGGGGCCGCGTGTCTCATGCTCGAGCTCGCGGGCGCGCGCCTGATCAGCCCTTTCTACGGCTCCTCGATCTATACCTGGTCGGCCATGATCACGGTCACGATGGTCGCCCTCGCCCTCGGCTACGCCTGGGGCGGCCGGCTGGCCGACCGCCAGCCGTACCTGCTCCTGTTCGCCCGCCTCCTCACCGCCGCGGGCCTGACCGTCGCGGCGGTGCCGTGGCTGCGCGTCCCCGTGCTGCGCGCGACTTTGCCTCTGGGCGTGCAGGCCGGCGCGCTCGCCAGCGCGGCCGCGCTGATGGGCCCCGCGTTGATGCTCCTGGGCGCGCTCGGTCCCATCGCGGTGCGCCTCACGGCCACGAGCGCGGCCGACTCGGGAAGGAAGTCGGGCGACGCCTGGGCCGTGTCCACCTCGGGAAGCGTCCTCGGCGCGGTGCTGACCGGCTTCGTCCTGATCCCGCATCTGGGGATCTCAAAAATCCTGCTCGGCACCGCCCTCCTCCTCCTCCTGCTCGGCGCGCTCGGTTCGTGGCTGTCCCAACGCGCGATTCCGCTCGGCCAACTGGCGGCGTGCGCCGCCTGCCTGGCGCTCGCGCTGATGCCGGCGCCGAAATCGAAGATCTCCCTCTCGGCGCGCGAATCGGCCTACGGGCGGATCGTCGTGCTCGACAATCCCGACAAGCGCTACCTGCTCGTCAACGGCACGAGCCAGTCGGTGATGGACAAGTCCGGTGGGGAAAGCGAGTCGCAGTACATCCGCGCTCTGGAGTGGACGCGCGCGCTGCGGCCCGGCGCCAAGCGCGCTCTGGTCGTCGGCCTCGGCGCCGGGCTTCTGCCCAAGGCGCTCGAACGCCGCGGCCTGACCGTGGACGCCTTCGAGATCGATCCCGCGATCGCCGAGGCCGCGCGACGGGACTTCGGCTACGAGCCGAAGGGCCGCGTCGTCATCGGCGACGGCCGCGCCTTGCTCGAATCAGGGCTCGGGCCGTGGGACCTCGCCTTCCTCGACGCTTTCGGCGCCGAGGCGCCGCCCGCGCACCTGTTCACGATCGAGGCGTTCGCGTGCGTGCGCGAATCGCTATCCCCGGACGGAGTCTTCGCGATCAACATCGTGAGCGCGGTCGTTCCGCCGGACGACAGGCCGTGGAGGGCCATCTATCGGACTATGGCCGCCGCCTTCCCGCACGTGCGCGCGTTCCTCGCCAGCGATCCCAACGAGGGCCTCGGCAACATCCTGCTCTTCGCCTCCACGGGCCCGCTCGAAGCCGGCCCGCCCGCGGCCCCGGCGCGCGTGTCTCAGGAGGTCATCGCTATGCTCGGCCGCGAGCTGAAACCGGCGCCGCGCGAGCTCGCGACGGTCCCGGTCCTCACCGACGATTTCGCGCCGCTCGACGCCTTGATGGCCGCAACCGCGCGCCGCTGGCGCCGCCTGCTGCAGCAGGCGATGCCCGAGGTCCTGCTCGACTGAAGCTCCGAAAGGCCCGCGTCAAAAATGTGACCCGCGAGACCCGCGCGCCCATCGAGCGCGCCGTCCTCGTCGGCGTGGGCCCCAAGTCCCAGACGGACGTGATCCGCTCGAGCCTCGAAGAGCTCAAGCGGCTCGTCGAGACCGCAGGCGCGCTCGTCGTCGGGGAGACCACCCAGGCGCTCGCGCGCTTCAACACCTCGACGCTTATTGGGGAAGGGAAGGTCGAAGAAATCGTCGGGATGTGCGCCGGCCTGCGCGCCGGCACGGTGATCTTCGACCTCGAGCTGAGCGCCGGCCAGCAGAAGAATCTCGAGAAGGCCCTGCCCAAGACCAAGATCGTCGACCGCACGCGCCTCATCCTCGACATCTTCGCCAGGCGCGCGCGCACGAGCGAGGGAAGCCTGCAGGTCGAACTGGCCCAGCTTTCTTATATGCTCCCGCGCTTGACCGGCATTCGCGCGTTCTCCCAGCAGGCGGGCGGCATCGGCACGCGCGGGCCCGGAGAGCGCAAGCTCGAGTACGAGCGGCGCCACATTCAATACCGCATCAAGCACCTGCGCGTCGAGCTCGAACGCGTGCGCGCCTCGCGCCGACTGCGCCGCGAGCGCCGAGCAAGCGTACCCGTGCCCCAGATCGCCCTCGTCGGCTACACCAACGTCGGCAAGTCCACGTTATTGAACACTTTGACCGGCAAGTACGCGGCGTACGCGGACGACAAGTTGTTCGCGACGCTCGACCCCACCGCGCGCCGCGTGCGCCTGCCCAGCGGAGGCTGGGCCGTCATCACCGACACGGTCGGCTTCATTGGGCGCCTGCCGACCTCCTTGATCGCGGCGTTTCGCTCCACGCTCGAGGAAGTCGAAGCGGCGGACTGCCTGCTCGTCGTCCATGACGCGTCCTCGCCGGAGCTCGATAGTCAACATGCCTCGGTCAAGCTCACGCTCGGCGAACTCGCTACGGGCGGAATACCGCGCGTCGAGGCGATGAATAAAGTGGACCGCCTGGAACCTTCCACGCGGCACGATCTCTCCCGGCGCCATCCCGGCGCGATCATGATGTCCGCCGCGTCGGGCGACGGCATCCCGGAAGCGCTCGCCCGCGTCGAGGAAGCGCTCTCCAAGAAGTGGCTGCTGCGCGAGATCGACGCGCCCGCGGCCTCGGCGGGATCTTGGACCGCGCGCTTATACGAGTCCGCGCAAATAGTCGACCGCAAGGTGAGAGGCGACAAGATCCGGTTTCGCCTGCGCGTGACGGCGGAAAACTGGAGTCGCCTCCAATCGCTATTATGCTAGGATAGCGCTGAAATTCATGATGGATTTCCGCGACGCCACTCTCATTCTCTTCGGCTACTTCGCCGGCGGCATTCCCACGGGCTACCTCGTCGTCAAGCGCCTCAAGGGCTACGACATCCGCACCAAGGGCTCGGGCAATCCCGGCACCGCTAACGTCTATCGAAACGCCGGGGTAATCGCCGGAGCGATCACCTTGGCCGTCGACGCGCTGAAAGGCTACGCGCCCGTCTATCTGTGCCTGGCTTTTCACCCCCGGCGGCCGGAACTGGCCATCGCCACGGGCGCGGCCGCGATCATCGGCCACAACTGGACGCCGCTGCTCGGCTTCAAGGGCGGCAAGGGCGTGGCGACATCCGCGGGCGTCTTTGCCGCACTACTCCCTCTTCCGATGGCCGTGACATGCGGCGCCTTCGCGCTCGCCGTCAAGCTCTCCGGCCACATCTCCGTCGGCTCCATGACCGCCGCGATCACCTTGCCGCTTGCCGCCGCGGCGTTGCAGTCGAGAACGGCCTACTGCATCGCCGCCGCGATATCGGGCGGATTAATAATCTTTAAGCACATACCGAATTTGAAGCGATTAATTGAAAATAAGGAGCTCGGCATCCATGGCCCCTCGGCATAAGGTGACCGTGCTCGGCGGCGGCATGTGGGGATGCGTCTTGGCCCAACATCTGTCGAACAAAAACGCCAAGGTCACGATTTGGGAATTCGTGCCGGCGCTTGCAAATATGTTGAAAAAAACGCGCCGTCATATGCATATCCCCGGCTTTCGCTTGGACGGCGCCATCAAGGTTACCCATAATTTATCCGTTGCCGTTGAAAACGCCGAAGTTTTAGTCTTCGTTCTTCCTTCGAGAGCACTCGCGGCCACGGCGAAAAAAATTCGTGAGCATGGCCGATCGACTTTTAAGGTCGCCGTCAACGCGTCCAAGGGCATTGAACCGTTGTCGTTGTCGACGATGGGGGATATCGTTGCCCGTGAGCTTCCGGCTTTACGCGGTAAGGTCTGGACGCTGTCCGGCCCCAGCTTCGCGCGTGAAGTCGCCCGAGGCGTTCCGACCGGGCTTCTTCTCGGCGGCCCGTCCGGCCCCCGCGCGAAGGCCCTCGTGTCTTTGTTCGACGGCGGAACGTTACATGTCACGCACTGGCCCGACCGCGCCGGCATCGAATTAGGCGGTTCTTTAAAAAATGCGATCGCGATCGGCGCCGGCATATTAGACGGCCTCGGCACCGGCGCGAACACGAAGTCCGCTTTGCTGGTTCAAGGACTTGCCGAGATGTCTTCACTTATTCGCGCCCGAGGCGGACGCGCCGACACGATCTACGGACTTGCGGGCCTCGGCGACCTGATCGCGACCGGCACCTCGCCCGAGTCGCGCAACCGCGCCTTCGGCGAAAAATTGGGCAAAGGCCTGACGCCCAAGCGCGCGCTCGCGCAGATTCCGACCGTGGTGGAGGGCATCGAGGCCGCCTCAAGCGCGCGCGAGTTGTGCGCGCGCCTGAAGGTCAAGGCGCCTTTGCTTGACGCGATCTGGCGCGCGACGCGCGGCGCGCCGGCCGGCGGCGTGCTGAAGTCCTTGGGATTTTAACGGAGATCGACATGGCTAAAGGCGACAAAAGCGGCGACAAGGACAAGGATAAAGACAAGGACAAAACGCCTGAGCCTGCCAAGAGCGGAACCGGAGAAAAGGAAGTCCGCATCTACTCTCTCGCGACCACGGTCAACGAGTGCATCATCTTTCTTGAAGAACTCTCCGGCAGCCGGCTTTTACCCATCTGGATCGGCATCACCGAGGGCCAGGCGATCGCGATCCGCTTCTCCGGCATCGTCCTGCCGCGGCCGCTGACGCACGACCTGCTCCTCGCCGCCATTCAAGAGCTCGGCTACGAGGTCAAAAAAATCGTGGTCAGCGACATCAAGGAGAACACGTTCTACGCGAAGGTGTGCGTGAGCGACGGGAAGAAGACGGCCTCGCTCGACAGCCGGCCGTCCGACGCGATCGCGATCGCGGTGCGCGCCGGCTGCCCGATCATGGTGCACGAGAGCGTGTTTGCGCGCTGCCAGACCTTGCACAAGCCCATCTCGGAAGACGAGGTCTCCAAATTCAAGGAAGATCTCAAGAGCCTCAAGCCCGAGGACATTTTCAAGGATCTCAAGAAGAAACCGGAAGGCGGCGAGCCGCCGCCCGAAGGCAAGAAAGGGGGAGACGCCAAATGAACCGCCTCGACATCATCAAGGCCGTCGCAAAAGTCCTGACCACGAAGGGGGAGGCCGCCCTCGCGGTCGAGACGACCTTCGAGACCATCCGCGCGTCGCTCAATCAGGGCGACAAAGTCGTGATCTCGAACTTCGGAACCTTCCGCGTGAAGGCCCGCCAGCCGAGAACCGGACGCAACCCGAAGACGGGCGAGCAGGTCAGCGTCCCCTCGCGGCGCGGCGTGCGCTTCAAGGCCTCGAAGAACCTTCTCGAATAACTATTAATACACCGAGGGTTTTATAGAACTGCCGTTCCTGCCCGACCGCGACTTCTACACCATGCGCGAGGCCTCGCGCCTGGCGCAGGTGCCGCCGCACACTTTGCGGTACTGGGAGAACCGGTTCGGCGACCTCAAGCCGTCGCGCAAGCAAGGCGGCCATCGGCGCTACTCGCGTGTGGACCTTGAGCTGATTCTCGAGATCAAGGAACTGCTTCAGCGCCGCAAGATGACCGTGGCCGGCGCGCGCCGCGCGCTGATCGACCGCCGCCGCGGCAGAACCGCGCTCGACGCGCCCTTGACCGGCGCGGCGCCCAGCGACGGCGCGCAGGGGAAACTCCTGCGCGAAGTGAGGAAAGAGCTCAAAGCGATTTTGGAAGAAATGGGCCGGTAGACGACCGGGCAAAAACTGTTGTTGACAACAGTTTTTGCATGATCGGCAGTGGATAGCGGGAATAACTCGCGTCTTGACTTATGTCCGGCAACACGAAGTAGTTGCGCCGGGACGGCCAAAGAATTAAAATACACCGACGAGCGTTGGAGGGCGGTCTTTGGCCGCATGTCGCGCCCGCGGTCGGGGACTGGCTCAATGGTAGAGCGCTCCCTTGGGGTGGGAGAGGCTACAGGTTCGATTCCTGTGTCCCCGACCGCGGGCGCGAACTCGTCGTCGGACATCGGGGTATAGCTCAATTGGCAGAGCGCTTGGTTCGGGACCAAGAGGTTCTCAGTTCAAGCCTGAGTACCCCGACCAGTTTGATGAAGGACGCCGCGCTGAAATGGCGCGGCGTCCTTTTGACGTTGCCCCTTGCGCGGCCTCTTGACAAACATTTAGAATGTCAACCATCGACCCCTTGACGCGTCGACATGTAACGGTCCGTGGACGGGTTCAGGGCGTCGGGTTCCGGTGGTTCGTCAAGGAAACGGCCGAGTCGCTCGGCGTGACGGGCTGGGTGCGCAACCGGGAAGACGGGACGGTCGAGGCGGAGGCGCAGGGAACGGAAACGGCGCTCGACGAGTTTGAGAAGCGCCTGCGAAGCGGAAACCCGGCGGCGGACATAAGCGGAATCGAGACGAAGCCGCAGAACGCGAAGAACGAAACGATTTTCCGGATCATCTAAAAGCATGAAAGGAATTGCACCGGGGGCTTTATAGAACCTTCGACAGACATAACGAGCCAATACTTCAAGGGCATCCAGAAGCTGGCGCTCGTCACGCGCGAGGAGATGCACGAGCTCTGGAAGAAGGCCAAGAAGGGCGACCGCGTCTCCAAGCAGCGCATCATGGAGGCCAATCTGCGCCTCGTGGTCCCCATCGCCAAGAAGTACCATCGCCAGGGCATCGACTTCATGGACTTGGTCGAAGAGGGCAACCTGGGCCTGATGCACTCCATCGACAAGTTCGAGCCCTCCAAGGGCTACCGCTTCTCCACCTATTCCTCTTATTGGATCGAGCAGTCCATCCGCCGCGCGGTCGAGGAGACCTCCAAGACCATCCGCATTCCCCCGCACGCCTGGGAAGCCCTGCGCAAGTGGCTGAAGATGTGGGAGAAGATGCACGTCAAGCTCGGCCGCGATCCGTCCTTGGCCGAGATGGCGCGCGCAATGCACTGGACCGCTCGGCAAGTCCGCGGCGTCCTTGATGCCGCGGAAGCCGCCAAGGGCATGGGCTCCTTCGACGCCCCGATCGACTCGGGCGACGACAACATCACGGTCGAGGACATGATCGCCGAGACCACGGCCCAGTCCCCGGAGAACCTGATCGGCGTGCTCAAGCTGCACGACGAGCTGCACCAGGCCCTGCGCGAGATCGGCGACCGCGAGCGCATGATTCTCGAGTTCCGCCACGGCCTGACGGGCCAAACGCCGATGACCCTTGAGGAAGTGGGCAAGCGCCTGCGCCTGTCGCGCGAGCGCATCCGGCAGATCGAGGAGCGCGCTTTGCTGCGCCTGCGTCGCGTGGCTAACCGTATGGGTCTCATTGAAGTCGACGAGGGGGGGCGCCGCGGGCCGACGAATATCCAGCCCGGCTTTTCGACGCCCAAGCTCAAGACCGACATTCTGGGCCAGACCATCCCCGCCGGGCGCAAGACCGCGCCCACGGCCGTCTCGACGATGAGGCGCATGCCCCGAAAGCTCGTGTTCGCGGCCCCCGCCAAGAGCAAGACCAAGGGCAAGAAGAAGAAAAGAACGAAGGTGTCCAAGAAGACGCACAGGAAGAAGTCGCACAAGAAGAAGTCACACAAGAAGAAAAGACGATGACCGACCTCAAAGCGCTGATTAAAGATGTTCCTGATTTCCCCAAGAAGGGGATCATCTTCAAGGACATCACGCCGCTCCTGGCCGACCCCGAGGGCTTTAACGCCGCAATCGACGGCCTGATTACTCCCTTCAAGCAGAAGGGAATCGAGATCGTGGCCGGCGTCGAGTCGCGCGGCTTCCTGCTGGCGCCGGCGATGGCGGCACGCCTAGGTGCCGGCATCGTCCCGCTGCGCAAAAAGGGCAAGCTCCCGCGCTCGGTCAAATCGGCGAACTACGAGCTCGAGTACGGCACGGACTCCATCGAGATCCACGCCGACGCTTTCCCTAAAGACGCCCAGGTCCTGCTGGTAGACGACGTGCTGGCCACGGGCGGCACGGCCGCCGCCGCCATCTCCTTGATCGAAGCCCTGGGCGGCAACCTGATCGGCAGCGCCTTCTTAATCGAGCTCACCTTCCTTAATGGCCGCAAGAAGCTGGCCGGCCGGAACATCCACTCTCTCCTGACATACTAATGACGGGCCTGGAATCACTTCTCGGGCGGCTACTGCGCGAATTCGAGCGCCGCAAGACGCGCTACGCCTTGATCGGCGGCTTCGCGCTCGGCGCGCACGGAGCGCCGCGCGCGACCCTCGACCTCGATTTCCTCGTCCATAAGGACGACATGCCCGGCGTCCACGAATTCCTGACGGCGACGGGCTATCACCGCATCCACCACTCCGAGAACGTCTCGCAATACGACATGGGAGGGCCGTGGGGCGCGATCGACTTCATTCACGCCTTCCGCCCTTTGGCCCTGGACATGATCGTTCACGCTATTTCTAAAGATTCGTCTTTGGTCGGCCTGCCCCTCAAAGTGGTCCGCGCCGAGGACCTGATCGGCCTTAAGGTCCAGTCTTTGGCCAACAATCCCGCCCGTCGCCATAAGGAACTCGCCGATATAGAAGCCCTGCTTGACGCGAGAAGCGACGTCGACTGGACGCGCGTCCGAGAGTTCTTTGTCCTTTTCGGCTTGACCGACTCATACTCCGAACTGGAGGCGCGCTTCAAGCATGGACGCTGACGCCGACCTCGTCTCCGACTCGTGGCGCATCGACCAGGAAATCATGCGCCGCAACGCGGCGCCGGCCAATCCCGCGGCGATAAGCGTGGACGACTTGATCCTGTTCCTCGATTCGGCCCTGCGCCTGGCCGGAAGCACGCCGGCCCCGCGCCGCCCGGAGGCGGACCACCCTGGCGTCTTGATCTGAGCCTCTCCTCGCCTACATTTTGAATTCATGAACGATTTTTCTGATCATACAAAGGTCGTCCATGGAGTACCCGGAGACCGCATCGAGCTTCAACGCCGGACTGATGGCTGGCGGCTCTTCATCAACGGGAAGCTGGCGCGCAACTCACTCAACGAGCCTTATTTTCTCGATTCGCACGCTCATGAAATCATTGCCCTGTATATACGAGACTATAAGGGAGTCATCCCAAAGGATTCCTACTTAAATCGGGCGACTTCAGCGCGACGGCCAAGCGCATCGGCAATCGCCAGGAGTGGATTAAAGGCGCCGCCGTCCATTTCCTAATGACCGGCGTCTTCGCCCGGACCATGTTTAAATATCGCCATGTCGCGCCGTGTAAGCTGTATCGAACCAGCGGGTGCAAGTCCCGTCCAGGCAAGCGTCGGAACGCCTGGTAGCAGGCCCCAGTTTCGGGAAGAGATTCCTGGGACCACAGCGGGGTGTCAAAAGCCTCTTCGGAGGAAGCAAGAGTGTGGGTCGCAACATAAAG